>Ga0207976_100055_pt1 | contig 156959 bp, 135 predicted proteins | sample LakWasMe94_HOW11_2_FD_183916 | JGI IMG/M metagenome (GOLD analysis project Ga0207976, IMG submission 183916) | Freshwater sediment methanotrophic microbial communities from Lake Washington under simulated oxygen tension - Sediment Metagenome... | ecosystem: Environmental > Aquatic > Freshwater...
TGCCCTCGCTCCGGTCCTGCTCCGTGGGCCCGCCGCCATCGGCCATCCCTGGCCGGGGGCGGCTAACCCGGCATCCATGCCGGGTTGCCCACTGCGCAGAACCTGCGCTCGGCCTCTCGAGGGGGCGCTCAGATCAAAAGCGGAAGGCGAGCTAACGCTCGGCCTGATGAGTGGTGGAAATCAAAAGCGTACGCGATTTCCTGTAGGAGCCGGCTTGCCGGCGAAAAGCGTCTGGGCGACGCGTTCATTCAGACAGCACGCGTTATCGTTGACGCCCATCGCCAGCAAGCTGGCTCCTACAATTTCGAACTGTGTGAACCCAATCCCTGTAGGAGCCAGCTTGCTGGCGATGGCGTCCGTCCAATCAATAAACAGGTGACTGATCCACCGCTATCGCCAGCAAGCCGGCTCCTACAGGGGGAATGTGCAAACATCCAAAATTAGTGCAGCCACCACAATGCGGGAGTGCACACACGGCCAAGGAGCCAGGTCGGCTTTCAGGCCGCCTCGGCGGCTGTGGCGGTAGTCGCCCCCTCGAGAGGCCGAGTGGAGGTTCTGCGCAGTGGGCAACCCGGCATGGATGCCGAGCCACAGCGAGGCACCGAACGAAAGGGGCAAAAGCGCTTGGTTACTTGGCGCTTCTCCAAGTGACTCGCTGTAAGGGCGAAACCAATAGCCGCCATTACCGCAGAAACGGATATGACCACACCCAACTTATGGACTCTGAAAGACTTTATTGTGTTTCCGAATATGCGCTACACAAAATTTTCACAAAGCCTCCAAGACAATTCGCCCGCGCCAGCCGTGCAGATCAGTAATCAATGGCAATGCCGCGGTTGATCGTGCAACATTTGCGCACCGCGCAAACCCCGGGGCCGAGAACTGGCCAACAGAGGGCAGGGCGCAGCTGTAATTTTGAAACTTCAACTTCCAATGGGTCCTAAAACGACATGGCAATCCCGGACGCCCTGAGTCAGCAGCGAGCTTCTAGTCGCCTGCTGCAACCGACCGTCAAATCGCATCTGGCCTACACGCTGTTGTGTGCCCTGGTCATGATGGTCATGTTCAGCCTGCTGCGCGTCGCGCTGCTGGTCTACAACCGCGAGATGATCCTCGACACCCCGGCCTCGACCTTTTTCGAAGCGTTCGCCAACGGTCTGCGCTTCGACCTGCGCCTGGTGGTCTACCTCAGCATTCCGCTGTTGCTGGCGCTGTTCAGCTCCCGGGCCATGGCGGCCCGCGGGTTCTTCCGTTTCTGGTTGACCATCGCTTCGAGCATCGCGCTGTTCCTCGGCCTGATGGAAATGGACTTCTACCGCGAGTTCCACCAGCGCCTCAACGGCCTGGTCTTCCAGTACGTGAAGGAAGACCCGAAAACCGTAATGAGCATGCTCTGGTACGGATTCCCGGTGGTTCGCTACCTGCTGGCCTGGGCCGTGGGTACGTTGATCCTGACCCTGGCGTTCAAGGGCGCCGACCGCGCGACCCGTCCTCGCGGTCCGTTCAGCGGCGGCAGCATCGGCACGCGCCAGATCGCCCCGTGGTACGCGCGCATTGTCGTGTTCGTGGTGTGCCTGCTGGTCTGCGTGGTCGCGGCTCGCGGCACTCTGCGCCAAGGCCCGCCACTGCGTTGGGGTGACGTTTACACCACCGACTCCAACTTCGCCAACCAGTTGGGCCTCAACGGCACATTGTCGCTGGTCGCGGCGGCCAAGAGCCGGATGTCCGAAGATCGCGACAACATCTGGAAAGCCACGCTGCCACAGCCGCAAGCTCAGCAAATCGTGCGTGACATGCTGGTGATGCCGAACGACAAACTGGTAGATGCCGAGACCGCAGCGGTGCGTCGCGATTACACGCCGCCGGCCGACAAGACTCTGCCGATCAAGAACGTCGTCGTGATCCTGATGGAAAGCATGGCCGGTCACTCGGTCGGAGCCCTCGGTGCGCCGGGCAACATCACGCCGTACCTCGACAAGCTGTCGAAGGAAGGCCTGCTGTTTGACCGCTTCTTCTCCAACGGCACCCACACCCACCAGGGTATGTTCGCCACCATGGCCTGCTTCCCGAACCTGCCGGGTTTCGAATACCTGATGCAGACCCCGGAAGGCAGTCACAAACTGTCCGGCCTCCCGCAATTGCTCAGCGCCCGCGACTATGACGACGTGTACGTCTACAACGGCGACTTCGCCTGGGATAACCAGTCGGGTTTCTTCAGCAGCCAGGGCATGACCAACTTCATTGGTCGTAACGACTTCGTCAACCCGGTGTTCTCCGATCCAACCTGGGGTGTGTCCGACCAGGACATGTTCGACCGTGGTCTGGTCGAACTCAAGGCGCGGGAAAACGGCAAGCCGTTCTATGCCTTGCTGCAGACCCTGTCCAACCACACGCCATACGCCTTGCCGACGCCATTGCCGGTCGAGCGCGTGACCGATCGTGGCAGCCTGAACGAGCATTTGACCGCCATGCGTTACGCGGACTGGGCGCTCGGTCAGTTCTTTGAAAAGGCCCGCAAGGAGCCTTACTTCAAGGAAACCCTGTTTGTCATCGTCGGTGACCACGGTTTCGGCAACGAGCGCCAGATCACCGAAATGGACCTGGGCCGCTTCAACGTGCCGATGCTGATGATTGCACCGGGCATCCAGGACAAATTCGGCAAACTTGACCACACGGTGGGCACGCAGATCGACATCGTACCGACCATCATGGGTCGCATCGGTGGCGAAGTGCGTCATCAGTGCTGGGGGCGTGACCTGCTCGACCTGCCGGAAGGCGACACCGGTTTTGGCGTGATCAAACCGTCGGGCAGCGAACAGACCACGGCCATTGTCACGGCGGATCAGATTCTGGTCTTGCCGAAAGAAAAGGAAATGGAGCCGAAGATGTATCAGTACGAACTGGGCGCGACACCTCACGCCGAGATCGTTCCGAATGCACCTCGCACTGCCGAGCTGAAACTCAAGCTCGAAGCGTTCCTGCAAACGGCGACCAAGAGTCTGATCGACAACACCGCCGGTGTCGTTGACGGCAAGCCGGACTGAGCGTTGACGCAATAAAAAAGAGGCCCTTCAAGGGCCTCTTTTTTTTTGCCTGTCAGATTTTTATATCTTGCCGAGTAACAGCAAAATCAACAGCACCACCAACACCACGCCGATGATACCCGACGGGCCATAACCCCAACTTCTGGAATGAGGGAAGACCGGCAGACCACCTACCAGCAGGAGGATCAGAATAATGATTAGTATTGTGCCCATGTCTATTTCCTTGTCGGAAGTGTTCTGAAATTGCCTGGTGTTAATTGTCAGCTGGACTGCAATAAACCCGAGCTGCTTGTAAATTCCGACTGGTGCACTTGAAAGAAAATTCCAAGTTTTTTTAATGTATTTCGAAGAAAGGCTTATTTCGTTTTCAGGGGCCTGGTTGATTCAGGCGCGCTCGCGGTTTGATTGCGCCATTCAGCAATCTGATGGAGCGTGGGTCGGGCAAGGTCCTTCGCTACACTCGACGCATCTTCCCCGGAACAACAAGGCTGTTTGCTATGCAAAATCGCATGATGATCACTGGCGCGGGCTCGGGCCTGGGTCGCGAAATCGCGCTGCGCTGGGCACGTGAAGGCTGGCAACTGGCTTTGTCGGATGTCAGCGAACCCGGTCTGCAGGAAACCCTGAAACTGGTTCGCGAAGCCGGCGGCGATGGCTTTATCCAGCGTTGCGATGTGCGCGATTACAGTCAGCTGACTGCGTTCGCCCAAGCCTGTGAAGTCAAGCTCGGCGGCATCGATGTCATCGTCAACAACGCCGGTGTTGCCTCGGGCGGGTTCTTCAGCGAACTGTCCCTGGAAGACTGGGACTGGCAGATCGCGATCAACCTGATGGGCGTGGTCAAGGGTTGCAAGGCGTTCTTGCCGCTGCTGGAAAAAAGCAAAGGCAAGATCATCAACATCGCGTCGATGGCCGCCCTGATGCAAGGCCCGGCGATGAGCAACTACAACGTGGCCAAGGCCGGTGTAGTTGCTTTGTCCGAAAGCCTGCTGATCGAACTGGCGCACCAGGAAGTTGGCGTGCATGTGGTGTGCCCGTCGTTCTTCCAGACCAACCTGCTGGACTCTTTCCGTGGTCCGACACCCGCCATGAAAGCGCAGGTTGGCAAGTTGCTGGAAAGTTCGCCGATTAGTGCGGCCGACATTGCCGACTACATCTATCAGCACGTCGCCGCCGGCGAATTCATGATCCTGCCCCACGAACAAGGCCGTATGGCCTGGGCGCTGAAACAGAAGAACCCGCAACTGCTCTACGACGAAATGACCCTCATGGCCGATAAAATGCGCGCCAAGGCCAAACAAACCGCAGGCTGAACTTGCCCACGCACAACGTCGCCGTTAGGGTGGCCGCCATCGGTCATCCTCGCGAGACGTTCGCATGCTCAATTACCTGTGGTTTTTTCTCGCCGCGCTATTCGAAATCGCCGGCTGCTTTGCCTTCTGGATGTGGTTACGCCAAGGCAAAAGCGTCTGGTGGGTGGTGCCGGCGCTGCTCAGCCTGACCTTGTTCGCGCTGCTGCTGACCCGTGTCGAGGCGAGCTACGCGGGGCGGGCTTATGCCGCCTACGGTGGCATCTACATCATTGCGTCGATTGGCTGGCTGGCCGTGGTCGAACGGATTCGCCCGCTCGGCTCTGACTGGATCGGCGTGGCGCTGTGTGTGATCGGCGCAAGCGTCATCTTGTTTGGCCCGCGTTTTTCCGCTGCCTGAAGCAAAGCCTCGGTTTGTAAGACGTTTCCTTAAGAGGTGTTCGCCTTGCGCTGTAGGGCGGGACTGTTTTGCCCTCGTCGCATTGAAGGCCCGCCGCGTGCCGGGCATCTTCAGGGTTCGATAACCCTGAAGGACGAATGCCATGCTTGTACTCAGCCGCGTTGTGGGCGAAATGATTTCCATCGGTGACGACATTTCGGTGCGTATTGTCGCCGTCAACGGCAACACGGTGCGCTTCGGCGTCGACGCGCCGCAAAGCGTCAATGTGCACCGTGCTGAAGTCTACAAGCGCATCCAGGTCAAACTGGCAAAAACCAAAGGGCGATGAAGGCGTCAGTCGAACAGATGCTTGGGCACGTCGTGCTTGAGCATCAACTGGCATTGCTCGCTTTCCGGGTCGAAGACAATCAGCGCCTGACCTTTGGTCAGGGCCTGGCGAACACGCAATACGCGGGTTTCCAGCGGCGTGTCATCGCCGTTATCGGTGCCGTCACGGGTCACGAAGTCCTCGATCAGGCGGGTCAGGGTGTCGACTTCAAGTTGGTCGTGGGGAATCAGCATAGGCACCTCGGCTAAACAATGGCGCGATGCTACGGCGAATGATGGGTGGCGGCTAGTCTGGACCTGATGTGTTGCCTGATAGATCGCCATCGCCGGCAAGCCAGCTCCTATAGGGTTTGATGTCGTTCTCCAAATCCCGAACGACGCAAGACCTGTAGGAGCTGGCTTGCCGGCGATAGCGATCTACCTGACAGCCCAAAACGCCGGATCAGCTATCCGCCCGCTGCCCCACCAGGCTATCCACCGAAGGCACCCGCGTATCGCTTTCCATCTGCGTGTCATGTTCGATCTGATGACTGAACCGGTCCAGCGAACCCTTGGCCGGTTGCGCATCGCTGGCAAACACCGGCGGGCTGAGGATGTAGGCGCCGAGCAGGCGACTGAGCGCCGCAAGGCTGTCGATGTGGGTGCGTTCGTAGCCGTGAGTCGCGTCGCATCCGAAGGCGAGCAGGGCGGTGCGAATGTCATGGCCTGCGGTGACCGCCGAATGTGCATCGCTGAAGTAGTAGCGAAACAGGTCGCGGCGCACCGGCAACTCGTTGTCGCTGGCCAGTCGCAGCAGGTGCCGCGACAAGTGATAGTCATAAGGCCCGCCGGAATCCTGCATCGCCACGCTGACCGCATGTTCGCTGGAGTGCTGGCCGGGCGCGACCGGTGCGATGTCGATGCCGACGAATTCGCTGACGTCCCACGGTAACGCCGCCGCTGCACCGCTGCCGGTTTCCTCGGTGATGGTGAACAGCGGATGGCAGTCGATCATCAGTTCTTCGCCACTGTCGACGATCGCTTTAAGTGCCGCCAGCAGCGCGGCAACGCCGGCCTTGTCGTCGAGGTGACGGGCGCTGATGTGGCCGCTTTCGGTGAACTCCGGCAACGGGTCGAACGCGACGAAATCGCCGACGCTGATCCCCAGGGAATCGCAATCGGCGCGGGTCGCGCAGTACGCGTCGAGGCGCAGTTCGATGTGATCCCAGCTGATCGGCATCTCGTCCACCGCCGTGTTGAACGCATGCCCGGACGCCATCAACGGCAACACGCTGCCACGGATAACGCCGTTGTCGGTGAACAGGCTGACGCGGCTGCCCTCGGCGAAACGGCTGGACCAGCAGCCAACCGGCGCCAGAGTCAGGCGACCGTTGTCTTTCACTGCGCGAACGGCGGCGCCGATGGTGTCGAGGTGGGCGGAAACGGCGCGGTCGGGGCTGTTTTTCTTGCCTTTGAGCGTGGCGCGGATGGTGCCGCGGCGAGTCATCTCGAAAGGAATGCCCAGCTCTTCAAGCCGCTCGGCGACGTAACGCACGATGGTGTCGGTGAAACCGGTCGGGCTCGGAATGGCGAGCATTTCCAGAAGGACTTTTTGCAGGTAGTTGAGGTCGGGTTCGGGGACTTTATGGGTCATGGAAACTCCTGATGAGTTGAGCGCATCGATGGTTTCGATGAGGGTAATTTGCGGTGTCTGTGAGGCCGTCTTCGCGGGCAAGCCTCGCTCCTACAAAAGCACCCATTCCTGTAGGAGCGAGGCTTGCCCGCGAAGGGGCCGGTTCAGGCACCACATCACTAAGAGACCGCCGGCTGACTATGCGGAAACAACAGATCCACAAACCGCTCGGCCGTCGGCTGCGGCTCATGGTTGGCCAGGCCGGCGCGTTCATTGGCTTCGATAAACACGTATTGCGCCTGATCCGCCGCCGGCACCATCAGGTCGAGCCCGACCATCGGAATATCCAGCGCCCGCGCCGCGCGCACGGCGGCCTCCACCAGTGTGGGATGCAGGATCGCCGTGACATCTTCAAGCACACCGCCGGTATGAAGATTCGCCGTACGCCGTACGAACAAATGTTCACCCGCCGGCAGAATGCTGCTGTAGCCGTAACCCGCTGCCTGCAACGTGCGTTCGGTCTCGTGGTCCAGCGGGATTTTGCTTTCACCGCTGGTGGCCGCCTGCCGACGCCGACTCTGGGCGTCAATCAGCGCACCGATGGAATGCTGCCCGTCGCCCACCACTTCGGCCGGCCGGCGAATCGCCGCCGCCACCACCTCAAACCCGATCACCAGAATCCTCAGGTCGAGGCCTTCGTGAAAGCTTTCCAGCAGCACGCGGCTGTCGAACTGACGGGCTGATTCGATGGCTTGCTGGACGTCTTCGATGGTCCGCAAATCCACCGCCACCCCTTGACCCTGTTCGCCATCCAGCGGCTTGACCACCACCCGTTCGTGCTCGTCGAGAAACGCCAGGTTGTCATCGGCGTTGCCGGCCAGTTGCTGGCTCGGCAGATTCAGACCGGCCGCCTTCAACACTTTGTGTGTCAGGCTTTTGTCCTGGCACAGGCTCATGCTGATGGCGCTGGTCAGGTCACTCAGCGACTCGCGGCAACGTACCCGCCGTCCGCCGTGGCTGAGGGTAAACATCCCGGCCTCGGCATCATCGACCTGCACATCAATGCCGCGACGATGGGCTTCCTCGACGATGATCCGCGCGTAGGGGTTGAACTCGGCTTCAGGACCGGGGCCGAGAAACAACGGTTGGTTAATGCCATTCTTGCGCTTGATTGCAAAGGTCGACAGGTTGCGAAAACCGAGCTTGGCATAAAGACTTTTCGCCTGGCGATTGTCGTGCAGCACGGACAGGTCCAGGTAACTCAAGCCACGGCTCATGAAGTGTTCGATCAAATGCCGTACCAGCACTTCACCGACGCCGGGCCGCGAACAGTGCGGATCGACTGCCAGGCACCAGAGGCTGCTGCCGTTTTCCGGATCGTTGAACGCCTTGTGATGATTGAGGCCCATGACACTGCCGATGACCGCGCCGCTGTCCTCGTCCTCGGCCAGCCAGTACACCGGGCCGCCCAGATGACGCGGGGTCAGCAGACGGGCGTCGATCGGCAACATGCCACGCGCCAGATACAACTGATTGATCGCCTGCCAGTCGGCATCGCCTTGCGCACGACGAATGCGAAAGCCGCGAAACACACGGGTCGCCTGCCGGTAATCGCTGAACCACAAGCGCAAGGTGTCCGACGGATCGAGAAACAACTGGGCCGGCTCCAGCCCCAGCACTTGCTGGGGCGCGGCGACATAGAGGGCGATGTCCCGTTCGCCCGGTTGCTCGTTTAGCAGCTCCTGGGCGAGGCTCGCCGGGTCGGGGAACGTATGGCCGATCAACAACCGGCCCCAGCCGCAATGCACGGCAATCGGCGCGGTACCGAGTTCACTGCCGTCTTCAGCCAGACGTGCCTGCAAGCGTTCGTAGGAGGGCGCCTGACCGCGCAACAAGCGTTGGCTGTACGCCGTGGCGTGAGGTTTCATCGATCAGATTCCTTGTTCACTGAGCCACAGGTTCAGCGCTGCCAATTGCCACAGCTTCGAGCCGCGCAACGGGGTCAACTGGCCTTGTGGATCGGTCAGCAAACGGTCGAGCATCGCCGGGTTGAACAGGCCACGATCCTGACTCGGGTCCAGCAGCAATTCGCGCACCCAGTTCAGCGTGTCACCCTGCAAATGCTTGAGCCCCGGCACCGGGAAGTAACCCTTTTTACGGTCGATGACTTCGCTCGGAATCACCAGTCGTGCCGCTTCTTTCAGCACTTGTTTGCCGCCGTCCGGCAGTTTGAATTTGCCCGGCACCCGGGCTGACAATTCCACCAGGCGATAGTCGAGAAACGGCGTGCGCGCCTCCAGGCCCCAGGCCATGGTCATGTTGTCGACGCGTTTGACCGGGTCATCCACCAGCATCACCGTGCTGTCCAGACGCAAGGCTTTGTCCACCGCCGCATCGGCACCGGGTTGTGCGAAATGTTCCTTCACGAAGTCGCCGGCGGCGTCATGCGCGGTCAGCCATTTCGGCTGTACGGTGGCGGCGTAATCCTCGTAGCTGCGATCGAAAAACGCATCGCGGTACGCCGCGTACGGATCGGCCGCGCCATCGACCTGCGGATACCAGTGATACCCGGCGAACAATTCGTCCGCCCCCTGGCCGCTTTGCACCACTTTGCAATGCTTGGCCACTTCGCGGGACAACAGATAGAACGCGATGCAGTCATGACTGACCATCGGCTCGCTCATCGCGCGGAAGGCGGCGGGCAGTTGCTCGATGATCTCTTGTTCGTCGATGCGCAGTTGATGATGTTGGGTGCCGTAATGCCTGGCGATCAGGTCCGAATACTGGAACTCGTCACCGCGCTCGCCACCGGCATCCTGGAAACCGATGGAGAAGGTCGACAGGTTTTCCACGCCGACCTCCCGCAACAGCCCGACGAGCATGCTCGAATCGACGCCGCCCGACAGCAACACGCCGACGTCCACCGCTGCCCGTTGACGAATCGCCACCGCATCGCGGGTGCTGTCGAGTACGCGGTCGCGCCAGTCTTCGAGGGTCAGATTCTTCTCATCCTCGTGTGGGCCGTAGGGCAGGGTCCACCAGGTTTTCTGCTCGGTTGTGCCGTCTGCTTCGATGCGCATCCAGGTGGCGGGCGGCAGCTTTTCGATGCCGGCCAGCAAGGTGCGCGGCGCCGGGACCACCGCGTGGAAGTTCAGATAATGATTGAGCGCCACCGGATCGAGGATCGGATTGATGTCGCCGCCCTTGAGCAACGCCGGCAGCGCAGAAGCAAAGCGCAGGCGCTTGCCGGTGCGCGACAGGTACAGCGGCTTCACGCCGAGACGGTCACGGGCGATGAACAGGCGCTTGGCGTCACGCTCCCAGATAGCGAAGGCAAACATGCCGTTGAGTTTGGGTAACAGCGCTTCGCCCCAGGCGTGGTAGCCCTTGAGCAGCACTTCGGTGTCGCCGCCGGAATAGAAGGCGTAACCGAGGCTTTCGAGCTCGGTGCGCAGTTCCGGGAAGTTGTAGATCGCGCCGTTGAAGGCCAGGGACAGGCCCAATTGATGGTCGACCATCGGCTGCGCCGAGCCGTCCGACAGGTCCATGATTTTCAGGCGACGATGGCCAAGGGCAATCGGCCCCTGGCTGTGAAAGCCCCACGCGTCAGGGCCGCGAGGCGCCAGGTGATGGGTGATTCGTTCAACGGCTGCAAGGTCCGCAGGTTGATGATCAAAGCGTAACTCGCCAGCTAATCCGCACATAAAGTCCTTACCGGTTTTTCCGTTGGGGAGGGTCAATCGATACCGCGCCCAAAGGGCAGGTACTCAGAAACTGACCCGGTGGGATCGTGGGAGTTTTAGATCGATAAGTAATAAAGGTGCTGGGTGCGTGCCAAGGCTTTAAGTACAAAACCTTGTATGCCCGGCAGCCAGGTGCCTCATTTGCCGCGAATCAAACGGCGCAAGGCGAAGCGGTTCGGATGACACGCCTCGGCCACGGCCCTTGGCAATGGCAGCGGTTCGTTATCCAGCCACGCCGCCAGCAACTCGCCTGACAACGGTGCGGTGATCAAACCTCGGGAACCGTGGCCGCTGTTGACATACAAGCCGTCCAGCCATGGGCAAGGGATGTCTGGTGTTTGCCGGGCATCCTTGCTCAAGGCGCTGTAGGCATCGGCGAACGCCTGACCGTCGGCCAGTGGGCCGACAATCGGCAAGTAGTCCGGGCTGGTGCAGCGAAACGCTGCGCGGCCTTCAAGTGCATCAGGTTGCAATGCATTTGCGCCGAGCCGAGCGACCAGGTCTACCGAAATTTCCTCAAGCATTTGCAGATTGCCTGCATGTTCGGCAGCGGTTGGGGTCAGGTCATCGGAGTTGAAATCGAAACTGGCGCCCAGGGTGTGTTCGCCCAAACGAGCTGGCGCGACATAACCTTCGGCGCAGACGACGGTGCTCAGTGCCTGACTTTCAGTCGTCTGTGGCAGGCGAGTGATTTGCCCACGAATGCGTTTGAGCGGCAGCTCGCTGCTGTAAGTGAAACGCTTGATCTCGGCAGCGCCAGCCAGTACCACCACCGGGGCCTCGGCCAGCACGGTTTCGCCCTCTAGGGCTTGCCAGTGTCCTTGCGCTCGGCGCAACTCCAGCACATCGTGATGCGTCAGGATCTGTATGTTCGGGTGCGCCGCTTGCCATTGGCACAGGGCGGGAGGGTGTACCCAGCCGCCTTCGGGGTAGAACAGGCCACCCGATTGCAGCGCGATGCCGGCGCGGATTTCGGCCTGCGCTTGATCGAGCGTGTGCAGCAAGTCCTCGGGAAACGCTGCGGCCAATTGCGCCTGACGCTCCGCTTCCTTGGCATTGAAGGCCAGTTGCAGCACGCCGCAGTCGTCCCAGTCGAGACCTCGATGCAACTGCTCAAGCAAGCGGCGGGTGTGGCCGAACCCGCTGACGATCAATTGCGACAATGCGGTGCCATGGGCGGAAAGCTTGAGGTACAAAACCCCTTGAGGATTGCCCGAGGCTTCCTGCGCCAGTGCCCCGTGACGCTCCAGCAGACTGACTTGCCAACCCCGCGCCGCGAGGCTGGCGGCTGTCGCGCAACCGGCGAGGCCGGCGCCGATCACCAGGGCACGACGTTCGCCGGTCAGGGGGGCCGGACGCGCAAACCACGGTTTTACCATGACGGGCTTCGTGACTTCCTCCGGCCAACCGAGAAACACCCCGCGCAGGATTTCCCATTTGTGGCCGATGCCGGGCGTGCGTTTCATCTTGAAGCCTGCGGCATTCAACAGACGGCGCACCCAACCGGTGCTGGTGAAGGTGCTGATCGTCGAGCCGGGCGCCGCGAGTCGGGCAAGCTCGACAAACAGTTCGGCGGTCCACATGTCGGGGTTTTTCGCCGGGGCGAAACCGTCGAGAAACCAGGCATCGATCTGCGCGTCCAGCTGTGGCAACTGTTCCAGCACATCGCCGATCAGCAGCGTCAGGGTGATGCGTCCGTGGTCCAGGATCAGGCGCTGAAAACCTTGATGGATTGCCACGTATTGCGCCAACAGTTGATCGGCAAACGGTTTGAGCTCCGGCCACAAGGCCAGCGCCCGCTGCAGGTCGGGCAGGCTCAGCGGGTACTTTTCGACACTGACAAAATGCAACCGCGCACCGGCCACCGCGTGCTGCTCGAACAGCTGCCAGGCACACAGGAAATTCAACCCGGTACCAAAACCGGTCTCGCCAATCACCAGTTTCCCGTCCACCGGCAACGCCGCGAAACGCTCACGCAACGCATTCTGTTCGAGGAAGACGTAACGGGTTTCGTCCAGCCCGGAGAGGTTGGAAAAATACACATCATCGAACACCCGCGAGCGCGGGAGACCTTGGTCGTCCCAGTCGAGCTGGGCGTGGGGCAGTACAGGTTTCATGGCAGGCTCGGCAACGGCAAGGCGACCATTCTAGCCGATCGTCGAGTAGCTGCTTGATCCATGGCAACGTCCGGATCGGGTCAGGCAGTGAAAATGGGATTTCTCCCACGCAGGAGAGGTCAATCCGCTAGTCTTGTTCAATCCTGGAAGGAGCCGTCCCATGTTCGAATCTGCTGAAATCGGTCACGTCATCGACAAAGAAACCTATGAAGCCGAAGTGCCGGCGCTGCGTGAAGCGTTGCTCGAGGCGCAGTTCGAACTTCAGCAGCAAAAACGCTTTCCGGTGATCATTTTGATCAACGGTATCGAAGGCGCCGGCAAGGGCGAGACCGTGAAGCTGCTCAACGAGTGGATGGACCCGCGCCTGATCGAGGTCCGCACGTTCGATCAGCAGACCGACGAAGAACTGGCGCGACCACCGGCCTGGCGTTACTGGCGGATGCTTCCGGCCAAGGGCCGCATGGGCATCTTCTTTGGTAACTGGTACAGCCAGATGTTGCAGGCCCGGGTTCATGGCGTGATCAAGGAACCCCGGTTCGATCAGAGCATCAATGGTGCCGAACGCCTGGAAAAGATGTTGTGCGACGAAGGCGCGCTGATCTTCAAGTTCTGGTTCCACCTTTCCAAGAAGCAAATGAAGGACCGCCTCAAGGCCCTGGCCGACGACCCGCTGCACAGCTGGCGCATCAGTCCGCTGGACTGGCAGCAATCGGAGACTTACGACAAGTTCGTCAAGTATGGCGAACGCATTCTGCGCCGCACCAGCCGCGACTATGCGCCGTGGCATGTGATCGCCGGGATGGACCCGCGCTATCGAAGCCTGGCGGTCGGCAAGATTCTGCTTGAAGGCCTGCAAGGCGCGTTGAAACGGCCGAAGATTCACCCGGATAAAGTCAGCGCCGCGCCATTGGCCAGCAGTGTCGATCTGGTGAACCTGCTCGACAGCCTCGACCTGAACCAACACCTGGAAAAGGAAGACTACGAAGAGCAACTGATCACCGAGCAGGCGCGTTTTTCCGGGTTGATGCGCGACAAACGCATGCGCCGCCACGCCTTGATCGCCGTGTTCGAAGGCAACGACGCGGCCGGCAAGGGCGGGGCGATCCGCCGGGTGGCCGCCGCGCTCGATCCTCGGCAATACAGCATCGTGCCGATTGCTGCGCCCACCGAAGAGGAGCGGGCGCATCCGTACCTGTGGCGATTCTGGCGACATATTCCGGCGCGGGCCAAATTCACCGTGTTCGACCGTTCCTGGTATGGCCGGGTGCTGGTGGAGCGTATCGAAGGCTTTTGCAGCCCGGCCGACTGGCTGCGCGCCTACGGTGAAATCAACGACTTCGAAGAGCAGATCGCCGATGCCGGAGTGATCGTGGTCAAGTTCTGGCTGGCCATCGACAAACAGACGCAACTGGAGCGCTTCGAAGAGCGCGAACAGATCCCCTTCAAGCGCTTCAAAATTACCGAAGATGACTGGCGCAACCGGGATAAGTGGGAGGCCTATCGCGCCGCGGTCGGCGACATGGTCGACCGTACCAGCACCGAAATTTCCCCCTGGACGCTGGTGGAAGCCAACGACAAGCGCTGGGCCCGGGTCAAGGTTTTGCGCACGCTCAACCAGGCGCTGGAAGCAGCATTCGAAAAGTCCGACAAGCATGAAAAGAAACTGAAAAAGCCCAAGACTTGAACCGATGGTGACGCATACGCGGGGTGAATGATTGTCGCGACCGGTCACGGCTGGACTTATGCTCGATCCACTCTCAACCGACAACAATAATGAGGTATGCCATGCGTGAAGTGGTGATCGTCGACAGCGTGCGGACCGGCCTGGCCAAGTCCTTTCGCGGCAAGTTCAACCAGACCCGTCCGGACGACATGGCGGCCCACTGCGTCAATGCACTGCTGGCGCGCTCGGGCATCGACCCGGCCAGCGTCGAGGATTGCATCGTCGGCGCCGGCTCCAACGAAGGCGCCCAGGGCTACAACATCGGTCGCAACGTTGCGGTGCTGTCGCGCCTGGGCACCGGCACCGCCGGCATGACCCTCAACCGTTTCTGCTCATCGGGCTTGCAGGCGATTGCCATCGCTGCGAACCAGATCGCTTCGGGCTGCAGCGACATCATCGTCGCCGGTGGTGTCGAATCCATCAGCCTGACCATGAAAAGCGTCAACACCGACAACCTGATCAACCCACTGCTGAAAGAACAGGTGCCGGGCATCTACTTCCCCATGGGCCAGACCGCCGAAATCGTTGCGCGTCGTTACAACGTCAGCCGCGAAGAACAGGATCTGTACGCCCTGCAAAGTCAGCAGCGCACTGCTCAGGCGCAGGCCGCCGGGTTGTTCGACGACGAAATCGTGCCGATGGCGGTGAAGTATCGGGTTGAAGACAAGGCCACCGGGCAGGTGCAGATCCTCGATGGCGTCGTTGACCGCGACGACTGCAACCGTCCGGACACGACCCTGGAAAGTCTGGCCGGGTTGAAACCGGTGTTTGCCGAAGACGGTTCGGTGACGGCGGGCAACTCGTCGCAGCTGTCCGACGGTGCGTCCATGACCCTGGTGATGAGCCTGGAAAAAGCGCTGGAACTGGGGCTGAAGCCGAAGGCGTTCTTCCGTGGTTTCACCGTGGCGGGCTGCGAACCGGATGAAATGGGCATCGGCCCGGTGTTTTCGGTGCCGAAGCTGCTCAAGGCCAAGGGTTTGCAGGTGGCCGACATTGACCTGTGGGAACTCAACGAAGCGTTCGCCTCGCAATGCCTGTACAGCCGTAATCGACTGGGGATCGATAACGAGAAGTACAACGTCAATGGCGGCTCGATTTCCATCGGGCACCCGTTTGGCATGACCGGGTCGCGTCAGGTCGGGCATCTTGTGCGGGAGTTGCAGCGACGTAATTTGCGGTACGGCATCGTCACCATGTGCGTGGGTGGCGGGATGGGCGCGACCGGGTTGTTTGAAGCGGTGCGTTAAGCCTTAAAGTTTGTGGTGATTATTACATCGCCATCGCGAGCAGGCTCGCTCCCACAGGGATCAGGTGTGCGACATTGATCCACTGTGGGAGCGAGCCTGCTCGCGATGGCAGCGCCTCGGTCTATCGACAGGCGCTCAAAAGCTGCATCCGCGCGATGTAAGCCGCAATCTCCCGCGCAGCCGCCTCCGGGTTTTCAAACGGCCCCTCCAGGGTGTTTTCCCGGGTGCTGAAATACAACTCTCCATTCACCCGACACATCCGGTCACTGCGAAAGTGCATGGCGGGGGCGTTGTCCTGGGCGCGCATGCCGTACATGGCGGTCTCCTGAAGGGGGTTGCTGTTGGCGGATCCAATGAGCTTATGCATGAACCACTTGCAACGCCTGGCCAGCCGATCAGCGGCATATCGCCAATTTATTGCTGCGACCCGCACAGTTTCATTTGCGTCCGGCAGCCAACTGTCCCTGTGTACCAGGCACCGCTGAGCCTAGAATGACGGTTCTTGCCATCTGGCTTTGAGGTACGCATGCACATTTCATCGGGGCGCTGGGTTTATGGTCTGTTCCTGGCCTTGTTGACTGCATTTTTGTGGGGAATCCTGCCGATCAAACTCAAGCAAGTGCTGCTGGTGATGGACCCGGTCACGGTGACCTGGTTTCGCCTGATGGTGTCCGGCGGCTGCCTGTTCATTTACCTGGCAGCGACCCGACGCCTGCCGAGCCGCAAAGCGCTCGGCCCGCGCGGTGGCTGGCTGGTGGTGATGGCGGTGCTCGGTCTGGTGGGCAACTACATCCTGTACTTGATGGGCTTGAATCTGCTCAGCCCCGGCACCGCGCAATTGGTGGTGCAGATGGGCCCGATCATGTTGCTGATCGCCAGCCTGTTTGTGTTCAAGGAGCGCTTCAGCGTGGGGCAGGGGATTGGCCTGCTGGTGTTGCTGATTGGTTTCGGACTGTTTTTCAACCAGCGTCTGGTTGAGTTGTTCACCTCGCTGAGCGACTACACGGCGGGTGTGCTGCTGGTGTTGTTGGCGTCCACGGTCTGGACGTTCTATGCCCTGGGGCAGAAGCAGTTGCTGACGGTGTGGAATTCGTTGCAGGTGATGATGGTGATTTACCTGTTCTGCGGGTTGTTGCTGACCCCGTGGGTGCACCCGCTGGAAGCGCTGCAACTGAATCCGCTGCAAGGCTGGCTGTTGCTGGCGTGCTGCATGAACACCCTGATTGCGTATGGCGCATTTGCCGAAGCGCTGGCGCACTGGGAAGCCTCGCGGGTGAGCGCGACGCTGGCGATCACGCCGTTGGTGACGTTCGGGGCGGTGGCCATGGCGGCCTGGTTATGGCCGGAGTATGTGCATGCCGAAACGATCAATGGCCTGGGGTATGGCGGGGCAGTGCTGGTGGTGCTGGGGTCGGCGCTGGTGGCGTTGGGGCCATCGTTGATTGCGGGGCTCAAGGCGCGGAAGGTTCGGATGGCGGCCAGTTAGACCGCGTTATCGTTCTTCGCGGGCAAGCCTCGCTCCTACAGGGTTTGTGTCGATCACAAAATCTGCGAACGACACAAACCCTGTAGGAGCGAGGCTTGCCCGCGAAGACTGACTAACAGTCACCGCAATACTCAGCCCTTGGCCCCAGCCTCCAGCATATTCTCCGGCCTCACCCACGCATCAAACTGTTCATCGGTCAGATACCCCAATTGCAACGCCGCCTCCCGCAACGTCAGCCCTTCGGCATAGGCTTTCTTGGCAATTTCCGCCGACTTGTCGTAACCGATATGCGGGTTCAGCGCCGTCACCAGCATCAACCCACGCTCCAGATGCTCGGCCATTTTCTCGGCATCCGGCTCCAGGCCGGCGATGCAATGCTGCTGGAAGTTGCTGCAGCCATCGCCCAGCAATCGGATCGATTGCAGCAGGTTGTGGATGATCACCGGTTTGAACACGTTCAGTTGCAGATGCCCCTGACTCGCGGCGAAACCGATGGCCACGTCGTTGCCCAACACCTGGCATGCGAGCATCGACAGGGCTTCGCACTGAGTCGGGTTGACCTTGCCGGGCATGATCGAACTGCCGGGTTCGTTGGCCGGCAATTTCACTTCGGCGAAACCGGCACGTGGCCCGGAACCCAGCAAGCGCAGGTCGTTGGCGATTTTCATCAGGGTCACGGCGAGGGTTTTCAGTGCGCCGGACAGCGTGGTCAGCGGTTCATGCCCTGCCAATGCGGCGAATTTGTTCGGTGCGGTGACAAACGGCAGGCCGGAGAGCGCAGCCAGCTCGGAGGCAATCGCTTCGCCAAAACCGTGCGGCGAATTCAGCCCGGTGCCGACGGCGGTGCCGCCCTGGGCCAGTTCACACACATCGGGCAGGGCGCTGCGGATCGCCCGTTCGGCGTAATCCAGTTGTGCGATGAACGCCGAGAGTTCCTGGCCGAAGGTGATCGGCGTCGCATCCATCATGTGGGTGCGGCCGGTCTTCACCAGCTTCATGTGTCGCGCGGACAGCTCGGCCAGACCGCCCGACAGTTCGCTGATCGCCGGCAGCAAATGGTTCTGCACCGCCTGCGCGGCGGCGATGTGCATCGCGGTGGGGAAGCAGTCGTTGGAGCTCTGCGAGCGGTTGACGTGATCGTTGGGGTGCACCGGCACCTTGCCGCCGCGCGGGTTGCCGGCCAGTTCGTTGGCGCGCCCGGCGATCACTTCGTTGACGTTCATGTTGCTCTGGGTGCCGCTGCCGGTCTGCCAGACCACCAGCGGGAACTGGTCGTCGTGTTTGCCGTCGAGCACTTCGTCGGCGGCCTGTTCGATCAGCCGGGCGATGTCGGCGGGCAGGTCGCCGTTGCGGTCATTGACCCGCGCCGCGGCTTTCTTGATCAGCGCCAGCCCATGCAGCACCGCCAGCGGCATGCGCTCGTTGCCGATGGCGAAGTTAATCAGCGAGCGTTGCGTCTGAGCGCCCCAGTAGGCCTCATCCGGCACTTCCACCTGGCCAAGGCTGTCGGTTTCGATACGGCTCATCATGCACACTCCTGTCAGTCTGATAGCGCAGTTTAGGCCGTGATCGCCGGCCGTGGTTCCATCGGTCAGTATTTTGACCATTCAACCCCTCTAATTCAGGCACGACAAGGCTTGGGGTTGAGCGACACACTTTTTTAGGCGCAGAATGGACGCCCTTGGGGTTTTACCTCGCCTGCTAGAAAAGGAAACTCGATGACTCGTCTTCGTGCCATCTGTACCGCGGTTGCACTGGTTTGCGCCAGCGGCCCTGTTTTTGCCGATACCGCCAGCCACAACGCCAGTGCCGAAGCTTTCCTGACCCTGGCGCACGCTGACAAATTGGGCACTCCGGTGTACATGCAAGTGCAGCAAATGTTCGCTCAGCGCTTTGAACAGACCAAAGCCCCTGAATCGAAAAAAGCCTTGCTGGAAACCTACCAGGCCAAAGCCAACGCCGCTCTGGACCAAGCCATTGGCTGGAACAAGCTGAAGCCGGACATGGTCAAGCTGTACACCTCCAACTTCAGCGAATCCGAGCTCAAGGACCTGGTCGCGTTCTACCAGTCGCCACTGGGCAAGAAAGTCCTGGAAAAAATGCCGCAGCTGACCCAGCAATCGGCCCAGATGACCCAGGCCAAGCTCGAAAGCGCCGTGCCAGTGGTCAACAAGCTGTTGGCTGACATGACCAACGAGCTGGACCCTAAGGCTAACGCCGCTGCACCTGCTGCCAAGAAAAAGCCTTAAGCGGAGTTCGGTATGACCATGCAACAACGCATCGAATCGACGCTGGGCCTGTTACAGCCCGAGCACCTGCAAGTGCTGGATGAAAGCCATATGCACAGTCGTGGGTTGCAGACCCATTACAAGGCCGTGGTGGTCAGCCAGCAGTTCGAAGGGCTCAACCGCGTCAAGCGTCACCAGAAAGTCTACGGCACGCTCGGCGAGCTGATGGGCGAGTTCCATGCGTTGGCGCTGCATACCTACACGCCTGAGGAATGGGCACAGATCGACACGGCTCCGGCCTCGCCGACCTGTGCTGGCGGCTCGCACTAAACAAATGCGCCATCTTCGGCGCTGCCCTTTGTAGGAGCCGGCTTGCTGGCGATGACGGTGGATCAGTCGACATCTTTGCTGGCTGATCGGACGCTATCGCCAGCAAGCCGGCTCCTACAGAGAGGTGTGGCTAGTCGACATTAAGCCGGCTCCCACAATTTTTGCTAGAATCCGCAACGCGCCGCTTACCCGGCGCGTTTTTTTTCGCATCCGGTTCACCCCTTACGAGGGTAGCCACCTGGAGAATCACCCATGACACAACAGATTGTCGTGGCGGCACTGTATAAGTTCGTCACCCTGGAAAACTACGTCGACCTGCGCGAGCCGCTGCTGCAGGCCATGGTCGACAACGGCATCAAAGGCACGCTGCTGATCGCCGAAGAAGGCATCAACGGCACCGTGTCCGGCAGCCGCGAAGGCATCGACGGGCTGATGGCCTGGCTCAAGAACGACCCGCGCATGGACGACATCGACCACAAAGAGTCGTACTGCGACGATCAGCCGTTCTATCGCACCAAAGTCAAACTCAAGAAAGAAATCGTCACCCTCGGCGTCGAAGGCGTGGACCCGAACAAAAAGGTCGGCACCTACGTTGATCCAGAGAACTGGAACGCGCTGATCAGCGATCCGGAAGTACTGTTGATCGACACTCGCAACGATTACGAAGTCTCGATCGGCACCTTCGAAGGCGCCATCGATCCGAAAACCACCAGTTTTCGCGAATTCCCCGACTACATCAAAGCCAACTTCGACCCGGCCGTGCATAAGAAAGTCGCGATGTTCTGCACCGGCGGCATTCGTTGTGAAAAGGCTTCGAGCTACATGCTCAGCCAGGGTTTCGATGAGGTTTACCACCTCAAGGGCGGCATTCTGAAGTACCTCGAAGAGGTGCCGCAGGAAGAAACCAAATGGCAGGGCGACTGCTTCGTGTTCGATAACCGCGTGACCGTTCGTCATGACCTCAGTGAAGGTGACTACGATCAATGTCACGCCTGTCGTACACCGGTTAGTGTTGAAGACCGCGCGTCCGAGCACTATGTGGCCGGCATCAGCTGCCCGCATTGCTGGGATAAGCTGAGCGAGAAGACCCGTCGCAGTGCCATCGATCGGCAGAAGCAGATCGAACTGGCCAAGGCTCGCAACATGCCGCACCCGATCGGCTACAACTACAAGCAAACCCCTTCCGAGGCTTGAACCATGTCTGCACGCCGCCTGCTCTATGTGATGGACCCGATGTGTTCCTGGTGCTGGGGCTTTGCGCCGGTGGCCAATGCGTTGGTCGAGCAGGCGCAGGCGGCGGGTGTGGACGTGCATTTGATTGTGGGCGGCTTGCGCACCGGCAGTGGTTCGGCGCTGGAGCCGACCACCCGGCGCTACATTCTTGAACATTGGCAGGCGGTCACCGAGGCCACCGGTCAGCCGTTCAAGATCGAAGGCGCATTGCCCGACGGCTTTGTGTACGACACCGAGCCGGCCTGTCGGGCGTTGGTGACGGCGCGCAGCCTGGCGCCGGATTGCGCGTGGAAACTGCTTGGTCTGATCCAGCATGCGTTTTACGCAGAAGGGCGCGATGTTACCCACGCCAGTGTGCTGGTGGAACTGGCGGAGCAAGCCGGTTTGCCGCGCATCGAGTTCGCAGCCGCGTTCGACCGCGCCGATCAACATGCCGCGACTGCGGCCGATTTCACTTGGGTGCAGGACCTCGGCATCGCCGGTTTCCCCACCTTGCTGGCAGAGCGTGATGGTCAATTGGCGTTGTTGACCAATGGCTATCAGCCTCTCAGCGTATTGTCACCGCTGCTCGGCCGCTGGCTGGAGCGCGCTGCCTGTGCATGATCTGCCTGACGACGCCCCAACCGCTGCACGTGTCGACCGTCTGAGCTGGGCGGAAATCCGCCGCCTGGCCCTGCATCACAAGAAATCCCTGTGGATCGCCAACGGCGTGGCCGTGCTGGCGACGTTGTGCAGCGTGCCGATTCCCTTGCTCTTGCCCTTGCTGGTGGACGAAGTGCTGCTGGGCCATGGCGACGCGGCGCTGAAAGTCATGAACCACGCACTGCCCGAAGGCTGGCAGAAAGCGGCGGGGTACATCGGCCTGATGCTGCTGGTGACCTTGTTGCTGCGCTGCGGTGCCTTGTTATTCAACGTGGTGCAGGCCAAGTTGTTCGCGGCACTGGCCAAAGACATCGTGTACCGCATCCGCCTGCGGCTGATCGAGCGCCTCAAACGCATCTCACTGGGCGAATACGAAAGCCTGGGCAGCGGCACGGTAACCACGCACCTGGTCACCGACCTGGACACGGTGGACAAATTCGTCGGAGAAACCCTCAGCCGGTTCCTCGTCGCCATGCTGACCCTGATCGGCACCGCGAGCATCCTGATCTGGATGCACTGGAAGCTGGCGCTGCTGATCATGCTGTTCAACCCGCTGGTGATCTATGCCACGGTGCTGCTGGGCAAGCGGGTCAAGCACCTGAAGAAACTCGAGAACGACAGCACCTCGCGATTCACTCAAGCGTTGACCGAAACCCTCGATGCCATCCAGGAAGTGCGCGCCGGCAACCGTCAGGGCTTCTTCCTCGGGCGTCTCGGCCAACGTGCGCGGGAGGTGCGCGATTACGCGGTGAACTCCCAGTGGAAAACCGATGCCTCGAACCGGGCCAGCGGTTTGCTGTTCCAGTTCGGCATCGATATTTTCCGCGCCGCGGCGATGCTCACGGTGTTGTTTTCCGACTTGTCCATCGGCCAGATGCTCGCGGTGTTCAGCTACCTGTGGTTCATGATCGGTCCGGTGGAACAGCTACTGAATCTGCAATACGCCTATTACGCCGCCGGTGGTGCGCTGTCCCGAATCAATGAGTTGTTGGCAAGGGCCGATGAGCCTGAGTATCCGGGCGGGGTCGACCCGTTCAACGGTCGCGAAACCGTGGGTATCGAAGTCCAGGGATTGAGTTTCGGTTACGGCGACGAGTTGGTCTTGAACCAGATGAACCTGTCCATCGCTCCCGGTGAAAAAGTCGCGATTGTCGGCGCCAGCGGCGGTGGCAAAAGTACGTTGGTGCAATTGTTGCTGGGCCTGTACACGCCACTGGCCGGGACGATCCGCTTCGGCGGTTCGACCCAGCAGGACATCGGCCTGGAAACGGTGCGTGAAAACGTAGCGGTGGTCCTGCAGCATCCGGCGCTGTTCAACGACACCATTCGCGCCAACCTGACCATGGGCCGTGAGCGCAGTGACGAAGCCTGCTGGCAGGCGCTGGAAATTGCGCAGCTGCATAACACGGTTCGGGAACTGCCCAATGGCCTGGATAGCATTGTCGGACGTTCCGGCGTGCGCTTGTCCGGCGGTCAGCGCCAACGCCTGGCGATTGCACGGATGGTGCTGGCCGAACCGAAAGTGGTGATTCTCGACGAGGCCACTTCAGCGCTGGATGCCGCCACCGAATACAACCTGCACCAGGCACTGGCGCGGTTCCTGAGCCACCGCACCACCCTGATCATTGCGCACCGATTGTCCGCCGTGAAGCAGGCCGACCGGGTGCTGGTATTCGACGGCGGGCAAATTGCCGAGGATGGCGACCATCAGCAACTGATTGCCGAGGGTGGTTTGTACGCCAAGCTGTACGGGCATTTGCAGCAGCACTGATCAGTGCCGCGCGGCTACTTCCAGATCACGTTCAACGCCTCGGGATTGCCGTCATAACCGAATTGCTTCATGACGATGGAACACGAGTCGCAGGGGGCCATGGTGGTGGCGATAGTGATGGACTCAAGCTCCTGAGAGTCCGGATATTTCTGGCGTATGACGCTGATGAGTTTGCTCTCGGTGTCCAGTGAAGTAGGGCGTTGGGTGAGTGCTGGGGTGTATGTCTCGATGTTGTCGATCGTGTGCGGAATCGCTCGCAACTTGCCAGAAGCGGAGACGTTCAGCGATGTCTGCGGGAAGCTGGCGCCGTGATCTATGTTGAAGTAACTCGTACCTTCGTCGATCACCTCTTTCGAGCCTCTGTTTCTCTCAAACAATGGCAGGTAAGCAGTGTCACCCTGTCTGCCGGAAACGCTGACATAAACCTCCCTAATGCCCTGTCTTGTCTTGATTTCCGCGAATGCAACATTGCGCAGCTTGCCCAATTCACTCTTATGAATGTTGCTGATGCGTTGCTGTAACTCCAACATGACGCCATCGATTTTCAACGCCTTGGGCCCACCTCGAACCGACGATTCCAGGGTGATGACGGTTCTCTGAAATAGTGTATTGATGACTTGCGCTGTCGTTTTACGGACATTTTCCGGAGCATTCCTGGACGCGGACCAGGTCGTTGCGCCATCGGTGGAGTGCCTGACGATCATTCGGGTCGAGTGATCGAACAGCACGGCCTCGCCGGGGCTGGTATCGACCTTGATCAGCCTGAGTGTATCGGGCGGATTGGCATGGCCGCCGATAGGTATGGCGATGTTGTCCATCGCTCTCATGGCGCGCTCAACGAGAGTCACACCGTAAATCCTCGCCATGTTGTTGGCATTCAACGAGCCGGTGTACACCACCATCAACTCGCGCCGCAGTTCGGCGGGCAAGGTTGACGCTTGCTTGAAGGTCAGTGCGTTACGCAGGCTTTGCCCTTTTGCCAGTTCGGCAACGTAAAAATCCCCCGCATCAAGACGTGTGAAAACATACTGTTTCGATCCGTCGACCGAGTCCGCGATGACGGCTCCGGAGTGGAAGGTATCGGTCACACCTTTTTCGGTCACGTTGACTTTGACACGCCCGTAAATGCCTTTGCGGAATTCCATCGTCGCGTCGAGTGTTGTGTGAGTGGCCAACGAAACCTTTGTCAGCGGGGCGCCCGCTGTGCCTGGTGTGTAAATGCTGTCGCCAAACCAGGTGGCCCATCCCTTGGTTTCATTGAACGTGCCAACCGCGGGTGTCGGGGCCGGGTCTCGCTTCACATAGCGAGTCGTGCACACATCTGTTCCCGGGGCGCGTCGCGGTCGGCAAGGTATCGACTTCAGCGAATCACTCGCGTCAATCAAGTCTGCACGGCGTAGCGTGTCACCCTCCAGCCGGTACGGCACGTCATCGATGAACAGCGTGGTTCGGCCGTCCACTTCAAGCACTTCTCGTACGTGGCGTGTCTTGGCTAGCTCCACAACCGATTGCTGGTTGCGGCTTTCCAGGGTGCTGTAGTGCGATTGCCCGGGCGAGAAGTCACTGGCGCGGGTGGTCAACGACGGGCCATAGGGCTTGGAGGACAATGGATCGATCAGGCGCAAGTCGGTCTTGCCAGAGGTGCCGATGTTGCGAATTGGCACATCATCTATGCCTTTGATGCTGGCTAGCTGATCTCCCAGCGTTGCAGGCTTCCAGCGTCCGGCGTCACTCAACTGAGGCAAACTGCGCACGTACTCGTAGTAGCGGATTTTCCCCACGAGTTCGTTAAATTCGAACGTGACGGTTTTATAAATGTATCGCACCGATTTGCCCAAGCCTTTGAGCAGCGCGGGAATAATCTCAAGCGGATTCAACGCTCGCAGTGTCGATACCAGCAGCGTTTTTGTCAGCGTTGAAAATGAAGGGAGCGTTGCGCGTGTGGCCAGTTGGCCCGCGTTACTGATCAGTCTGATCGAACCCGTGGCGAATTTGCCAATGGGGATCACGAACGAAATTACATCGAAAAACAGGCCGACTATTCCCAGGGCGATGCGATTCTTATCGCCTGACATCACGTCTTCGACAGGGCCCCAGAACGGTACAAACAACTTGGCGATCTTGAATATCTTTCTACGTTGAGCTTCTTCGAGTTCAAACCTGGTCTGACCCTTCGCAAAGGTGCGCAACGCTTGCGGGTCAACAAACAGGAGTTCGGTCGCAATGTGTCGGCTGATCGCCAGTGAGCGGCTGGACGACAGGGTCAATGGGGCGCGTTGATGATGCTCCGTGATCTCGGAACTTGCGCTGAACGCTGGCGGCAGCTGATCGATGATTGCCTCGCAGAAGGCCGTTGCCTTGGGCAGGGTGCCATTCGAATGCGCGTCCCAGTCGAAGGGTAAATGCCTGTCGCGGATGACATCGACATAGGCCCCATTGGAGGTGGTTGCCATCGCTCCGATCCGGGGAATGAACAACGTCGCATCAAAATTTTCGAGGCGACGTATTACCCCGGCTTTCGGGAGGAGCTCGTAAAAAGTGCTGACGGAAACGGCGGCTTCGTCCCCGGTGGGCTCGTTTGTTTGAGTCGCTTGCAGTATCACGCCGTTGCGCGCTCTGAGCGGCAACGTAATTTCGGGCGTTTCGTCCTTGGCTGCGACCTTACTGGTTTCTTTGCGCAGGCTGTAAATCTTGACTTCACCCACCTCCAGCGCCAGGCGGTCGACATAGGGGAGTGAGGTTAACAGCGTTCTGATCAATGTCTGGTAGGCCGTCGTGATCGTTTCCAGATGCCGCTTGAACGCATCGTCAAACAGCGCAGGGACATCGGGAATTTTGGTAAACGGTGACAGGACTTTTTGACGGCCTTCAAATCCATTACCGGGAACCGGCCATGGCTTGTCAGCTTTCAAGTACCGGTCCTTGTCCATCCTGATCCATTGTGAGCTCAAGGTTTTGCCGTCAGCCTCAGTCACAAACCATGTTTTCTGATCGTCGAACATGTCGGACGCCAAGACATCGGCGAACGAGTAATACTTGTATTCCTTACCCCTGAGTGGCGGCGGGTCGCGAAAGCCGATTGAAGCCAACTCGTCATACCTGGCCAGTTTGCGTCCGTCGGTATTGAAGGCTTCGCTTCCGAACAGTGTTTGTATTTCAGCTTTGGCGATGGCCAGCCGTTTGGGTGGCTCTTCATTGATTCGGATAACCGCTTGATTGACCTCTTTCGAGTGTTTTTCCAGTTCGGAGCAGGCCCGTTCGATTTCAGCTTGCGTGTAATCCTTGAGGTCTTTTTGCGAAACGAAACCCTGGGTGACAGCCCAACCCAGGGTCGGAAGCAGCCTGGTGAGACTGAGGAGGTTCAATTCTTCCGTGGTTGCCACTTCGGCCCTGTGCATGGGCAAGTTGACCAACTGCTGGAAGCTCAGTCTGTCCAGCAGTTCGGGGGAGACCGATTTGACGAAATTGACTCCGTTGAGGAAGTTGACCCAGACAACCGTGCTCCGGTAAGCAAGATCTGCCGGAATATCCCGCACGCGAAACTCAAAGGGGAATCGGGACAAAAACAATCGCGAGATGACCACGGCCTCTTTGTCCGACGATGCCAGTTTTGACGTGAGTAAATGGGCTTCAAATGCTTCTCGGATAGCTTGATAGCTCTTTCCCCAATTCGAGCGACTTCGCCATTCGTACCCGGCGATCAGATCACTGGAGCCCAGGGTCTGTGCACAAAGCCAATACTGCAGCGCGTTGGCTATCAGTCTGGTGCTGATGTAAGGCGACGTCTCTTCACCGGTTTTTCCGCCGTACCAATCCATTGTCGTCAGTAAAGTGTTTCCTAGTTTTTGAGCCTCCGCGCTCTGCAGGATTTTTTCGAGGTACACACTCGGCGTCGCGCGAACTTGTTCAATCGTTGCAGTAGGAAGAATGTCCTTGGCAAAGTAAGTCAGCGGTGAATTAACACTCTCTGGCAGAAATTGATTAACCGCATCGACTATTTCAGCGCGAGTCTGGACGCCATGGAGTAACTGCGTATCGACTGGAGCGTCAGGAGATGCTTGTTGGATAGTCGCGAACGTTTCCAGATCCTTTTCTGTTGGAAGGGGCTTCAGATCAAGGGCTTCAAACTCGTCCTCCAGTTTCAAACGATGGCTGGCGATCCTGTCCTGAATGACTTTTATCGTGGCCTGAACTTGTTGCGGGTCTCTGGATGTCAGTGCAATACCGTAAAAGACACACATCCTGTCGAAGCCAATGGTGCGGTTTGAATTCAACACACCGCCCAGCAATGCTGCTGCTTGCTCAATCCGCAGTTTCAGCGGCTGCCATTTGGCGTGTTCCGTCAATTCCAGCGTGACTTTATATCCTGTGTTTTTCCAGGCCTGATAGACATACTTGCCCTCCTTGAACTCGACGAATAGATCACCGTGCTTTAACTCAAGCCTTGTGCACATATCGATGTAATCCCGATCGCGCAGCACTTGCCATAACGCTTTTAATCCGTCAGCGCTCACCTTGGTGAGCGGTGAAAAAGGTTTTAGTGGCAAAACGGGCCATAGAATATTTACCGGTGTTTCGCGCAAGGTCGCGAGCAGAAGTTCGTAATCCTCCAGTTGGCCTGCATGTAACTCAGCCTCGGAGGGGGAGGATGGGTTTGAAGTGTTCGATTGCATGTAATTGCTTCTCTTGATTATCGGTTGATCTGCACATCGCTCTGGTGCGATGGCGTCGTTGGCCGATTTCAAGCGAAAACAAACAGGAGAGAGCGGTACATAGTTAGGTGATGACGGTTTTGCTCCAGGAACTGTGTCGCGCGGTGTGTCCGCCTCTCACTGAAAACCGTTATTTACCTGCACTTGCCCATAGAAAGGGCTTCCCGCTTGCCGGGATCGAGAACGCACCCTAGTCTAGCTGTAGCGATCACGTTGGATGATGATCTGGCAGTGCTAAAACAAGGGACCTCATGAATCAAACGCGGACTCTCGGAACGCCACGGTTGCTGGGCATCGTCTGGCCATTTATCGCTGTCGTGCTATTTCAGGCGCTGTTGGGCGGTTTCAGCCTGTATGTTTTGTCGGCGGTGCGCGGCTATGTTGCCGGCGAAAGTCTCTGGTCCAAGGGCCAGAAAGACGCCATCTATTACCTGAATCTCTACGCGGACAGTCGCGACGAGACGATATTTCTCAAATACCAGAACGCCATCGCCGTGCCTCAAGGGGGCCACGAGTTACGTTTGGCGCTGGACCATCAGCCGCCGAACATCGAAGCGGCACGCCAGGCGATCCTCAAGGGGGGCAACCATCCGGATGACGTCTCCAGCCTGATCTGGCTGTACCTCAATTTCCGCCACTTCTCTTACCTTGAGAAAGCCATCGACCTCTGGACGGTAGGGGATGCGTATCTGCTGCGCCTTGATAATGTTGCTCGGGAAATGCACCAGCGCATCACCTCCCGTCAGGCCACCAATGGCGATATCCAGCGCTGGAAAGATCAGATTTTTGCGATCAACGATGAAGTGACGCCGGCAGCGAAAGCCTTCAGTGATGCCCTGGGTGAAGGCTCGCGGGTGATTCTGCGCCTGCTGCTGTTGACGAACCTCGCCACCGCCCTGGGCTTGATTGTCCTGGCCCTGATGCGCACGCACAAATTGCTCAAGCAGCGCCATGCGTTCGCCGACGCCTTGCAGTTGGAGAAGGAGCGCGCGCAGATCACCCTGCAATCGATTGGCGATGCCGTGATCACCACTAATGTCGACGGCGCGATTGCCTACATGAACCCTGCTGCCGAGGCGTTGACGCACTGGAAGGCCGAGCAGGCGACAGGTTTGCCCTTGGCCGCGCTGTTCAATCTGCTGGACGAGAATGCCCAGACCGACGGCTTTACGTTGATCGAGCACATCCTTAGCGGTCAGCTCAGCGGTGGCAGCGAGCATTCCAAATTGATTCAACGGCTGGATGGCAGCACGGTTTCGGTCACGCTGGTCGGTGCGCCGATCCGCAATGCCGGCAAGGTCAGCGGCACCGTGCTGGTGTTGCACGACATGACCCAGGAGCGGCAATACATTGCCAATTTGTCCTGGCAGGCGACCCATGACGCCTTGACCGGGCTGGCCAATCGCCGCGAATTCGAATATCGCCTGGAACAGGTGCTGCACAACCTGACGCGACATCCGGGGCGTCATGCCTTGATGTTTCTCGATCTGGACCAGTTCAAGCTGGTCAACGACACCTGCGGCCACGCGGCGGGGGACGAGTTGTTGCGGCACATCTGCGCGTTGCTGCAATCGGGCTTGCGCGAAGGCGATACCTTGGCCCGCCTGGGCGGCGACGAATTCGGCATCCTGCTGGAGAGTTGCGCGCCGGAAGCTGCGGAGAAAATCGCCGAGGGCCTGCGCCAGACCGTGCAGAACCTGCATTTCGTCTGGAAAGGCCGGCCGTTCGTGACCACCGTGAGCATTGGCCTGGTACACATCAATCAGCACCCGACCACCCTCGAAACATCGCTGCGCGCCGCCGATATGGCCTGTTACATGGCCAAGGAAAAGGGTCGCAACCGGGTTCAGGTCTATCACGCCGATGACTCGGAACTGTCCCTGCGCTTTGGCGAAATGGCTTGGGTGCAGCGCTTGCACATGGCGCTGGAAGAGGACCGCTTTTGTCTGTATGCCCAGGAAATCGCAGCCTTGGGTCATGTCGAAACAGGCGGCGGGCATATCGAAATCCTGTTGCGCCTGCATGACGAAGCCGGGCGCATGATATTGCCCGACAGTTTTATTCCGGCGGCGGAACGTTATGGACTGATGACTTCGCTTGATCGTTGGGTTGTACAGAATGTTTTCAAGATCATTGCCCAATGTATATCGGAGAAACACAAAGGGCCGTTGGCGATGTGTGCGATTAATCTGTCAGGCACAACTATAGGAGATGAGGCGTTCCTGGACTTCCTGCGTCAACAGTTCATTGCTTATTCCATACCGCCTGAAATGATTTGTTTTGAAATTACTGAAACCAGCGCTATTTCCAATCTTGGAAGTGCAATTAGATTTATTAATGAACTCAAAGGCTTAGGTTGCCACTTTTCGTTGGATGACTTTTGCGCCGGTATGTCCTCATTCGCCTACTTGAAACATTTGCCTGTAGACTTCCTGAAGATCGACGGGAGTTTCGTAAAGGATATGCTGGACGACCCGATTAACCGCGCCATGGTCGAAGTGATCAATCACATCGGCCATGTAATGGGTAAGCGTACGATTGCCGAGTTTGTTGAAACACCCCAGATTGAGCAGGCATTGCTGGAGATTGGGGTGGATTACGCTCAAGGGTATGTGGTTGAGCGCCCGCATCTGTTTACCTGCGATAGTTTACAAAGTCGTCCTGCCAGGCCTCAGCCCTTGTTGTTCAAGGCGCCTGGCACGTTCCGTTGAAATCTCCTGCTGATCCTTACAATCACAATCAAAAGGAACCCGACAGTGATCGACACATTCAACAGAACCGGACCCCTCATGGAAGCTGCAAGTTATCCCGCCTGGGCTCAGCAATTGATCCAGGACTGCAGCGAGAGTAAACGCCGGGTTGTCGAACACGAATTGTACAGGCGCATGCGAGATAACAAACTCAGCGCAAAGACCATGCGCAACTACCTTATTGGTGGTTGGCCCGTGGTTGAGCAATTCGCGTTATATATGGCACAGAACCTCACCAAGACCCGTTTTGCCCGCCATCCCGGAGAGGACATGGCGCGACGATGGTTGATGCGCAACATTCGTGTGGAATTGAACCATGCCGATTACTGGGTGCACTGGAGCCGTGCTCACGGTGTCAGCCTGGAAGATCTGCAGGCGCAAAAGGTGGCCCCTGAACTTCACGCCTTGAGTCATTGGTGCTGGCACACCAGTTCGGCGGACTCGCTGATCGTTGCCATTGCCGCCACCAACTACGCCATTGAAGGCGCGACCGGCGAGTGGTCGGCGCTGGTCTGTTCCAATGGTGTCTACGCGGCATCGTTCCGCGAAGAGGATCGCAAGCGAGCCATGAAGTGGCTGAAGATGCATGCTCAGTACGATGACGCTCATCCGTGGGAAGCGCTGGAAATCATCTGCACGCTGGCGGGGCTGAACCCGAGCAAGTCATTGCAGGCCCAATTGCGCGAGGCCGTGTGCAAAAGCTACGACTACATGTACCTGTTCCTGGAACGGTGCATCCAGCTTGAGCATGTGGAAAAGGCTCCGGTCGCGCGTGGGCGCATGGCGTTGGCCGAAAGCTGATCGGTTGGACTCACCATTGAAAAAGCCCGCGCCCTCTATCGATAGAGGGGCGGGCTTTGTCGTATTGGCCGCAAGCCGTCAGGCGCTGACTTTCAGTCCGATCAGCCCGGCAATGATCAAGGTCACGCTGGCCAGCCTGAACAGCGCCATCGATTCACCGAACAGGATGATCCCGGCGATGACCGTGCCGACGGCACCCACGCCGGTCCAGATCGCATAGGCAGTGCCCAGGGGCAATTCCTTCATCGCCAGCCCAAGCAGGCCAAGGCTGATGGCCATCGCGGCAATCGTCAACGCAGTAGGGAGAGGACGGCTGAAACCGTCGGTGTATTTCAGGCCGACAGCCCAGCCCACTTCGAACAGGCCGGCGAAAAACAGAATGATCCAGGACATGAGAGACCTCCATCGATTGACGGGGTCGTCCCCAGATTAATGACTCGATCGAGCCGCGAGGTCGTCCTCGCGTTGCGCAGTATGGTGCCCATCATTAACCCGGGGATCAAGTTTTCCGCTTACTCAGTCACTTGCCGAGCCGCGGTTTCCCGGTCTTCTTTCTCGCTCATCCGGCGGAAATACGTCGAGAGCAGCGCTCCGGAAATGTTGTGCCACACACTGAACAATGCGCTCGGTACCGCCGCCAGCGGCGAGAAATGCGCACTGGCCAGCGCTGCGCCCAAACCGGAGTTTTGCATGCCGACCTCCAGCGCCAGGGATTTACGCTGGGCCAGTGGCAACTTGAACAGCCGTCCGGTGAAGTACCCCAGCAGATAGCCGAAGCTGTTGTGCAGCATCACCACGGCCATGATCAGCAGGCCGGACTCGGCGATCTTCGCCTGGCTGGCCGCGACGACAGCCGTGACGATGATCACGATGCTGACAACGGAAACCAGCGGCAATACGTCCACTGCGTGGCGAACCCGATCACCGAGCACGCGCTGAGCGACCACGCCGAGCACGATCGGCAGCAGCACCACTTGCAGGATCGACCAGAACAGTTCCATGAAGGACACCGGCAACCAGGCCGAGGCGAGCAGCCAGATCAGTGCGGGCGTCAGCAGTGGAGCGAGGAGGGTGGTGACGGCGGCGATGGCCACCGACAGCGCCAGGTCTCCACGGGCCAGCCAGGTCATCACGTTTGATGAGGTGCCGCTTGGGCAGCAACCGACCAGGATGACTCCGACGGCGATTTCCGGCGGCAGATGGAACACCTGGCAGAGCAACCACGCCACACCGGGCATGATCACGAAATGTGCAACCACGCCCAGCGCCACACGCCACGGATGGCGAGCGACTTCGGCGAAGTCTTCGAGCTTGAGGGTCAGGCCCATGCCGAACATCACCAGGCCCAGGAGCGGCACGATCGCGCCTTTCAGGCCGAGGAACCATGCCGGTTGCAGGAAAGCCACGACGGCGAAAATCAGAACCCAGTAAGCGAAGGTATTGCCGACAAAGCGACTCAATGCAGCCAGTGCACGCATGGCCTGATCCTTATTTTAAGTAACACTGCAAAACAAATGTGGGAGCGGGCTTGCTCGCGAAAGCGGTGTTTCAACCAACACATGTGTTGGATGTAAAACCGCTTTCGCGAGCAAGCCCGCTCCCACAGTGGAAGATCACCAGGCTTTAGATTCCCTGCGGCGTCTCTTCACCGCCCAACGCTTCAACCAGCGCCGGGAGGAAGTCGACGAAAGTCAGCATCATCAGGGTGAAACTGGCGTCCAACTGGCCGAGGGCTTCTTCGCCGCCGTCCTGTTCCGCCTGATCCTGCAGCAGGTCTTCGAACTTCAGGCGCTTGACCACCATCTTGTCGTCGAGGACGAAGGACAGTTTGTCCTGCCAAGCCAGCGACAGCTGAGTGACCACTTTGCCGGTGCTCAGGTGCAACTGGATTTCTTCGCTGGTCAGGTCCTGACGCTTGCAGCGCACGATGCCGCCGTCTTCGTGGGTGTCGCGCAGCTCGCACTCGTCCAGCACAAAGAAATCGTCCGCGGCTTTCTGGGTGGTGACCCATTCAGTCATGGTGGCGGTCGGGGACATTTTCACAGTCAGCGGGCGTACCGGCAGGGTGCCGATCACTTCACGCAGGGTCGACAGCAGGTCTTCGGCGCGTTTCGGGCTGGCCGAGTTGACCAGAATCAGGCCCTGTTTCGGCGCGATCGCAGCGAAGGTCGACGAACGACGGATAAAGGCACGCGGCAGGAAGGCCTGGATGATTTCATCCTTGATCTGATCGCGTTCCTTTTTGTAGACCTTGCGCATTTGTTCGGCTTCGATCTCTTCGACCTTTTCCTTAACGGCGTCACGCACGACGCTGCCCGGCAGGATGCGTTCTTCCTTACGGGCGGAGATCAGCAGGAAGTCGCCGCTGACGTGCACCAGTGGTGCATCTTCGCCCTTGCCGAAAGGCGCGACGAAACCGTAGGTGGTCAACTCCTGGCTTGCACATGAACGCGCCAGTTTGGTGGCCAGTGCAGTTTCCAACGCCTCGGCATCAAAAGGCAGATCTTGGGTCAGGCGATAGATAAGCAGGTTTTTGAACCACATGGGGCGAGTCTCTCCTTTATACAAAGTGGGGCATTATTCTCTTCGTGGCGCCATAGGCCAACCCTTCTCTAAGCCTTTGGAAGGCCTGAAAAAATTATTTAAAAAAGTGCTTGCCAGAGGTGAGGTCGCTCCGTAGAATGCGCGCCACACCGAAAGTGAAGGGTGATTAGCTCAGCTGGGAGAGCGTCTGCCTTACAAGCAGAATGTCGGCGGTTCGATCCCGTCATCACCCACCATTCGCTTCAAGTGTTACGCGCAGCGGTAGTTCAGTCGGTTAGAATACCGGCCTGTCACGCCGGGGGTCGCGGGTTCGAGTCCCGTCCGCTGCGCCATATTCGGTAACCTGGAACGCTGAACGCCAGGTCACCACGGAAAAGCCCGCTAACGCGGGTTTTTTTCTGCCTGAAGTTCCTGCTGGATGCGTCGTTTCACCGGTTTTCAGATTTTTTTGAATTATTTATCAATTAAATCAACACGTTATGAAAATCTGTGGCACAATGCGCCCCGCAACGAAGGTAAAGGGTGATTAGCTCAGCTGGGAGAGCGTCTGCCTTACAAGCAGAATGTCGGCGGTTCGATCCCGTCATCACCCACCATTTACTTTCAACGCTACGCGCAGCGGTAGTTCAGTCGGTTAGAATACCGGCCTGTCACGCCGGGGGTCGCGGGTTCGAGTCCCGTCCGCTGCGCCATATTCGGTAACCTGGAACACTGAACGCCAGGTCACCACGGAAAAAGCCCGCTTTAAGCGGGCTTTTTGCTGTCTGGAGTTTGGCTTTCTGCTGAATTGCGCTCAAGACCGCGACTTGTTCGGCCGCTGTAGGAGCAAGCTTGCTCGCGATTAACTCAAGGGCAACGCGTTCAGTCAGAAAGCGCGCGTTATCGTTAACGTCCATCGCGAGCAAGCTTGCTCCTACTGTTCGGCGTTTCGGCTGTGTCGGTAATCGCTGACCGCCTCGTAAACAGCTTTGCGCAAGCGGTTGATGCCGCCAATCGGGCGATGGGCCTCAACACCAAACCATGGATTGAACGACTGGTTGTCGCATTGCAGGTTCAATGCTGGCGTGTCGAAGTCCTGGGCGGGCACGTTGATCCGCGCCACCGTCTGGAAAGGCGCGTCACTTTCCTTCCATTCAACGCTGGTGTCCTCGATCGGCATGTACTTGCCTGCATCCTGTCGCTGGATCTGCAGGACAAAACAGGCAGGCACCCGATCGGTCGACAGTTGCTGGTTCAGCGCATTGCGCAGAAAGTTCGGCAACTTCTGGTTTTGCCCGGGCAGGGCATAGGTCGGGCAGTTCGCTGGGTCGGGCATGACCCGAAACTTGGCATTGGCCTCGCCGAATTTGTAGGGCGAAACCGAAAAATACGTCGTCTGGGTCGGGCTTGGTGGTGGCGGAGAAAGCGTCGCCAAGGCAATAAACAGATGACGGACCTGCCAGGTGCGCGGGTCCCAGCCCGGAAAGAACGCCATCACCTTCTTGCCGTCCGCCTGGGCGGCGACATTCTGACGATACTCGGCGACATCGCTGACAAAGAAGTTCGGATGGCTGAACATCACAAAGTCCTGTTCGCCGCGCCGCTGTTGATCGCTGAGCAGTTGCTTGCCTGGCACATCGAGCAGTTTGATCGCCATGCCCCGTGCATCGCGGATGCTGTCGAATTGCGGGTAGGCATTGCCGTTGGAAAGGCGCATCGTCGCTTGCCAGGTCTTGCCCGGCTCACTGAACACACCTTGACGCAACTCTGTCGCCAGATCCGGCAACACCTGCACCTCGGCCTTTACGCAGCCATGGGCCTTGGCATGGGCATCACGCAGATAGCGGGTGCTTTCACGGTGTTGATCGACAATCCGCACGGCGGTCTGGATCACATCCTGGGTCATGGCGGCTTCGCCATCCGGAATCTGCTCCAGTGCCGAGACCGGTCCGCGGTGCTGCCAGGCAAACCAGGCGGTGGCCAGCGCCCAGCCAAGCAAGCCGATGCACAGTAAAACCAGCAGGGTTTTGCCGAGCAGGCGACCCAGCCACAACCAGAACCGGGCAAACATCGGCAAATCCTTCTTGAAGGTGGTCATGATCATGGCAATTGCGCCTCCAGCGGGCCGCCCAGCACTTTCAGGTACTCCAGCAACGCAAAGCGTTCCTCGGGTTGCAGCAGTCGGCCAATCACCCCGTTGCCGCGTTTACCCGCGCGGAATTCATGGCCGCTGTTGTGGTTGCCGGTAATGCGCGTATCGAACAGGAATGCGTTGGTGAAGGCTTCGGTGCGATAGCCCAGGTGTTTCGGGTCGTACTCGAACGTGCCTTTATAGAAGGTGGCCGCGCGTTCGTCCTGAGGCGAGAGCAATTGATAAATGCTCGGCACCGAGCCGTTGTGCAGGAACGGAGCGGTCGCCCAGACGCCTGACAGCGGCCGAGCCTTGTAGGCGACTTTTTCACGAACGCCGATCGGCAGGCCGAAGCCATCGAGCCGAGGCTTTTCTGCGGCTGTGACCTTGGCCTCCCGGTAAGCCCGGTCCTCGACGAACGCGGTGACGTAGGCCAGCCCCTTGGCCACCGAAAGCTGGCTCAGGTCCAGCGGTTCCTCGGGTGTCGGGTGCAGCTTCACGTCCATCTGTGCCAGCTCCGTCGGGTCCCATTGCAGCGCGGTCAGGTCGAAACGGTGGTTGGCGATGTTGCTCGCCGCCGTCGGATCAGTGCCGATCACGTCGACGGGCAGCATGTGCAACTGCTGCACCCAGCGCTCGCCTTCCTGGATCGTCCGCGGAACGTGGCAACCGGCGCAGTTCTCGGTGAACAGTGCGCGACCTTTGGCGGCCAAAGGCTTGTCGACAGCGCCCAGCAGCTCTTCCGGCCAGGCAGGCGGTTTGAGTCGTTGCAGGGTTTCTTCGATCAGGTGCAAATCGCGCACCCGCACGCTGGACGGATATCGGTAGTCGCCCTTGAGTGGCTGCCCGTTGCTGTCGAAGAAATTCAGCGTGGCGCCTACGCCCAACGCCTCACCGATGTTACGGGCCATCGGTTGCTGCGCCGAACCGTTCCACTGCACCCAGTCGAATGTCCACATGTCCCACAGTTGCGGGTAGTCGACCGGCGCATTGGCCACCCGGTAGTTGGCCGGTGAGATCGCGTCGCCGAAACTGGCGTTGGCAATACGCCCGAACGCGTCGGTGCGGCCAGGGCCTTCCTCGGTCGGGTAGAGCCCGCGATGGGTGTCGTTCCAGGCTACTTTCAGGAACGTATCGAGAGAGGTTTTGAAGTCTTTGCGCAGTTGTTGATGCCGGGCGTCGTATTCCTGGCCCAGCACGTTGCGAGCGAAACGTTCGAATTTCCATGGGTTGTAGTAAGTCGACGTCAGACTGGCGACCAGAGCTTGTCCGAAACTGCCACCGCGCAGTGTCGGAACGCTGGACGGCAAGACGTGTTGCGCCGAACCACCATCGATGCGGATGGCCTGACCGTTGAAACGCAATTCGCCGGTGTGGCAGGCGGCGCAGGTGATGTCCAGAAACTGTTCCTGGCTGCCGGGGTTTTGATGGCGGGCGAAACCCACGGGCAGGTTGCCGGGGTTGTTCGGCGTAGCTTTCTGGCCGGGATCGACCAGGAAACCGAAGCGCGCAAGGTACTCCGGGCTGGCAAATCGTTGTTGCGAAAAGGGCAGCTCGAGCGCATTGAACCACTCGTAGCGCAAGCCTTTGACCTGAGTGCCCTGGGGCGTGAAGTAGTAGGTCTGGCGGTCGGCCGCGCTCCACTGCTCCAGGTAATGCACTTGTTGTGCTGGCGACCAGTTCGGCAGTTTCGGGTTGGCGACGTAATACAGAATCACGGCGAGGGCGAGGCCCAGCAGCGCAACGATCAGAATCAGAAAGCGATAAAAGAGGCGCAAGTTAAACATCCTTGTCGAGTTGTCGCTCTCTTATGCCTCAGCTGCAATCGTGGGGCAAGTGGCCATTACTTCAGTTGTTGTGGGGCAAAGCGGTCGTCCCTGTGGGGCGAAGATGACAGAAGCTTCATCATCCGATTCCGGAAATGCGTTAAAACACCTGAACTTATCAGAAGTTTCCTGCTCTCATGCCGGTAGCCATTGGTCGTGGCCGCCTGATAAGCTCGCGGCTTTACTCGATTGCCCTTTAGGCGCATGAACAAGGAAATAGCATGAAACAGCATCGGTTGGCGGCGGCGGTGGCCCTGGTTAGCCTGGTACTTGCGGGTTGCGACTCGCAGACCAGCGTAGAGCTGAAAACCCCGGCGCAAAAAGCTTCCTACGGGATTGGCCTGAACATGGGCAAGAGCCTGGCTCAGGAAGGCATGGATGATCTGGACTCCAAAGCCGTTGCCCAGGGCATTGAAGATGCCATCGGCAAGAAAGAACAGAAACTGAAGGATGACGAGTTGGTCGAAGCCTTCGCAGCACTGCAGAAGCGTGCTGAAGAACGTATGGCCAAAATGAGTGAAGAGTCGGCAGCCGCCGGCAAGAAATTCCTCGAAGACAACGCCAAGAAAGCCGGTGTCACCACCACTGCTTCGGGCCTGCAGTACGAAGTGGTCAAGAAAGCTGATGGCGCACAGCCTAAGCCGACCGACGTGGTGACTGTTCACTACACCGGCACCCTGACCAACGGCACCGTGTTCGACAGCTCCGTGGAGCGTGGCAGCCCGATCGATCTGCCGGTCAGCGGCGTGATTCCGGGTTGGGTCGAAGGCCTGCAACTGATGCACGTTGGCGAGAAGTACAAACTGTACATCCCTAGCGAGCTGGCTTACGGCGCCCAAAGCCCAAGCCCGGCGATTCCAGCCAACTCGGTGCTGGTATTCGACCTGGAACTGCTGGCGATCAAGGATCCGGCAAAACAAGACGACGCTGCCAAGTAATTAGCGTTTGTCCTGACAACAACGCCTCGCTTATGCGGGGCGTTGTTGCATCTGGCGTCCGGCAAGGGTAAACAAAGCGAACGGATGTTTCAGGCTGGAGTCATAGCCATTGAGAGCGCCTGCGCTAGCCGCGGCGGAGCGCCAAGTCAATGAAATCTTGGGTTTTTTTATGTGAGTAAAAAACGCCCGATCTGAGTTGAGCCCTTATGAAACGGGGCTTTCAGCCGTGAAATGCAGCTCTGTTCACAAGGTTATCCACAATTTGTGTGGATAACATTTCAGCGGGAGGAATGATGAAAGCACCCTGGAATTTCGCTCGTTTCCTGCCTCTGGCCGGACGTCTGCTCGCTCGTGGGCGTTTGCCGACGTTATTGTTCGCGGTAGCCAGCAAAGGTGCCAGTCAGGGCAACCGTTTGGGCAAGCTCAAAGACGACCTGCGTTTGTTGCAGGCGTTGTGCCTGGCTTACTGGCGCGGTGAATACCGGGCCATCAGCCCTAAAGCGCTGATCTCGGTGGTGGCAGGCTTGATGTATTTCCTGAGCCCGGTGGATGCGATTCCGGATTTCATACCGGTGTTCGGCATGTTCGATGACATCGCCGTGCTCGCCTGGCTGATGAAGGTTCTCGACGACGAGCTCAACGCCTTCCGCGCCTGGCGCAATCGCCAGGCGCCAGAGAAGCTCGCGGTGGTCGAGCGTTTGCCCGATACCCCGGAACAACTTCAACTGCAGGGCCCGAAAAAAACCTGAGTCGATTCAGGATCATCCCTATATTCATACCCCCGCGACCTTGGCCGCTGTTAGGATTACACTTCTAAGGAAAAGCGCCGACTCGCTAAGTGTCGTTGTCCTACGGGGAAGTCATGGATATTCAGATAATCACACGCGAAGGCGAGCCCGAGTATGCGGTTGTTCCGTGGGCTCAGTATCAGGCTCTACTCAAAGCTGCAGGCATCGATCAACAACCGCCGCGCGAGGCCCCTGTGCAGCGCGTGGCCACACCAGACCAGATTCTTCCGGGTCTGGATCAACTACGCAGTTTGCGCGAAGGGAAGGGCATCGCCATTGAGGCGCTGGCCCGCACGGTCGGCATCAGCCCGTCTTATCTGGCCTTGATCGAAAGTGGCGAGCGTCAACCCGACGCTGCGATTCGCCGCAGTCTGGCCTGGGAATTGACGGTGCCAGGGTGGAGGGAAGAATCGTGAGTGTACGCATCAGTCGTCAACATTGGGACGGGTTGCTGGGCGAGCTGGATCAGGCGCGCCGCCAGCGTCATTTGCTGACCTACCGCGCGTTGCTTGAGCGCCTGCAATTGCCGACGCCGGCCATGCAAACCTTGACCGCTGCCCTTGAACACCTGGCCGCACTGGACGCCAAGGCCGAGCAGCCGCTGCGCAGCTCGCTGGTAATCAGCCAGGGCGCCAGTCGCCTGCCGCGCACCGGTTTCTTCGAGTGCGTCGAGCGCCTGGGGCGTTTCTCCGGGCCGTCCGATGGTGTCGCCGCCGCCTCGTGGCATGCCTCGGAAGTGGTGCGGGTGTTCGAGTACGAGTACCCCGAATCGGCGGAAGCCTGAGTGTTTTTCAAGCTCAAGGCGCGGGCCGGTTACTGGCTGGCTCGCCGGTTGTTTCACTGGTCGTGGTTTGTGCGTCAGCCACGCTGCTGGAGTTGGCTTGAAGGCCAGCTTGCACGCATGGCGAACCTGGGCGATGTCGACGCTCAAAGCTTCTATGGCCACATTCTGGCTTTTCGCGGTGTGGGCCTTGGGGCACGTGAGGAAGGTGTCCGCTTGCTGCGCCTGGCGGCGTTGGCGGGGGATGGCAAGGCGGCGTATCAGGTGGGGGTGATCAGTCTGGCCGGGACGGCGAGCAAGGCGCCGGATCCGGTAGAAGCGGCGCGGTTTTGGCGTATTGCTTTGAAGTCTGGGCACCCGCTGGCTGAGATCAAGTTGAAAGGGTTGCCGCGCGACAGTTAATTGATCAAGCCCGTGCGACCCGAGGGAATGTCTACTAAATCAGCGGCGATTCAAGTAAATCGGAAATCATTTAAGCGCCGAAGTTAAAAGCTATAGAGATTCGCGGTCTTGTCCCTTCGAAGCGTCTTACTGAATGCATTAGCCAAGACGTAAACATGATGAAAGTTCCACTTCTGGCGGCACAGGTACTACTAAAGCCGGCAGTAAGGCAATCTTCGACTCTCATTCGCAGAGCTGGATTGTATGTCGATGCAACCATACCGCGCGGGTCTACAAACTCTAGATCACCTCCAACTTCTGGATCGTCCTCCCGGCCGCCGGCATCGACCCAGTAAACCCCTGACCAAAACGCACCGGGGTGTCCATGAAGTGAGTTGCTGTGGCCTGCCTCGTTAACATTTGCCCACGCGTTGAGTTTCCATTCGAAACCAGGTTCAGTTAATCCGTATTGCTCGCTATGAACCGCGGTAAGTTGAATGGCGAACTCTGTGGCAAACTTAACCAACGCATCGCAGGCTTCCCCTCCCCATTTAGGGAAGTCGTTCGCGGACTGCCAGCCGCCGTCATTGCTGCGTCGTGCGCCGCTGTGATCTTCCGCCATACGACTTTTGACTATAGCTTTCAGTTCAGCATTGAGTCTTTCTGCGTCGGGATACTGGATACTGGCCAGAGGAGTTGCGAACAGTCGTCGAATTTTTATCAGTTCAGGATCTACTATGTTTTTGCTCGACTGCATTGAGTTTCTCCAGGTTTCGCTAGTTGAAAAAACTATACCGGATGAAATATATGGTCGATGTAATTCTTTGTTAAAGTCATTGTATTTGTGTGTTCTTCTCGAGCTGAAGCCTTATCCGAATGCCCCAGATATCTATGGCTCGAAGCAGGACTTTATTTTTAACTGGATTTCCCTTGTTTCAAGGTCGATGGTTGTGCCGAACAATAATGTTCATGGTTTGTCTTTCTTGTTTAGATAGAGCGTGGTTGGATTAATGACGATGCGTGCTCGCTATCGATCCAATAATAAGGAGAGATGGATTTGGTTCTACTATGAACCATAACGCTATGGAATCCTGCCCCCGCAGTGGGTCAATCCAGCACGTCAGACGATAGGAGCAACAAGTCTAAAAGAAGCGTTTTAACGGATTAGCAAAAAGCGGGCTATAGCCGGTTTGATCAACTGGCAGTTGATGAATGTGATCCGGACGAACTGAAACCGGCGCCGCTGGAGCAATTTGACTTCGCCTTGCTTTGCGCGAAAGCGCACGCCCAATCACCGCTGCCCTATGAGCAGTTCTTCTGCTGGCCCAGGCACCGCCAAACTATCAATCACATGCACGCTATACCCCGGCACATTCTTCGCGTGGTGTTTAGCCTGCGATGCCATCTCCGCCAACTGGCTCGCATCGAGTTGTCCACAAGCCTGTGGATGCAAATGCACCACACCGATGGACAGTGACAGCAACGGAAACTCCTGGCGCACGCCCTGGCGATTCGGGGCAATGAAGCAGCCGGCTTCCAGGTGTTCGCTGCGGTAGAAGCGTCGGCATTGGCTTTGGAAGTCGTCGAGCAACTGGGTCAGACGTTTACGCCAGTCTTCCGGGCCGAGCACCAGCAAAAAGTCATCACCACCGATATGGCCGACAAAGTCTCGGGACGGGTCGACGCGATCATTCAGACATTGCGCCAGGCACAGCAGGACTTCGTCCCCGCGTCCGTAGCCGTAGATGTCGTTGAAGGGTTTGAAACTGTCGATGTCCACGTAGCAGATCACTGATTCCCTTTGCTGTTGCAGCAGGCGCGTCAGGCATTGCTGGATCGGCACGTTACCCGGCAGCAGGGTCAGCGGGTTGGCGTAACGGGCTTGCTGGATCTTCAGTTCAGTAATCAGCTTCAATACGTCGATGACCCGACCCAGTCCCAGATAGCCGCCGTTGAGGGTGATGATGAAGTCTTCCTCGATGCGCTGCCGGGCGCGGCTGGTGATCAGGCGGCTGACTTGTTGCAGCGACTGGCTCATCTCGACGGCGAGAAAGTCGTCGTTCATCAACCGGCTGATGGGCTTGCGGGCAAAGAGGTCGGTGGCAAAGGGTTTGAGCAGGGCGTCCGACAGCGAATGCCGATGGACGATGCCGCAAGGGTGGCCTTGCTCATCGAGCACCGCCAGTGAGTTCAGGTTGGCCTGGCGGCGGAAGGCTTCCAGCACCGTGGCAGTCGGCGTACCCCGCGCGACCGCTGGCTGATCGATCAAAAGAGCACTGAGGTCACTGCCTTCGTCGTTCAGCGCCACCGCAGAGCTGTCCTGTTTGGGCATCAGGTTTCGCGCTTCCCTTGGCGGGTGTTCTTGAGGGCGGCAGAGCAAGTAACCCTGGACCAGATCGACACCCATATCGGTCAACACCGCGAGCTCCTCCGGCAGCTCGATACCTTCAGCAATCACCTGCGCCCGCGAGGCTTTGGCGATTTGCATGATGGAGCCGACAAATTCACGCTTGAGCGCATCCTGATGGATGCCGTCGATGAAGTGCCGATCGATCTTCACATAGTCCGGCCGCAGCTCGGACCACAGGCGCAGGCTCGAATAACCGGCACCCAAATCATCCAGCGCAATGGAAAAGCCCATCGCCCGATAGTGATGCAGCGCGTTTTGCAGCAGCTGGAAATCGTCGGTAGGCGTCTGTTCCGTCAGTTCGATGACCACCTGGCTGGGCGGTATGCCGAAATCCTGCAGCAGTTGCAGGGTCCGACCCGGTTGGTGAGCCGCTTCGAGCAGCGATTCCGGCGACACGTTGAGAAAGAGTTTGCCCGGCAGTTGCTGCTCATTAAAGCGCCGGCAAGCGCTCTCGCGGCAGGCAATTTCCAGCTCGTTCAAACGACCGGCCTGGCGGGCGACGGCGAACAAGGCAATGGGTGAGTGCAGGGGGCTGTTGGAGGGGCCACGGCTGAGGGCTTCGTAACCGATGATCCGTCGTTCAGAGAGCGAAATGATTGGCTGGAACAGGCTGTGCAAACCGCTTTGAGTCAGTATTGAACTCAACGCACTCAGCTGTTCGGTAGTGGTCATGGCGGTCTCTGGCGAAAAAAAAGGACTGAAAGCTTTGGCTCTCAGTCCTTTATTTCACGACAGAATGATGACTGTTTGATGACGCTAAGGGGGCGTCAGCATTAAATTGCCATCATCGTGCTTGTAACAACTTAGTGTTTGGCAACCGCGGTGTTGAGTTTCAGGTAGTCCAACAGAATCCGACCAGTCTCGCTCAGGTAGGCATCGTCTTCTGGTTTGACCTTGTCCGGCTCGGCTGCAGCGACGTCTTCGTCTTCTTTCTTCAGCTCTTTGAGCGGCTCTTCGCCCTTGGCCTTGCGACGGATGTTTTCCATCGCAAGCTGCTTGGCTTCGATATCCGCGTGTTGGGCACGACGCTCGGCTTCATTGAGGCTGACGGTTTTTTCCGACATCAGTTTCTGCGCCAGGGCCAGTTTGTCGCGGATGAACACGAACTCCGCGTCTTTGGCCGAACGTACGTCATGCTCGGATTTGAGCTGCGAAATGTATGGCTTGAACGGGTCGACCGCAGGCTTGATGGCCGCGCGGATGGTGTCCCACGGCATGGCTTCCGGCAGGGCGCTCTCGCCGATTTCCTTGGTGTCGATGATCGACGGGTAATCGATGTCCGGCAGTACGCCCTGATGCTGGGTGCTCTGGCCGGAAACCCGGTAGAACTTGGCCAGGGTCAGTTTCAGTTCGCCATGGTTCAGCGGCTGAATGGTCTGCACGGTGCCTTTGCCGAAGGTCTGGCCGCCAATGATCAGTGCGCGGTGGTAGTCCTGCATGGCGCCGGCGAAAATCTCCGAGGCCGAGGCGGACAGGCGGTTGACCAGCAACGCCATCGGGCCTTTGTAGAAGGCGCCCGGGTTTTCATCTTCGAGTACATCGACCCGGCCATCGGCGTTACGCACGAGCACGGTCGGCCCTTTGTCGATGAACAGGCTGGTCAGCTCGGTGGCTTCCTGCAAGGAGCCGCCGCCGTTGTTGCGCAGGTCGATGACCACGCCGTCGACCTTGTCTTTCTGCAACTCGGTCAGCAGTTTCTTGACGTCGCGTGTGGTGCTCTTGTAGTCCGGATCGCCAGCACGGAAGGCCTTGAAGTCGAGGTAGAAGGCTGGAATCTCGATGACGCCGAGCTTGTAGTCCTTGCCATCCTGTTTCAGGTTGAGGACCGACTTTTTCACCGCCTGGTCTTCAAGCTTCACCGCTTCGCGGGTGATCGGCACGATCTTGGAGGTCTGGTCGTTCGGCGCATTGCTGGCCGGGATGACTTCCAGGCGCACCACGGTGCCTTTCGGACCACGGATCAGCTTGACCACTTCGTCGAGGCGCCAGCCAACCACATCGACCATCTCTTTGTTGCCCTGGGCAACGCCGATGATCTTGTCGGCCGGTGCGACCTGCTTGGTCTTGTCGGCAGGACCTGCCGGCACCAGACGCACGACTTTCACCTGGTCGTTGTCGCTCTGCAACACAGCGCCGATGCCTTCGAGGGACAGGCTCATGTTGATGTCGAAGTTTTCCGCGTTATCCGGCGACAGATAGTTGGTGTGCGGGTCGTAGGACATGGCGAAGGTGTTGATGTACGCCTGGAAGATATCCTCCGGACGGGTCTGGTCCAGGCGCGAGAGCTGATTCTTGTAACGCTTGGTTAGCGTTTCCTGAATCTGCTTGGGCTCTTTGCCAGCAATTTTCATCCGCAGCACTTCGTCCTTGACGCGTTTGCGCCACAGGTCGTCGAGCTCTGCGGTGGATTTGAGCCAAGGCGCATCCTTGCGATCGATCAGCAAGGTTTCCTTGGCGGTGAAGTCGATCTTGTCGACGCCCTTGTTCAGCTCCGCAAGGGCAAAGTCCAGACGCGCTTTTACGCGGTCCAGATAGCGCTTGTAGATGGTGAACCCGGCGTTGAGGTCGCCGCTTTTGAGGAAGTCGTCGAACTGGGTTTTCCACTTCTCGAATTCGGCAATGTCGCTGGCCATGAAATAGCTGCGCGACGGATCCAGCAGCTTGAGGTAGCTGTCGTAGATGATCACGGAGCGCGCGTCATCGAGCGGCGGCTTGCTGTAGTGGTGACGCTTGAGCAACTCGACGACATTCAGACTGGCGATCACTTCGTCACGATCTGGCTGAAGCTTGTCCCAGCTATTGGCTGCGAACGTATTGCTCGACATCGGCATCAGGCCGATACCAATAAATAGGGCGAGGGCGGTGCTGGGGAACAGATGCTTCATGCTGATTCGACGCGGGGACAATTGATAACGCATATTAGGCCGTCTTTGAAGTCGCCGGTACCACAAGGGCCGGTCGCATAATGCAAAAAGCCCGGCGCTACAGCTTCGGGCTCAGTCCAGACTCACTATGGAGGCACTGTGAAAGCATTGCAAGGCGTTGACGGTCAAGTGGAGTGGGTTGAAGAGCCCGGTCCTACATGCGATGTAGGGCAAGTTCGCATTCGCGTGGCGGCAGCGGGCCTCAATCGCGCCGATTTGTTACAGAAGGCGGGCCTTTATCCGCCACCGCCGGGGGCCAGTCAGGTACTGGGTCTTGAGTGTTCCGGGGTGATCAGTGAGGTTGGCCCGGGCTCGTCCTGGCAGGTCGGTGATCGGGTCTGCGCCTTGCTGGCCGGGGGCGGGATGGCCGAAGAGGTGGTTGTCGACGGACGGCATGTGCTGCCGGTGCCCGAAGGATTGTCCCTGGCCGAGGCGGCAGCGCTACCCGAAGTCTATGCGACCGTCTGGCTGAATTTGTTTCAATTGGCTGCGCTCAAACCGGGTGAGAAAGTTCTTCTTCACGCCGGAGCAAGTGGAATCGGTTCAGCTGCCATTCAGCTGTGCAAAGCGTTTGGCAACCCATGCTGGGTCAGCGTCGGTTCTGCCGAGCGTCTGGCCTATTGCGAAGCGCTGGGTGCACAGGGTGGCGTGGTGCGCACCGACGATCTGGACAGCTTGAGCGACCTGGGGCCGTTCGATGTGATTCTCGACCCGGTCGGCGGCAACTACGCCGCGCTGAACCTCAAGCTGCTGGCTCTCGATGGCCGTTGGGTGTTGATTGGCCTGATGGGCGGCCGTGAGGCAAAACTGGATCTGGCGCAGGTGCTGGCCAAACGCTTGCAGTTGCTGGGTTCGACCTTGCGCAGCCGTGACGATCAGTTCAAGGCGGATTTGTTCAGTGATTTACGCCTGCATGTCTGGCCGTTGTTTGCCGAAGGGCGATTGAGCCCGCAGTTGGCGAAGACCTTCCCGATCAAGGATGCCGAAGCGGCATTTGCCGAGCTGGCGACGAACAAGGTGGCGGGGAAGTTGGTGTTGGTGATCGACGAAAGCCTGACCTGACAACACCGATCCCTGTAGGAGCGAGGCTTGCCCGCGAAAGCGGTGTATCAGTCAACATAGGTGTTGAATGTAATTACGCCTTCGCGGGCAAGCCTCGCTCCTACAGGGTTTTGCGTTATTTCCAGAGGTGGATCGGCCAGCCGGCTTTTTCGGCGTGCTCGCGCAATACCGGATCAGGGTTCACCACGTGTGGGAAATCTACCTTCAGCAACAGCGGTAAATCGTTACGTGAGTCGGAATAGAAACTCGCGCCCTCCAGGTTTTCCTCTTCCGCATCCAGCCATTCCAGTAAACGGGTGATCTTGCCTTCGCGGTAGGTCAGCGTGCCGACGGTGTTGCCGCTATAGACCCCATGCAGCACTTCCAGCTCGATGCCCAGAATCTCGTCGATGCCCAAGCGGTCGGCAATCGGCCTGACAAGGTGCGTACCCGACGCCGAAATCACCAGTATCCGGTCACCGGCCTTGCGATGGGCTGCGATGGCTTTGGTTGCGTCGCTGAAGATGATCGGTTCGATGAAGTCTTCAACCCACGGCCCGACCAAGTGGTCGACCTCTTCGGGTGTGCGCCCGATCATCGGTTCGAGGCTGAAGGCCATGTACTCCTCCATGCGCAACTTGCCGTGGCTGTAAGCGTCCATCAGTTCGTTGTTCTGACGCATGAACGACTCGGGATCGACCCAGCCCAGCCGGCCCATCTGTTCGCTCCAGAGGGTGGCGCAGTCGCCGTGGATCAGGGTTTCGTCCAGATCAAAAATTGCCAGGGCCATCAGTGCAGTTCTCTCTTCAACATCAGCAAAGTCATCAGGCTACCTCACACAGGGCCGTCGGATCGATGGAAAGCGCCAGACGCTGACCATCGGGATGCAAATCGGCCGCCGAGCGGTTGAGCACATCCACCACCAATTCCACGCCCCTGGCCTCGATCCGGTAGCGAATCACGTTGCCCAGCAGGCTGTGGCTGCGCACTTGTGCGTCAAGTTCGCCGTTCAGGCTCAGTTCGATGGCTTCCGGGCGAATCGCGATGCGATGCGTAATCGGTCGTTGCAGCAATTTCGAGGCATTGTCGGCGTCGAGCAGGTTGTAGTTGCCGATAAAGCCGGCAGCGAACACATCCACCGGCGCGGTGTAGAGGGTTTCGGCGTCGCCGCTCTGTACGATCTTTCCCTGATTCATCAGGAAAATCCGGTCAGACATGGTCAGCGCTTCTTCCTGATCGTGTGTGACGAAGATCGTGGTCAGGCCCAGCTCGCGCTGGATCTGACGGATCTGTTCGCGCAAATGCTTGCGAATTCGCGCATCAAGGGCCGACAGCGGTTCGTCCAGCAGCAACAGGCGTGGACGGGTCACCAATGAGCGGGCGAGGGCGACGCGCTGGCATTGACCGCCGGACAGTTGGTGCGGATAACGGGCGGCGAAATCGTTGAGCTCCACCAGTTTCAATACTTCGGCAACGCGCTTTTGGCTGTCGTCGCTGTTGACCTTCTGCATGCGCAAACCAAAGGCGACGTTTTGCTCCACGGTCATGTTCGGGAACAGCGCATAGCTTTGAAACACCATGCCGATCCCGCGTTTCTGCGGGCTCAGCGGCACGATGTCGACACCATCCAGCAAGATCTTGCCGCCATCTACCGAGGTCAGCCCGGCGATGCAGCGCAGCAGCGTGGATTTGCCGCAACCGGACGGGCCGAGCAGGGTGACGAATTCGCCCTTCTGGATTTCGCAGTTGATGTCGCTGAATACGGTGGTGCCTGCATAGTTTTTCTGCAGATGTTGGACGCTGACATAGCTCATTCGCTTTTGTCCTTGTTCAAGATATTGGCCGCCCAGGTCAGAACCAGTACGAAGAAGAAGTAGGAAATCACCAGCGCACTGGTGAAGTGGCCGCTGCTGTTACGCATGTTGTTGAGGTAGACCTGCAGGGTTTCGTAGCGGGTGCCGACGAGGATGTTGGCGAACACGAACTCACCGAACAGGAACGAGAATGACAGCAGCAACGCCACCATCAGACCCTTGCGCAGGTTCGGCAGCACCACCAGGAATGCCGCCTGAAAAGTGCTGGCTCCGAGCAGTTGGGCGGCGTCCATCAGGTCGCGCAGGTTGATCGCTTGCAGGTTGTTGGTGATCGCGCGGTACATGAACGGCAGCGCCACGGTGAAGTAGCAGCCGATCAGAATCCACGGCGTGCCAACCATCGCGAACGGCCCCGAACCGTAGAGCTGCAACAGCCCCACCGACGACACCACCGGCGGCACCGCGAAGGGCAGCAGGATCAGGATGTTCATCAGCGCATCGAGTTTCGGGAAGTGGTAATGCACCACGAACAGCAGCGGCAGAATCAGCACCACCGACAGGATCAGCGCACCGATACAGACCAGCAGCGATTGGCCAAAAGCACTCAGGAATCGCGGATCGCTCCACAGCTGCACATACCATTTGACGGTGAAGCCGCTGGGCAGAATGGTCGCCGACCAACTGCTGGCAATCGAGTAGATCAGCGTGCCAACCAGTGGCAGCAACAGAATGGCAAACAGCAGGTGAACCACGACGCGGTGATAGATACCGACGGGGCCCAATTCAGCGCGAGACATGGTAGCTCCTCTTCAACAGCAGCTGATGCACGATGGTGACCAGGGTCATCAACGCCACCAGCACAACGGCCAGCGCACTGGCGAGGTTCGGGTCCAGGGAAATGTCACCGGAGACCATCGCCGCAATACGGATCGGCAGCACGTTGAAGTTGCCGGTGGTCAGTGCGTAAACCGTGGCGTAGGCGCCGAGGGCGTTGGCCAGCAGGATCACGAAGGTGCCGAGCAGTGCCGGCGTCAGCACCGGCAAACCGATGTGTCGCCAGAACTGCCAGCCGTTGGCGCCCAGCAGCGCGGCAGATTCACGCCAGTCCTCGCGCAGGGCGTCGAAGGCCGGGTAGAGCAGCAGCACACCGAGTGGGATCTGGAAATACGTGTAGAGAATGATCAGCCCGGTTTTCGAGTACAGGTTGAAATCCTGAATGATCCCGGCCTGCTTGAGCATGATGGTGATGCTGCCGTTGAAACCCAGCAGGATGATGAACGCGAAGGCCAAAGGCACGCCGGCAAAGTTGCTGGTCATGTTGGCGAAGGCGTTGACGAAGTTGCGCAGCTTCGAATCGACACGGCGCAGGGAATAAGCGCCGAGCACCGCGATGATGATCCCGAACACGCTGGACCAGAAACTGATCTCGAGGCTGTACTGGATCGCCTGCAAATAGAACTTCGAATTGAAGATTTTGGTGAAGTTGGCCAGGCCCCAGCCGAACTCTTCCGATTGCAGACTGTTGATCATCACCCAGATGAGTGGGGCGATCTCGAAGACGATAAAAAACAGTGCGAAGGGCACGAGGCACAAGGCCGCCAGCCATTTGCCGCGAGTCATGGCATTCACTTGAGCAGCTCCCGGCACACTGGTTTGTCGTGGGCCACGCCCAGCAGTTCGCAGACGGTGCCGCAGATGTCTGTCTGTTTCGGTTCGGCGCCGGCGTTGAAGCTGAAGGCGTCACCGAGCACGAATAGTGGCACTTCGCGTTCCTCCGGCAGCAGACCGTTGTGGGAGCGGTCGTTGTTCATGCCGTGGTCGGCGGTCACCAGCACCTGGTAACCGGCGTCGAGCCAGCCTTGCAGGTAGTCGGCGAGGATAATGTCCGCCGAGCGTGCACTGTTACGGTATTGCGGGGTGTCGAGGCCGTGCTTGTGCCCGGCGTCGTCGATGTTCATGGGGTGCACCAGGAGAAAATTCGGTGCATGACGCAGGCGCAGGTGTTCCGCGTCGGCGAACAGGTGCGAGTCCGGGTAGTGATCGTTCCAGTAGAAATGACCGTGCTGGATCGGCAATTCGGGGGCGTCGGTGTGACGGTCGCGGGCGGCCACGAACGGCGAACGGTTGTACAGCTCGCTGACCCAGTGATAAGCCGCAGCAGCGGTTTTCAGGCCCGCTTCGCTGGCGTAGTGATAAATGCTGCGTTGGTTGGACAGGCGCGAAACGTTGTTGTGAACGATACCGCTATCGATCGGCGTGACGCCGGTCAGGATGCATTCATACAGCGGACGGGACAGGGCCGGCAGTTCGCACTCCAGTTTGTAGAGTGCCGCGCGTCCTGCGCCGACGTAAGCCTGCAGGTGCCCCATGGCGTGGCACGCAACCTCGTAATTGAGGCCGTCGAGCACGACAAGGATGACGTTGTGCTTCATAGGGGCGGGACTCCGCGAAAACGGGAATATGGGATTTAACGCGGTCCACTGTGGGAGCGGGCTTGCTCGCGAATGCGTTATCACATTCAACATATGTGTCGAATGGACAGCCGCATTCGCGAGCAAGCCCGCTCCCACATTGGATCTTCATCAAGCATCCAATGTGGGTTTTACCGGGTTACTTCATCTCGACGATGACTTCTTCGTTCCACTTCTGCGGCAGAGCCTTGGAAGTTTTTTCCCACGCATCCGCGTCTTTGATCGGCGTGACCTTTTTGTACTGCTCGTTCGGCAGCAGCTTGGCCTGGACTTCGGCTGGCAGGGTCAGGTGCTCGGCACGGATCGGACGGGCGTTACCCTTGGCCAGGTTGATCTGACCGGCATCGCTGAAGATGTATTCACGAGCCAGTTTGGCGGCGTTCGGGTTCTTGGCGTATTTGTTGATGATGGTGGTGTAACCGGAAATCACCGAACCATCGGAGGGGATCAACACCACGTAGTCATCCGGATTGGCCATCTTGGCCTTGTAGCTCAGACCGTTGAAGTCCCAGACCACGCCGACCTCGATTTCACCCTTTTCCATGGTGGCAATCGTCGGGTTGGCCATGGACAGGCGGCCTTGTTTCGCAATGTCAGCGAACAGCAACAGGGCAGGCTGAAGGTTTTTCTCGTCGCCGCCGTTGGCAAGGGCTGCCGCCAGAACGCCGTTGGCGGCCTGAGCGGCGGTGCTCACGTCACCGATGGATACTTTGTATTTACCGGTTTTAAGGTCGGCCCATTTGGTCGGCGCTTCCGAACCGTGCAGCAGCTTTTTGTTGACGATGAACGCGATGGTGCCGGTGTAGGCCAGTGCCCAGTTGCCGTCCTTATCCTTCGCCCAGGCAGGCACCTGATCCCAGGTGCTTGGCTTGTACGGCTGGACCACGCCTTGCTTGACCGCGATAGGGCCGAACGCTGCACCGACGTCGCCGATGTCGGCCGTGGCGTTGTCTTTTTCAGCGGCGAACTTGGCGATTTCCTGCGCCGAGCTCATGTCGGTGTCGATGTGTTTCAGGCCGTAGATCTTGGCCAGGTCTTCCCAGGTGCCTTTCCAGTTGGCCCAGTCATCGGGCATGCCGACGCTGTTGACCGCACCTTCCGCTTTCGCAGCGGCTTCGAGGGTTTTCAAATCATCAGCCGCCATGGCGGCGGTGCACATGGCAATGGTCGAACCTAACAGTGATGCCAGGAAAAGCTTTTTCATCCGAAGCTCCTTTGGGCGTTTTCAACGCTGCGATTGCGGTTGTGTTGGTCTAGGTCAGCAATACCTGAGCCAATCTAGGCGCCCCTGATGACATTTTGATGTCGACCAGCGGTCCGTCTGCATTTTCTTCAGATCAACGCTCAGGCTTGCGAGTAAGCGTAGACCATGGCTAAAGAACTGATATGAAAGGACTTGGCCGTTAAATTGCACACGTTTGACTGCACCGTTCAGCACCTTTGTCATCTGTCAGTCATGTGCAGTGCCTAGGCTTGCTGAAAGTTGACGGAGTCGTTTCAAATGACGGTTCTGCTCCGAAACAGTGCTGGTCTAGTCCAGATAGGTAACGTTGATGCGCATCGAGACAACCAAAGCGGTGACAGCCATCGGGCAGGTTCTTCAGGAACAGCTCGACCACGGCCTGTTGGCGCCTGGCAGCAAGTTACCGGCGGAGCGCAAGCTCAGTGAGTTGTTCGGCACGACACGCATTACCGTGCGCGAAGCGTTGTTGCAGCTGGAGGCTCAAGGGCAGATTTATCGCGAAGAGCGCCGGGGCTGGTTCGTGTCGCCACCGCGCCTGGCTTACAACCTGATGCAGCGCAGCCACTTTCACGCGATGGTCAGCGCTCAAGGGCGGGTGCCGTCTACCGAGGTGATTTCGGCACGCTTGCAGCCTGCGTCGGCGGCGGTCTGTGCCTGGTTGCAGTTACCGGCGTTGTCGAGCGTGATTCAGATTTGCCGCGCGCGGCGAATTGATGAGCGGCTGGTGTTGTACGTGGAGCACTACCTCAATCCACAGTATTTTCCGGGGATTCTGAAGTTTGATCTGAATCAGTCGATCACCGAGCTGTACGCGCGGCATTACGATTTGCATTACGGGCGGGTGCGCTTCGAGATCGTGCCGACGGCGTTGTCGGTGGATGCGGCGGCGGCGTTACGGGTGTCGGTCGGCAGCCCGGGATTGCGCATTGCCCGGGTCAATTACGACCAACACGAGCGGTTGATCGATTGTGACCTGGAGTTCTGGCGGCACGATGCGATCCATGTCGGTGTTGATGTGGTCTGAGCCTGGCCGCCGCAGGTCTTGGTTTTTCATTACCCGAAGCGGTAAATGTCCATGCCCAGCGCGCCCATGGTGAAACCCTGGTGGCTGACGCTGAATGCTCCGCCGGCACTGCGGGCAAAGTACAACGGCAACAAATGTTCATCGCTCGGGTGGTTGCGCACGGCGTTCGGTGCTTGCTGGCGATAGTCGTGTAACGCGGCTTCGTCGTTGGCCTCAAGTTTCTCGATCATCCAGTCGCGAAACACCTTCGCCCACGGTTCTACGCTTTCCGGTCCGGCGTGCCAGTCCAGTTCGCGCAGGTTGTGGGTGATGCTGCCGGAACCGATCAACAGCACGCCGTGTTCGCGCAGGCTGCTCAGGGCATGGCCGACGCGGGTTTGCAGCGCAGGACCGCCGCGTGTTGGTAGCGAGACTTGCACCACCGGGATATCCGCCTGCGGATACATCAACGACAACGGCACCCAGACGCCATGGTCGAAGGGCCGTTTACTGTCGATGCGGGCGGGCAGGTCACTGCGTTTCAGCAACTCGACAACCTCAGCGGCCAGTTGTGGATCGCCGGGTGCCGGGTATTGCACCTCGAACAACGCCTTGGGAAAGCCGCCGAAGTCATGCCAGGTTTCAGGCTGTGGATTGCCGCTGACCAGCAATTCATTGCTTTCCCAATGCGCGGAAACAATCACGATGGCCCGGGGTTTCGGCAATTCGGCAGCCAGGCGCGCGAGGGCCGGCCCACTGGCACCGGGTTCCAGTGCCAGCATGGGTGAGCCATGAGAGATATAAAGGCTGGGGAACATGAAGGAGCTCCTGAGAGTAAGATGGGCCCATCTTCAGTCAGATCATTGATCTAAATCTAATATAAGTTTTAGGGTGTTTTGATCGAATTTTCGGAGATATTTATGCAGCCGGAGTTTTGGCACAAGCGATGGCAGTCGAATCAGATCGGCTTCCATCTGCCGCAGGTGAACCCTTATCTGCAACGTTTCTGGCCGCAATTGGGGCTGGAGGAGGGGGCGCGCGTACTGGTGCCGTTGTGTGGGAAAAGTCTGGATTTGTTGTGGCTGGCGCACCAAGGGCATGAAGTCCTGGGAATTGAGCTGTCGGAAAAGGCTGTCGAAGATTTCTTCAGCGAACATCACTTTGACCCGAACATCACTGAGCAGGGGCCCTTCAAGGTCTATCGCGCAGGCTCGATTGAGTTGTGGTGTGGTGATTTCTTCGAGTTGACGGCCGGCGATGTTGCCGATTGCGCCGGCCTGTACGATCGGGCGGCATTGATCGCTCTGCCGCCGGCCATGCGCGAGCAATACGCGGCTCATTTGAACCGGATTTTGCCAAAGGACGCGTTGGGGCTTTTGATCACACTGGATTACGACCAGACGCAAAAGGACGGACCGCCGTTTGCCGTGCTTGATGATGAAGTGCAGCGGTTGTTCGGGGCTGTGTGGTCGTTGAAGATTCTGGAGGATCAGGACGTTCTGGGTGAGAGCTGGAAATTCGTCGAAAGCGGCGTGACGCGGCTTGAGGAGCGGGTTTATCGGGTTTCTGCCCGGTAATTGATGTTGCTTGCACTGGCCCCATCGCGAGCAGGCTCACTCCCACAGTTGACCGCAATCTCCTGTAGGAGCGAGGCTTGCCCGCGAAGAGGTCCTGATGAACACCGCATTAATCAAGCAGACAAAAAAAGGCCCGCATCACTGCGGGCCTTTTCTTTTAGTGCCGAGTCAAATCAGCCCCGACGACGCAATGCGTCGATGCGCTCTTCCAGCGGCGGGTGGCTCATGAACATGCGGGCGAACCCCTGTTTGATGCCACCGTTGATGCCGAAAGCATTCAGGGTGTCCGGCATGTGCACCGGCAGCCCTTGCTCCGCACGCAGGCGTTGCAGTGCGCCAATCATCGCGTTGGTGCCCGCCAGGCGTGCACCGGCTTCGTCGGCACGGAACTCGCGTTTGCGCGAGAACCACATGACGATGGAGCTGGCCAGAATGCCCAGGACCAGTTCGGCGAAGATGGTCGCGATGTAGTAGGCGATGCCCTGGCCTTCTTCGTTCTTGAAGATCACCTTGTCGACAAAGTTGCCGATGATCCGCGCGAAGAACATGACGAAGGTGTTCACCACGCCCTGGATCAGCGCCAGGGTGACCATGTCACCATTGGCCACGTGACCGATTTCGTGGGCCAGAACGGCTTTCACTTCATCCGGCGAGAATCGCTCGAGCAAGCCCTGGCTGACAGCGACCAGTGCATCGTTCTTGTTCCAGCCAGTGGCGAACGCGTTCGCCTCGTAGGCCGGGAAAATCCCGACTTCCGGCATCTTGATCCCGGCTTCGCGAGACAGTTGCTCGACCGTTTGCAGCAGCCATTGCTCGTGACGTGTGCGCGGCTGGGTGATGATTTGGGTGCTGGTGCTCATCTTCGCCATCCACTTGGAGATGAACAGCGAGAACAGGGAACCGGCGAAACCAAAGACCGCACAGAAAATCAGCAGCTGATTGAGGTTGAGATCAACCCCATTGGCCGCCATGAACCCGTTGAAGCCGAAAAGGCTCAGGGTGATGCTGGCAATCAGCACGACCGCCAGGTTAGTGGCCAAAAACAGCAGGATGCGCATCATGGTTGTAGAAATCTCCTTTTGCTAAAGATGTAGCGTACTGCGGGGTATATAAGGTGCTGCAACGGGCTATTCAACCGGGTGACTATTTCAAACTGTGTCCTACAGCAACAGTCTAGTCGCTTGCAGGGCATTTCCGACGTGGGCAGGGGAAGTGTTTGTCAGCCGATTCGCGTTGCGAGCCCCGTGATTGTTGGACGCGGTCACAAAGCTTGCTACCGGGCAGCGATTGCAGTGGGGATGTACGGCGAGGCTTAAAGATATGTTGCTGAATTAATCCTCGTGCGACTTTCGTGGAAAAGTCGCACGCGGCCAGACCGATTACTGGCGATAGGATTTGAGGAAGTTGCCGATTCGTCCGATGGCCATGTCCAGGTCGTCGACACGCGGCAGGGTCACGACGCGGAAGTGGTCCGGCCATGGCCAGTTGAAAGCGGTGCCTTGAACCACCAGCAGCTTTTCCGACAGGAGCAGGTCGAGCACGAATTTTTCGTCGTTGTGGATCGGGCAGACTTTCGGGTCGATGCGCGGGAACGCATACAGCGCGCCCATCGGCTTGACGCAGCTGACACCGGGAATGTCGTTGAGCAATTCCCAGGTACGGTTGCGTTGTTCCAGTAGGCGACCTTGCGGCAGGACCAGATCGTTGATGCTCTGATAACCCCCGAGGGCGGTCTGGATCGCGTGCTGGCTCGGCACGTTGGCACACAGGCGCATGTTCGCCAGCATGTCGATGCCTTCGATGTAGCTTTGCGCGTGATGTTTCGGACCGGAGATAGCAATCCAGCCAGAACGGAAACCGGCCACGCGATAGGACTTGGACAGACCGTTGAAGGTCAGGCACAGCAGGTCCGGGGCCAGGGACGCGGTGCAGATGTGCACGGCATCGTCGTACAGGATCTTGTCGTAGATCTCGTCGGAAAACACCACCAGGTTGTGCTGACGGGCCAGTTCCAGCATGCCCAGCAGGACTTCCTTCGAATACACCGCGCCGGTCGGGTTGTTCGGGTTGATGATCACCAGCGCTTTGGTATTGGGGGTAATCTTGGCCTTGATGTCGGCCAGGTCCGGCCACCAGTTGGCCTGCTCGTCGCACAGGTAATGCACCGGGTTGCCGCCCGACAGGCTCACGGCAGCAGTCCACAGCGGATAGTCCGGAGCCGGCACCAACACTTCGTCGCCGTTATTGAGCAGCGCTTGCATCGACATCACGATCAGCTCGGAAACGCCGTTGCCCAGGTAAATGTCTTCAATGCCGACGCCTTCTACCTGCTTCTGCTGGTAGTACTGCATGACGGCTTTACGCGCGCTGAACAGGCCTTTGGAATCGCTGTAGCCCTGGGCGGTCGGCAGGTTGCGGATCACGTCCTGGAGGATTTCATCCGGCGCTTCGAAACCAAAAGGCGCCGGGTTGCCGATGTTCAGCTTGAGGATGCGATGGCCTTCCTCTTCCAGGCGTTTGGCGTGCTTGAGCACTGGGCCGCGAATGTCGTAGCAGACGTTGGCGAGCTTGTTCGATTTGCTGACCTGCATGGCGATGTGTTCCCGAAAATGAACGATCCAGGCGGTGTATGAACTACCGTACTGGGAATCCTGCGTATTCACACAGGCTTGGCGCCTTGAGAGGCAGCACCCATAAATCCGTTTGAATGCGCGTGGTCTGGCTGCCAGACTGGCGTTTGACGAGGCGCAATCATACGTGCCGCCCGATCCGTGGAAAAGGTACAGATCGGGCTTTTTCAGCTGCTGAGGTGTGATGATGGAAAAGTTGGAAAAAACCCTGGAAGAATGGAAGGCCATGCTCGATCCGGAGCAGTACAACGTTTGCCGCCTCAAGGGCACCGAACGGCCGTTTTCCGGCAAGTACAACGGCACCAAAACCGACGGTGTTTACCACTGCATCTGCTGCAATGAGCCGCTGTTCGACTCAAAAACCAAATTTGACTCTGGCTGCGGCTGGCCGAGTTTCTATGCGCCGATCGGCGACAGCGCCATGACTGAAATCCGTGATGTCAGTCACGGCATGATCCGTACCGAAGTGGTCTGCGCCAAATGCGATGCGCACTTGGGGCATGTGTTCCCGGATGGTCCGCCGCCGACCGGCCTGCGGTATTGCATCAACTCGGTGTGCCTGGATCTCGTTCCGCGTTAGTAACTTCACCGCAGTCCTTGTAGGAGCTGGCTTGCCAGCGATGAGTCCCTCGAATTTTGCATTGCGTTTGAGAACGCCATCGCTGGCAAGCCAGCTCCTACAGTTTGTGTAGCGTGGTCGAGGATCGATTAATTAAATTGCACACAATTCAATTGCTCGCTATGTTTGTCTCATCTTCTTTCATTCGAGAGTCCGAATCATGAGCGACAACCTGCTGAGCATCCCTTGCACCACCATCAAGGGTGAGAAAAAGACCCTGGCGGATTACGCCGGCAAAGCGGTGCTGGTGGTCAACACCGCGAGCAAATGTGGCTTCACGCCGCAATACAAAGGGCTGGAAGAACTGTGGCAGACCTACAAGGATCAGGGGCTGGTGGTGCTCGGTTTCCCGTGCAACCAATTCGGCAAGCAGGAGCCGGGCAATGAAGGCGCGATTTCCGAGTTCTGTGAACTGAACTTCGGTGTCAGCTTTCCGCTGTTCAAAAAGATCGACGTTAACGGTGCCGACGCCCACCCGCTGTTCGTGCAGCTGAAAAAGCGCGCACCGGGTGTTCTGGGTTCTCAGGGCATCAAGTGGAACTTCACCAAATTCCTGATCGGCAAGGACGGCCAATTGGTCAAGCGCTTCGCTCCCGCGACCAAGCCGCAAGACCTCAGCCGCGAGATCGAAGCCCTGCTCAAATGAATACCTTGTCCGTCGATTCCCTGAAGCTCGACAGCCAGCTCTGCTTCAAGCTGTACGCCGCTTCCCGGGCGGTGATCCGTGCTTACAAGCCGATGCTCGATCAGCTCGGCCTGACGTACCCGCAATACCTGGCGATGCTGGTTTTGTGGGAATGGCAGGAGGCAGCACCGGAGCAGCCGACGGTCAAGGCGTTGGGCGAGCGTCTGGCGCTGGATTCCGGCACGTTGACGCCGCTGCTCAAGCGACTTGAACAACTGCAACTGGTGCAGCGACAGCGTTCAGCGCGGGATGAGCGTGAAGTGCACCTGAGCCTGTCGCCTACGGGCAAGGCGTTGCGCGATCAGGTCGGGCCGCTCAAAGCCCGACTGTTGTGTGACAGCGGTGTCGATCTGGATCGCTTGAATGATCTGCGCGAGGGGCTTGATCACTTGTTGGGACAAATCAAGGCACTGTCGTAGCGGGCATCCACAGGTCCAGCAGGGCAGCCAACTCTTCCCGGCGGAAGGGTTTGGCCAGGTAATCGCTCATGCCTGACGCACGGCAGCGTTCGCGTTCTTCGGACATGGCGTTGGCGGTCAGGGCGACGATGGGCAATTGCGGCCAGCGACCGCTGCGACGGATTTGCCGACTGGCTTCGTAGCCGTCCATTACCGGCATGTTGCAGTCCATCAGCACCAGATCGAATTCGCTTTGCTCCAGTTGATCCAGGGCCTCGCCGCCGTGGGCGGCGACAATCACCTCGCAGCCGAGTTTTCCGAGCATGCCCTTGGCCACCAATTGATTGACCGGATTATCCTCCACCAGCAGCACCCGTCCGCGCCGCTGGGGAGTGAGCGCCTCCAGTCGCGCATCGTTGATGGTGTTGATTTCCGGTTGCAACACTCGCCGCAGTGTCTGGTAAAGCGCATTGCGCGCCAGAGGCCGGGCCTGTTGTTGTAATGGCGCCAGGGCGCTGGCCTGTTCGCTGGGCATGAAACTGCCGTAAGCGGTCACCAGCAGAATCGGTGCGGTACAGGTGGGGCGCAGGCGAAACAGGCATTCCGGGCAATCGGTGATGACCACATCGGGCTTCAGACCGATCATCGCGTCATCGATCGAACGCTGCTGATAGTCGAGCCCCCAACCCGGCAACAAACTCTTCAACAGCTCCGCCAGGCCGCTGCTGGCGGTGGTGATCGCGATCACCTTGCCGTGCAGCGTGGCCGGGGCGAAGGCGCGGGTGTGGCTCGGCAGCGGCAGGTCGGCGCAGAACTGGCTGCCGAAACCGGCTTCCGAGCTGATGGTGAGGCGCCCTTGCATGGCTTCGCAGAGGTTGTAAGTCAGCGCCAGCCCCAGCCCGGTGCCGCCAAACTGTCGGGTAATGCCGGCGCCGGCCTGGGTGAATGGCTGGAAAATCTTGACCTGAGCGTCCTGGGCGATGCCGATGCCAGTGTCGCAGACTTCGATTCTGACGCCGTCTTCGTACGTCGACAGGCGAACATCGACCCGACCGAAACGGGTGAATTTGAGGGCGTTGGACAACAGGTTGCTGACTATCTGCCGGACCCGGGTCGGGTCACCGAGCACCAGCGCCGGGAATGTCGGTTCGATCAGGCACGTCAGTTCGACGCTTGGCGCCGCGTTTTGCGACAGCAGGTTGGCGGTGTCCTCGATCAGCGAACCGAGGTCGAACGGAATGTGTTCGAGTTCGAGCTGACCGGCGTCGAATTTCGACAGGTCGAGAATATCGTTGAGCAACTCCACCAGCACTTTGCCCGAGTCATGGGCGATAGACAGTTGTTGCTGTTGCTCGGCATTGAGCGGGCCGTCGAGGGACAGCGCGATCATCCCCAGCAAGCCATTGAGGGGCGTACGGATCTCGTGGCTCATGTTTGCGAGAAATACCGAGCGTGCCTCGGCCATGTCCAGGGCGGTGCTGCGCGCGACTTCCAGTTCCTGGTTGGACTGGCTGAGCCGGCTGTTGATCGCCTTGAGTTCGGCGGTACGCGCCGACACGATGTTTTCCAGTTGCCCGAGGTAATCGGTCAAACGGTTTTCAGCGTTGCGCCGCTGCTGGATTTCAGTGGCAATGTTCTCGAATTGCTGGTTGGCAACCTTGACCAGCACGCCGATCTCATCGTTTTTATGCCCGCTCGGATACTCCAGCCAGGTCGGTTCGACACTGCGCGGATCGCGGCTGCTGAGTTCGCGGATAACCCGCACCAGCGGTTTGGTCAGCATCACATAGAACAGCGCCAGCAGGATGCCGGTCAGGATCAGGCTGCGGGCAAAGCCGTTGAGCAGGGTCACTTCGGCCCGACGCAGGAAGCGGTTGCCGAAAGAATAGGTGTCGACTTCGAGGCGCAAGGTGCCAAGGGATTCGTTGGGCAAGTGATCCAGATACAGCCGGTCTTCGAACGCTCGGTTGGCACCGAACAGGAAATCGCTGATCACCCGATAGCTGCTCTGCGATGGCGGGCGCTTGACGCTGGCCAGTACCGAGCCGTTGTTGTCGGTGAGTTGCGCAGCGATGATCGCCGGTGAGCGCAGCAGGCCCAGGGTCAGTTCCTGGGCGAGTTCGGCGTCGATGTTGTAGGCAATGCGCGAAGCGGGGTTATGGCTGATTTCCAGCAAAGACACTATTTCACGGTTGATGGAGGCGTCTTCACTGGCATAATCGATGCCTATTTGCAGCAGGCTGAGCAGCGTACCCAGAATGAAACCGACCAGCACGGTAAGCCGGGCTTGCTTGTAGGACAGCCGGTTGGTGAACTTGATATCCATGGGGTGTCGAACCACTTCCGTTTCCCTTCGCTGCTCAAGCATAGTCGATCATGCATGGATACCGATGTTCTCGCGAGCCCTTGTGCACGGGATGAACAGGTCTGTGAATGCTGTATTTCGTCGCTGTAGCGCCATCATTACTGTGAACGTGCCCGAGGAGAAGACGTGGATTCCCGATTGAATGCTTTTCTTGAACGCGCCGATGCCGTTCTGGCCCGTATCGAACCGCTCTTGCCCGCACCTCGGCAAGCCATCGACTGGACGCATTGCCTGGCCGCACGCTGGCAGCGGGAAGGGCGCAGCGGTTTTCTGCTGCCGCTGCAGGTCAGCCTCGATACGCGGCTGTCCGACCTGATCGGTGTTGACCGCCAAGTAGAGCAACTGGGCCGAAACACTCAACAATTCCTCGACGGCATGCCAGCCAACCACGCGTTGCTCTGGGGCTCGCGTGGCACCGGTAAATCGTCGCTGGTGCGCGCGCTGCTGGCCGAACACGCCAAGACCGGTCTGCGACTGATCGAGATCGAACGCGATCACTTGGCGGACTTGCCGCGTGTGGTCGAGCAAATCGCCAAACTGCCCCAACGTTTCGTGCTGTTCTGCGATGACCTGTCGTTTGAGGCAGGCGAGGGCGACTATCGCGTGCTCAAGAGCGTGCTCGACGGCTCTCTCGAACAGGCGCCGGACAACGTTTTGCTGTACGCCACTTCCAACCGTCGCCACCTGGTGCCGGAAAAGGAAAGCGATAACGAAAACTGGAAAAGGGTCGACGGCGAATTGCACCCCAGCGAGGCTGTGGAAGACAAGATCGCGCTGTCAGACCGTTTCGGCCTGTGGTTGTCGTTCTATCCGTTTACGCAGGAACACTTCCTTAATGTGGTCGAGCACTGGATCGGTCAACTGGCCGACAAGGCCGGCCTGAAGTGGCAGCGTGACGAAGAACTGGACATCCTCGCGGTGCGTTGGGCCACCGGCCGAGGCAATCGCAACGGACGTTGCGCCTATCAATTTGCCCGCTATTGGGTCGGGCTGAAGCTGTTGGAGCACAAGGCATGATCGATTTACAACAAAGCGGCCAAGGCCTCGAAGGCTACGGCATGCTGCACGCGCAACTGGAATCCTTGCTGGCGGACGAGCGTGATTTCATCGCCAACGCCGCACAGTTTTCCGCGTTCCTGTACAACCAGCTCGACGACTTGAACTGGGCCGGTTTCTACCTCAATCGCAATGAAGAGCTGGTGCTGGGTCCGTTCCAGGGGCAGATCGCTTGCGTACGCATCCCGTTCGGTCGTGGCGTGTGCGGGACAGCGGCGGCGACGTTGCAGACTCAGTTGGTCGAAGACGTGCACGCCTTTCCCGGGCACATCGCCTGCGACAGCGCGTCGAACAGCGAACTGGTCGTGCCGCTGGTCAAGGACGGTCGCATGATCGGCGTGCTGGATCTCGACAGCCCGAAACTGGCGCGCTTCACCGAACATGATCAAGCCGGGATTGAAAAGCTGGCGGCCATCTTCCTGCGCCTGACCGACTGCTGATCACGCCCTCAAGCCTGCCTTGGCCAGCAGGCCTGGCGGGTCTACGGCATCGATCTGTTGCGGATCGAGATATCGCTCGGCGTATTGCCGGTAGATTTCGGCGTTGATGAACAGCCTGAACAGTTCCGGGTCGATGTGGGCGTCACGGCACATGGTGGCCATGATGCCCAGTGCTTCGCTCAACGGCTTGGCTTTCTTGTAGGGACGATCGGCGGCGGTCAGCGCTTCGAAAATATCGGCTATCGCCATCATCCGCGCCGGCAGGCTCATTTCCTCGCGCTTCAACTGTTTTGGATAACCGGTGCCGTCCATTTTTTCGTGGTGGCCGCCGGCGATTTCCGCGACGTTGTTGAGGTGGCCGGGGAAGGGCAGGTGGCTGAGCATCAGGATCGTCTGCACCATGTGGTGATTGATGATGTAACGCTCCTCGCGCGTCAACGTGCCTCGGGCAACGCTCAGGTTGTAGAGTTCGCCCCGGTTGTACTTGTAGTGGGGCACATCGAGTTTGAAACCCCAGGGATTGTCTTCCGGCATCAGCTCGCCTTCGGCGCGTTCGAACAGGTGCTCCGGTTTGTCCGCCAGCAGCGGCTCGCTGACCGGCAGGGTCGGCGCCGATGTTCGCGCCTGACGCCGGTTCTCTTCCCAGGAAACGCCCAGTCGGTCATCAAGGGTTCGGGTCCAGGTGCGCTGGGCCAGGCTGCGCAGGCGCTGCAAATCGGACTCGGCCATCGCCTCGCCGCCCAGATTGCAGCGGGCAACAAACGCGAAATCATCGTCCAGCGCCGCCAGAGTGGCATCGCGCAGCTCTGCCAGGTGCTGCTCGTCACCGCCCAGGGCAATGGCTTGCCAGTAGCTGATCCAGGCGTCGCGCTTGAGCACTTCGAAGCGGGTGCGGATTTCGTGGATGCGGTCGTTCAGGGTTTCCAGCTTGGTGGCTTTATCGACCACGTACTCCGGCGTGGTGACCTTGCCGCAGTCATGTAGCCAGGCGGCGATGTGCAGCGCCTCCCACTCGTCCTCGGTCGGTTGATAACTGCTGAAGGCTGGGTCCTGACTCGCCGCGGCAGCCTGGGCGAGCATCAACGTAAGCGCCGGCACTCGCTGACAATGGCCGCCGGTGTAAGGGCTTTTCGCGTCGATGGCACCGGCCAGCAGTTGAATGAACGCGTCCAGCAGCTGTTTTTGTTTGGCTTGCAGGCGCTGACTTTCGATACTCACGGCGGCCGCGCCGGACACAGCCTGAAGGAACGCGATACGGTCCGGACGAAGCTTTTCCAGATCACTTTGATCGCCGCTGTCCGCCAGCAACAGGACCAGCAGGCCCACGGTTTCGTTATGGCGATTGTGCAGGCGGATACCGATCAGATGCACCCGCGGGCATTCCATCGCCAGCAACACTTTCTGCAAATCCCCCACTTGGTCGAAACCGAGGCTGGTGACCACGTTGTCGGCATGCGACAGCTGCTGTAGCCAGGCAGGGCTCTGTGGGTCCTGGAGTTCATGGCTGCGAATGTCGAACGCGGGCAATGCCTGTGAAATGTCGTTGATGACCAGGCCATGAGGTGTCATGCGATCGCCGTCATTTTCCCGCAGATAGATCAGGCCCGCCTGGGCCTGTCCGATTTTCACGGTTTCGAACAACACCCTTTCCAGCAAGGGGGCAAACCGGGTCTCGGCGCTCAGGCTGTCGGTGATCCGGAAAAAGCTCGCCAGGGTGTCTTTCATGCGCGCCATCGACACGCTCAGTTGGTCGACTTCGAGTACCGGAGAGCGACGGGAGGCCGGAAATTTGAAATTGAAACTGCGAATCGCATCGGCTTCCTGCACCAGAGCACGCAGGGGGGTGACCAGAATTCTGGAGGTCAACCAGCCCAAGGGCAGGCACAAAAGCAACGTGGCCAGCGTAATCAGCGCGCCCTGCCAACGCATGCGGTAGGCATCGGCGAGCAATTCGTCTTCCGGTACCAGCAGCGCCAGTTGCAGCCCCTGCGGACCACCTTCCTGCATGCTGCTGCGGGCAACGATCCACTGCCGGCCGGCGGCCCTCAGCCGATTGCCTGTTGGCGGGTTGTTCAGCAATGCGCCGAGGCCGGGACTCAGGTCGGCAGCCTTGCTCAAGCGTGCGGTCTGATCGTCGACGATCAGTTTGTTGCTGTCGGGGTATGCGATGGCATTGCCCTGGGCATCGAACAGCACGATTTCGGTATTGGGGGTTACAACGTGCTTGGCCAGCGTCGCGGACAGTTCCGCCAGGGTCAGGTCGGCGCCCATGATGGCGTGCTCGCCGCTGCGCCGGGCGAGGGTGGTGCCGATATTGCGGGTGGAGAAAAAGAGGTAGGGCTCGGTGGTGATCTGATCGCTGTCGCCGCGAGCGCTGGAGTACCAGGCGCGGGTGCGCGGATCGTAGGTGTCGTCGGGGTTGTCGTGACGGCTGAGGAGGTTCAGGTCCTGATCGAAAAACAATGACTGGGAATGCACCGGGCCGCGGTTCTGCTCGATGCTCCAGACTTGATAAACCGCCTTGTCCGGGGCCTTGAGCAGCGCTTTCAGGGCGGCGGTTCGCAAGGGGCGAACCATGAAAAAATCACCGTTGTCGTAGCCCAGATACAGCGAGGCCAGGTCAGGATTGTCCTTGAGCGACTGACTGAAGGGTTTGAGCAATGCCAGGCGCTGCTCCAGGTCAGGCGCCTGCGCCGCCGGGTTGAACACCAACAGGCTCAACAGATGGCGAATGGGCCCATAGGTGGCGTGCAGGTCCAGGCGGACATCTTGCTCGATGCGCTCGAAGAGCTTCTCACTGCTGGACAGAATGATTTGCGTGGTTTGCCCATAGTTGAAAATGCCCAGCACCACGCCAGTCAGCAGCAACAGGAAGGTGAACATCACGCTGATATGGACGTGCAGGGGAAACCGTCGTTGATCCGGGCGCAGTGGGCTGGTCATTGCAGGGTCTCTCCATGATGTTTAACACACTGCTCAGCGCCCAAGCATAGTTAATGCTCCGTCATTCTGCTTTTGTCGTTTTGTCCAATTTGTTGCTGCAATGCCTGTTCCAGTTCAAGCATGGCGCGCTCCATGGCTTTGCAGCATTGCGCCACTTCTTCGTGATGGAAGACGCCATGGCAGACCTGCTCAAGCGCCTCGCAGCTGTCCATCAAACGGGTGGCCTGGACAATGCGCGCGGCGCCCTTGATTTTGTGGGCGATGTCGAGAAAAGCCCGCGGGTCTTTTGACCGGGATAATGCCCGCAGCGCTAGCAGGTCCTGGCGGTTACTGCTCTGCAGCTCGGTCAACAATCGCCTGTCCATCACGGGATTGCCACCGGTCAACAGGTGCAGACCTTGCAGGCTGAAGGCGGGATCGCGAACGGGCGGTTTGATGCCGGCCACCCATTCGCTCAACGCGGTCAGCGTCAGTGGCTTGAACAGGCAGTCGTCCATCCCGGCTTGTTTGCAGCGCAGTAACTCTTCGGGCTGTGCGTTGGCGGTGAAGCCGAGCACGGTGCAGGGCGGTCGTTTCGAATGCTGTTCATGGCGGCGAATGGCGCGGGTCAGCTCGTATCCGTTCATGACCGGCATGTTGGAATCGACAATCACCAGGTCGAACAGCCCGTTTTTCCACGCTTCCAGTCCAGCTTCGCCGTCTTCTGCGACGCTGAATCGATGCCCCAGAAACTCCAGTTGCTGACACATCAGCAAGCGATTGGCCGGGTGATCGTCGACCACCAGAACGTTCAAGGGCGTCGTCGTGTGGATGGGCACTTCAGCAGCTTTCGGCACCTGTTCGACGGGCACTGTGGCCAGGTGCAGCGAAACCTGAACCTGCGTGCCTACCCCCGGCTGGCTGCTCAAATGCAGGCTGCCGCCCATCATTTCGCACAGGCTTCGGCTGATCACCAGACCCAACCCGGCGCCGCCTCTGCCGGCCTGCCCTTGGTCATTGGCCTGGGCGAAAGGTTCGAACAGCCGTTGCTGATCCTGTTCGCTGATACCGATGCCGCTGTCCTCAACCAGCAACAGCATCCGGATGTGCCCGGGCTCGGTGCCCGGGAGCAACTCAACGGTGATTCTGACCTCGCCTTGCTCGGTGAATTTAATGGCGTTGCTGACCAGATTCGACAGCACCTGCTTGAAACGCATTGGGTCCAGCAGGACACCGACGGGCGGGTTGGCCGGGTTGAACTCAAGTCGCAGATCGAGGTTTTTCTGGCGGGCCAGCCCATCGAAGATCCTTGCAACCGAGCCGATGATTTCAAGCGGATTGACGCGTTGCGGGCTCAGGCTCAGGCGTCCGGATTCGATGCGGGCGATGTCGAGAATGTCCCCGATTAGTGCCAGCAGGTCCTTCGCCGAGTTGTACGCCACGTCGATGGCCGGGCGATCCGGATGGTTGCGATCGATCCGCCTCAGCGTCAGTTCGAGCATGCCGATGACGGCATTCATCGGGGTGCGGATTTCATGGCTCATGGTCGCCAGGAACGTGCTTTTGGCCCGGTTGGCTTCATCGGCGCGATCTTTCGCGCAGCGCAGCTCGTCGAACAGCTGTCGCCGTTCACGCAATTGATCGTTCAACGCACGCTCAGCCGCCTGGCGTTGTTTTATCTGGCGACGCATGTAAGCGTTCCACGCCGCGGAAATCAGCAGCAGTACGCCGGCACCGATAACGATCTGATAGAACAATCGCTGGTAGTTGCGCCAGGTACTTTGCGACGACGCCGAATAGCCACGCCAGCGGCTGTTGATGATGCCAAGCTCTTCCGGCGCGATGCTCAGCAGCGCCTTGTTGAGGATGGCGTTGAGTTCTTTGGCGTCTTGCCCGGTCGCCAGCGAGAACGCGGCCTGGCGGGTGCCGATGGTGGTGCTGATCTGAAGCGTGTGTTCAAAGAGACGCGATGACATGAAGTAGTTGGCGATCACCAGTGAGTTCACCGCACCTTCCGCTTTGCCTTCGGCGAGCAACTCAACCGCGCTGAACGTGTCTGGCGTCTCTATCAGCTTGATTCGCGGGAACTCGCGACGCAGGTAATCCACCAGTGGGTTGCCTTGGGCGATGGTCAGGCGCTTGCCTTGCAGTTGCTCAAGGTTGATCGGGCTGTCGGTGGCTTTGCGCGTCAGCAACACAAAGGAGTTTTGCAGATAGGGACGGGTGAAGTTCAGGATCGTTTCACGTTCGGCGCTGGGTAGCAGGGCGGCGATCACGTCGGCCTGATGGTCTTTGATCTGTTTGATCATCTCGTCGTCGCTTCGGCTGCGTCGGATATCGAAGCGCAGGCCGGTACGCAATCTGATCAGTTCGAGCAGGTCTGCGGTAACGCCGCGAAAGTTGCCATCGCTGTCGAAAAACGTCAGTGGTGCATAGGCTTCATTGACCACCACGCGCACCACCGGATGTTGCGCGAGCCAGCGTTCTTCGAGGTGGGTGAGCTGCAGTTTCTGGTCGGTGAGCAGAATGTCGCTGCCGGCACTCCAGCGTTCGGCAATGTTTTCCCGCTCGCTGGCGGGGATGGCCATGAGCATCGCGTTGATGATTGCGAGCAATTCCGGGTTGTCTTTGTGCACGGCAAAACTGAATCCGTGGGCCTCGTGTTTGCCGAAGTTGGCCATGCGGATATTGTTCAGGTAACCCTTGTTGATCATGTAGTGGGTCGAGATGGTGTCGCCGAGGAAGACGTCAGCCTGGTCGAAAGCCACGGCATTGATTGCATTCTGATAGGACGGATAAGACGTGATAACGGCTTTGGGATACAGGGCCCGGACTTCCTCCAGCGGCAAATAGTGATACACCATGCTCAGCCGCAGACCGGCGAGGCCGTCGGTCAGGGATCGGGTTTCTCCTTCCCGTGTCACCAGAACCGGCTGGTCCACGGCGTAGGGGGTTGAAAGCACAATATCGGTGTTGTGAGCCTCAAAGCCATTGGCGGTGCCGAGCAGATCGACCTCGCCTTTTTCGAGCGCCTTGATCGCAGCCCCTCGGGACGCGAAGCGCTGCACCTTGATCGGCAAACCGATGGCCTTGCCGAGGAGGCCCGCGTAATCGGCGGTGAAACCTTCGTAATCCTGGCCGCTGACGGTCAGGTCGAAAGGTGGGTAGTCCGGCGCTGACGTGCCGAGAATCAGTTGCCGTTTACCGCTGATCCATTGTTGTTGTGCTTGATCCAGTTGGACGTCCAGGTGTCCGGCCGTTGAGCGACTGAGCAGGTTGTAGTGCTCGCTGGCTGGCTGTGCGGCAAGCACCGAAGAGGTCAGGCATACGGCGGCCATGAGTAGCAGATAATCCTTTATGCGACTGGGCATCCTGTGTCTCACACCAATGCGTTACGTTTTGCCATCTCGATGAGTTCAACCAGGGATTTGGCTCTGAGTTTTTGCATGAGTCTTTTTTTGTAGGTGCTCACAGTCTTGTTGCTGAGAAACATGCCTTTGGCAATTTCCTTGTTGGTGCGGCCCTGGGCAAAAAGTTGCAACACCATCAGCTCTCGGTCGTTGACTGACTTGAACAGTTCCAGTTCTGCACAGCGCACCTCATCGCCGCGAACAGGATTCAGGGCCTGGCTCGGGAAGTAGTTGTAACCGGACAATACTGCTTTGATAGCACTCACCAGTTCACTCAGGTCTTCCTGTTTGCATACATAACCTGAAGCACCGGACTGCATGCAGCGAATACCGAAAAGTGTCGGGCACTGTGCAGTTAATACCAGTGTTTTCAGGGGGGTACTCATTGCGTTGAAGCGGGCGAGAACTTCGAGGCCATCCAGTTTCGGAATGCTGATATCGAGAATGACCAGGTCGGGCATGCATTCGCGAACCATCTGCATGGCATCGACCCCATTGTCGGTTTCGCCGACGACTTTGTAGCCTTCGTGCTCCAGCAACATTCGGACGGCGAGACGGATGACAGGGTGATCGTCGACAATAAAAACGGAGTTCATAATCAAATCCCATACGAGCTCTAATAAAGCGCGCACCTTAGCTCAGATAGTTGAGGGGACGCATGAACTGACGGACCTCAAGCAGCAATATAGGAATAATCCTACAAGCGAATAGGAAAGGGGCTACGAATCAACTAGGTTTTTAATGAGGGTGGCTGGAAGTTGCGTGTGATCAGTCAGTCTGTTGGAGGTTTTTGTTTGTTGTTTTCAAGTTGTGTATTGATAAACAGTTATCGCAGTTGTGCTGTTTTCATAATAAGGCCAAGGTCAATAAGTTTCTGAATTCGGATTGTTTCAAGGGTTTGATCAAATAGCCAAGTAAGGGGATCTCGTGTTCGTTGGCTGTTTTCTCAAGTTCATCAAGTTCTGTACAACTCAAGCTGCTTAACAGTATGGCCTGCCTGATCATTCCTCGCTGGCTGGCGAACTGGACAAGATCAAGTCCGGGAAGGTCGGGCAAACATTGATCGCACAATAGAAGATCGAACGGTTGCACAGCCCTGAACATTTGCTGCAACGCGCCTTTGGCACTGTCGGTGGTGGTCAGTTGAGTGAAGCCGTAACTTTCAAGCAGGTACTGAGTTGCCCTGAGTTGAAAGGGATGATCTTCCACCAGCAGGATGCGCAGGTCGTCTTTGAACATGGAGTTATTCACGCTTCGTCTCTGGGGCGCGTGATTATTTCGCGAGTATTCCGAGTAATCGATCAGCTTGCTCGACGTGAGGTGTAGGGCGATTCAGCGAACGTTGAGTGCACTTGGGCGTTGGGAGGCTGATCAGCCATTTCAGGCGGCGTAATGGCTGATCTGCCTTCTCTCATCAGTGGCTCGAACGACCGGTCATCTCCAGGGCCATTTCGCTGGCATAGCTGTCGGTCATGCCGGCGATGAAGTCAATCATGCGCAGGAACGACGTGTGCAATGGCCCGTGAGGGTCTGGCGCGTTGTTACCCAGCAAATCGAGGATGCGACGGCTCTTGAACGAAGGCGTCCGACCGTTGTGCTGTTCCAGCGCTGCGCCGCAGAAGGCATTGAGAAGAATTTCCAGCGTGGTATAGGCACCGATTTCGTGCAGGGTCTTGCGCTTGTCCTGAAAGATTTTCTTGCGCGCCATGTCCTTGGCATTCAGTACGCAACGCTTGGCCGGACCGTGCATGTGCTCCACCAGATCACAGGGCAGTGTACCGGCCAGCAATGCATCCTGTTGCTCGACAAAAGCGCGGGCGGCGGCGTTGGTCAGGTGTTCGATGGCTTTGCCGCGCAGGATCGCCAGTTTGCGTCGGCGCGAGTCACGCGGGCCGAGCAGGCGATAGGTTTCCGGCAGATCGTCGCCGACCAGGTCCAGCAACAGGGACTCGACTTCGGCGTACTCCAGCAACTCCATTTCCAGACCGTCTTCCAGATCGATCAGCGCGTAGCAGATGTCATCGGCGGCCTCCATCAGATAGACCAGCGGATGGCGGGCCCAGCGCTGCTCTTCGAGCTGCGGCAGGCCGAGTTTATGAGCGATCTGCTCCAGCAGCGGCAGCTCACTCTGATAGCAGCCGAATTTGTGCTTTTTGTAACCCAGCGAATCGGCGTGCATGGCCGTCCATGGGTATTTCAGGTAAGTGCCCAGCGTGGCGTAGGTCAGCCGGGTACCGCCATCGAACTGATGGTACTCAAGCTGCGTGAGCACCCGGAAACCCTGGGCGTTGCCTTCGAAGTTGAGGAAGTCATTGCGTTCGGCTTCGCTCATTGCATCCAGCCAGCCGCGGCCGGCAGCCTGTTGGAACCAGTGACGGATCGCGTCTTCGCCGGAGTGGCCGAAGGGCGGGTTGCCGATGTCGTGGGCCAGGCAAGCGGATTGCACCACCATGCCCAGGTCACTGGGTTCGCACCAGTCGGGCAGGGCGCTGCGGATGGTTTCACCGACACGCATGCCCAGCGAGCGGCCGACGCAACTGACTTCCAGCGAATGGGTCAGGCGCGTGTGGATGTGATCGTTGCTGGTGACCGGATGCACCTGGGTCTTGCGTCCGAGGCGGCGAAACGCTCCCGAGAAAATGATGCGGTCGTGGTCTTTGTGGAAAGGGCTGCGGCCGAGTTCTTCCGGGCTGTGCAACGGCTTTCCGAGGCGTTCGCGGGTAAGCAGGGTTTGCCAATCCAAGGCTGATTCTCTCCGTCAGGTGACTGATGCCTTTAGCTTCCCGGTTCGCGTCAGGACCTGCAAGCGGAACTACAGACCCGCGGCGTCGATATCGATGAGCAGCAGTCGCTCGCCGTTGGCGAAAAATTGCCCGGCGGTGAGGCAGTACTGGTTGCTGGTGGCGTCGCGGTAAGTGTTGGAAAGCGTCAGTCGGCGCTCATCCCAACCCTCCGCCAGCAAATGATAAAAGTACGGACGCCATGACCAGTTATGGCCCAGGTAGCGATCGTCGGCTTCCCAGCTGCTGTTGCGCCATTCGAGGTTGGGCGTCAGTTGGGTGCCGTGGCGGTCGCATTGATAGAAACGCAAGAGCCAGGGAAAGGCGTCCAATTGTGGCAATGCGCTCAGCGGCGCGCGGGCCTGGGCCCAGGCTTGCAGAATCGCCATCAGCTCGCAAAGTTGCTGGCGCATGATCATCAGGCGACCGCGCTCAGCCAGTTTCTGCTGTACGTAGCGCTGACGCAGCTGGGCGAAGCGCTCGACGAAGGCGTCGGTGGCGAAGAAGTCTGCTTGTGCGCGGGCGAACAGAAAACCCTGCACATAGCGCGATCCGCACTCCAGGGCAAAATTCAGTTGAGCATCGGTTTCCACCCCTTCGGCAATGATCCAGCAGCCGGTTTTCTCCGCCATTTGCGCCAGGGCCTTGACCACGTCGCTGCTGGGGCCGCCCAACGCCGCGGCCTGGAACAGTCGCATGTCGAGCTTGAGAATGTCCGGTTGCAGGGCCAGCACGCGATCGAGCTGTGAGTAACCGGCACCGAAATCATCGATGGCGATTCGCGCACCGGCGTGTCGGTATCGCGCCACCACGTCGGCCAGACGCTGGATGTCGCCGCCCAGTTCGGTGATCTCGAACACGATTCGCTGCGGGTCGACGCCGTGCCGGCTCAATTGCTTGAGGCTCGGCAGTGCCTGCTCTGGACGCAAGCGACTGATCCAGCGCGGTGACATGTTCAGGCTGAGAAACCACTCCGGGGGCGCTTCATGCAAACGGCTCAGGGCGTTATCGCGGATCTGGCGGTCCAGGCGACGCAGGGCGATGGCGGGTGTTCTCGGGTCGGCGAACAGTGGACCCACCGAGGCCAATTGACCGTCGGCCTGACGCAGTCGGCCCAGTGCTTCGACGCCGGCGATACGGCCGGTGGCGGTATCGATGAACGGCTGAAAGCAGGCGAGCGGTTGCCCGTCGATCACGAGGCCTCCTTAGTAAGGTCTTGTTTTTGGATTGAACCTGATGCCGGGTAGGCGCGCAGGTTTGAACCCCTCGATAAAGAGGTTCATCCCGGTGATGTTGCAAGAATGCAGCCAGCTAGTGGCTTCAGTGTTTGGGCGAGTTGCCTTGCAGGATCAGCTTGATCAGCGGCCCCAGCGTGGTGCCTAGCCGAACCAGTCGGGTCAGGCTGCTGACGCCACCGCTTTTGGCGCCCTTGCCGGTCAAAAAGCCCAGCAGGGTCACGACGGCTACGCCCCAGAGCGGGGCGTGCTTGATGCCGAAGCCGTCTTGCAGGTTTTGTGTCATCCCGCGCACACGTTGCAAGGGTTGCAGCAGTTGCGCGGATTCGTGACGGATTTCCTGACGATGCATTTCCATGCGCAGACGGATCAGCGCCTTGCGCATTTCCGTGCGCGAGCTGTTGTGAGGCAGTTCAGGCAGGCTCATGGCAGCAGGCGCTCCCGATCGTTGGCCAGTTCTTCCAGGGTGCCATTGAAGGGCGAGGATTCATCGAAAATCGCTGCTCTTAAGCGCATCGCGCAGAAAATGGCCGCGAGGGTGTAGAACACGCAGAGCCCGATGATGGCGGGCAGGCGATAGGTGTCCCAAAACAGGATCAACACCAGCGTCGACAACCCCACCAGCAACAGCAAGGCAAACACCAGCGCCAGGCCTGCGAACAGCAGCAGGCTGACGGTGCGGGCTTTTTGTTCCTGCAATTCGATGCCGAACAGTTCGACATGGCTGTGCAGCAGTCCAAGGAAAGCGGCACCCAGGCGCCGCGATGAGGAGCTTGGGCCCGTCTCGGACGAGCCGGATTCACCGATCGCCATAATCAGCGCCGTGTTGCCAGCAGACCGATCAGGAAACCCACGCCGGCCGCGATCCCGACCGATTGCCATGGGTTGGCCTGAACATAGTCTTCAGTGGCGGTGACGGCGGCCTTGCCGCGTTCGCGCAGGGAGTCTTCAGTCAGTTTCAAGGTTTCGCGTGCACGCAGCAGGCTGTCGTGGATCTGTTCGCGCAACTCATCCGCCTGATCACCGGCCAATGTGGCGGTGTGTTCCAGCAACCGCTCGGTGTCGCTGACCAGAGTCTGAAAGTCGTTCATCAGGATTTCTTGAGCAGTCTTTGCCTTGATGCTGGCCATTGGTGATCTCCGTAAGTGGCTTCTGTTGCGTTCGAGTATGAGCCTTGCGCGAAGGTTCAGTACAAATGACTGGTACAACTTTTGCTATGTCGTGGTGCGTCAGCCCGCATGTTTGCGCTGTTGCTGGGCAAGAATCGAGCAAAACCTTATCTCAAATAATGAAACCTCGCGCAAAGGTTCCAACCTTGTGCGCCAAAGTGACTCATCGGGATCAATAGACTGATCCGGCGAAGTTGCAACTTGGTGCATGAATTGTCTGCGCGAACTGCTTTGGTGCTTTTTTAGCCTTCAGGTCTGCCAACTCCATGGAAAATCTGCAAAGCGCTGTGGACAGTCTGGTCCATAGCTCCAACACGTTGTTCATTCTGATCGGTGCAGTCATGGTCTTGGCCATGCACGCCGGTTTTGCCTTTCTCGAAGTCGGCACGGTTCGACAGAAGAACCAGGTCAACGCCTTGTCGAAGATCCTCAGCGACTTCGCCATTTCGACCCTTGCCTACTTCTTTATAGGCTATTGGATTTCCTACGGGGTCACCTTCATGCAACCGGCGGCGGTGATCAATGCCGATCATGGCTATGGCCTGGTGAAATTTTTCTTTCTGCTGACGTTCGCCGCAGCCATACCGGCAATCATTTCCGGCGGCATCGCCGAGCGCGCCCGGTTCGTTCCGCAGTTGTGTGCGACGGCGTTGATCGTGGCGTTCATCTATCCCTTTTTCGAGGGCATGATCTGGAACGGCAACTTCGGCTTGCAGGCCTGGTTGCTGGCGCGCTTTGGTGCCAGTTTCCATGATTTCGCCGGTTCGGTGGTGGTCCATGCCATGGGCGGCTGGCTGGCATTGGCGGCGGTGTTGTTGCTCGGGCCGAGGCAAGGTCGCTATCGCGAGGGACGCCTGGTGGCGTTCGCACCGTCGAGCATTCCCTTCCTGGCCCTGGGCTCGTGGATTCTCATCGTGGGCTGGTTCGGTTTTAACGTGATGAGTGCGCAAACCTTGCAGGGCGTCAGCGGGTTGGTCGCGGTGAACTCGCTGATGGCCATGGTGGGCGGCACCGTGGCGGCGCTGATCGTCGGGCGCAATGACCCGGGCTTTCTGCATAACGGCCCGTTGGCCGGGCTGGTGGCGATCTGCGCCGGTTCCGATCTGATGCACCCGGTCGGCGCGCTGGTGACTGGCGCAATCGCCGGGGCGTTGTTTGTCTGGTGCTTTACCGCTGCGCAAGGCAAATGGCACATCGATGACGTATTGGGTGTCTGGCCGTTGCACGGTCTGTGCGGTGTCTGGGGCGGGATCGCCTGTGGCATTTTCGGTCAGAGCGCACTGGGTGGCCTGGGTGGGGTGAGCCTGATCAGTCAGTTGATCGGAACCTCCCTCGGGGTGGTCGTGGCGCTGGCCGGCGGCTTCACCGTGTATGGCGTGATCAAGGCGTTCCATGGCCTGCGCCTGAGTCAGGAAGAAGAGTATTACGGCGCGGACCTGTCGGTGCACAAGATCGGCGCCGTGAGCCAGGACTGAGTCAGGTTTCTTCATCGTCGGCACCGGGATAAAAACCGTGCAGCAGGCGATAGCGGTCATGCCGTATCTGGTCGGCCCGCTCTTGGACCTGATGCGCGGGTATACCCAGCATGATCAACGCGTGGGAGGCGAGCATCAGGCTCGACTCCAGTAATTCGGGCACGACTTCGCTGGCGCCGGCTGCTTTCAACTCGGCCAGTTGGCTGTCGTCCCGAGTGCGTACCAGGATCGGAACGGTCGAATTTAATCGGCGCGCCTCCTGGAGAATCAGTAACGCGATATCGGCCTGGTCCACGGCAATCACCAGCAGCCTGGCACGCGCCAGTCCTACCGCCAGCAGCAGTTCACCGCGTCGTGAGTCGCCATAGTGCACACAGGTTTCACCCACGGCGGCTTCCTGGACACGCACCGGATCGGTGTCCAGCGCGATATAGGGCTGCAGCGCATTGCGCAGCGCTCGCCCGATCGACTGACCGACGCGACCGTAGCCACAGATCACCACATGGCTGTGCAATCCGGCGTTAAGCGCGCTTATTTCGTCGAGTTTGGCTTCTTCGTTGGGCTTGCGGTGCAGACGCGTTGCGATGCGGGGCGCGGAACGCAGCAACAGTGGCGTCAGCAGCATCGAGCAGAAGGTCGCGGCCAGCAGCAGTCCGCCGAGGTCGGCGGGCATCATTTTGTTTTGTTGCATCAGGGCCATCAACGCGAAGCAGAACTCGCCGCCTTGGGCCAAAGCCAGGCCGCTGCGCCAGGCGGTTTCGACATCGCTGCCGCGCCATTTGACCAGCAGCGCGACCACGCAGCCTTTGATCAGCAGCAAACCGAGGGTCAGACCGAGGATCAGCAGGCTGTGGCTGGCGAACAACTGCAGGTCGATCAACATGCCGATGCTGACGAAAAACACCCCGAGCAGAATGTCGCGGAACGGACGGATATCGGCCTCGATTTGATGGCGGTAATGACTTTCCCCCAGCAGCATGCCGGCGAGAAACGCCCCCAGGGCAGGGGAGAGACCGAGCAGGTGAGTCAGCCAGGCGGTCAGCAGCACAATGACCAGCGCCAGCAGCACAAACAGCTCGGCGGAGCGGGCCGCCGCCACTTCATGGAACAGCCGCGGCAGCAACCAGCGACTGGTCAGCAACAGCCCGACGAACAGTACAACAGTCTTGCCGAGCGTCACAGGTAACGCCCAGTACCAAGCCTGATCGCTGTTCCCGGCGAACACCGGCACCAGGGTCAGCAGCAACACCGCCACGACGTCCTGGAACAGCAGCACCGCAATGGCGTTCTGGCCGTGGCTGCTGAAAATCTCGCCGAGACTGCTCAGCTCCTTGCTGACAATGGCGGTGGACGACAGCGACAGACCGGCACCGAGCAGCAGCGCAGGGGTTACCGACATGCCGAGCAACATCAGCACCCCCCCAAGCAGTGTCGCGGTGACCAGTACTTGCAGGCCGCCCAGCCGAAACACCACGTGGCGCAACGCGAGCATTTTCGTCAGGGAAAACTCCAGCCCGAGGGAGAACAGCAGGAACACCACGCCCAGCTCGGCGAGGTCGGGCAACTCCTCGCTTTCATTGACCCAGTTGAACGCGGTCGGTCCGATCATCAACCCCACGCACAAATAGCCCAGCACCGGTGGCAGGCGCAGGCGCTGGAAAAGTGCAATAACCACCAGAGAGGAGGCGAGGATGATCAACAGGTTGGCGAACACAAAAAACTCCGGTCAAGGTGCGAGTTACTCAAGCGTAGAGGCAAAAAAAGCCGCGAGCATCGCGCAAGTGACATTGCGCTTGAGTGATTTGAGTCAGGGAGTTGCCGAAAACTTTGGAAATGCGTCGTTGCCAAGGCGCCTGAGTCATTGGCTCGACTGCTTCTTTTAGCGGGCCTAGAATAAACGCTCACTTTACCGGGTTCTGTGCTCATGCCTCCTGAATGTCAGCTTTTCGGCACCCTTGGGTGCCATCTTTGTGAAGTGGCCGAAGCCATGCTGATGGAATTTGTCGAGCGCGGTCTGCTGGTCGAGCTGGTGGATATCGCAGAGAACGAATCATGGTTCGAAGCTTACAGTTTGCGCATTCCGGTGTTACGGCGAGTCGATACCGGCGCTGAGCTGGGTTGGCCATTCAGTGCCGACCAGGTCGTGGCGTTCCTGCGCTGACCTCGACATTTTTCTCGATTCCCATCTGTCGCTGTTCTCGTTTCGGTCATTGGCGAAATGCAGGTTATTCGGTTACTGTATGTGCATACAGTTATTCCGATCACCTGCCGTGTTCTCTTGATTGCGGATTCAGGCAGGCGATCCCGGAAGTCAGGGGGATGAATCTTGGTCAATGTCGAACAGTTGAAGAACAGCGTGAACCGGATGTCGGTGGACGTGGTGCGTGAGGCCGTCCACGAGTTGCGTCTGGATGGCCTGGTCACGGAAGGAAAAACGCCGTTCAACAAGCTGCATTTCAATACCTGTTTCGCTGAAATCGAAGCATTGTTCCAGCGCGCGGGTTATCACCGGCAGCTGGACGTCGTGGGCTACCAGGGCTTGTTGTACGCACTTTACGATCCGGGTCGCTGGGAAGCGGTCGATGTGTTGCGCTGGCTCAAGGAGTTCACTGAAGCGGCGGCGCGCACGCAGTCGATTCCGGCCTGAGGATTCTCTGCTAGGTTCGGTCCGGCCTCTGTTGGATAATGCCGTCCTGCATTGAGGGTCAGAGCTTCCGTATGTCCACTTCATCTTTTTCTGCTGCGCACAGCCAGGCCAGTACGCTCTACTTGCCGCCTGGCCCGTGGCAGACCGTACTTGAATGCCTGTGCGAGCACTTCAGTGCCATCGGTCGCGAGCAATGGCTGGACCGAATCGCCCGTGGTCGCGTCCTCGACGGGCACGGTGCGCCAATCGCCCTTGATCTTCCTTACAAGGAAGGCCTGCGGATTCACTACTTTCGGGAAGTGCCGGACGAAAAGCCGATCCCTGTGGTCGAGTCGATTCTGTACGCGGACGAGCACCTGGTGGTGGCTGACAAGCCGCACTTCCTGCCTGTGACGCCAGCGGGTGAATATGTCGAGCAGACGCTGCTACGACGGTTGATCCGTCGGCTGGATAACCCGCACCTGGTGCCGTTGCATCGCATTGATCGGCATACGGCGGGGCTGGTGCTGTTTTCAGCCAATCCTCAGAGCCGTTCCGCGTATCAGTCGTTGTTTCCAACGCGGCAGATCGAAAAACGCTACGAGGCTATTGCCAGGGCATTGCCGGAACTGACCTTTCCCTTGGTCCACAAGAGTCGGCTCGTTGATGGCGAGCCTTTCTTTCGCATGCAAGAGGGGCCGGGCGCCAGCAATACCGAGACGGCCGTCGAGGTCAGGGAGAAGAACGGCGATCTCTGGCGATATGCGCTTTACCCGGTGACAGGCAAGAAACATCAGTTGCGGGTGCACATGACGGCTTTGGGGGCCAGCATCTGCAATGACCCGTTCTATCCGCAAGTGCTCAAGGATGTCGAAGACGACTATGCCAATCCGTTGAAGTTGCTCGCACAAGGGCTTCGGTTTGTGGACCCGGTCACGGGTGAGGAAAGAGACTTTGAAAGCGCTATCACCCTGCAATGGTGATGGCTGTTTTTCAGCCATGAAGAAGCCCGCATAAAGCGGGCTTTTCTGTATCCGGTTGGTGCCGCAAAGATTACAGCTCTTTGACGGTACGAACTTGATCCTTGTTGACGCGGGTTTGTTTGCCGTCCAACTGTTCAAATTCGTAGAAACCCGATTCCTTATCGTATTTTGGCGAGTCGACAGCCTGGATTTCGCGACCGTCATTCAAGGTGATCACTGCAGGCGATGCGCAACCGGCAAGGGTAGCGAGGCCGAGTGCGAGCATGAAAGCGGCGAGGGTCCGTTGAGTCATGTGTGTGTCTCCGAATATGAATTCTTTTAGTAACTGAGCTTGAGACGTTCGCGACACGCGCAAGTTCATTCTCGGGTCAGTCTGACACAGTGTTGTGGGCACTTAACAGTTCCGGTGTATTGAGGTTGGCCAGGCGAGGATCGTTGTCGGGGCACTGCAACGCCGTGGCGCCCAGTTTGCGCATGAGGCGCCCCGGGCTGCGTTCGCCGTCATTCCAGGCACTTTCGAACGCTTCTCGCAGGGCAACCGGAATGATGCACAACAAGGGTTCCCAGTGTCCGTCATGGCGCAGCATCAGCGGTTTGTCCGGATGCTCGCTGGCGGTTTCGCGCATGCTGTGGAGCAGCGCGGCATCGATGCGCGGTACGTCACAAGGCAATACCAGCAGATGCGCATGACGAGCGGCCTTCAGGCCTGCACGCATGCCAGCCAACGGACCGGGGAAATCGCCTTCGTCGTCATGGACCAACTGGTCGGCGTAGGGCGCATACTTTTCCAGATTCCTGTTGCAGGAGATGATCAGGTCATCGCTCAACGGACGGGTCTTGCGATGCAAATGCGCGATCAGTGGCTCGCCGTGCCACTCGATCAGCCCTTTGTCCTGGCCGCCCATGCGTTGGCCGCGCCCCCCTGCCAGGAGCAGAATGGAACAGGGTGGCAAATGTGTATTCAAGGTCATGGCAGGTCTCCATGGGGGCGGCGAAAAAAGGAGGCGCTGTGATATAACACCGGGCTGTTTCTCCTACAACTGGACGAGCCTATGAAAGCCAAGGCTGATGTACCTTTCGCACCGCTCAACATCGCGGTGCTGACTGTCAGCGATACCCGTACTCTGGAAACCGACACGTCAGGCCAGGTCTTCGTTGACCGCTTGATCGCTGCTGGCCATAACCTGGCCTCTCGGGTTCTGCTCAAAGATGACCTCTACAAAATCCGCGCGCAAGTCGCCAACTGGATTGCCGATGATGTGGTGCAGGTTGTCCTGATCACGGGTGGTACGGGATTCACCGGGCGCGACAGCACGCCCGAAGCGGTGAGCTGCCTGCTGGACAAGCAGGTCGATGGATTTGGCGAGCTTTTCCGGCAGATATCGGTGGCGGATATTGGCTCCTCCACTGTTCAGTCCCGCGCCTTGGCCGGTTTGGCCAATGGCACGCTGGTCTGCTGCTTGCCCGGCTCGACCAACGCTGTGCGAACCGGTTGGGACGGTATTCTCGCTGAGCAACTGGATTCGCGGCACCGCCCATGCAATTTCGTGCCTCATCTGAAACAGGCGCAGCCCTGTGAATCCCGTGGGTAAGCCAGGCAAGACAGGCAGCCTGATGGCTGTCGAAGTCGCATTGGCGCGCTTGCTGGAAATGGCTGAAACCACGCCGATTCGTGAGCGTGAGCGCCTGCCCCTGGCGCAGGTTGAGGGGCGTGTTCTGGCCGATGACCTGATCTCGACGCTTGATCTTCCTCCGTGGCCCAACAGTGCAATGGATGGTTATGCGTTGCGCGCGGCCGACTGGACGGGAGAGCCGTTGGTGGTCAGCCAGAAGATTTTTGCAGGCAACGCTCCGCCGCCTTTGACGCCCGGCACCTGTGCGCGAATCTTCACCGGTGCGCCGGTTCCTGCTGGGGCCGACTGCGTCGAGATGCAGGAAAACGCCGAAATCCAGGCGGACGAACGAGTCCGTTTCACCGAAGCCCTGGCGCCAGGACAAAACATCCGGCCACAAGGCCAGGAAACTACCGTCGGTGAACTGATTCTGCCAGCCGGCACGCGGCTTGGGCCAATTGAGCAGGGCCTGGCTGCTTCACTGGGATGCGCAGAGCTGGAGGTGATTCGCAAAGTTCGCGTCGCCGTTTTGTCCACCGGTGATGAATTGGTTGAACCGGGTAAGCCGCTGGGACCTGGCCAGATCTACAACAGCAATCGTGTGTTGCTCTGCAGCTGGTTGCAGCGATTGGGTTGTGAGGTGATCGACGCCGGTATTCTTCCAGATGACCTCGAGACCACTCGTGCCCGTCTTGCCAGTTTGGCAAGCGTCGATCTGATCCTCTCGACCGGTGGCGTATCGGTGGGTGAGGCGGATTTTCTGGGCATTGCCTTACGGGAGGAGGGCGAGCTGACATTGTGGAAACTCGCTATCAAACCGGGCAAACCGCTGACCTTCGGACATTTCCGTGGGGTTCCTGTCATTGGTTTACCTGGTAACCCGGCGTCGACCCTGGTGACCTTTGCCTTGTTGGCAAGGCCCTATCTATTGCGCCGCCAAGGCGTAAAAGTGGTTGAGCCGCTGAAATTTCAGGTGCCGGCAGGGTTTAACTGGCCCAAAGCCGGCAGTCGACGCGAGTACTTGCGTGGACGTCTGGAAAACGGCCGGGCGATCATCTACAAAAATCAGAGTTCAGGTGTACTGCGCAGCGCAGCCTGGGCCGATGGTCTGGTTGAAGTGCTGGAGGATCGCACGCTGATCGAAGGTGACAGTGTGTCTTTCATCCCGCTGAGCGAAGTTCTGGGCTGATACCTGCCTCACGCTGGCCACGCAAACCCGGTTGATCGAACCGGGTTTTGCGTTGATGGCTGACACCTAATGTGCGATGAGTGCCACGACCTGGTCGAAACGACTGTTGGCGATCCAGCCCAGAAGGCCGAGCACCACGGCTGTGCCACCGGCGGAATAGGCAAGCCGGTGTTTGATCGATTTCACGTCATTGCGGACTTCATCCATGTCTCTTCGGATGTATTCGAGGTGAGTTTCCAGTTCGACGACGCGAGGTTCCATTTCGGCTTCTCCTGTGGATTTTGCACTTTTATTGAATTCGGCTTGCTGTTTGGCCCGTCTTTCCGCGAGTGGTGCAACCGGAATGCCCGGTAACCTGATGTCATTGCTTTGCATGGTACGTCCCTGTAATTCCTGCTGATGACTGATAAACCGCAGCCACCAAGGTGTACCAATCAAAGGGGTGGGTCAATTGAGCCGATTCCTCAGGTTTTGTAAGAAAAAATCCCGCCTTGTAGGACCTCAATCCCGGACTCCTTGAAATAATTCAGTTTCCTGCGATTTTTATGGTGCGCATCGCGGTCAACATCTCCCATACGGAATGCAAACATGGGGGTGATCACAATGAGCGAACGCAAGGCACTGTTGATTCTGCATGGCAAGCAGGCGCTCAACGAGGAGGTTCGTGCGGCGGTCGAGGGCAAGCGCGCACAAGGTTGGGAGTTGGCTGTTCGATTGACCTGGGAGGCCGGCGACGCACGGCGCCTGGTGGATGAGGCGCTGGCGGCGGGCTACAGGCAGATCATCGCAGGGGGCGGTGACGGAACGTTGCGAGATATTGCCGAGGCCATGGCTGCGCAGTCGACGCAGGCCAGCCTGGTGTTGATGCCGTTGGGAACCGCCAATGATTTCGCGCGCGCTGCCGGTGTGCCTCTGGAGCCCGCCCAAGCCTTGAATCTTCTGGAAACTGAACCGTGTGCCATCGACCTGGGGGAGGTCGGTGGGCAGGTGTTTCTGAATATGGCCACGGGCGGCTTCGGCAGTCAGGTCACGGCCAATACCTCAGAGGAATTGAAGAAAGTGCTCGGAGGTGCTGCCTACCTGTTCACGGGGTTGTCACGTTTCAGCGAGTTGCATGCGGCCTATGGCGAGCTGCACGGCCCGGATTTTCAGTGGAGTGGCGAGCTGCTGGCACTGGGCATCGGCAATGGCCGTCAGGCGGGCGGTGGTCACGTGCTGTGCCCACAGGCGCTGGCGGATGACGGTCTGCTGGATATCAGTATTCTGCCTGCACCGCAGGAAGTGGTGGGTACGTTGAAAAGCTTGCTCGCCGACGGCTTCGGTATCGACAGCATGTTTGTGCGCGCCCGTCTGCCATGGGTCGAGATCAAGGTCTCGGAAGGTCTTTACATCAATCTCGATGGTGAACCACTGGAAGGCGACAGCTTGCGTTTCTCGGCGCGCCCGGCAGCACTGCGGGTACATTTGCCCGAGGACTCGCCGCTGCTGAGCGTTCCGGCAATGATCAATCGTCCAGACTGATGATCTGCTCGCGCACGGCGAACAGCACCAGGCCTGCCACGTCGTAAATCTGCAAGCGCTTCATGATTTGCGAGCGGTGGGTTTCGACCGTCTTGATACTCAAACCCAGGCCATTGGCGATTTCCCGGGTGGATTTTCCGCGAACAATCAGCCGCAGGATTTCCAGCTGACGTGCCGTCAGGTTGTGCGAGTCCGCGGGTTCCGGCTGATGTTTCTGATTACGGGTCAGCGCCTGGTTGATGACCGTATGGGCGATGGCCGGGCTCAGGTAGCGCTCGTTGTTGCGCAGGGCTTCCAGGGCATGTTCGAGTTCGGTGGCCGTGGTGTCTTTGAGCAGGTAACCGTGGGCGCCGGATTCCAGAGCTTGCATGATGAGCGCCGGGTCGGTGTGCATCGACAGAATCAGCACCTTGCTTTGCGGGCGCACGCGCTTGAGGCGCTGCAAGGCTTCAAGGCCACCGGTTTCCTTCATGGAAATATCCAGCAGCACGATGTCCGGGGACAGATGCTCGACCATTTCGAGCAGCTGCGAGCCGTCATTGGCCTCGCCGATGACGGCGTAGCCGGGAATATCCAGCACCAGAGCGCGCACGCCAGCCCTGATAAGCGAGTGGTCATCCACCAGAAGTAAGTTACAAGTCAACGCATAACCTTATTCGTACTGGCCCGTTCGAGCGCACGTGGCGCCCAGGGGAAGAGAGCTTCGATTTGAGTACCTTTGCCCGGTTCGCTGGTGACGGTCAATGTACCGCCCAGTTGATCGATACGTTCCGACATTCCGGCCATTCCGCGCTGCCCCTCACGACCCGGATCCGTCGCCGGCGCGAAACCCAGGCCGTCGTCGCTGATCAACAGCGTCAAGCCTTGAGGCTGGCGTTGCAGGCGGACCAACAGATTTTTCGCCTCGGCGTGGCGCAGTATGTTGGTCACCGCTTCCTGGGTGATTCGAAAGGCGGCCACTGCCATTTCTTCGGGGATGCCGGTCAAGCGTGAATGGCATTCCAGGCTCCAGTTCACCGTCGTATTGCCCAGTGTCTTGAGCAAATGCGCTCGCAGGCTGGCTTCCAGCCCCAGGCTGGTCAACTGTCTGGGGTTGAGGATGGCCGATACGTCACGCACTTTGGTCAGGGTTTCTTCCAGCGTGTCGCAGAGCGCCGCGCATTGCTCTTGCAGTTCTTCGGGCATTCGGCGTCTGAGCCAATCACTTTGAAGTTTTGCCGCGGTCAATAACTGGCCAATATCGTCATGCAGTTCACGACTGAGTCGATGGCGTTCGTTCTCCTGAACCTTCAATAAACGGTCGGCGAGCTCTTGAGGCTCGAACTTTATCGACTTGCGCGACAGGCGATGCTGCACCCAGACGCACGTCAGCGCTGCAATATTGAGCAGCAGCAGACTTAGCGGCAGGCGTGTGGACAGGCCATAGATCAGCAGGCTGCCGAGCGCCGAGCAGGTACACAACAAAAGCGTGAACCGACGCGCGTTTACTCGGGAGGGGGGCCACATGGTGATTGACTTGAGGCTGGCGTACATAACGGATGGAGCCAATGGATGTTCGCTGCGGGCAGACCGGTCTAATGGACTGACGGGTCTCTGTCTGAGTCACTCTGCCATTAATTGACGTCAACTAATGGTCGGCATAATACCACTTAACATACCGTTGGTCGCGTTCGGTATATATGTCTATAGAGTCAGGAAATAAAGGTTTTGGACGATAGTTCCACAATGGAAAAGTTTATCGGCAGGAAGGGAATAGTTACTTGTATCGGGCTGTCGTTGACAGACATGAAATATTCAATTGCGACATGAGCGTGATCAAGTTACAGAGTGACATCTTGGCAATATGAATACGAACCGCGGCGTTATTATCGGGTGAAATTAAGCCTGCCGTTCCGTAAAGGAAACGAGCCGGAACGGTTTGGAATTAACCGGTGGCTGAAACTGGTTTTGCCCGACCTGGTAGGCAAAGGCTTCGATCAATGAGGTTTGTTCACTGTCGTCGAGGCTGAGTTGGCCGGTGGTCTGATCGATCAGTTCGAGTTGCCAGGCCATCAATGTGAAGCAGTCTTTCAACGCATCCAGCGCCTGAGCATGCAGGTCGACGTGGTTTTGGGCATGGTTCAGCAGGCCATGAATGTGCAGCGAAAACTCCGAAACGGCGACCAGGGCGAGGGCGTCGGCCTTGTTGGCCAGCTTGAGCAGGGTGCTGAGCATGCATTCGATGGCGTCCTTGTCATTGCTGATCAGTTGCAAATGACTCAGGCACTCCTCGGATTTGGCCAGGAGTGTTTCAGCTTCGGCGAGAAACTCCGGGAACCGTTTGGCCCACTCGTTACGGTCGTTCGGCATGCTTATCTCCACAACGTCATGTCAAATGAGGGAATGTCGTGTGTGTCAGCGAGAATGATCTGCGCCATGGCGTTGCCGTGCCGTCGTGAGATCGCGCTCCAGCCGGGCTGTCTGCAGGCGGAGGAGTTCAAGAGGGTGGATGGCCACTGACCTGCGATCGCACACAAAAGCCTGACTCCGTTCATGCAATGAGAATGGCGTCACATTAATGGCTATTGGATATTGCGAATATCAGGTTGGGCCTGATTGTTACTAGGGGAATCCCTTACGCACGGGAACCTAATGGACGAAACAGGGTCGCGCCGCAGGGAGTGAAGCAGATGAAGTGATGGCGCCAGTAAAGCATGATGTTAATGTGACATCAATGCCTGGGCATGGCATTTTGCATCGGGGTCAAGGTCCTGAAAAAACAGCCGATAACCCTCTTTAGTGAATTCATCAGAACAAGTACCAGGAGTCATTGATGGCCGGCATTCTCGACACGGTAGACCAACGCACGCAACTGGTGGGTGAGAATCGCCTGGAAATTCTCATGTTCCGCCTGGCTGGGCGGCAATTGTTTGCGATCAACGTTTTCAAAGTGCAGGAAGTGCTGCAACTGCCGAAACTGACCCTGATGCCCCAGCGCCATCCATTCGTCTGCGGCGTGGTCAACCTGCGTGGCCAGACGCTGCCGGTGATCGACCTGTCCCAGGCCATCGGCATGCGTCCGTTGGTGCCGAGTCCTACCAGCACGATCATCGTCACCGAGTATAACCGCTCCGTGCAGGCTTTCCTGGTTGGCGGTGTGGACCGCATCGTCAACATGAACTGGGAAGCCATTCTGCCGCCGCCGACCAGCGCCGGCCGTCAGCATTACCTGACTGCCATCAGCAAGGTCGATGATCAGTTGGTGGAGATTATCGACGTCGAGAAAGTCCTCGCCGAAATCGTTCCGTACAACGCCAAGGTGTCCCGCGACAAACTCGACGATCCAATACTGGAGCGCGCCCGTGGCCGTGAAGTGCTGCTGGTGGACGACTCCAACGTGGCGCTCTCGCAGTTGCGCGACACCCTCGGCCAGTTGGGCGTGAAGATGCACATTGCCAGCGATGGCTTGAAAGCGCTGAACATGCTCAAGGGCTGGGCGGATACCGGCGTGAACATGACCGACAAATTGCTGATGATCTTCACCGACGCCGAGATGCCGGAAATGGACGGCTATCGCCTTACCACCGAGATCCGTAACGATCCGCGTCTGCGCGGCCTCTACGTGGTTCTGCACACCTCGTTGTCCGGCAGTTTCAACGACTCGATGGTCAAGAAGGTTGGTTGTGACAACTTCCTCTCCAAATTCCAGCCGGACAAATTGGTCGATGTGGTGCGTCAACGCCTGATGCTCGACGAAGTGCCTGCCTGATCACGATACAGTTTCCTGTGGGAACGAGCCTGCTCGCTCCCACAGGGTTGGTAATCCAGTTCGCAGTCTTTGATTCGGCGATCAAGCTCGTATAGGGTGGCATTTTTGTCCTCCAGGGAGCTGGTCATGCTGCGTCTGAGCGCGCTTTATCGTTATCCGTTGAAATCCGGCAAGGGCGAGATCCTGCAACAGGTCAGTCTCGACAAACTGGGGCTGGACGGGGATCGACGCTGGATGCTGGTGGACGAGGCCAGTGGGCGCTTCCTGACCCAGCGTGCGGTGGCGCAGATGAGCCAGCTGTCGGCGTTGTGGAATGCCCAGGGCGGTTTGACCCTCAGCGCTCCCGGCCACACGCCGATCGATATTGCCTTGCCTGCCAACGACGCTGAGTTGCGTGGCGTGACTATCTGGCGCGACACCTTGCGTGTGCCTGATGCCGGTGACGAGGCAGGGGCCTGGGTCAGTAGATTCATCGGCAAGCCGACTCGCCTGGTGCAAGTGCCGGTTGACCGCGCTCGGACCACACAGGCCGGTTATGGCAAGGACGACGATCAGGTGGCCTTCGCCGATGGCTTCCCGTTGCTGCTGATCGGGCAGGCGTCCCTTGAGGATCTGTCGCAAAAAGTCGGGCGTTCGTTGGAGATGCTGCGTTTTCGACCGAATCTGGTGATCGAGGGCAGCGAGGCGTATGCCGAGGACGGCTGGAAGCGTATCCGTATCGGCGACGTCGAGTTTCGTGTGGTCAAGCCATGTTCGCGCTGCATTCTGACCACCATTGATCCGCAGACCGGCGAGCGCAGCGATGATCGTGAACCGCTCGCGACCTTGCAGAAATATCGTGCCCAGGAAGACGGTGCGATGTTTGGACAGAATCTGGTCAATGACGGTAATGGCCAGCTCGAAGTCGGCATGCCGGTCACGATCCTGGAATAAGCGACCCTGAATGAAAAATGCCCGTGTCCAAGGACACGGGCATTTTTTTTGCGCTGTGAAACCCCGGGGTTTTAGCCGCGGTATTCGCACAGGTAAGCGGTGTCGACGGCCACTTTCAGCTGGAATTTGCTGTTGGCTGGCACGTTGAACTGGCTGCCGGCGGCGAAGGTTTCCCAAGTGGTGCTGTCTGGCAGTTTGACGGTCAGGGCGCCGGTCACCACGTGCATGATTTCACGCTGGCTGGTGCCGAATTCGTATTCGCCCGGAGCCATGACGCCAATGGTCGCCGGACCTTCAGCGGTGCCAAAGGCGATCGACTTGACGGTGCCGTCGAAGTACTCGTTGACTTTAAACATGGGCGATTCCTCGAAAAGGGCTAAAAAGGGCCGGCCAGTATGCACAAGGCCCTTGGCGCCGTCACCTCTCTAGAGCGGGAGAATCAGCGGTAACAGACGCGCTGTATTGCGCGCATCTTCCAGTGCCCGGTGCTGCTGGCCGGTGAACTGCATGCCGGCCAGTTGCAGGGCGCCGTTGAGTCCCAGCGGGCGTTCCAGTCGTCGAGCCTTGGCAAAGCGCTGCTTGAGGTTCATGTGCGGCACGCGACTCAGTTGGCTGTCGAGTTGCAAGCGCTCCCACTCCTGAAGCAGTTGCCTGCGATCGTAATCGCCCCAACTGGCCCAGCCTTCCAGCCGCGAATGATGTTGGCCGAGCCAGCGCTCGAAGACCGGCCAGACCTCGGTCAGCGCCTGTGCGCTGTCGATATTGGCCTGGGTGATGCGAGTCAGCTCGCGACAAAACGGCGTGAGCAGCGGCCGTCGCAGCGGTCGCACGAAGCGCTGGAAATGGTCCTGCTCACGCCCTTGGCGGTCCACCAGCGTGGCGCCGATTTCGATGATTTCCATTTCAGTAACTGGCCAGCCACCTTCATCGGTGGTGGCTTCCAGATCGATCACCAGCCAGTGAGGCATTGAAGGGTTCCCGGTATCCGCATCCTGATAGGGCTTGAGCGTAGCCAAACCCGACGGATCCGCCTAGCGGCTTATTCGACCTCCAACAAAATCTGACGATTTTTTACCTGATCGCCGACCTTGACCTGCAAGCGTTTGAGCACGCCGTCGATGCCGGACTTGAGCGGATGCTCCATTTTCATCGCTTCCAGCACCACCAGCAGTTGGCCTTTACTGACCGGGCTGCCTTGCGCGACCAGCACGTCGACAATTGCGCCGTCCATTGGCGCCTTGAGCGTGCCGGAGCTGACACTGGCCTGGCCGCTGACCAGCGCTTGCGTGCGATCCTCCAGGCGCAGGCTGCCGGGACGGGTGAACAGCCAGAGCTGTCCGGCCTCCAGGCGATAGGCATGACGCTGGCGGATGCCGTTGATGTCCAGGGTGGCCCAGCGTCCGTCGCACTGGATGACGTTCAGTTTGAAGGCCTGTGCGGCGACTTCAATCCGGTACGGTTCACCTGGTACCGCGTTCAACTGCACCGGCCAGTCCCGATCCTCCAGGCCGATGCGATAGTGCAGCGGCACACTGGCGTTGTTGCGCCAGCCGGCCAGCGCGGCGGGATGAACCTGCGCCGAAGCCTGATAAAACAGCGCCGCCGCAATCGCCAGTTCTTCAGCACTCGGGTTATGCGGATGCAAACAAGGATGGTCGGCGAAATGCGTCGGGATGAACCCGGTGCTGAACTCGCCACTGATGAAGCGTGGATGTTCCAGCAGGCTGGCAAGCAAGCGCTGATTGCTCGGCAAGCCCAGCAGCACACTGTCTTGCACCGCGCGCAGCAACTTGCGCCGGGCTTCTTCACGGGTAGCGCCGTGGGCGATGATCTTGCCCAGCATCGGGTCATAGAACGGGCTGACATGTTGACCTTCGATCAACCCATGGTCGATCCGCGCTCCACTCTGCAAGGCCGGTTCCCAGTTGGTGATGCGTCCGGTCTGCGGGAGGAACCCCTGGGTCGGGTCTTCTGCATACAGACGCACTTCCATGGCGTGGCCGTTGAGTTGCACCTGTTCCTGGCGCAATGGCAGCGGCAGCCCTTCGGCGACGTGCAACTGCCAGGCCACCAGATCGAGACCGGTGATCAATTCAGTCACCGGGTGTTCTACCTGCAACCGTGTGTTCATTTCCAGAAAGTAGAACTGCCCGTGCGCGTCCAGCAGAAACTCCACAGTGCCAGCGCCCACATAATTCACTGCGCGACCGGCCTTGAGCGCCGCTTCCCCCATGGCCTGGCGCAGTTCGGCGGTCATGACCGGGCAGGGTGCTTCTTCGATGACTTTCTGATGACGGCGCTGGATCGAACAGTCGCGTTCGCCGAGGTAGATCAGGTTGCCGTGTTGGTCGCCGAACAGCTGAACCTCAACGTGACGCGGATCGATCAGCGCTTGTTCGAGGATCAGTTCGTCGCTGCCAAACCCGTTCAATGCCTCGGAGCGCGCGGTGCGAATCTGTGGGAGCAAATCCCCTGCATCATGCACCAGGCGCATGCCGCGCCCGCCACCGCCGGCACTGGCCTTGATCATCAGCGGAAAGCCGATGCGTTCGGCTTCGCGGCTCAGGGTCGCATCGTCCTGCCCGGTGCCTTGATAGCCTTTGATGCAGGGCACGCCGGCGTCGAGCATGGCGAGTTTCGACAGGCGTTTGCTGCCCATCAGCTCAATGGCTTCGGGGCTGGGGCCGATGAAAGTGAGGCCGGCGTGCTGGCAGGCGCGGGCGAATTCGGCATTTTCCGAGAGGAAGCCGTAGCCGGGGTGGATCGAATCGGCACCGGTGCGGCGGGCGGCGTCGAGGATGGCCGGGATGTTCAGGTACGACTGCTGGACCGGGGCCGGGCCGATGTTGACGGCTTCGTCGGCGATTTGTACGTGCAAGGCATCCGCATCTGCATCGCTGAACACGGCGACGGTGCGGTAGCCCAAGGATTGGGCCGTGCGCTGGATGCGGCAGGCGATTTCACCACGGTTGGCGATCAGGATTTTTTTCAGGGCGGGCATGGTTTATTCCCTTGGTTTTTGCGGTGAAAGTGATGGCCTCTTCGCGGGCAAGCCTCGCTCCTACAGTGGGCACCAAAAACCTTGTAGGAGCGAGGCTTGCCCGCGAAGCTTTTAAGGCGCCCATCCCGGTTTGCGTTTTTGCACAAAAGCCATCGTGCCCTCGACGCCTTCAGCCCCGATCACCGCTTCGCTGAACCACTCGGCCGCTTCATCCAGCAATGCATCCGACGGTTGCCCGGCACTCGCCAGCAACAGTTTTTTGGTCGTCGCATTGGCCCCCGGCGCGCAGCACAGTACGTGCGCCAGAATTTCACCGAGACGCTCGGCCAAGGCTTGCGCGTCATGCTCGACAAAATGCACCAGCCCCATGCGCCGCGCCTGGTTGCCATCGAACCGCGCCGCCGTCAGCGCCAGGCGCCGGGCCTGAGTCAAACCGATGCGCTGGACCACAAACGGCGCGATCTGCGCGGGCAGCACGCCGAGGCTGGTTTCCGGCAGCCCGAATTGCGCCTGATGATCCGCCAGGGCGACATCGCTGACGCAGGCCAGACCCAAACCGCCGCCAAGCACTGCGCCTTGCAGCACGGTGATCACCACTTGCGGCGCGTGTTGCACCTCTTGCAGCAGCGCGCCGAACGCACGGTTCAGATCACGGTAGGCGTTCGCGCCTTGAGCACGGGCGTTGGCCATGTCCTTGATGTCGCCACCGGCACAGAAGTGTCCACCGGCACCGCCGATCACCAGGGCCCGAATCGCACGGTCATCGCGCACGGCCAACAGCACCGCGCGCAGTTCGGCGACCATCAGCAGGCTCATGGCGTTGCGGCTTTCCGGGCGGTTGAGGGTGATGTGCAGCACGCCGTTATGCGGTTCGAGCAATAACGTCTGGCAATCCGGCAGGGTGCTCATTTCTTTTTCCCCGGCAGGATGCCCATGAGTTTGCAGATGATCCCCAGCATGATTTCGTCGGCGCCGCCGCCAATCGACACCAGCCGTACATCGCGGTAAGCGCGGGCCACGGGGTTGTCCCACATAAAGCCCATGCCGCCCCAATATTGAAGGCAACTGTCGCTGACTTCGCGGCCCAGCCGCCCGGCCTTGAGTTTGGCCATCGACGCCAGACGCGTGACGTCCTGACCTTTGATGTATTGCTCGGTGGCCTGATAGACCAGCGCCCGCAGGCATTCGATTTCGGTTTGCAATTCGGCGAGGCGAAAGTGGATGACCTGATTGTCGATCAGCGCATTGCCGAAGGTTTTACGTTCCTTGCAATACTCGATGGTGCTGTCGATGCAGTATTCCAGGCCCTTGATCATGTTTGCCGCGCCGAACAGGCGTTCTTCCTGAAACTGCAGCATTTGCATCATGAAGCCCGCGCCTTCATGGCCGATGCGGTTGCGTTGCGGCACGCGCACGTTGTCGAAAAACACCTGGGCGGTTTCCGAGCTGCGCATGCCGAGCTTGTCCAGGTGCGAACTGAGGCTGATCCCCGGCGTGTTCATCGGCACCATGATCAGTGACTTGTTGATGTGCGGTTTGTCGTCCGAGGTATTGGCCAGCAGACAAATGAAATCGGCGCTTGGCGAGTTGGTGATCCACATCTTGCTGCCGTTGATCACGTAGTCGTCGCCGTCCTTGCGGGCGGTGGTTTTCAACCCGGCCACGTCGGAACCGGCGCCGACTTCGGAAACGCCGATGCAACCGACCTGTTCGCCGGTAATGGCAGGGCGCAGAAATTCTTCACGCAGTTCATCGGAACCGAAGCGCGCCAGCGCTGGAGTGCACATGTCGGTCTGCACGCCGATGGACATCGGAATGCCGCCGCAATGAATGGTGCCGAACTCCTCGGCGGCGACAATCGAATAGCTGTAGTCGAGCCCCATGCCGCCGAATTTTTCCGGTTTGGAAATTCCCAGCAGGCCCAGGTCACCGGCCTTGCGGAAGATTTCGTGGATGGGAAAGCGCCCGGCCTTTTCCCATGCCTCGACGTGCGGGTTGATCTCGTTTTCGACGAATTGACGAACGGTGCGGCGCAGTGCTTCGTGTTCCTGGGTGAAGATCATTTTTATTGTTCTCCTCTGGCCGGTTCAGAACCGGGCTACGCCAAAACTGTTGGTTTGCAGCGGCCGCACATCGGCCTCATGACAGATGTCCAGCAAGTAACCGAGCAGGGTCCGGGTGTCCCGCGGATCGATGAGCCCGTCGTCCCACAGACTGGCGCTGCCATACAGCGCGGTGGACTGGCTGTCGAGTTTCTGTGCGGTGACCTGCTCCAGCATGTCGAGCATTTTCGGGTCGGGCACCAGGCCGTCCTTGAGCTGTTTGGCTTCGGTGACGATGCGCAGCACCTTGCCGGCCTGCGCGCCGCCCATCACTGCCGTGCGGCTGTTGGGCCAGGCGAAGATGAAGCGCGGGTCGAGGCCGCGACCGCACATGGCGTAGTTGCCGGCGCCATAGGAGCCGCCGACGATGATGGTCAGTTTCGGTACGCGGGCGTTGGCCACCGCCTGAATCATCTTCGCGCCGTGCTTGATCACGCCTTGCTGTTCCGATTCGGTGCCGACCATGAACCCGGTGGTGTTGTGAAAGAACAGCAGCGGCGTCTGGCTCTGATCGCAGAGCTGGATGAACTGCGCGGCTTTACTCGCCCCTTTGGGGGTGATCGGGCCGTTGTTGCCAATGAATCCGCAGGCGCGCCCCTGAATGTGCAAATGGCCGCAAATGGTTTGCTGATCGAATTCACCCTTGAACTCAAGGAAGTTCGAGCCGTCGGCAATCCGCGCAATGATTTCGCGCACGTCGTAGGGCTTTTTCGGATCGTCCGGGATCAGTCCCAGCAGCTCGTCGATAGGGTAGAGGGGTTCTTTCCACTGCCGTTCGGGCAACCATTGCAGCTGCTCGTTCCATGACAACAGGCTGACAATCTCGCGCACCAGGCGCACGCCATCGGCATCGTTCTCGGCCAGGTATTCAGCGGTGCCGGCGGTTTGCGCGTGCATCTCGGCACCGCCCAGTTCTTCGTCGGTCGCCACTTCTCCGGTCGCGGCTTTCAGTAACGGTGGGCCGGCGAGAAACAGTTTGGCTTTGCCACGCACCACTACCGTGTAATCCGAGAGCCCTGGCTGATAAGCGCCGCCCGCCGTGGCCGAGCCGTGGACCACGGTGATCTGCGGCAACCCCATGGCCGACATCCGCGCCTGATTGGCAAAACTGCGCGCGCCTTCGACGAAAATCTCCGCTGCGTAATTGAGGTTGGCGCCACCGCTTTCGGCGAGGGTGATCACCGGCAGTTTGTTCTCCATGGCGATCTGTTGCAGGCGCAGGGACTTTTTCAAACCGCTGGGGGAAATCGTCCCGCCCTTGATCGCGCTGTTGTTCGCCACGACCAGAACCCGCACGCCGGACACGTAACCGATCCCGGCGATCAAACCGCCGCCGGCTGAGCTGCCGTCCTTGTCGTCATGCAATTTGTAGCCGGCCAGGCTCGCCAGTTCGAGGAACGGCGCACCGGGGTCGAGCAGAAGGTTGAGGCGTTCGCGGGGCAGCAATTGCCCGCGCTTGTCGAACCTGGGTTTGGCTTCGGCCGCTTTGTTCAGCAGGTTCTGTTCGAGCTGACGGACTTGCTCGATCCCCGCCAGCATCGCTGCGCGGTTCTGGGCAAACTGTTCGCTGAACGGGTCGACTTGCGACTGAATCACCGGCATGACTTATTCCTTGTCCTTGAGCACGTCCGGTAAGTACGCGCGGTGGAAACCGTTGTACGACTCACTGATCCTGGCCTTGTGGATCGGCCACGCCCGACCACCAAGGCTGGCGGCGCCGTCGATACGCAAGGTGCTGCCACTGACAAACGCTGCGGCCGGACTGAGCAGGAATACGATCGCGGCGCTGACTTCCGATTCGGTGCCGATGCGTTTCAGCGGCACGTGCTCGCGCAAGGTCGGAATCACCGCTTTGAACGCACCTTCGTAAGTGTCCATGCCGCTGGAGGCGATCCAGCCCGGCGCCACTGCATTGACCCGCACCCCGGCGTAACCCCATTCAAACGCAGCGGTCTTGGTCAGGTTGTCCATGCCCGAGCGCGCCGCGCCCGAGTGGCCCATGCCGGGCATGCCGTTCCACATGTCGGCGAGCATGTTGACGATGGCGCCGCCGTGTTGGCTCATAGACTGGTTGAAGACTTCGCGCGCCATCAGGAAACCGCCCACGAGGTTGGTGCGCATCACGGTTTCGAAACCTTTCTGGTTGATCGAGGCCAGTGGTGAGGGGAATTGGCCGCCGGCATTGTTGACCAGTCCGTGGATCGGACCGTGCTTGCGGATCAGTTCGCTGACCAGATGCTTGACCGCTTCTTCGTCGCGAATATCGCAGGTCTGCCAATCGGCCTTGCCGCCATCCTCGGTAATCTCGGCAACCACGGATTTCAGTTTGTCGGCATTGCGCCCGATCAACAGCACATGGGCGCCGAGGGCCGCCAGTTCATGGGCGGTGCAGCGACCGATGCCACTGCCGCCACCGGTGACGATGATGTTTTGGCCGGCAAACAGATCAGCTTTGAAAATCGAATCGTAGGCCACGGCGGTAGTCCTCTAGTTGACCTGGTCGGCGATGCGCTGCGGCACCGGAATCTGGATGTCCAGTAGTTGTTGGGCGAAGGCTTTGCCTTGCGGATCGATCCGCAGACTGGCCACGCCACCACCGCCAAGGGCGTTTTCCAGCAAGAAATTCAGGCTGTGGGTCGCGGGCAGGTACCAGCGCTCGACGCGCCCGTGAACCGGGTCGAGCACATGACTCATCCAGTCGACCATCACTTCCGGGGTCAGGGCTTCGGCGATCCACGGCAGGTACTCCGGCTCGCGCGCCATGACGCCGATGTTGCTGTGATTGCCCTTGTCACCCGAGCGTGCGACCGCGAGCTTGATCAGCGCCACGCTGGCATCGGCGCGACCGGTGGGTTTCGGTGGGTCGTACGGCACCGGCAGGTCCGCGGTGGTGAGCGCGTCGAGGGCGGGCAGGGCGCACGGATGACGTTGACCATTGAGATCAATGTCCAGCGTGCAGGCGGATTTGTCGATGAGGAACGAGAACAGCCGGATCAGCGGATACACTGTCGGCCGTCCGCCGACGATGCCGGTCAACCCCGGCGCCATGCCGGTGGCGGCTTGGGCGATTTCCCGGGAGAACACGATCAGCGCCTGTTTGTCCGGATGGCGCACGGCGAGTTTGATCACCACTTCGCGGCTGTCCTGACGCTGGCCATGGGGACCGTACGTGGCCTCGCTGCCGAGCAGTTCAATATTGACTTCGCTGTAGGGCGCCCAACCGCGCTGGCTGAAGATTTCCGAGGTCTTGCTGATGATCGCTTCGCTGACGCGCCGCGCCTTGTCCACCGCATCGATCCCGGCGATCAGGCAACTGGCGGTGCAGCGGAAACCGTCCGGATACGTCGCGCTGACCTTGTACTGATCGGTGGGCGGCAAGCCTTTGGCGCCGTGTACCTGAACTGCGTTCTTGCCTTGTTGCTGAAGTTTGACCTGGGTGAAATCGCAGATCACATCGGGCAGCAGATAGGCCTGCGGGTCGCCGATTTCATAAAGTATCTGCTCGCCGACCGTGAGTGGCGTGACCAGGCCGCCGGAGCCTTCGGGTTTACTGACGATGAACTGGCTGTCGGCACTGACTTCGACGATGGGGAAACCGATGTGTTCGTAGTCGGGCACGTCGCGCCAATCGGTGAAGTTGCCGCCGGTGCACTGGGCGCCGCATTCGATGATGTGACCGGCGAGTGCGGCTTGCGCGAGTTTGTCGTAGTCGTGCCAGGACCAGCCGAATTCATGCACCAGTGCAGCGCTGACCACGGCGCTGTCGACCACGCGCCCGGTAATGACGATGTCCGCGCCCAGGCGCAAGGCTTCGACGATGCCGGGCGCACCGAGGTAGGCGTTGGTGGAGACGCACATCGGCGGCAAGGGCGCGCCGCTGAACATTTCGTGGAGGCCGCGGGTGCTCATGTGTTTGAACTGCGGTTGCAGGTCATCACCCAGCAACACGGCGATTTTCAGCGCCACGCCGGCCTTGTCGCAAGCCGCTTGCAGGGCCGCGGCGCAGGCCTGCGGGTTGACGCCGCCGGCGTTGCTGATGACGCGGATGTTCTGTGCGGCGAGCTGCGTGAGCAGCGGGCTGAGCACCTCGATGAAGTCGCTGGCGTAGCCGGCCTGGGGATCTTTCATCCGCGCACCGGCCATGATCGACATCGTGATCTCGGCCAGATAATCGAACACCAGGTAATCCAGGCGTCCGCCTTCGACCAGTTGCGCGGCGGCGGTCGAGGTGTCGCCCCAGAAGGCGCTGGCGCAACCGATGCGAACAGTTTCAGGCACAGCCCTTTCCATAGCCACCTCCCTCAGACGTGTATCGAGACTACCAAGCAAGCGCTTGGTTTGTAAACGACTTAAATATCTTCTGCCCGAGCGCTTGCTTGGTTGCCTTCGTCAGCTTAAATTGCCCGCGCAACCCCGCTGTTTTAGCGGTGAGTACGACTGTAGGAGAGAACGGGTGGACGAGCAAAAAGCCCTGAGGGTAATGCGCGAATTGGTCGACAACGGCCAGTTGACCGACCCGGACAGCGCCCGTGGCAAATTGCTGCAAGTGGCGGCTCACCTGTTTCGCAACAAAGGCTATGAGCGCACCACGGTGCGTGATCTGGCCGGCGCGGTGGGCATTCAGTCGGGAAGCATTTTTCATCACTTCAAAAGCAAGGACGAGATCCTGCGGGCAGTGATGGAGGAAACCATTCGCTACAACACCGCGTTGATGCGTGCGGCGATCGCCGAAGCCGAAAACGTGCGCGAACGGGTACTGGCGCTGATTCGCTGTGAGTTGCAGTCGATCATGGGCGGCAGCGGCGAGGCCATGGCGGTGTTGGTGTACGAATGGCGTTCGCTGTCCGAAGACGGGCAAGCGAAGGTGTTGGCGCTGCGCGACATCTATGAAGACCTCTGGCTGCAGGTGCTGGGGGAGGCCAAGGACGCGGGATTCATCCGCGGGGACGTGTTCATCACCCGGCGTTTTCTGACCGGTGCGCTGTCCTGGACCACGACCTGGTATCGCCCGGATGGCAGCGTGAACCTCGATCAATTGGCCGATGAGGCGTTGATTCTGGTGCTCGAAGAAAAACAATAGTGTTGCCCGTAGCCGCAGGAAACTGGCTAAGTGGCCGAAACCGCCTAGCTTGAATGAATTGATGCGTACTTTTTGGGGAGTGGGTTGTTTTGATGTCTTCGCCAATTCGGACGGCCTCGCGGCTTTTTCTGGCGGCGCTTGCAGCGCTTTGGGTGTTGCCGTCTCCGGCGGCGCAACTGGTGCGGGTCGGTGCCGCGCATTTTCCGCCCTACACCGTACGCCCTGAATCCGGTGCCGACACTGGCCTGCTGCCGCAATTGGTCGAGGCGCTCAATGCCTTGCAAACCGACTATCAGTTTGTGCTCGTGCCGACATCCATTCCGCGACGCTTCGGTGACTTCAAGCAGAGCCGGGTGGACATGGCTATTTTCGAGAACCCGAACTGGGGCTGGAAGGACATTCCCCACGTCAGCGTCGACATGGGTCTGGAAGATGCCGAGATTTTTGTCGCGCAGCGGATTCCCAATCGTCAGCAGAACTATTTCGCCGATCTTGCCGGCAAGCGTCTGGCGCTGTTCAGCGGCTATCACTACGAGTTCGCCAACTTCAATGCCGACCCCAAGGTCCTCGCGCAAAACTACAACGCCACGCTGACCTATTCCCATGACAGCAACCTGCTGATGGTGCTGCGCGGGCGCGCAGACATCGCCCTGGTGACACGCTCTTACTTGAGCGATTACCTGCTGCGCAACGAGAAGGTCGGCGATCAGTTGCTGGTGTCTCAGCGCATTGATCAGGTCTATCACCACTACGCCATCCTCCGTCCCACGGCGCCCATAAGCGGTGAGGCATTCGGCAAGTTGCTGCAAGGATTGCGGGACAACGGCCAGATGCTGAGGATTTTCGATCCGTACAAGATCGCCATCGTGCCAGTTCCCGGCAGCTGAGATCGCGTCGCCGGGTGGTGTTTTTGCCGACCTTCCTTAAATTTCCCCCACTGGCTCACGTCACTTCGTTGAACTGTCGACGATTATCGTGAGCCCGACCCATGCCCAATCTGAATGACCTGACTGCCCTGGCTTTGCCGACAGGCAACCGCCTTGTCGCGGATGAAACCGAAAACCGCCTGAGCCTGAGCCTGGAAGCGCAACCGCTGATTACCTTGCGGCTGACGCGTGAGCCCGAGTTGCACGTGCATGCCGAGGCTCGCGTCGACACTCAGGCCGTGTGGGCCGCCGGTTATTGGCTGTTTGCCCGTGACCCGGCTTGCCAGCGGCTGACCTGGCACCTCGATGAAGCTCCCACCGAAGCCTTGCTCAGCGGTTTGCTGGTGTCGACCGAACTCGCCGGCCAGTATCGCTGCGAGCGCACGCTGTTCTGGCAGTTGCCGCAGCCTTGGCTGGGGACATCGCTGACCAGCGGCTACCCACAGCAAATGGTGATCAGCGCTGGCAAGCGTCATCCACTGCGCCCGGTGAAACCGCGCGGTGAAGTCTATCGACGTTTCGATGCGCGGCTGGGTGCGTGGATTTCCCTGCGTACGCTGGACATCGATCTGGACCTGGCGCGGTTCAATCGCTGGCAGAACAGTGCGCGGGTGGCGAGTTTCTGGCAGGAGGAGGGCAGCCTTGAACAGCATCGCGAATACCTGAGCAAACTCGACGCCGATCCCCACACCGTGACGTTGATCGGCTGTTTCGATGATCAGCCATTTGCTTATTTCGAAGCCTACTGGGCCAAGGAAGACCGCATTGCACCGTTCTTCGATGTCGATGATTACGACCGTGGCATTCACATGTTGGTCGGCGAAGAAAACCATCGCGGTCCGCACAAGGTGGCGAGCTGGTTATCGGCGTTGACGCATTACCTGTTTCTCGATGATCCGCGTACCCGGCGGGTGGTTGCAGAGCCGCGAGCCGACAACGCGAAGATGATCGGGTACATGCAGGGGCAGCGCTTTCATTGCGAGAAAGAGTTCGACTTCCCGCACAAGCGCGCGGCGTTGATGGTGTTGGGGCGGGAGCGGTTTTTTGAGCGGTGTGGGTTGGCTTGATGGGTAGGGTTCAAGATCGGTTGCGGTCTTGAGTCCGCCTTCGCGGGCAAGCCTCGCTCCTACAGGTTAGTGTCGTTTTGGCGAGCGACACGGACCTGTAGGAGCGAGGCTTGCCCGCGAAGCTTTTAACGGCGGGCGAAAGTGTCTGCCCGACTGCCCGACACCTTGCGGCAATGCACCAGCGCGTCGCGAATCATGAAGTTCACCAGGGTCGGCGAAACACCCAGTTCCTTGGCGATGTCCTTTTGCGGTACGCCGTGCAGGCGGTACATCTCAAAGGCGTAGCGGGTGCGGCTCGGCAGCTCCGTCAGCGCGTCGGCGATGTTTTCCAGGGTCGAAAAATTGATGTGCGAGGTTTCCGGCGAAGCGCCTTGAATCACCACGTTCAGCCCTTCTTCTTCAGGCCCCGAATACTTCTGTTCCAGCGCCTGTTTGCGGTAGTGGTCGATCGCCAGGTTACGCACGATCTGGAACAGGTAACTGAGCTGAGCCTTGATCGAGGAGGTGATCTGCGGCGCCGATTGCAGGCGGAAGAACGCATCCTGAACCACATCTTCGGCACGTGACCGGCAGCCAGTAATACGGGCGGCAATCTTGACCAGAATCAGCCGATTGTCCACGAATGCCTGAAGTAGCGGTGAATCGCACCTGCTTGTGGATACTTGTTCCGTCATGGAAATCACCTTGCTGCAAATGGGGTCGTGGGACGACGGGTATATCGGAGCCGTCCTACACATCGAGCGACAAATTATTCTGAATGATAATGATTGTCAATTGAGAAAGAGAACTAATCCTTCTCTGAGATTCGCAGTGAGAACTGCGACACGCTGCCGCACCCAGCCCCCGTTGGCGATCAAGCCTGCCGACTAATTATTTCAAGACGTCATCCGTTCTCATTGGTGAATGGCTCCGGGCGCAAGCCCCGGCCAAAACAGCATTCCCAATGCCTCGCGCGGTCGGCGAAGACCGCGTCCTGCATGCCCCTGATGGGGCGTGAAAGCAGAAAACCGATTCCAATTGCAAGCCGAATTCAGGCAGGAAACCTCATGACCGACGCGTTCAAAATACCTGGCACACTGGTCCAAGCCCTTCAGCGCCGCGCGGCCCTGACGCCGGATCGGGTGGCCTTGCGTTTTCTCGCCGAAACCCCGGATCAGACGGTGGTGCTCAGTTATCGCGAACTGGATCAGCGGGCGCGCACCATTGCCGGCGCGTTGCAGGCCGAAACTGATTTTGGTGATCGCGCGGTGCTGCTGTTTCCCAGCGGTCCGGATTACGTCGCGGCGTTTTTTGGTTGCCTGTATGCGGGCGTGATCGCGGTGCCGGCTTATCCGCCGGAGTCGGCCAAGCGTCATCATCAGGAACGCCTGCTGTCGATCATCAGCGACGCCGAACCGCGCCTGCTGCTGACCAGTGCCGGTCTGCGCGATGCGTTGCTGCAAATCGAAGGCGCGCCGCCGCTGCTGTGCGTCGACACCCTCGACAGTGCACTGGCCGCAAAGTGGGTCGAACCGAATCTCGAAGGCGACCACATTGCCTTCCTGCAATACACCTCGGGCTCCACCGCGCTGCCAAAAGGCGTGCAAGTCAGCCATGGCAACCTGGTCGCCAATGAGTTGCTGATTCGCCACGGTTTCGGCATCGACCTGAACCCTGACGACGTGATCGTCAGCTGGCTGCCGCTGTACCACGACATGGGTTTGATCGGCGGTCTGTTGCAGCCGATTTTCAGCGGCGTGCCGTGCGTGTTGATGTCGCCGACGTACTTCCTCGGTCGGCCGCTGCGCTGGCTCGAAGCGATCAGCGAGTACGGCGGCACCATCAGCGGTGGGCCGGATTTTGCCTACCGTCTGTGCAGCGAGCGTGTCAGCGAATCGGCGCTGGAACGCCTCGACCTCAGCGGCTGGCGCGTGGCGTATTCCGGTTCCGAACCGATTCGCCTCGACACCCTCGACCGTTTCGCCGAGAAGTTCGCGAGCTGTGGTTTCACCCCGGACAGTTTCATGGCGTCTTACGGCTTGGCCGAGGCCACGTTGTTCGTCGCCGGCACACCCCGTGGCCAAGGCATCGGCAACCTGCGCGTGGATGATCAGGCGTTGGCGCAAAACCGTGCCGAAGCGGGTGAAGGCAGCGCGATCATGAGTTGCGGCATCAGCCAGCCGGATCACGCGGTGCTGATTATCGATCCATTGGCGCTGACCGAACTGGCCGACAACGCGGTCGGCGAAGTCTGGGCGACCGGGCCGAGCATCGCCCATGGCTACTGGCGCAACCCCGAGGCCAGCGCCAAGACCTTCGTTCAACACGCCGGCAAAACCTGGCTGCGCACCGGCGACCTGGGTTTCATGCGCAACGGCGAACTGTTCATCACCGGTCGCCTGAAAGACATGCTGATCGTTCGCGGTCACAACCTGTACCCGCAGGACATCGAGCAGACCATCGAGCGTGAAGTGGAAGTGGTGCGCAAAGGTCGCGTCGCCGCGTTCGCCGTGAACATCGACGGTCAGGAAGGCATCGGCATCGCCGCGGAAATCAGCCGCAGCGTGCAGAAAATCCTGCCGCCCGAGGCACTGATCAAAGCCATCCGCCAGGCGGTGGCCGAGGCGTATCAGGAAGCACCGAGCGTGGTGGTGTTGCTCAATCCGGGCGCATTGCCGAAAACCTCCAGCGGCAAGCTGCAACGTTCGGCGTGCCGTAATCGGCTGGCGGATGGCAGCCTCGACAGCTACGCACTGTTCCCATTGGCGCCCCCTGAAAACCAGACCAAAACCGAGTCGGGTTCCGAGCTGCAAAGCCTGATCGGCCAGATCTGGGCCGAGCAATTGCAGGTGAAACAGATTGGTGCCGATGACCACTTCTTCCTGCTCGGCGGCAACTCCATCGCCGCCACTCAAGTGGTTGCGCGCCTGCGCGAAGAGTTGGGTCTGGAGCTGAACCTGCGCCTGCTGTTCGAAGCGCCGACCCTCGGTGCATTTACCGCGGTGGTCGCGCAGCAGCAACAGGACGGCGGCCTGGCCCAAGGCGCGATCAGCAGGCTGTCGCGCAGCGAAGCGATGCCGCAATCCCTCGCGCAAAACCGTTTGTGGATTACCTGGCAACTGGACCCGCAAAGCAGCGCCTACAACATTCCCGGCGCCTTGCGTTTGCGTGGCGAGCTGGATGAAGACGCCCTGCGCGCGAGCTTCCAGCACCTGATCGAACGCCACGAATCCCTGCGCACGCGCTTCTTCGAACGTGACGGCGTGGCGCTGCAACAGGTCATTGCCGCTGGCGAATTCAACCTGCAACGGATCGACATCAGCGATTTGCCCGTCGCCGAGCGTGAAGCCCGCGCGCAACAAATCCGCGAGGACGAAGCGCACACCCAGTTCGACCTGGAAAAGGGGCCGCTGCTGTGGGTGACGCTGGTGCGCCTCGATGACGAGGATCACCAGTTGCTGGTGACGCTGCACCACATCATCGCCGATGGTTGGTCGCTGAACGTGCTGATCGACGAGTTTTCGCGCCTGTATGCCGCTGCCTCCCAAGGGCAAACGGCAACGCTCGCGCCATTGCCGACCCAGTACGCCGACTACGGCAGCTGGCAGCGTCAATGGCTGGCGCAAGGTGAGGGCGAGCGGCAACTGACCTACTGGAAAACACAGTTGGGCGAGGAGCATCCGACCCTGAACCTGGCCACCGATCACCCGCGTTCGGCGCAACACCGTCACAGCGCCGCGCGCCACACCGTGCGTTTGGCTGCGCCCCTCAGCGAGGCGATTCGCCAGACTGCCCAGGCCCACGACGCCACCTCATTCATGCTGTTGCTCGCGGCGTTCCAGAGCCTGTTGCACCGCTACAGCGGCCAAACCGACATTCGCATCGGTGTACCAAACGCCAACCGTCCGCGCCTGGAAACCCAGGGCCTGATCGGCTTCTTCATCAACACCCAGGTGCTGCGTGCCGAGGTGGATCCGCGGTTGCCATTTGTTGAGCTGTTGGCGCAAACCCGCCAGACGGCCTTGGGCGCCCAGGCGCATCAGGACCTGCCGTTCGAACAACTGCTGGAAGTGTTCCCGAAGGCCCGCGAACAAGGCTTGTTCCAGGTCATGTTCAACCATCAGCAACGGGACCTGAGCGCACTGCGTCGCTTGCCAGGGTTGCTTGCCGAAGAACTGCCGTGGCACAGCCGCGAAGCCAAGTTCGATTTGCAATTGCACAGCGAGGAAGACCGTAACGGTCGCCTGAGCCTGTCGTTCGACTACGCCAGCGAGCTGTTTGATGCCACCACCATCGAGCGACTGGCCGAGCATTTCAGCAACCTGCTGCGGGCCATTTGCGAGCAGTCGACCATCACCGTCGGCGACCTGCAACTGTTGACCGCAAGCGAGCACGATCAGCAAGCCTCGTGGAGCGTCGCACCGTGCACACCGGCCAGCCAATGGCTGCCGGAACTGCTGAACGAACAGGCACGCCTGACCCCGGAGCGCACCGCGCTGCTGTGGGACGGCGGCAGCCTGGACTTCGCCGAACTGCACGCCCAGGCCAACCGCCTTGCGCATTACCTGCGCGACAAAGGCGTCGGCCCGGATGTTTGCGTGGCCATCGCCGCCGAGCGTTCGCCGCAACTGTTGATCGGCCTGTTGGCGATCATCAAGGCCGGTGGTGCCTACGTGCCGCTTGACCCGGATTACCCGACCGAGCGCCTGGCGTACATGCTCGGCAACAGCGGTGTCGAATTGCTGCTGACCCAAACCGAATTGCTCGACCGGCTGCCGGCCACCGATGGCGTCAGCGTGATCGCCATGGATGCACTGCACCTGGAGAACTGGCCAAGCCAGGCGCCGGGCCTGCATCTGCACGGCGACAACCTCGCTTACGTGATTTACACCTCCGGCTCCACCGGCCAGCCGAAGGGCGTCGGCAACACCCACGCGGCGCTCGCCGAACGTCTGCAATGGATGCAGAACACCTATCGCCTGAACGACACCGACGTGCTGATGCAAAAGGCGCCGATCAGTTTTGACGTGTCGGTGTGGGAGTGCTTCTGGCCGCTGATCACCGGGGCGCGTTTGCTGATTGCCGCGCCCGGCGAGCACCGTGATCCGCACCGCATTGCCCAACTGGTTCAGCAATACGGGGTGACCACGCTGCACTTTGTGCCGCCGCTGCTTTCGCTGTTCATTGACGAGCCGCTCACTGCCGAATGCACCAGCCTGCGTCGTGTGTTCTCGGGCGGCGAAGCCTTGCCGGCGGAACTGCGCAACCGCGTGCTGGAGCAACTGCCGGCCGTGCAACTGCACAACCGTTATGGCCCGACCGAAACCGCGATCAACGTCACTCATTGGCATTGCAGCACGGGCGATGGCGAGCGCTCGCCGATTGGCCGTCCGTTGGGCAACGTGATCTGCCGCGTGCTCGACAGCGAGCTCAACTCTGTGCCGGCCGGTGTGCCTGGTGAGTTGTGCATCAGCGGCATCGGCCTGGCCCGGGGGTATCTGGGGCGTCCGGCTCTGACGGCTGAACGTTTTGTCGTCGACCCGTTGGGCGAGCAGGGCGCACGTATGTATCGCACCGGCGACCGCGCTCGCTGGACCGCCGATGGCGTGATCGAATACCTCGGCCGTCTCGATCAGCAGGTCAAACTGCGGGGCTTTCGCGTCGAACCGGAAGAAATCGAAGCGCGTCTGCTGGCGCAGGACGGTGTCGCGCAAGCCGTGGTGCTGGTGCGCGAAACCGCCGCTGGCGGGCAGTTGATCGGTTACTACACGGCCAGCGAAACCAGTGAATCCGAAGACACTCAAACCGCTCGCCTGAAAGCCGCGCTGGCGGCCGAGCTGCCGGAATACATGGTCCCGGCGCAGCTGATGCGCCTTGACGAAATGCCCCTCAGCCCAAGCGGCAAACTCGATCGCCGTGCCTTGCCTGAACCGCAATGGCAGGTGCGCGAACACGTCGAGCCGGTCACTGAACTTGAACAGCAGATCGCCGCGATCTGGCGCGAAGTGCTGGGCTTGAAGCAGATCGGTCTGCGCGACGACTTCTTCGCCCTCGGCGGCCATTCGCTGCTGGCCACGCAAATCATCTCCCGCACCCGTCAGGCCTGCGACGTCGAATTGCCGCTGCGCGCGTTGTTCGAAAACAGTGAGCTGGGGGCATTCTCCCGGCAGGTTCAACAGATTCAGGCCAGCGGCAACACCAACAAACAACCGCCGATTGAAAAGGTCGACCGCAGCCAACCGGTGCCGCTGTCCTATTCCCAGCAGCGCATGTGGTTCCTTTGGCAGATGGAGCCGGACAGCCCGGCCTACAACGTCGGCGGCATGGCGCGGTTGCGCGGGGTGCTGGACATCGGGCGCTTCGAGACGGCGTTGCAAGCGCTGATCATGCGTCACGAAACCTTGCGCACCACGTTCCCGAGCATCGACGGCGTGGCGCAACAGCGCGTGCACCCGGAAACCGGGATGCGCATGGACTGGAAAGATCTTTCCGCGCTGGACGCCGACTTGCGCGAACAGCGGGTGCAGGCATTGGCCGACAGCGAAGCGCATCAACCCTTCGATCTGGAAACCGGGCCGCTGCTGCGCGCCTGCCTGGTCAAGACCGCCGAGCAGGAACATTACCTGGTGCTGACCCTGCACCACATCGTCACCGAAGGCTGGGCGATGGACATTTTCGCCCGGGAACTCAGTGCGCTTTACGAAGCGTTCGTCGATGACCGCGAATCGCCACTGGCGCCGCTGCCGGTGCAATACGTCGATTACAGCGTCTGGCAGCGTCAGTGGCTGGAGTCCGGCGAGCGTCAGCGCCAGCTCGATTACTGGACCGCGCAACTGGGCCGCGAACATCCGCTGCTGGAATTGCCCGCCGACCGTCCGCGTCCTGCGGTGCAAAGCCATCAGGGCGAGCTGTTCCGTTTCGACCTGAGCGATGATCTCGCGGCACGGGTCCGCGCCTTCAACGCGCAAAACGGCCTGACCCTGTTCATGACCATGACCGCCGCGCTGGCCGTGCTGCTTTACCGCTACAGCGGCCAGACCGACCTGCGCATCGGCGCGCCGGTGGCCAACCGCATTCGCCCGGAAAGCGAAGGGCTGATCGGTGCGTTCCTCAACACCCAAGTGCTGCGTTGCCAGCTCGACGGGCAGATGTCCGTTGGCGAATTGTTCGAGCAGGTGCGCCACACCGTGATCGAAGGCCAGTCCCATCAGGACCTGCCGTTCGATCATTTGGTTGAAGCGTTGCAGCCACCGCGCAGCGCTGCGTACAACCCGCTGTTCCAGGTGATGTGCAACGTGCAGCGCTGGGAATTCCAGCAGAGCCGCACGCTGGCCGGCATGACGGTCGAATACCTGGCGAACGATGCGCGAGCGACCAAATTCGACCTCAACCTGGAAGTGACCGACCTCGATCATCGGTTGGGTTGCTGCCTGACTTACAGCACCGATCTGTTCGATGAACCGCGCATTGCGCGCATGGCCGGGCACTGGCGCAATCTGCTGGAAGCGTTGCTGGCCGATCCGCAACAGCGCCTCAGTGAACTGCCGTTGCTCGAAACCATGGAACAGCAAAAGCTGCTCGACAGCCTGGGCATCGAACCGGGTGAACATCGACTGGATCAGTGCATTCATCACCTGTTCAGCGAACAGGCGCTGGTGCGCAAGGATGCGCCGGCGCTGACGTTCGCCGGGCAAACCCTGAGCTACGCCGAACTCGACAGCCGCGCCAATCGCCTGGCCTGGATGTTGCGCGAGCGGGGTGTCGGGCCGCAGGTTCGCGTCGGTCTGGCACTTGAGCGGTCGCTGGAAATGGTCATCGGCCTGCTGGCGATCCTCAAGGCGGGTGGCGCTTATGTGCCGCTTGATCCGGAATACCCGCTCGATCGCCTGCATTACATGATCGAAGACAGCGGCATCGGTTTGCTGCTCAGCGATGCGGCGATGTTCCAGGCACTGGGTGATCTGCCGACAACCGTCAGTCGCTGGTGCCTCGAAGATGACGCTGCCGAATTGGCCAACTACCCGGCCACCGAGCTACCGTTCATCAGCCTGCCGCAGCATCAGGCGTACCTGATTTACACCTCCGGTTCCACCGGCAAGCCGAAAGGCGTGGTGGTGTCCCACGGTGAAATTGCCATGCACTGCCAAGCGGTAATCGAACGCTTTGGCATGCGTGCGGACGACTGCGAACTGCACTTCTATTCGATCAATTTCGACGCCGCGACCGAGCGTCTGCTGGTGCCGTTGTTGAGCGGTGCGCAAGTGGTCTTGCGCGCTCAAGGGCAGTGGGACGCAGAAGAAATCTGCGGATTGATCCGTCGCCACCACATCAACATCCTCGGCTTCATCCCAAGTTACGGCAGCCAACTGGCGCAGTGGCTGGCGACTCAGGGCGAAACCTTGCCGGTGCGCATGTGCATCACCGGCGGCGAAGCCCTGACCGGCGAGCACTTGCAGCGCATTCGCGCAGCGTTCAAACCGAGCCTGTTCTTCAACGCCTACGGCCCGACGGAAACGGTGGTCATGCCGTTGGCCAGTCTTGCACCGCAGCAGCTTGAAGAAGGGTTGGGCAGTGTGCCGATCGGCAGCGTGATCGGTGCTCGCGTGGCGTACATCCTCGACGCCGATCTGGCACTGGTGCCGCAAGGCGCAACCGGTGAGTTGTACGTCGGCGGTGCCGGTCTGGCCCAGGGTTATCACGACCGTCCGGGCATCACGGCGGAACGCTTCGTGGCCAACCCGTTTGCAGCGGATGGCGGGCGGATTTATCGCACCGGCGACCTGGTGCGGCAGCGCGCCGACGGTCTGGTGGAATACCTCGGCCGCATCGACCATCAAGTGAAAATTCGCGGTTTCCGCATCGAACTGGGCGAGATCGAAACCCGTCTGCTGGACCATGATTCGATCCGTGAAGCCGTGGTGCTGGCGCTGGACGCCCCGAGCGGCAAACAACTGGTCGGCTATCTGGTCACCGACGTGGCTGAGCAGGACGAAACCCAACAAGCCCAATTGCGTGAAGCCCTAAAGGCTCACCTGAAATCGCAACTGCCGGAATACATGGTGCCGACGCACCTGATCCTGCTGGCGAGCATGCCGCTGACTGCCAACGGCAAACTCGACCGTCGTGCATTGCCGGCGCCGGACCCGGAGCTGAATCGTCAGGACTATGTGGCGCCAAGCAACGAGCTGGAACTGACGTTGGCGCAGATCTGGTGTGAGGTGCTGAACGTCGCGCAGGTCGGCCTCAACGACAACTTCTTCGAACTGGGTGGCGACTCGATCCTGTCGATCCAGGTGGTCAGCCGCGCGCGGCAGCAGGGCATTCACTTCAGCCCGCGTGACCTGTTCCAGCACCAGACTGTTCAAACACTCGCCGCCGTGGCCAGCCGCACCGAGCAGGTTACGGCCGAGCAGGGTTTGCTCACCGGCGAATCGCGTCTGACCCCGATCCAGCACTGGTTCTTCGACACCGACATGCCCGAGCGTCAGCACTGGAACCAGGCGTTGTTGCTGGAACCGACCGTTGCGCTGGAACCTCATCGCCTGGAGCAAGCGCTGCTGGCGGTGATCGAGCAGCACGACGCCTTGCGCCTGCGCTTCACCGAGGCCGGCGGCGCATGGACGGCGGCGCACCAGAAGGTGGGAGGTGCTCCCGTGTTGTGGCAAGTGCATGTGTCGGCGATGGATAAATGCGCGGCTTTGTTTGCCGATGCCCAGCGCAGCCTCGACCTCGAACAGGGGCCGTTGATGCGGGTGCTGCTGATCGATGGCCCCGAGGGCCAGCAACGGCTGTTCTTCGCGATCCATCACTTGGTGGTGGACGGCGTTTCCTGGCGTGTATTACTGGACGATCTGCAAACGGTGTATCGCCAACTGGCGGCTGGGCAGTCGGTGAAACTGCCGGCGAAAACCAGCGCCTTCAAGGATTGGGCGGCCCGCTTGCAGGCGTATGCCGGCAGTGAATCCCTGCGTGAAGAACTGAGCTGGTGGCAGTCGCAGCTGGCCGGGCCGGGCGTCGAATTGCCGTGCGATCGCCCTGAGGGCGGCCGGCAGAATCGTCATGCGCAAACCGTCAGCGTACGCCTCGACAGCGAGTTCTCTCGCCAGTTGCTGCAACAGGCACCGAGCGCCTATCGCACCCAGGTCAACGACCTGTTGCTGACGGCACTGGCCCGCGTGCTGTGCCGCTGGAGCGGTAATGAATCAGCGCTGATCCAACTTGAAGGCCACGGTCGCGAGGCGCTGTTCGACGAGATCGACCTGACCCGCACCGTCGGCTGGTTCACCAGCGCCTACCCGCTGCGCCTGACACCCTTCAACATTGAAGAAGCCGCCGGCCAGGGCGCCTCGATCAAGGCAATCAAGGAACAACTGCGCGGCGTCCCGCACAAGGGCCTGGGCTATGGCGTGTTGCGTTACCTCGCCGACGACCTGTGCCGCGAAGCCATGGCCGCGTTGCCGGTGGCGCCGATCACCTTCAACTACCTCGGCCAGTTCGACCAGAGCTTTGGTGCGGACGCGTTGTTCCGTCCACTGGATGAGCCGGTCGGTGCCGCCCACGATCCGAAAGCGCCGCTGCCTAACGAGTTGAGCGTTGATAGTCAGGTCTACGGCGGCGAATTGGTGCTGCGCTGGACCTTCAGCGCCGAGCGCCACGATCCGCAAACCATCAGCGAACTGGCGGACGCCTACCTCGGCGAATTGCAGAGCCTGATCGTGCATTGCCTGCATGACGAGGCGGGCGGCCTGACGCCGTCGGACTTCCCGCTGGCGAAGCTGACCCAGCCGCAACTCGATGCACTGCCGATTCCGGCCGCCGCCATCGAAGACGTCTACCCGCTGACCCCGATGCAGGAAGGCATGCTGCTGCACACCTTGCTCGAGCCGGGCACCGGCCTCTATTACATGCAGGACCGTTACCGCATCAACAGCGCGCTCGATCCGCAACGTTTTGCCGAGGCCTGGCAAGCGGTGATCGCCCGTCACGAAGCCTTGCGTGCATCGTTCTGCTGGAACGTTGGCGAAGACATGCTGCAGGTTATCCACAAGCCGGGCAGCACGCCGATCGAGTCCCTCGACTGGACGGCAATCGCCGAGGACGAGCAAGAACCCAAGTTGCAGGCGTTGCTGAAAAGCGAGCGTGAAGCCGGGTTCGATCTGCTGAATCAGGCACCGTTCCACCTGCGTTTGATCAAGGTTGGCGAAGCGCGCTACTGGTTCATGATGAGCAACCACCACATCCTCATCGATGCCTGGTGCCGCTCGTTGCTGATGAACGATTTCTTTGAGATCTACACCGCGTTGGGTGAAGGTCGAGACGCTCAGCTGCCTGTGCCGCCGCGCTATCGCGACTACATCGGCTGGCTGCAACGCCAGAGCCTGGCCGAAGCGCGGCAGTGGTGGAAAACCAACCTGCAAGGCTTCGAACGGACCACGCCGATTCCGAGCGACCGGCCGTTCCTGCGTGAACATGCCGGCGACAGCGGCGGGATGATCGTCGGCGACCGCTACACCCGACTCGATGCTCGCGACGGTGCGCAACTGCGTGAACTGGCGCAGGCCCATCAGTTGACCATCAACACCTTCGCGCAAGCGGCGTGGGCCTTGGTGCTGCGACGTTTGAGCGGTGATCGTGACGTGCTGTTCGGCGTCACGGTGGCCGGGCGCCCGGTGGAAATGCCGGAGATGCAACGCACCGTCGGGCTGTTCATCAACAGCATCGCGCTGCGGGTGAAGATGCCGGAAGACGATCAGCGTTGCAGCGTTCGCCAGTGGCTGAGCGGCTTGCTCGACAGCAACATGCAACTGCGCGAGTACGAATACCTGCCGCTGGTGAGCATTCAGGAAAACAGCGAATTGCCGAAGGGCCAACCGCTGTTCGACAGCTTGTTCGTGTTTGAAAACGCGCCGGTGGAAGTCTCGGTACTGGACCGTGCGCAGAGCCTCAACGCGACCTCGGATTCGGGCCGCACCCACACCAACTTCCCGCTGACGGCGGTGTGCTATCCGGGCGATGACCTGGGCTTGCACCTGTCTTACGACCAGCGCTATTTAGATGAGTCGACCGTTGAACGCATGCTCGGCGAGTTCAAGCGCCTGTTGCTGGCACTGGTCGAAGGTTTCCATGGCGACATGGCGGACTTGCCGCTGCTGGGTGCCGAGGAACAGGATTTCCTGATCCACGGCTGCAACCAGAGCGAACACGATTACCCGTTGGAGCAGAGCTACGTTGCGTTGTTTGAAGCGCAGGTTGCGCAGCATCCGCAACGGATCGCCGCCAGTTGCCTCGATCAGCAACACAGCTACGCCGAACTGAACCAGCGCAGCAACCGTCTCGGCCATGCGTTGATCGCGGCCGGTGTCGGGCTGGATCAGCCGGTGGCGTTGCTGGCCGAACGTAACCTCGATCTGCTCGGGATGATCATCGGCAGCTTCAAGGCCGGCGCGGGTTATCTGCCGCTGGATCCGGGGCTGCCAAGTCAGCGCCTGAGCCGGATCATCGACCTGAGCCGCACGCCGTTTCTGGTCTGCACCCAGGCCTGTCGCGAACAGGCGGTGGCGTTGCTGGAGGAATTCGGTTGCGCCAATCGGCCACGGTTGCTGGTGTGGGAGGAGGTGCAGGCGAGCGAATTTTCGGTGGCGAATCCGGGCATCTACAGCGGCCCGGACAACCTTGCCTACGTGATCTACACCTCGGGTTCGACCGGCCTGCCCAAAGGTGTGATGGTCGAACAGCGCGGCATGCTCAACAACCAATTGAGCAAGCTGCCGTACCTGAACCTCAGCGAGGCCGATGTGATCGCCCAGACCGCTTCGCAAAGCTTCGACATTTCGGTCTGGCAGTTCCTTGCCGCACCGTTGTTCGGCGCGCGGGTGGACATCGTGCCGAACACCATCGCCCACGATCCGCAAGGCTTGCTGGCGCATGTGTCAGCCCAGGGCATCACCGTGCTGGAAAGCGTGCCGTCGCTGATTCAGGGCATGCTCGCCCAGGAACGCATGAGCCTCGACGGCCTGCGCTGGATGCTGCCGACCGGTGAAGCGATGCCGCCGGAACTCGCGCACCAATGGTTGCTGCGCTACCCGGACATCGGGCTGGTGAATGCTTACGGGCCGGCGGAATGTTCGGACGATGTGGCGTTCTTCCGTGTCGACATGGCGTCGACTCGCGGCAGTTACTTGCCGATTGGCACGCCGACCGACAACAACCGTTTGTACCTGCTCGATGGCGCGCTGGACCTGGTGCCGTTGGGTGCGGTGGGCGAACTGTGCGTGGCCGGCACCGGTGTCGGGCGCGGTTATGTCAGCGATCCGTTGCGTACCGCGCAGGTGTTTGTGCCGAACCCGTTTGGCGCGCCAGGCGATCGTCTGTATCGCACCGGCGACCTTGCCCGTCGCCGCAGTGACGGCGTGCTGGAGTACGTTGGGCGCATCGACCATCAAGTGAAAATTCGCGGCTACCGCATCGAACTGGGTGAAATCGAAGCGCGTCTGCATGAGCAGCCGGAAGTGCGCGAAGCGGCGGTTGGTGTGCAGGAGGGCGTGAACGGCAAGCATCTGGTCGGCTATTTGGTCGCGACTGATTCTTCACTTAATCCGACTGAGCGCCTGGAGCGCATCAAGCAGCGCCTGCGCGCCGAGCTGCCGGAATACATGGTGCCGCTGCACTGGTTGTGGCTGGAGCGGATGCCGCTCAATGCCAACGGCAAACTGGACCGCAAGGCACTGCCGGCGCTGGAGATCGGTCAGTTGCAGAGCCAGGATTATCAGGCGCCGCGCAATGAACTGGAGCAGACGTTGGCGGGTATCTGGGCCGAGGTGTTGAAGGTCGAAAAGGTCGGTGTGCGCGACAACTTCTTCGAGTTGGGCGGGCATTCGCTGCTGGCGACGCAGATTGCGTCGCGGGTGCAGAAAGCCCTGCAACGGGACGTGCCGCTGCGGGCGATGTTCGAGTGCAGCACGGTGGAGGAGTTGGCTGAGTACATCGACGGGTTGGCGGCGAGTGACATCACCGAGGACAAGGTCGATCGGTTGAATGACTTGATGGCGGAGTTGGAGGGCCTGTAATTCTCTAGCGTCTGTAAGGGCCTATTCGCCAGCAGGCTGGCTCCCACATTTGAACTGTGTTCGCAGAACAAAATGTGGGAGCCAGCCTGCTGGCGATGGGGCCTCTTAAAGCACCACAAGGTTGACTGTGGAACCACAGCAGCACAGTCTCCCTGCTCCGGTTTTCACAAAGGAAACAGTCAATGCCCTTCGTTACGATTGACGGACAACCCCTTCACTACATCGATCAAGGCACCGGCCCTGCGGTACTACTCGCCGGCAGCTACCTCTGGGACCAAGCCATGTGGGCGCCGCAGATCGCCGCCCTGTCGCAGCAATACCGGGTCATCGCCCTGGACCTGTGGGGCCACGGTAAGTCAGGCTCGCTACCCGAAGGCACGCAATCGCTGGATGACATCGCACGTCAGGCGCTGGCCTTGCTCGATCATCTGCACATCGACCGTGTCACGCTGGTCGGTCTTTCCGTCGGTGGCATGTGGGGCGTGCGTCTGGCGCTGTCGGTTCCACAGCGGATCAACGGCCTAGTGCTGATGGACACCTACGTCGGCGTCGAACCTGAACCCACCCGCCAATACTATTTCTCGCTGTTCAAACAGATCGAAGACAGCGGCGTGATTGCACCGCAACTGCTCGACATCGTCGTGCCGATTTTCTTCCGTCCGGGCATAGACCCGCAGTCGGCGCTGTATCAGGATTTCCGCGCAAAACTGGCTGCGCTACCGCCAGAGCGTCTGCGCGAAAGTATCGTGCCGCTGGGGCGGATCACATTTGGGCGCGATGATGTGTTGCCGCGCCTGGGCGAGCTGGATGCTGAGGCCACGCTGGTGATGTGTGGTGATCAGGACAAACCGCGACCACCGTCGGAAACCATTGAAATGGCCGAGTTGATCGGTTGCCCGTATGTGCTGGTGCCGGAGGCGGGGCATATCTCCAATCTGGAGAATCCGCGGTTTGTGACCGAAGTGTTGCTGGAGTTTCTAGCCCGGAGAAATTAGTCGATCTTGCTGACGCCTTCGCGGGCAAGCCTCGCTCCTACAGAAGTTGTGTCGGTCGCGATTATTGTGAACGACACAACTTCTGTAGGAGCGAGGCTTGCCCGCGAAGAGGCCGGTGAATTCACTTCGGCCCGAGAATCTTCACCAGCTTGTCCGGCGACGGCGCGCCTTGTTGCTGTTGCAGCTCGCCCTTGTCGTCCATGTAGAAAATCGCTGGCGTGGCCTGCAACTCCAGGTCTTCCATCAACTGCATGTTCGCCGCCAGTTTCGCCTGAATCGCCGGCGGTACTTCTTTCAGCGCCTTGAGCGTACTGGCCTTGCCAGCCCCTTCGTGGTCTTGCAGGGCTTTTTGCGGATCCTTGGCGGCCAGCAATGCCGCGGATTTGCCCGGACTGTCTTCACGAATGATGCCGACCATGATGTGCCGCAACTGCACCTTGCCGGCCTTCACCCACGGCCGCGCCTGTTCCCAGAACACGTTGCAGTAAGGGCAGTTCGGGTCGCTGAACAGGTACACCACGCGCGGCGCATCCTTGTTGCCGTCACCGATCCAGTTGCTCGCTTCCATCTTGCCCCAGATTTCCTTGGCCATCGGCGCGTACACCAGTTTCTGCAACGGCGCGCTGCTCAGGTCTTTGCCGTCGGCGTCGTACAAATTGCCCAGCAACACATGTTTGCCATCCGGTGTCAGGTACAGCGCCATGCCACGGTTTTGGTACTGCGCGGCATAACCGCGCAAGCCATCGGGCGCATCGAACTGGCCGACGATTTTCGCGCCCTTGGCTTCGATCTTCTTGATCGCTTCGGGCAATTCTTCGGCAGCCTGTACCGACGGCAGGTGCAGCAGGGCGGCGCCCAGGGTCAGCGTCAGCAGGTGGCGGAGGCGGGGCATGGCAGTTTCCTTGAAGAAGTGGACGGTGTGGCCGGATTCGGGGTGTCAAAGTTTTCCAGGGCGCGGGCCAGGCTAGCGTCCGACAGTTCGCCCAGGTGACTGCCCAGCAAGCGACCGTCAGGGCTATAGAACAGCGTAGTCGGCAATGCCATCGAACCGACGGCCTGACCCAATCGACCGCTGCCGTCGAACAGTACGTTGGACAGGCTCAGGCCCTGGGTTTCCAGAAAGGTGCTGACGCTTTGCATGCTTTCCGCCTGATTGACGAACAGGAAGGTCAGGTCCGGGCGGTGTTGCTGAGCGTTTTCCAGCACCGGCATTTCCCGGCGGCACGGCGGGCACCAGGTGGCCCAGAGATTGATCACCAGCGGCCCGCCTTTGTAATCCGCCAGTTGCACCGTTTCACCGGCGGCATTGCGCAGGGTGATGTCTGGCAGGCGCGTGCCTTGTTCGTAAATGCTCAGGGAGAATGTCGCGAGCAGCCAGAACGCCAGGCCACTGGCCACGCCAAAGCCCAGTGGGCGACGTAAACCCGGTTGACGCCAGCCTCGATACACCGTGGCCAGCAGCAGCGCGATCACACCCGGCCAGGCGAGAAAACCACCGTCGCGCAGGTCGATGACTTGCCACGGATCGTCGCGATAGTGCTTCCAGTACAGCGCGACGAAACTGACTCGGGCCGCCAGCATGCCCAGCAGGAACAGGCTGAACAGCACCGACTCGGGATTTTCACCGCCACGCTTGGCCGCCCGCCAGCCGACAAACGTCGCCAGCGCCAGGGCACTGATCAGCAGCAGGTGGTTAAGCGCGATGGCAAACGTGCCGAGGGTAAAAGTCAGCATTAACGGGCGTCTCGGGTGGTGGTCCAGCGTTGCAGGAAGGTGTCGGCATCGACCTCGCCGGTGATGCGCTGGCTGCGACGTTCGATGCCATCGGCGCCGATCCACAGAAAACTCGGTGGCCCCGGCACTTTATAGCGGCCAAGCAGTTCGCGGCTGGCGGCATTGTCGGCGGTGACGTCCAGACGTAGCAAGCGCACATCGCTCAAGGCGTCGAGCACGCGGGGTTGGCCGAACACCTGTTTTTCCATGACCTTGCACGACACACACCAGTCGGCGTAGTAGTCCAGCAGCACCCATTGGCCCTGAGCTTGTGCGGCATCGAGCTCCCGTTGCAGAGCGGCCGGGTCCTTGATTGTGGTGAAAGCGTCGTGACCGACCGGGCGGGCGGCATTGCCCGCATTGGCAGCGCTATAGACCTGCAGCGGTTTCAACAGGTCATCACCGCCGCCCGCCGCACCGATCATCAACAGACTGCCCCACAAGCCGAGCAGCAATGAGCTGGCCCCGAACAGATGCGCGACTCGCCCGAAACCTTGCGACTGCTTCCAGGCGCTGTAGGCGGCAATCAGCAACAACGCACCGCACAGACCGATCCACAGCGATTCGTCCAGTACCGGGCGCAACATCAACAACGCGGTGGCGAGGAACAGGAAGCCGAACACGCCTTTGAGCAGGTTCATCCAGGCCCCGGGTTTGGGCAGGAAGCGGTTGCCGACGGTCACCAGCAACAACAGCGGCACACCGATGCCGATGCCCATGGCAAACAGAATCAACCCGCCGTGCAGTGCATTGCCGCTTTGCGCGATGTAGAGCAGGGCGCCGGCCAGCGGGGCGGTCATGCACGGACCGACCAGCAGGCCGGACAGCGCGCCCAGCACACCAGCGCCGATCAGGCTGCCACCGCGCTGATTGCGCGAGACGTTTTCCAGTCGATCGCGCACGGCGACCGGCAGTTGCAGCTCGAAGAAGCCGAACATCGGCAACGCCAGCAGCACAAACACGGCGGCGAAACTGCCCAGCAACCAAGGGTTTTGCAGCAGTGCCTGCAAATTCGCACCGAGCAGCGCCGCCAGAACGCCCATCGCCGCATACACCAGCGCCATGCTCACGACATAGCTGGTGGCCAAGGCAAATCCGCGTTTGGGCGTCGCGCCACTGCCGACGATCATACCGGCCAGAATCGGCAACATCGGCAACGAGCAAGGGGTGAAGGCCAGCAGCAGGCCCAAACCGAAGAACACCAACAAGCTCCAGCCCAACGCCCGTTGTTGCAGGCTGCTGGCCAAGGCTTGATCCGGCGCTTCATCGGCCGCCGAAGCGACAACACTGCCGCCCAGGTCCACGACCTGGGTTTGCGGCGGATAACACAATCCGGCATCGGCACAGCCCTGGAAGCCGACCTTGATCTGGCCGGTCGCGCCCGCCGGGATTTTCAGCTCCAGGCCCTGGCGATAAACCGGCTGTTCACCGAAGAATTCATCACTGTGAGACTCGCCTTCAGGTAACACAGGGTGCAGCTCAGCGGGCAACCCATCGAACTTCAGGCGTTTCTGATAAAGGTAATAACCGTCGGTGATCTGCCAATAGAGTTGCGTTTCACCCGACTCAAGGCGCTCGGACGTGAAGACGAACGCTTTTTCCACTGGCAGGAATTCAGGTTTGGTTTCGAACGGATTGGTTCCAGCCTGGGCCAGACCCGAGATCAAGAGAGCAAAAAACAAAAACAATCGACGCATTGGGTAAGCCTTGTCCCTGTGCAAGTGAGGTGCACAATGTGGGGCGGCGATTAACCGATGATTAACCGTGACGGCCTTGTGACAAAGGCACTTGCGGCATAATGTCCGCTTAATCGGCCACCGGCCTAATCACCTTTTTTTCAACAGGTCTCACCATGCACGTACTGGTTTGCGAAGACGATGAGCTGATCGCCAGCGGCATTGTCGCCGGCCTCACTGCCCAGGGCCTGACGGTGGAGCACGTCAACACTGCCTCGAAGGCCCGGGCCATGCTCAAGGTCGCCGAGTTCGACGTGATGGTGCTCGACCTCGGTCTGCCGGATGAAGACGGGCTCAAGCTATTGCAGCAGTTGCGCCATCATGGCCTGGAGATTCCGGTGCTGATCCTCACCGCCCGGGATTCGGTGACCGACCGCGTCGATGGCCTGCAAGCGGGGGCCGACGATTACCTGCTCAAGCCATTCGACCTGCGCGAACTCGCCGCACGCCTGCACACGTTGTTGCGACGGGTGGCGGGGCGCAGCGTCAACCTGATCGAACACGGCCGCTTGACGTACGACCCGAGCAGCCGCGAAACCATGCTTGGCGGTCAGCCAGTGGACCTTTCCCGTCGCGAACAGTCACTGTTGCAAGCCTTGCTGCACAACCGTGGCCGGGTGCTGTCCACCGAGCAGTTGAAAGACAGCGTCTATGGGTTCAACGACGAACTGGAAAGCAACGCCCTCAACGTGCATATCCATCACCTGCGGCGCAAACTGGGTAATGGCATTGTCGAGACCGTGCGCGGCCTGGGCTACCGCCTGGGGCCGGCCGATGATGGGGAGGAAGTGAAAAAGTGATGAGTCTGCGTTTGCGCCTGAGCCTGACGCTCGGCGCCGCATTTGCGCTGATCTGGGCCCTGGCAGCGGCCTGGATGCTCAGCGACCTGCGCAACCAGATGATGTTTTCCCTCGACCAGCGGCTGGTGGCATCGGCGCGCATGGTCGCCGGCCTGATGGAGCAACTGCCGCCGTTGCCGACCAAGGGCGAGGGCACCCATTTCAGTGCGGAACAACTGAATATTCCTGGTGGGATGGCGTGTCAGGTCAGCTCGTTGCGCGGCGAAATCCTCGCCCGCAGCCACACCGATCCACAACAAACACTGGAAGCCGAGAAAATGGGCTTCCACGATCAGATGATCGACGGCGCGCCGTGGCGCAGTTTCACCCTGGCCCGTGGCGATCTGCGCATCACCACGGCGGATCGGCAGATCGAACGTGAAGCGCTCAACATGTCGATCCTGCTGGCCGCTTCGGTGCCGGTGGGCGTGGCGTTGCTCGGTTGCCTGTGCCTGCTGTGGCTGGGGATCGGCCAGGGCCTGGCGCCGCTGAACCGCATGCGCGATGCCTTGATGCGACGCAGCGCCGACTCGCTGGAACCCTTGCAGATTCAGCCGCTGCCCAGTGAATTGCAACCGTTGCTGGACACTCAGAACCAGCTGTTCCAGCGCATCGGCAAGACTATCGAGCGCGAACGCCGATTAACCGGCGACGCGGCCCACGAATTGCGCAGCCCGCTGACGGCCATCAAGACCCACCTGCAAGTCGCGCGCATGACCGATGGCGCGGCACGGGATCAGTCCCTGGCGCGGGCCGAAGAGGGCGCCGACCGTCTGCACCGCACGCTTGAGCAATTGTTGTTGCTGGCAAGGGTCGAGGGCAGTCTGTCGTTCGACGACGGAGTGCAATGCAGCGCCGAGCAAGTGGCGAAACTGGCGATTCAGGATGCCGCCAGCGGTGATCGTCAGCGGATCAAATTCAAGCTGCCGCCGAAGCTCTCCCATGCGCCGGTACAAATGCCGGCGGTGCTGTCGATCGCGGCGCTGCGCAACCTGCTGGACAACGCCCTGCGCCATACCCCGAACGACGGTGCGGTAGAACTGAGCCTGGTAACCACCGGCAACCGCGTGCAGTTCGTCGTGCGCGACCATGGGCCAGGCATTGCCGAGGACGATATGCAACACCTGACCCAACGCTTCTGGCGCAACGGACAGAGCACCGGCTGCGGTCTGGGGTTGGCGATTGTCCAGGCGATTGTTCAGCGTTGTGGCTGCACGCTGCATTTCGACAGCCGACCGGATGGCTTGCGGGTTGAGCTGACGATGCCGTTGCAAACGGTCTAACAAACGACATACATCCTTGTAGGAGCAGAGCTTGCTCGCGAAGACGTCCGTACAGTTAACATCAACGTTGAATGTACGGACGTCTTCGCGAGCAAGCTCTGCTCCTACAGGGGGTGTGTTGCACATCAAATGTAACGTCTCGCCATTGGCGTTCTGACGGCCACCAGCGCTATCGTGCCCGGCAGCTTTTTCTCAATGGATTGAGGTTACAGCGCCATGGAAACTCCCCTACACATCTGCAAGGCAACCCCCGCCGACGCCGGTATCATCAGCCGGATCGTCGAGCGTTCCATTCGCGTCGGCTGCGCGCTCGATCATCGCAATGACCCGCAAACCGTCGCCACCTGGACCCACAACAAAACCGTCGAACACATTCAACCGTGGCTGACCGACCAACGGCTGTACCTGAACATCGCCCTGTTGCAGGACAAACCGGTCGGCGTCGCGATGGCGGCGATCAGCGGCAAGCTTGCGTTCTGTTACGTGCAGCCGGAATGGTTTCGTCGTGGCGTCGGGCAAGCGTTGGTGCGCGACCTTGAAGGCTGGCTGATCGATAACGGGCTGGCTCGGGTACGACTCAACAGCACCCGGACCAGCGAAGCCTTTTACCGGCATCTGGGTTATCAGCCCTGTGCCGAAACCTTCACCGTAGCCGGGCTTCGTGCCATCCCCATGCACAAGGGCCTGACCCCGCCTTCATAGAAAGCCGTGCAAGGGTCTAAATCCTCGGCGCCCTGATGCGTTTCCAGAACAGGAAAACCTTATTGAGGGGTCGAGAGATGTCAGTCGCTACCAGCCTTATGGAAGATCAGTCGGCCCGGATCGCTCCGGCGCCGGCCGAAACGCTTTATCAGTTCAACGAATCGCCATTGCTGGCGCGCCAGAGCCAGCAGGAGTCGAATGCCCGCAGCTACCCGCGACGCATTCCCCTGGCACTCAAGCGCGCGAAGGGCATTTATGTCGAAGACGTCGAAGGCCGCAGCTTCATCGACTGCCTTGCCGGCGCCGGAACGCTGGCCCTGGGGCATAACCATCCGGTGGTGATCGAAGCGATCCAGCAAGTGCTGACCGATGAACTGCCGCTGCACACCCTCGACCTGACCACCCCGGTCAAGGATCAATTCGTCCAGGACCTGTTCGGTCTGCTGCCGCCAGCCCTGGCTACGGAAGCAAAAATCCAGTTCTGCGGCCCGACCGGCACCGACGCCGTGGAAGCCGCGCTGAAACTGGTGCGCACCGCCACTGGTCGCAGCACCGTGCTGTCGTTCCAGGGCGGTTATCACGGCATGAGCCAGGGCGCGCTGAGCCTGATGGGCAGCCTGGGGCCGAAAAAACCGTTGGGCGCATTGCTCAGCAGTGGTGTGCAGTTCATGCCGTATCCCTACGATTACCGTTGCCCGTTCGGCCTCGGCGGCGCGCAGGGCGTGCAGGTCAACCTGAACTACCTGGAAAACCTGCTGAACGATCCCGAGGCGGGTGTGCAATTGCCGGCGGCAGTGATCGTCGAGGCCGTTCAGGGCGAGGGCGGGGTGATCCCGGCTGATCTCGATTGGTTGCGCGGTCTGCGTCGCATCACCGAAAAGGCGGGTGTGGCGTTGATCGTTGACGAAATCCAGAGCGGTTTCGCCCGCACCGGCAAGATGTTTGCCTTCGAGCACGCCGGGATCATTCCGGACGTGGTGGTGATGTCCAAGGCCATCGGCGGCAGCTTGCCGCTGGCGGTGGTGGTCTATCGCGACTGGCTCGACACCTGGTTGCCGGGCGCTCACGCCGGGACCTTCCGTGGCAACCAAATGGCCATGGCGGCGGGCTCCGCAGTGATGCGTTACCTGACCGAGCACAAGGTTTGCGAACACGCTGCCGCCATGGGCGAGCGCTTGAGCGAACACCTGCGCATTCTTCAGCGGGATTTCCCGCAACTGGGCGATATTCGCGGTCGCGGCTTGATGCTTGGCGTCGAACTGGTTGACCCGGCCGGCGTGCCGGATGTGCAGGGGCATCCACCGATCTTCGCTCGACTGGCGCCGCTGGTGCAGCGTGAATGCCTCAAGCGTGGGTTGATTCTTGAACTGGGCGGTCGGCATGGCGGTGTGGTGCGCTTCCTGCCGCCGCTGGTGATTACCGCTGCGGAAATCGATCGGGTGGCGGAGATTTTTGGCCGGGCGATGGCTGCTGCCACTGCCAGCCTCTAAATTTTCCGGGCCCCGCAACGTTCTTTCTACATAACGGCTGCGCACGCAGTGCAGCCCACCCTTACAGCGATGGAGAGACACCATGACGTCAGTATTCGACCGCGAGGACATCCTCTTTCAGGTCGTGGTCAACCACGAAGAGCAGTACTCGATCTGGCCCGACTACAAGGCCGTGCCGGAGGGCTGGCGCACCGTGGGCAAGAGTGGTCTGAAAAAGGAATGCCTGGCTTACATCGAAGAAACCTGGACCGATATGCGTCCGCTGAGTTTGCGCAAGAAGATGGAAGAGCAGGCGGCTGTGGCTCACTGAAGTCTTCGCACAAAAAGAAGCCCGCTGGACCGATAAGGTCAGCGGGCTTTTTTGCGCCTGCATGTTGTGACGTCGGGCACGAATTTGTAGGAGCCAGCTTGCTGGCGATGGCGGCCTAGTAGCCGACCTGTATTTTTGGGTCGAGTACATATCCATTCCTGCGGTAACGGCCGCTAATGGTTTCGCCCTTACGGCGAGTCCCTTTTTCAAACGCCAAAAAGGAACCAAAAGGCTTTGCCCCTGACGTGCGGCCCTTCGCCTAGGCTCAGGGTTCCCTCGCTCCGGTCCTGCTCCGTGGGCCCGCCGCCATCGGCCATCCCTGGCCGGGGGCGGCTACCGCGGCATCCTTGCCGCGGTGCCCACTGCGCAGAACCTCCACTCGGCCTCCCGACGGGGCAGATCAAAAGCCAAAGCAAAATCAAAAGCCAAAGCGAGGCGGCCTGCGAGCCGACCTGTCTCTATGACCCGACGCATTCCCCTGTAGGAGCCGGCTTGCTGGCGATGGCGTCCGTTCAGTCAACAAACTAGTGTCTGACCCACCGCTATCGTCGGAACGCCGCCCGCAGCAAGCCGGCTCCTACACGGGGATTGGGTTCACACGACTCAAAATTGTAGGAGCTGGCTTGCCAGCGATGGGCGTCAACGATAACGCGGGGTGTCTGAATGAACGCGGTGTCTGGGCGTTTTTCGCCGGCAAGCCGGCTCCTACAGGGAATCCCATACGCTTTTGATTTCCACCACTCATCAGGCCGAGCGTTAGCTCGCCTTCCGCTTTTGATCTGAGCGCCCCCTCGAGAGGCCGAGTGGAGGTTCTGCGCAGTGGGCAACCCGGCATGGATGCCGGGTTAGCCGCCCCCGGCCATGGATGGCCGATGGCGGCGGGCCCACGGAGCAGGACCGGAGCGAGGGTATGCCGAGCCTAGGCGAGGCACCGAACGAAAGGGGCAAGAGCCCTTGGTTACTTGGGGCTTTTCCAAGTGACTCGCCGTAAGGGCGAAACCAATATCAGCCGTTACCGCAGCAATGGATATGTACACCTGAAAGGAAATGGCCGGCTATCAGGCCGTCATCGCCGGCAAGCCGGCTCCTACAAGGGATTTGTGTAACGCCCATTGTAGGAGCCGGCTTGCCGGCGAAGAACGATAACGCGGTCCAACTGACGTCACGCCCCACTCAACCCCTTGATCACCAAATCCACATTCCCCTCCAGCTCAGCCACCGGATCCGCCGCGTCCACACTCAAAACGACCAACCGGCTCCCGGCCTCGGCAATCACCGCTTTCACTGCGTCCGACGGCTGCCGATGATGCAACACCACCGCCACGTCATTGTCCTTGAGCGTCACACCCAATTGCTTCAGCGCCTCCGGTGTCCACTCGGCGTCAGGCCGTGCATCGAGACCGATCAGTTCCAGATTGAGCCCGCCAATCAAGTAGCCAAAGTGATCGCTCAGGCTCATCACGCTCAGATTGTCAGCACTGGCCAGCCGCGCTTCGCTGTTGGCGCTGAACTTGAGCAAGCGCTGTTTCAGTGTCGCAAGGTTGGCCTCGATCACAGGCTTTGCAGCAGGTGCAAGACGCACCAGGTCCGCCGCCATCACATCCGCCATGCGCCCCATGTTGTTGCTGGAAAACCACGGCTGGCTGTTCAAGCCATCGACCTTGTTGCCCGGCTGCACGGCGATGCCGGGCAGGGCACCGTCCACCGGGCGAGCGGCGTCGACTTCGACGATGCGAATATTGCTGCGCCGGGCGATCGGGTACAGCGGATCATCCGCCCACAACGAACGCAGACCAATCACCGCATCGGCGTCAGTCGCCAGTTTGGCCAATGCCGGCGCGCCGCGCCCGGTGAAGTAAGCCGTCTGACGACTGCCGGGCAGGTTCGCCGGCGCCGTGCGTTCAAGGTTGACGTTGGTGCCCTTGAGCAATACTTCGCCCAGACCATAAGTGATCGGCAAGGACGCCAGCACATGCAACGGTTTGGCGCTGTCCGCCGCAAACGAGGTATTGACCAGCCCGCACAGGGCGACGGCCAGGGTCAGTTGACGCAGAGAAAAAGACATTTATCCGAGGTTCCCTTTCAGGCTGGGGACGACGCCGCGCGCAATGGCGGCGAGGGCGAAGGCGATACCGGCCACCAGAATGATCGCGGCGCCGGATGGGATCGGCAGGTCGAACACAATCGGCGCAAGAATCCCGCACAGCGTGCTGACCGTGGCGATCAGTACCGAGCACCAGAAGAATCCCTTGAGCGACTGGCTGAGCAATCGCGCTGCCGCTGCCGGAATCACCAACAGCGCACCCACCAGAATCGCCCCGATGACTTTCACTGCCGCCACAGTGATCAGCGTCACCAGAATCACGAACAGGTAATCCAGGGTCTTCACCGCGACGCCGCGCACCGCCGCCAGTTGCGGGTTGAAACTGGCGAGCATGATGCGGTTGTACAGCGGCAAGGCCAGCGCCATCACCAGCGAACCGACGATGGCCAGCACCAGCAAGTCATTTCCGTTGACGGTCAGCACCGAACCGAACAGCACGTTCTCCAGAATGTGCACGTTGATCTTGCCCGCCAGAATCAACAGCAGGCTCGCGCCCAGTGCCAGCGACACCGACAGGAACACGCCGATCAAGGTATCTGGCGCCAGCCCCGTACGGTTACGCAGGTAATTCAGCAATATCCCGAACAGCAGGCAGTAACCGAACAAGCTGCCATAGGGCCCGGTGTAGGGTTCGCCAAGCAGAATGCCAATGGCCACGCCAGTCAGCGCCGCGTGACCCACCGCTTCGGAGAAAAACGCGAAGCGCTTGACCACCACCAGCGTGCCCAAGCCGCCCAGCACAGGGCCGATCAGCAAACCGGCAAGCAGCGCGTTGACCACGAATCCATAGGCCAGCGCCTCAGGCAGATAACCCGAAGACGCCCAGCCCTGAACCATCAAGCGAAAGGCTTCGTAACTCATCAGACAGCGCTCCGTGGATGGGTCGAGAACAGGGTCAGCAAACGTTCCGGGGTCAGTGCCTGTTTCGGCGTGGCATCGAACAGTACCCGGCGATTGAGTCCGGTGACGCGATCCGCCAGACGCCCGACCGCTTCCAGATCATGCTCGATCCACAGCACGGTGATCCCGCTCTGACGCCAGTCGCCGAGCAGCCGTTCGAACACCTGAATGCCCGCCTCATCGAGGGCCGACATCGGCTCATCGAGCACCAGCAATTGCGGCGCCGGGATCAGTCCCTGTGCGAGCAACACGCGCTGACGTTCGCCACCGGACAAGGCGCCCATGCGCCGCTTGCGCTTGTCCTGCATGCCGACCCGTTCCAGCGCTTCGCCAATCGCTGCCGCGTAATGCTTGCTCAACCCGAGGAACGCCGGGCGTCGCTGGCACATCGCGGCCATGAAATCGTCGACGGTCATCGGCAAGCCGCGATCAAACTCCAGCGCTTGCGGCACGTAGCCGATGGTGCCGGGGGCGCCGGGCCATTGCAGGCTCAAGCGGCCCTGATGCGGCATCTGCCCGAGCAGGGTCTTGATCAACGAACTCTTGCCGCCACCGTTAGGGCCGACCAACGCATGCACACTGCCGGGCTGAACCTGGAAGGTGACCTGGTCAAGGATCGTCGTGCGCCCCAGGGTCAAACTGACCTCCGCAAAATCCAGCGTCGGCCCGGAAACCTGTAGGAGCCGGCTTGCCGGCGATAGCGGAATGTCATTCAACGATGATGTCGGCTGACCCGACGCCTTCGCGAGCAGGCTCGCTCCCACAGGGGATTCGCTGAGTGTTTCTTTAGCGGTCATTGCCCCGACTCCTGAATCGCCCGGACCACGGTGTTGAGGTTGCCGGTCATTTCCTTTTCATACTTGTCGGCGGTGTATTCGCCATAGGAAATGTGCGACAGCGGGTACAGCTTCACCCCGGATTCACGCTGGATGGTTTCGACGTAGGTGGACGGGAAATCCATCTCCGAGAAAATCACTTTCACGTCCAGTTCGCGCAGTTGATCGATGGTCTTTTTCAGCTGGCTCGGGCTCGGTTCGATGCCGTGGGCCGGTTCGACCACAGCGGTCACTTCCAGGCCGAACTCGCGCAGCAGGTAATCGTAAGCCGCATGAACCGTGGCCACGCGCAGTTCGGCGTTCGGCGCCTGGGTCAGTTTCGCCAGGGCGTCGGCGCGCATCTGCCGCAGGCGTTTGCCGTAGGCGCGGGCGTTTTGGGTGTAGGTCTTGGCGTTGGCCGGGTCGAGCTTGCCGAGTTCCCGCGCAATGTTATTGACCTGGGCAATGGAGGCGCTGATCGACAGGAAAGTGTGCGGGTTCACGACTTTGCCGGCACCGCGCGCGGCAACACCGGTGGCGGCCAGCAGCGGTACGTTTTCGTTGGCTTCGATCACGGCCACGTTCGGCGTTTCGCTGGCGGCGATCATGCGGTCGGCGAAGTCGTCATGACCGACGCCGTTGAGCACGATCACGTCCAGCCCGCTGATGCGCTTGATGTCTTCGGCGCGGGGCTCGTAGGCATGCGGGTTGAAACCCGCCGGAATCAGCGGCACCACTTCGGCCTTGTCGCCGACGATGTTGGCCACGTAGCTGTAATAAGGGTGCAGGGTGATGCCGATGCGCAGGCGCTTGGCTTCGTCGGCGCCGGCCAGTGGCGTCAGCAGCAAGGCAAGCAGGCCGATCAGCAGCGGCCGCAGGAATGAACGTGGAGATGAAATAGGCATGGGAAAGCGGTCTTCTCTCGGGTGAAGGCGAGGGTTCAGTGCCGGTGCTGGCGGGTCACGCCGGCATCGAATTGCGCGACGATCTGCTGCCAGCCGGCGCTTTCGAGCGCGGCGTCCGTGACGTCGGCCGGGGCTTTGAGGTCGGCGCCACGGTTGAGCCAGATGTCTGGCGCATCGTCGTCGGCAGTCAGGCGCATCAGAAACGAACCGGCCACGGCGGACGTCTGGCTCTGGCCGAAATACGCCTTGGCGTCGAGCAATTGCCAGGCATGCGCGCCACGGCTGACGGAACTGGCGTCCTGGGCAAACGGCGCAAAACCTTCGTCCGCCAGGGCTTCAGGTGTCGGCAGGGTTTGCTGTTCCTGACGCAGCAGGTGAATCTCGTCCAGCGTCACCCGCAGGTCGGCGTAGATGCCTTGCTCGGAGGCACTGAGGTCGCGGCGGGCATCCAGTTGATGGCTGCTGACGGTGCTGATTTCCTGGGACTCGTGACGCCAGGCGACAACCGAACCGGCGACCGCCAGGATCATCAGGCACAGCAACAATACATACAGGGTTTCATGGCCGGCACCGGCCGGGCGGACGACATGGGTAGTTGGCGTACTCATGGGGCTTGGATGTCCGCTTGGTCGATCTCGACGACGTGGCCGGGACCGGCATCGAACAGCACATAAAATTCGGCGCTGGGCTTCTTGAAGGTCAGTTTGGAATCGGCACCGAGCTTGCCCGGCACCAGGATGGTTTCGTCGTAGCCGATCACATCCAGGGTCACGCCCGGTGCGCCGCTGCCGTCGGAGAAACCGCCGGTGCACTGGATCTGCTCGGCGTCGATGGCCTTGCACTCGCACATCGGGTTGTGGGCCAGGGCGCTGGCGCTGAAGCCGGCGCACAGCACCAGCAAAACGGCGTGGAGAGGGCGAAATGCGTTGCTCATGGTTTGCCTCCTTGTTTGTTCAGCCACTCGAGGGTGGCGGGGGATGCCTGGCTCAGCGGGATGGACGCTTGATGCATCGCGCCGTCCCAGCCTTCCATGGTGATCCACAGCTCGGCGTCGGCCTTGGTTTTTTCCGGGATCGGCAGCATGGCGCCCATGCGGTAGGGCGTGCCGAAGAAAATCACCCCGGCGGCGCGCAGGCTGCGCGGTTTGCCGATGCGCAGGTAAGTCGCCTTGACCTGCTCGCGGCAGCTGTCGCACAGCGCCGCGTTGAAACTCTTCATGTAACCGGCCGGGCCATCGGGCCGCGGTGCTTCGTTGCGAAGTTCCGCCAGGCGCAGGCTCCACGGCCCGACCTGAACTTCACCGATTTCCCGCTCGCCCAGGCCGGTGTCCCCGCGAAACAGCGCGGCATCGGCAAAGTACTTGGGCATGAAACCCAGCGGCACCAGCAACAGCAAAACGTTGATGTGGAAGCGCCATTTGTGCCAGAAGCGGCTCAGTCTGGACCCCGGTTTTTCGGCGGCGAACAGGCTCATTGGCTGACCTCCGTGGTGTCGTGGCTCGTGACGTGAGTGGCATCGGCAGCGCGAGGACGTTTGTTGCTGCGCTTGAGGGCGTTAGCGGTGGCCAACGCAGTGCGCTTGGTCCAGATCAGCAGGCCGCTGAGGACCATCATGCTCAGGAGCAGGCCGAAGAAGAACCAGATCAGCTTGATCCAGAGCCCGCCGAAATCGCCGGTGTGCAGCGGCCGCATCGATTCGGTCACCAGCTCCAGCCCCGAGCGGTCCGAGAGCAGGCGGGTCACGGCGACGTCGCCGGTGTACGGGTTGATTTCGGCAGTCTGGAACATCAGCGGATACCAGCTGCGGCCACCCACCGAGAGGTAACTGTAGGCATTGGCGGGCAGGCTGATGAAGCTGTCTTCGAGGCCGGGAATGCGTGCCTTCGCTTCACGGATTGCCGTTTCCAGGCTGATCATCGGTGCCGGCGAGCCGTCGGCGGTGAGGGGCACGCTCTCACGCGGGACCACCGGCGCCACCGGGGCGGTGGAAATCGTGATCTGGTTATCGAACATGAACGCTTCGATCAGGAACCAGGTGCTGGTGACGGAAATCACCGCGATGAACCAGATCGACCAGATGCCGCTGAGGCGGTGAAAGTCGCCCCAGAAAATCCGCGCTCCGTGACGCAGGCGCAGGGTCGGTCGCAAAAAGCCTTTCCAGAAGCGCTTGTAGACCACCAGCCCGGTAATCAGCGAAGCCAGCAGCGGCAGGCTGAGAAACGACACCAAATACCAGCCCCAGCTGTAGCCATTGGTGAACGGCACCAGCCACCAACCGTGCAAGGCGCGGGTGAAGGCCCTGAAGTTGAATTGCGGAGCCGTGCCCTGGATCACGCCGCTGTACGGGTTGACGTAGACCACCACCGAACGGCCGTCGGGGTAGGTCACTTCCACGTCCAGGGCGAAATGCGTTTCGTCAGGTCGGCTGATGCTTTCGACCAGGATCTGCGGCTCGGCCTGCTTGATCGCGGCGATGAGCTGGTCATAGCTCAACAGCGGCGCATCATCGGAAGGTTGGCTGGCGCGCATTTGCGGGTTGGCCAGCCAGACGATTTCCTGGCTGATCACCGCCAGCGTGCCGGTCACACAGACGATCAGCACAAAAAACCAGATGGGCAGGGCCAGCCAGCTGTGGACCAGAAACCAGAGTTTTGAGCGGGATTTCTTCGACATGATTAAGGTCTTGTATCGATGAGAGGGCCTCTGCTGCGGGCTTCCCAGCGTGGGGTCCATGAAAAGTGCGGTCGTGGCTTTTGCCTACGCGAACCGCCTGCATCTATATAAGACGAATGAGAATCAGAAATCCCGAACCTCGATATGAAAGTAAATGTTTCGTATTCCTGTGAACGCAAAACCTTGTAGGAGTGAGCCTGCTCGCGATAGCGGTATTTCTGTCGATATCAATGTTGAATGACACACCGCTATCGCGAGCAGGCTCACTCCTACATACGGTGTTGCCTTGATCCAACACGAACCATGTTCCAAGGGATCACTCTGCGGCCATTGATGGGGCCGGGCGACTGCCTAAGATGGGGCGCAGACGCCTGAAACCCGCGAGCCTGAGCGAATATCCCCATGACTTCAGCAAGAACCCTTTACGACAAACACATCGATTCCCACACGGTGTGTCGCCTCGATGACCAGGGCCACGTCCTGTTGTACATCGACCGCCAGGTCATCAACGAATACACCAGCCCCCAGGCTTTCAGCGGTTTGCGCGAAGCCAAGCGCGGGGTCTGGCGCCCCGGCACCGCGCTGGCGGTGGTCGATCACGTCAACCCCACGGCACCCAACCGCATTGCGGCGATGTCGGACGCCGGCGGTGCGCGGCAAGTGTCGTACCTGGCGGAAAACTGCCGGGACTTCGGCATCGAATTGCTCGACATCCTCGACAAACGCCAGGGCATCGAGCACGTCATCGCCCCCGAACAGGGGTTCATCCTGCCGGGCATGGTGATTGCCGCAGGCGACAGCCACACCACGACTTACGGCGCCCTCGGCGCATTCGGTTTCGGTATCGGCACGTCGGAGATCGAACACCTGCTGGCGTCCCAGACCCTGGTCTACAAACGCTTGAAAACCCTGCGCGTGACGGTGGACGGCGAGCTGGCGCCGGGGCTGACATCCAAGGACGTGATCATGGCGCTGATCGGCCGGATCGGCGCGTCCGGGGCCACGGGCTACGCCATCGAGTTTCGCGGTTCGACCATCGATGCGCTGAGCGTCGAAGCGCGCATGACCATCTGCAACATGGCGGTGGAGGCGGGCGCACGGGGGGCGTTCATGGCGCCGGACGACAAAGTGTTCGCCTACCTCAAGGACAAACCCCGCGCGCCCAAAGGTGTGCTGTGGGAGCAAGCGGTGCAGACATGGCGCGCCTTGCACAGCGATGCCGACGCACTGTTCGACCGTGAAGTGTCGCTGGACGCCAGCGCGCTGGAGCCGATGGTCACCTGGGGCACCAGCCCGGATCAGGCCTCGCCGATCGGCGCCCGCGTGCCGGACCCGCAAGACATCAGCGACCTGATCCTGCGCCAGGACATGCGCCGCGCCCTGACTTACATGGGCCTCGAAGCGGGTATGCCGCTGAGCGACATCGTCATCAGCCACGCGTTTATCGGCTCCTGCACCAACGCCCGCATCGAAGACCTGCGCGACGCCGCCAGCGTGGTGCGCGGCAAACGCGTCGCCGAACACGTGCGGGCGATGATCGTGCCGGGTTCCACCGAAGTGCGCGATCAGGCCGAAGCCGAAGGCCTGGCAGCGATTTTTATCGATGCCGGTTTCGAGTGGCGTCAGTCCGGGTGCTCGATGTGCCTGGCGATGAACGACGACGTGCTGGCGCCGGGCGACCGCTGCGCCTCCAGCACCAACCGCAATTTCGAAGGCCGCCAGGGCGCCGGTGCCCGTACGCACTTGATGAGCCCGGCGATGGTCGCTGCGGCGGCGATCACTGGCCGCTTGACCGACATCCGTCATTTTGGAGCCCGCGCATGAGCCTGCAACCCTTCACTCAAGTCAGCGGCAAAGCCGCGCCAATGCTCGCGGCCAACATCGACACCGACGTGATCATGCCCAAACAGTTTCTCAAGGGCATCGACCGTTCCGGGCTGGATCGGGGTTTGTTTTTTGATCTGCGTTTTTTGCCTGACGGCCAAGCCAACCCTGCGTTCGTGCTCAATCAACCGGCCTGGCAGGGCGCGAGTTTCATGGTGGTCGGGCCGAATTTCGGCTGCGGGTCGAGCCGTGAACATGCGGTATGGGGATTAAAGCAGATGGGCATCCGCGCGCTGATCGGCAGCAGTTTTGCGGGGATTTTTTATGACAACTGCCAGCGTAATGGGGTGCTGCTGATTACGCTGGATGAGCCTGTGTTGCAGCGGCTCGGGCAAGTGGTCAGTCAGCCAGAGACGGCGCTGATCAACGTTGATCTGGAAACGCAGCAGATTCGTCTTCAAGGCGAGGTCATCCCCTTCGAAATCGACACCCTGCGCAAAACCGCGCTGGTGCTGGGCCTCGACGCCATCGGCAGCACCTTGCAGCGCAGCGAACAAATCAAAGCCTTCGAACACCAACACCTGACCGCCAACCCCTGGCTGAGCTGAAATCGCCTTCGCGGGCAAGCCTCGCTCCTACAGGGGATTGAGTCGCACCTGTAGGAGCGAGGCTTGCCCGCGAAGAGGCCCGCCCATACACCGCAAATCAAACCGACAACCCTTTGAAATGCTCCTGCAAAAACTCCACACACGCGCGCAACTTCCCGGAGTACGCCAGCCGCGTCGGGTACACCGCCCAGACGTTGGCGCTCTGGGTGTATCCGGGCAGCACCTGCACCAATCGCCCCTGCTCCAGCAACGGCTTCACATCCCACAGTGACCGCAACAACACCCCGCGCCCATCCAGTGCCCACTGCAAGACAATTTCGCCGTTATTGGACGACAACGGTCCGCTGACCCGCACACTCTCCTGGACCCCGTCGTGTTCCAGGTTCCAGATGCCGAAGGCGTTATCGCGCTCCTTGATCACCAGGCAATGATGCTGCTCCAGATCACCCAGCACCTGTGGTGTGCCATGGCGTTGCAGATAACCGGGCGCCGCGCACAACACCCGCCGATTGCTCACCAGTCGCCGGCCGATGTGCTGACCGGGGATGTCATCGCCGACACGGATCTCCAGGTCGAACCCTTCGCTGACGATGTCCACCACCCGATCAAACAGGTCGAGGCGAATCTCCAGGTCCGGGTAACGTTCGGCCAGCAGTGACAGGGCGGGCGCCACGTGATTGCGCCCGAAGCCGAAACTGCTGCACAAATGCAGACGCCCGCGAGGGCTGTCGTGGGCGTCGGAGAGTTCGTCGTGCAGTTGCTGGAAATCATCGAGAATCCGCAACGCCCAGCGCTGCACGCGCTCACCGTCCTCGGTCAGGGCGATGCGGCGACTGGTGCGGTGCAGCAGCCGCGTGCCGAGGGTGGTTTCGAGAATCTGGATGCGCTTGCTGACGTAGGCGGGCGACAGGCCCAGTTCATCCGCTGCGGCGGCGAAACCGCTTTTACGAATGACGGTAAGTAATACACGCAGGTCTTCGGGCAGGGGCACGGTGTCTTTCTTGGTGGTCATGACAGAACGGGCACTGGCGGCATGAGCCGCCAGCATAGCATCGGTGTGAACGTTGACTTACTCAGCAGACAGCTTGGCCGCCGCCGCTGCTGCCCGAGCGTGGCGCCCGCGTTTGAGGGCAATCGGCGCCATCTTGCTGCGGTCCAGTTCACCTTCCCAGGCGGCCACCACCAGCGCTGCGACGGCGTTGCCGATGATGTTGGTCAGGGATCGGCATTCGGCCATGAAACGGTCGACACCGAGGATCAGCACCATCGCCGCCACCGGCACGGTCGGCACTACGGCCAGGCTCGCCGCCAGCGCCACGAACCCCGCACCGACCACCGCACCCGCGCCTTTGGAGGTGAGCATCGCCACGGCCAGCAAGGTCAGTTGCTGCTCAAGGCTTAAGTCAATGTTGGTCGCCTGCGCCAAAAACAGCACCGCCAGCGTCATGTAAATGTTGGTGCCGTCCAGGTTGAAGGTGTAGCCGGTCGGCACGACAATCCCCACCACGCCTTTGGAGGCGCCCAGGCTTTCGAGTTTCTGGATCAACTGCGGCAGTGCCGATTCCGAAGAGCTGGTGCCGAGTACGATCAACAGTTCAGCCTTGATGTACGCCAGCAGTTTGAAAATGCTGAAGCCGGCATAACGGGCAATGCTGCCGAGCACGCACGCAATGAAAATCAACGCGGTCAGGTAGAACGTGCCGATCAGCTTCAACAGCGGCAGCAACGAGCCGAGTCCGTACTTGCCGATGGTGAACGCAATCGCGCCAAACGCCCCGATCGGTGCGACGCGGCTGATGATGCCGACGATGCGGAAAAACACTTCGCTAGCCTGATTGATCACGTTCACCAGTGGCCGGCCCTTTTCACCGACCATCACCAGCGCAATGCCGAACAGCACCGAGACGAACAGCACGGGCAAGATTTCACCCTTGGAGAAGGCATCAAAAAAAGTCGTCGGAATCACGTGCAGCAAAAAACCGGTGATGCCTTCGCCGTGTTCGGCCTGACCGACAAAACCGGCAATCGCCGACGAATCCAGCGTCTTCACATCAATGTTGAACCCCGCGCCCGGATGCAGCGCATGCGCCGCCAGCAGGCCGATCAACAGCGCAAGGCTGGAGACGATTTCGAAGTACAGCAGCGCCTTGCCACCGACCCGGCCGACCTGTTTCACATCGTGCATGCTGGTGATTCCGGAGACCACCGTGCAGAAGATGATCGGGCCGATGATCATCTTGATCAGCTTGATGAAACCGTCACCCAACGGCTTGAGGTCGATGCCGATCTGCGGCCAGAAATGGCCGATCACAATGCCCAGCGCGATGGCGATGAGCACCTGCACGTAGAGGGTTCCCAGCAGTTTCTTGATGGTCATTTTTATTATCTCGAGACGGTTTTTGGGCATGACGATCCCGCGCAGGCCAGTGACGGCCTGCGGCGGAAAGTGGATTCAGATCAGTACGGCGCGGCTGTCAGCGCAGGAAAGCCAGGACTTCGGCGAGCAGCAGCTCGGGGGCTTCTTCGGCGATGTAATGGCCGGCGGGCAGCGCTTTGCCGCGCACGTCGGTGGCCACGTGTTGCCATTCCTTGAGCGGTTCGAAGCAGCGGCCGACCGTGCCTTCGGCACCCCACAGCACCAGCAGCGGTAAGTTCAGATGATGGCCGGCGTCGATGTCGGCGCGGTCGTGATCCAGATCGATGCTGGCGCTGGCCCGGTAGTCCTCGCAGATCCCGCGTGCGGTGCCCGGCTGTTTCAGGCAGCGCAGGTATTCGCCAAAGGCCTCGGCAGTGAACGGCTTGAGCCCGGCACTGCGACTGCCCATCACGCTGCGCAGATAGGATTCGGGATCGGCCTCGATCAGGGTTTCCGGCAACGGAGCGGGGCGGATCAGGAAGAACCAGTGCCAATAGGCGCGGGCAAAGGCTTCATTGGTTTGCGTGTACATCGACAGCGTCGGCGCGATGTCGAGCAACACCATGCGTTGCACGGCCTGCGGATGATCCAGCGCCAGGCGATGGGCAACCCGGGCACCACGGTCGTGCGCAAGCACCGAGAACTGCTCGAAGCCCAGGGACTTCATCAGCTCGATGCTGTCCTTGGCCATTTCCCGTTTGGAATAGTTGGTGTGATGGTCGTTGGCCAGCGGTTTGCCGCTGTCGCCGTAACCGCGCAGGTCGGCAGCGACTACGGTGAAGTGCGCGGCCAGTTGTTCGGCAACCTTGTGCCAGATGACGTGGGTCTGCGGGTGACCGTGCAGCAACAGCAGGCCCGGCCCGCTGCCGCCGATGCGGTAGGCAATGTCCACACCGTTGACGTGGCGCTGGTCTTTGAGGAATCCGGCGAACATGGGATGACTCCTTGTTGTAGTTGCCTGCATCCTGAAATTGTTCGGCGACTACGGCAAGGCGCAAAGCGTGGTGCGCTTGTTCATGAAGTGTGTTGTCTCGGAGGCCGCCTTCGCGGGCAAGCCTCGCTCCTACAAAAGCACAACCGGACCTGTAGGAGCGAGGCTTGCCCGCGAAGAGGCCGGATCAAGCACTGAAAATCTCAACCCTGCTGAAACATCTCCTTGGCCCGCTGCTCAATCTGCGCCTGGGTCAAATCTTCCTTGCGCGTGGCCAGAAACCACAAATGCCCATACGGATCTTTCAACGTTCCCGAACGGTCGCCGTAAAACTGATCCTTGACCTCGGACACCACCGTGGCGCCTGCCGCAATCGCCTGTTTGTAGGACTTGTCCACATCGTTCACATACAGGTGCAAGCCCACGGACGGTGACTTGTCCGGATTGCTCAACGGCCCCTGATCGCACGGCGTGCCGAGCATGATCGGGCAGTCGCCGATGCGCAGTTCGGCGTGGCCGATGCTGCCGTCGGGCATGGACAGGCGCATGACTTCGGTCGCGCCGAAGGCTTTCTTGTAGAACTCGATGGCTTCGACCGCTTTTTGAATGCCCAGATAAGGGGTGATGCTGTGATAACCCTCTGGAATGGGTTTGACGCTCATGACGATTCTCCCTGTCTATTGTTGAATTGAAGGTAGTCCTTCGCCGGTTTCCGACCGGATAACTATAGGCCAGCGCCTTTTACACATCCGAGTGCCCGACGAGCAGCAGCGCCACTGTTCGGCCATAAACAGTGAAGCAGCAGAATGCTCGGGTTTCTCACTGAATAACCGTTGAAACCCCCCGAAACTGCCCGAAAACACAGGGCCGGGCGGTCAGGCACAGAAGCTGCAATGTCCTCCGGTAAACACTGTTGCCGAGAGACTTGTATGCCTGAATCTGCCGTTTATCCGATCAACCCGCCGGCCGCCCATCGGATCGCCGATGAAGCCGAAGCCTTGCGTGTGGCCGAGCGCGTCGCCGAGGTCTTGCTGGAGCAGGACGCCGAGCGCGACCGTACGCGCCAGGTGCCCGCCGAGATCGTCGACCTGTATTCCAACAGTGGCTTGTGGGGCATCAGCGTTCCAAAGGAATTTGGTGGCGCGCAGGTGTCCTACGCGGTGCTGGCGCAGGTCATTGCGATCATCTCGGCGGCCGATCCGTCCCTGGGGCAGATCCCGCAAAACCACTATTGCCTGCTGGAAGACATCCGCCTGCAAGGCACGCCCGAGCAGCAGGCACATTTCTTCGGCCTGGCGCTGCAAGGTCATCGCTTTGCCAATGCGCTGTCGGAAACCGGCGGCAAAAACGTGCAGGACATTCAGGCGACCGTTCGCCGTTATGGCGACGGGCATGTGATCAACGGTCGCAAGGGTTATTGCACCGGTTCGCTCTACGCCCATTGGCTGGCGGTGCTGGCGCTGGATGAAGAGCAGAGGGGCCAGTTGTCCTTCGTCGAACGCGGCACCCCAGGGCTGGTGATCGTCGACGACTGGGACAGCATCGGTCAGCGCACCACGTCCAGCGGCACGGTGCTGGCCGAGGACCTGCACGTCCCGGCATTCAACGTGTTCCCGACGTATCGTTCCTATGAAAGCCCGACTCTGGCCGGCCCGTTCGCGCAATTGACCACCGCCGCCATCGACGCCGGCATCGCCCGCGCAGCGCTGCGTGACACCATCGCCTTCGTGCAGCAATTCGCCCGGCCATGGATTGATGCGGGTGTTGAAAAGGCCAGTGAAGATCCGCTGACCATCATTCAGGTCGGTGGCCTGGAGATTCGCCTGGAAGCTGCCGAAGCCTTGCTGGAACGCGCCGGTTGGGCGCTGGATGCGGCGCGCCCGGCACCCAATGAAGACAACGTCGCCCGAGCGTCCCTCGCGGTGGCCAAAGCCAAAGTGCTGACCACCGAAATCGCCATCGAAGCCACCAACAAACTGTTCGAACTCGGTGGCACCCGTTCGACCTTGAAGAAGCACAACTTCGACCGGCACTGGCGCAACGCACGGGTGCACACCCTGCATGACCCGGTGCGCTGGAAATACCACGTGGTCGGCAACTGGCTGCTCAACGGCGTTAAACCGCCGCGTCACGACTGGTCCTGATCATGGCCGAATGGTTCAAAAACATTTACTGGGCGGACATTGGCCAGGCCTGTCTCGACACCTTGAGCATGCTCGGTGCCGCCCTCGGTTTTACCGTGCTGCTGGGGTTGCCGCTGGGGGTGGTGCTGTTCCTCACCGGCAAGCGCCAGTTGCACGAAGCCATCGGCGTTTACCGGGTGTTGTCGGTGATCGTGAACATGCTGCGTTCGCTGCCGTTCATCATTTTGCTGATTGTGTTGATTCCACTGACAACGCTGCTGGTCGGCACTTCGCTGGGCGTGCCGGGGACCATTCCGCCGCTGGTGGTTGGCTGCACGCCGTTCTTCGCGCGGCTGGTGGAAACCGCCTTGCGCGAAGTCGATCGCGGCGTCGTGGAGGCGACCCAGGCCATGGGCGGCACCACCTGGCAAATCATCCGCCACACCTTGTTGCCCGAGGCTCGTGGCGGGTTGCTGGCGGCGGTCACCGTCACCGCAATCGTGCTGGTGGATTACACGGCGATGGCCGGGGTGATTGGTGGCGGTGGCCTGGGCGACCTGGCGATCCGCTACGGCTACCAGCGATTCCAGACCGACGTGATGGTGGTCACCGTGGTGCTTTTGCTGATCCTGGTCCAGGCCCTGCAAATGACCGGCGACCGATTGGTGGCGCGCTACAGCCGACGATAAACATTCGACTCAACAAAAAAACTCAGGCCTTACGTCCGCCCCACGACGGCCACTCTATCTGCCTAGGAGCACAACATGAAAAAGACCTTGGCCATTCTGGCTGCCCTTGTGTCGTTGAGCGTTCACGCCAACGAAAAACTCACCGTCGGCGCCACGCCGGTGCCGCACGCGGAGATCCTCGAGTTCGTCAAACCCACCCTGGCCAAGGAAGGCGTGGACCTGGACATCAAGGTCTTCACTGACTTCATCCAGCCCAACCAGCAGCTTGCCCTGAAGAACCTCGACGCCAACTATTACCAGTACCGGCCGTTTCTCGATGACTACAACAAGACCCGTCACACCGATCTGGTGCCGGTGGTCGGTGTGCACATCGAACCGTTCGGGGCCTATTCGACCAAGATCAAAAACATCGCCGAACTGAAGGATGGTGCCACGGTTTCCATCCCCAACGACCCGGTGAACACTGGCCGCGCACTGGTGCTGCTGCACGAGGCCGGGCTGATCAAACTCAAGGACCCGAGCAACACCCTGGCGACTCAGCGCGACATCGCCGAAAACCCTAAGCATTTGAAAATTCGTGAACTGGAAGGTGCGTTGCTGGCGCGTTCGGTGAGTCAGGTGGACCTGGCGTTCGTGTTTGCCAACTACGCTCTGGAAGCGGGGATCGACACCAACAGCGCGTTGATCGTCGAGAAGGGCAAGAGCCTGTACATCGAATTCCTGGTGGCCCGCCCGGACAACATCAACGACCCGGGTTTGCAGAAACTGGCCAAAGCGTTGAATTCCGATGAAGTGCGGCAGTTCATCTTGACCCGTTATAAAGGGCAGATTGCGCCGGGGTTCTAATCTTCAGCCATTTTGAGGACGCCATCGCTGGCAAGCCAGCTCCTACAGGGGGCGCGTGTTGTTCGAAAACTACGCAAATCCTGTAGGAGCCGGCTTGCCGGCGATGGCCGCGCCGCTTATTCCGGATCTGTCCCAGATTCCAACAGCTGCGCCCCCGGCCCCCGATCACCCAACACATCACCAAAATTACGCAACGGACACGCCTCCATCGACAAACACCCACAGCCGATGCAGCCGTTGAGCGTGTCCCGCAGCAAGGTCAACTGATTGATTCGCTCATCTAGCTCCCGGCGCCATTGCGCCGACAACACCTTCCAGTCCGCCGCCGTTGGCGCGCGGTTATCCGGCAGGGTTTTTAACGCCTCGCCAATCTCCGCCAGCGGAATCCCCAAGCGCTGCGCCACTTTGATCAACGCCACCCGCCGCAACACTTCACGCGGATAGCGCCGCTGGTTGCCCTGATTGCGCGTGCTTTTGATCAAACCCCTGGCTTCATAAAAATGCAGCGCCGTGACCGCCACGCCGCTGCGGGCGGCGACTTGGCCGACGGTGAGTTCTTTATGCAGTTGTTGCGAGGTGATCATGTGAAAAATGTCCCTTGACCTCTAGTTAACTCGAGGTTTTACCCTGCAGGCCTTCGGATCGCAAGATCCGGCTTACACGTCAGTGGGGACTCTTCATGCAAGCGCCAGAGAAAAATCGAAGCTTCACCCAATTGATCGAATTCGAGATCGAACCCCATCAACAGTCCGCCCTGGTGTCGGCGCTGTCGTTACAGACCGAACGCCTGGCCCAGCGTTACAGCGGTTTTCTCAGTGCGAGCATCCAGGCCAGCGACGATGGCCGGCGGGTGCTCAATTACCTGCAATGGCAAACGCGTGAGGCGGGGGAAGCCGCGTTTCAGGGTTTTGAAAGCGGCGAGCAGGATTTCTGGCAACTGATCCGCGCCCATCAGGCGAAAACCGTGACGTTCGGCTCGTTCCAGGTGCTGCACAGCCTGGAACGCAGCCACGACAACGCGCTGCATTGCAATTTAGTGGGCTAAATCGACAGCTGCATCAAGCGCTCGCCCTGCACGTTTTCCGTGGGCCGGCGCTTGTTCACCGCCAGTTCGCCGATCTTGATCAGGCGCGTGCGTGTGACGTTGCGGCTCAAACCCAGCAGTGCGGCGGTGTGCACCTGGTTGTAATGGCTGAAACGGTAAGCCGCGCGCAGCAAGGCGTCCTCGACTTTCTCGTGCAGCGCGCCGGCCTGTTCCTCGAACAGCTTTTGAAACGCGCGGTCGAGCAAGGCTTCCGGTGAATCGTCGAGCTGGCTGTGGTAATCGTCCTGACGCTCGATGCGCATGTTAGACAGACGCAGGTCATCGCGCTCGATCACGCCGTTACGGCAGATCAGCAAGGTGTGGTGAATGACGTTTTCCAGTTCGCGGATGTTGCCCGGCCAACTGTAACTGCGCAGTTTCAGTTCGGCTTCCTTGCTGATGGTGATGGTGCCGTAGCCGAGGCGCTGACTGTAGGCTTCGACGAAGTGACGGGTCAGCGGCAGGATGTCGCCGGGGCGATCACGCAGCGGGCTCAGTTCCAGGCTGACCACGTCGAGGCGGTAATACAGGTCCTCGCGGAAATGCCCGGCGTTGATGGCTTTTTCCAGTTGTACGTTGGTCGCCGCCAGCACGCGCACGTTGATTGGAATGCTTTTGCGCGAACCCAGGCGCACCACTTCGCGCTCCTGCAACACCCGCAGCAACTTCACCTGAATCGCCATCGGCAGATCACCGATTTCATCGAGGAACAAGGTGCCGCCGTCGGCCTCTTCGAACCAGCCGGCCTTGGCGCTCAAGGCACCGGTGAACGCACCTTTTTCGTGGCCGAACAACTCGGCCTCGACCAGGGATTCAGAGAACGCGCCGCAGTTGACGGCCACAAACGGGCGGTTGCGCCGGGCGCTGAGGTTGTGGATATGCCGCGCCACCAGCTCCTTGCCGGTGCCGGTTTCGCCGATGATCAGCACGCTGGCTTCACTCGGCGCGACCTGTTGCAAATGCGCGAGCAAGGCCTGGGATTTCGGGTCTTCGAACACTTGCGCGGTGGCGCGGATCGACGTGGCCAGGGCGGGCGAGGGCGGTAAGGTCAGCAGTTGCATGGGGGCAGGCTCCATGAGAAGGCTATGAATAGAAAGTCGGAATCGGCAGGGACTGGTTCAACGCCCAGTCGCCCAGTTCATGGAGTTTGTAATCCACCGGGTCGTGCAGGGTTTGCGTGCGCAGGTTGCGCCAGTGGCGGTCCAGGCGCAGTGAGGCGTGAGTCGAGCGCGCACCGGTCACTTCGAACAGCCGGCTACAGAGTTCGAGGCCGTTGCGCGTGGCGGCGACCTTGGCCGTGGCAATCGCGGTGGCGAGGTGTCCACGTTCTTCGGCGCTGAGGTTCGGGCCTTTCGCCCAAGCCTTGTCGAGCAAGTCGGCGGCGCGTTCCACCAGCAAGCGAACGCCTTCGAGCGCAACCCAGAATTCGCCGTAATGGCCGAGCACATACGGGTCCTGACGCACATCCTGAGCGCTGGATTTGTGCCACGGGCGGGTTTCGGTGAGGGTGTATTGCCGCGCTTCTTCGAAGGCACCTTCGGCGATGCCGAGGAACATGTGCGTGAATGTCAGCTGCGCGATCAATGGCCGCAGGCAGGCGAACGGTGTGCTCAGCGGACCCGGATCGAGCAGCAATTCCGATTCTTCCACGCGCACCCGCTCGAACGAAGCGCTGCCGCTGTCGGTCTGGCGCTGGCCCATGTTGTTCCAGTCGTTGTGCAGGGTGATGCCGCTGCGACCGCTGGGGATGGCCGCAATCAACAGCTTGCCGCCGGCGCTTTCATCCACCGCCGAGGCGATCAGCATTTCCGAATCGCTGGCGCCGGAGCAGAAACTTTTCTTGCCGGAAAACTCGCGCCAGCCACCGAGTTTTTTCACCACGGTGCGGGTGTCCAGCGGGTTGAGGGCATTGCCCCAGAACCAGTTCTTGCGTGCGGTCTGTTCGAACCACGGCTGCCACTGCTCGGGTCGGGCGAACAGGCGCACGGTGGCGAGCATCAGGTGATGAAAGCCGAAGACGTGGGCAATCGAACTGTCGACCTTGGCGAATTCGCGCACGATGGTCAGGGTTTCGCTCCAGCTGGCGCCGAGGCCGCCGTACTGGGTGGGAATGCTCAACGCGAGCAGACCGCTTTGGCGCAGGGCGTCACGCTCGGCTTTCGGCGTACCGCCACGTTCGTCGCGCTCGACCGCGGTCAAGGCAAACTCGGCGGCCAACTGGCGGGCGGTTTGCAGGGGGGATAACAGGGCGCTTAGCGGCTTGGCAGTCACGCGGGGTTCCTCAATAAATTCAACACCGATTCCCTGTAGGAGCGAGCGGTGCGGCGGTCCGACTTGCCCGCGAAAGCGTCGTATCAGCCAACATCCATTTTGAATGTCCGGACGCTTTCGCGGGCAAGCCTCGCTCCTACAGGTAGTAGGTGGGTCAGGCCGTGGCTTTGGCGGGCAGCACATCATTGGCGATCATTTCGCCAAACGGCCCGGTGAGGTTGGTCACGCCACGCCCCGCCAGGCTCGCGTACGGTTCAGGCAACAGCGGGAACACCAGCTCGGCAAAGCGATACGCCTCTTCAAGGTGCGGATAACCGGAGAAGATAAAGCTCTCGATCCCCAGGTCCGCGTATTCCTTGATCCGCGCCGCCACTTGCTGCGGGTCACCCACCAGCGCCGTGCCGGCACCGCCGCGCACCAGGCCGACACCGGCCCACAGGTTGGGGGCGATTTCCAGGTTGTCGCGACGTCCGTCATGCAGCGCCGCCATGCGCCGCTGGCCTTCGGAGTCAAAGCGCGAGAACGACTTTTGCGCGGCGGCGATGGTCTCGTCGCTGATGTGCTCGATCAGTTTGTCGGCGGCTTTCCACGCCTCTTCGGCCGTCTCGCGAACGATCACGTGCAAGCGAATCCCGAACTTCACCGTGCGCCCGTTGCGTGCTGCGCGCTCACGCACATCAGCGAGTTTTTCCGCGACGGCGGCCGGTGGTTCGCCCCAGGTCAGATAGACATCGACCTGCTCGGCGGCGAGTTCATGGGCGGCTTCAGAGGAACCACCGAAGTACAACGGTGGATAGGGTTTCTGCACCGGCGGATAAAGGGCCTTGGCGTTTTGCACTTGCAGGTGTTTGCCTTCGAAGTCCACCGCTTCGCCTTGCAGCACGCGACGCCAGATCTGCAGGAATTCGTCGGTGACTTCATAACGCTCGCTGTGGTCGAGGAAGATCCCGTCGCCACGGTTTTCGTCCGGGTCGCCACCGGTGACCACGTTGATCAGCAAGCGGCCGTTGGACAGACGATCCAGTGTCGCGGCCATACGCGCCGAGACCGTCGGCGAAATAATCCCCGGACGAATTGCCACCAGATAGCGCAGGCGTTCGGTCAGCGGCACCAGCGCCGAAGCGATGACCCAGGAATCCTCGCAGGAACGCCCGGTGGGAATCAGCACGCCGTGATAGCCGAGGCTGTCGGCGGCCTGCGCGACTTGTTTCAAATAGTTGAGCGTTACCGGGCGAGCGCCCTGGGTGGTGCCCAGGTAATGGCCATCGCCGTGGGTCGGCAGAAACCAGAAAACATCCATGAAAAGATCCTTAAGCGATTTTCAGCAGATTTTTGGGGTGCACGCCGAACAACGGCGCGGCGCGTTCTGCAGCAAGGCGAATGCGGGCCTTCAAGGGCTCACTGGTTATTTGGTAATTGGCGAAATCGGCCTCGGTGGCGTAGACACCGATCGGCAGGGTCAGCGCCTGGAAGAAACTGAACAGCGGGCGCAGTTGGTGATCGAGCACCAGCGCATGCCGTTCGCTGCCACCGGTGGCGGCGAGCAACACCGGCGTATTGATTAGCGCGTTCAAGTCGATCAGGTCGAAGAGGTGTTTAAGCAGGCCCGGATAGGAACCGCGATAAACCGGCGCGGCGACGATCAGCAGGTCAGCGTTTTCGATGGCTTGCAGCTCGGCTTCGATGTCGGCGCTCAGCTCCTGGCGCGACAGGGCTGCGCCCAGTGGCCGGGCGATGTCGCCCAGTTCGATCAGCTTGCTCTCGATCGGCAATTGCCCGGCCAGTTCGGCCAACAGCGCCTGGGTCAGCACCAACGTGCGGGACGGACGCCAGGTACCGCCGGAGAGGGCAACGACTTTCAATGGACGCGACATGATCAGTTCCTTTTTAAACAGTTGCTCAGCGAGCAGTGAGTAGTCACAGGGCTTGAGCAAGAGATGTACCAATCCTTCGAGCCCACGATTTACGTGGCTTGCAGCGCATTGATGACTGCGTGCTGTTCGATTTTAAGGACTGTTTGTTGAATGACTGTTGCCTGGCAAACAGTTGCGTGGGCAACAGTTGTGTAAGGCGATGGGGTTGTTATAAAGGCTGTTTGTTATTCCTCAAAAGATCATTGAAAGATATTTATAGATCATTAGGAAATATGCACGTCCCTTGTAGGAGCCGGCTTGCCGGCGATGAGGCCCGAGAGTCATACGGTGTTCTTACGGTCGTCATCGCCGGCAAGCCGGCTCCTACAAGGTGGGGCAATTCGGCTTCAATACCCACTATCGAGAGCGTTGATTTCTGCCCATTCAAAGGCGCGAGTAGCCTGTGTTCATTGCCCCGAACCCAGATGCCAGGACGCCAGACCATGAAACCTCTACTCGCCACTTTCCTGCTGCTCGCCGTCTCCGTTCTCGCCGGATGTGCCAGCCACGTATCCCCGGAACTGCGGCCCTACACCGCCGAGGAAACCCGTGAACTGGCACTGGAATCGCTGAATCGTCGCGGTTTGTCCTTCGATGAATACCACGCGAAAAAAGCTGAATTGCTCGGTCAGCCACAGAAATCCTTCAGCTTCGACAAACAAGGCGAAATGAACGCCGAGCGCACTGTTCAACTGCACGGTCGCCCAAGCTGAGCGACTGTACTGCTCGAAGTTTCACCCAACTGTCCATGGGTTTCCCGGCAGGCGTGCGATAGGGTCAATACCTGAATGACCCTGACGGACTGCCACCAATGACGCTCTCGCTCGATCTGCTGCTGGGCTTCGCCCTGTTCGCTCTCGTTACCTCGATCACCCCCGGCCCGAACAACACGATGTTGCTGGCATCGGGCGTGAACTTCGGCTTTAACCGCACCATCCCCCACATGCTTGGCATTACCTGCGGGTTCTTCGTCCTGGTGGTGGCGGTGGGTTTTGGTCTGGGTGCAGTGTTTCAAAGCTATCCGTTGCTCTACACCGTGCTGCGCTACGTTGGCGCGGCGTATTTGTTGTACCTGGCGTGGAAAATCGCGCATTCCGGGCCGGTATCCGACGGCGAGAACGGTGAAAGCAAACCGATCAGCTACCTCGGCGCGGCCGCATTCCAGTGGGTCAACCCCAAGGCCTGGATCATGGCCATCGGTGCCATCAGCACCTACACGCCGATGCAGGGCTATTTCACCAACGTCATCGTGATTGCGGCGGTTTTCGCCCTGATCAACCTGCCGAGCGTCGGCGTCTGGGCTGCGTGCGGCACGCTGCTGCGCAACGTGCTCAAGGACCGCCGCTGGTTGCGCGTGTTCAATTGGGGCATGGCCGCGTTGCTGGTGGTTTCGCTGTATCCGTTGATGCTGGAAAGCTTTAGCTGACGCATTGCTTCAACCGGTTGCCCGATGCCTGTTAAGCTCGACTTCAGGAGCGTTCCTACGCACTTTCAAGTGAAGTCGTACTTTCTTAACGCATCCGATCAGGTATTGCTGGCGCACGGGTTGCCAGCACCTGATCCCGGAACAAGCTCTGCGAGTCTTTTATGAATAAACGTCCGTTGTATTTCGACTACGCCGCCACCACGCCGGTGGACGAGCGGGTCATCAAGGTCATGGTCGAGTGTCTGGGGTTTGCCGGGAACTTCGGCAATCCTGCGTCCAGCTCCCATGCATTCGGCCAACAGGCCCGGCAATCGGTCGAGCAGGCGCGACAGCAAGTCGCCGGGCTGGTAGGGGCGCAAGCCGACCAGATCGTCTGGACCTCCGGCGCCACCGAATCGAATAACCTCGCCCTCAAGGGCGTGGCCCAGGCTCGCGGGGTGTCCGGCGGGCACATCATCACCAGCCAGATCGAACACAAGGCGATTCTCGACACCGCAAGGCAATTGCAGGATGCCGGTGTTGCCGTGACGTATCTGGTGCCCGACGCGCAAGGTCTGATTACCCCGCAAGCGGTCAGCGAAGCGATGCGCGAGGACACCTTTCTGGTGTCGCTGATGCTGGTCAACAACGAGTTGGGCACGGTCAATGACATCGCCGCCATCGGCGAGGTCGTGCGGGCCCGCGAGGCGTTGTTCCATGTCGATGCGGCCCAGGGCGCGGGGAAAGTGGCCATCGACCTGGCGCAATTGCCGGTGGACCTGATGTCGTTCTCGGCGCACAAGATCTACGGTCCCAAAGGCATCGGCGCGCTGTATGTCGGGCCTCGCGCGCAACAGCGTTTGCAGGCGCAGATTCACGGGGGCGGCCATGAAGGTGGCTTGCGTTCCGGGACCCTGGCGACTCACCAGATTGCCGCCATGGGCGTGGCGTTCGCCTTGGCCGCGCAACTGTTCGATGAAGAGAAAGCCACGATTGCGCGCCTGCGCGAGCGCTTGCTCGAACACCTGTCGGGCATTCCCGGCGTGCGCCTCAATGGCAGCGCGACCCAGCGCATCCCTCATACTTTGAGCCTGACCTTCAGTGAAGGCGAGTTCAACTCCGCGGCGTTGAGCGCATCGATTGCGTTTTCTGCGACCTCGGCCTGTAATTCCGCGAGCAATGCGCCGTCTCATGTGCTGCTGGCACTGGGGCATGACGCCCGCTCGGCGAGCCGCACCATTCGCTTGAGCCTGGGGCGTTTCACTACCGAGCAGGACATCGACCAGGCGGCACAACTGATTAAAGCGGCCTGCGCCAGTGCCCCGGCATTCTGGCAATAAGGCCTCAAGTGCCGACGTTGATCGGCACTCAACAATAATGATGAAGTGATTAGCAGGAGACATGATGAGTACGCAGCCTTCGATCAATGGATCGGTGCCCGAGCGCCTGGCGCACACCCGCAAGCTGATGAGCCGGGAGGGCATTCACGCCCTGCTGGTGCCGTCGGCCGATCCGCACCTGTCGGAATACCTGCCGGGCTACTGGCAAGGACGGCAATGGCTGTCGGGCTTTCATGGCTCGGTGGGCACGCTGATCGTCACGCCGGATTTTGCCGGCGTCTGGGCCGACAGCCGTTATTGGGAGCAAGCGACCAAGGAGCTTAAAGGCAGCGGCATCGAACTGGTCAAGCTGCAACCGGGTCAACCCAGCCCGCTGGACTGGCTGGCCGAGCAAACCCCTGAAGGCGGCGTCGTCGCGGTAGACGGTGCGGTGATGGCCGTGGCCTCGGCACGTACGTTGGGAAGCAAGCTCGAAGAGCGCGGCGCCCGTTTGCGCACTGACATCGATCTGTTGAGCGAAGTCTGGAGCGATCGTCCGACGTTGCCGAACGAGCCGATCTATCAGCACCTGCCGCCTCAGGCGACAGTCAGCCGTGGCGAAAAACTCGCCAACCTGCGCGAGGTGTTGAAAGAGCGTGGCGCCGACTGGCATTTCATTGCCACCCTCGACGACATCGCCTGGCTGTTCAACCTGCGCGGCGGCGATGTGTCGTTCAATCCGGTGTTCGTCTCTTTCGCCTTGATCAACCAACAACAGGCAACCCTGTTCGTGGCCTTGAGCAAAGTCAGCGCCGAGCTGCGCGCGGTCCTCGAAAAGGACGGCGTGACCCTGCGCGATTACAGCGAAGTGGCCGACGCCTTGCGCGCAGTGCCGAGCGGCTCGAGCCTGCAAGTCGATCCGGCACGCGTCACCGCCGGTTTGCTGGATAACCTGAACAGCGGCGTGAAACTGGTCGAAGGCCTGAACCCGACGACATTGGCCAAATCGCAGAAAAGCCTGGCCGATGCCGAGCATATCCGTAAGGCCATGGAGCAGGATGGCGCGGCGCTGTGCGAATTCTTCGCCTGGCTGGAGTCGGCGTGGGGCCGTGAACGCATCACCGAACTGACCATCGACGAACACCTGACCGCAGCGCGTACGCGTCGTCCGGATTACGTGTCGTTGAGTTTCAACACCATTGCCGCGTTCAACGCCAACGGGGCGATGCCGCATTACCACGCGACCGAAGAAGAGCACGCGGTGATCGAGGGCGACGGTCTGTTGCTGATCGACTCCGGCGGCCAATACCTGGGCGGCACCACCGACATCACGCGGATGGTGCCGGTCGGTACGCCAACCGCTGAGCAGAAGCGCGATTGCACGCGAGTGCTCAAGGGCGTCATTGCGCTGTCCCGTGCGCAATTCCCTCGGGGCATTTTGTCGCCGTTGCTGGACTCTATCGCCCGTGCGCCAATCTGGGCGGAAAACGTTGATTACGGTCACGGCACCGGGCACGGCGTCGGCTACTTCCTCAACGTTCACGAAGGCCCGCAAGTGATTGCCTATCAAGCTGCTGCTGCGCCGCAAACCGCGATGCAGCCGGGCATGATCACCTCCATCGAGCCGGGCACCTACCGTCCGGGTCGCTGGGGCGTGCGGATCGAGAACCTGGTGTTGAACCGTGAAGCGGGGAAGAGCGAATTCGGTGAGTTCCTGAAATTCGAAACCCTGACCCTGTGCCCGATCGACACGCGCTGCCTGGAACCGTCGTTGCTGACTCAGGACGAAAAACAGTGGTTCAACGCGTATCACGCCGAAGTGCGCGAACGCTTGAGCCCGCTGGTCGACGGTGCAGCCCTTGAGTGGCTGAACACTCGAACTGCTGCTATCTGATCGGCTTGAGTTCAGGCGCTGCTTCCAGCGCCTGGCTCATGTAGTCGACAAAGGCTTTGACCCTGGCGGATTGGCGACGATTCGCCGGGGACACAGCATGCATCGGCAGTGACTGCGCGGTGTAGTCCTGCAAAATCGCAGTCACCCGCCCGGCTTTCAAGTCTTCGCTGAACAGCCACACCGGCGACAACGCAATCCCCAGTCCCCCCAGCACCATCTCGCGGATTGCCTCCGAGTTGTTGCTTTGCGCATTGCCCTTGATCCGCACCTCGTGGCGTTGATTGTTTTTCTCGAAAACCCATAGATTCTGACTGTTCAACAGATTGAACTGCAGGCAGTTGTGCCCGCTCAGTTCTGCCGGTGTGTGCGGTTGGTCGTGTTTTTTGAGGTAGGCGGGCGCTGCGACAGTTACGCGGTGGGTGGTGCCGATGTGACGGGCGATCAGGCCGCTGTCATTCAGTTCGCCGATTCTGAAGGTGACGTCCAGTCCTTCGCTGACCAGGTCCTGGTTTTGATCACTCAGTTGCAGGTCGATTTCTATGTCGGGATGGCGCTCAAGGAATTGCGCCAGGCGCGGGGCAATCTGCAAACGCCCGAAGCTGACCGATGAGCCGATGCGCAGGTGACCGGCAATGCGCTCCCTGTCGGACTGGAAACTGTGCTCGGCCGCATCGACGGCTGCGAGGATTTGTCGACATTCGTCGTAGTACCGCTGACCTTCATCCGTCAGGGAAAGCTGGCGGGTGCTGCGTGCAATCAGTTTTCCGCCCAGTCCGGTCTCCAGCGCCTTGAGCACTTTGCTGATGGTGGGCTGGCTGGTCTGCATCTCTCGGGCAACGGCAGAAAAGCTGCCGCGTTCGACGACCCTTACGAAGATCGCCATTGCATTGAGTTTGTCCACGGGAGTTCTCATTGATGCCGGATAGGCATGGTCACTATAGCTATTTGGCGTCTTATCAGCATGAGTCGGTTGGCCGAAGATTTATCCCACAGCCACCTCTGACGGAAATATGCGAAATGACTGACTCACTTGAAATGCACGCTCTGATTGTCGACTCGGCCAACGCGCCGCTACGCTTGGTTTCCATTCAACGGCCGGTGCCGGAAGCAGGGCAGGTATTGGTCCGGATCAAAGCCAGCGGGGTAAATCCACTGGACGGAAAAATCCGTTCGGGCCAGGCCGCCCACGCGCGTCAGTCATTGCCGGCGGTGTTGGGCGTTGATCTGGCGGGAACTATCGAGGCGTTGGGGGAGGGGGTCAGTGGATGGCTGCCGGGCGATGAGGTTTATGCCATGGCCACCGGCATTGGCGGGGTGCAGGGTTCGTTGGCGGAGTACGCAGCAATCGATGCCAGACTGCTGGCGCGCAAGCCAGGCAATTTGAGTATGCGTGAGGCGGCGGGGTTGCCGTTGGTGTTGATTACGGCGTGGGAAGGGTTAGTGGACCGGGCGCGGGTGCGTGCGGGGCAGAAGGTGCTGATTCATGGCGGTGCGGGTGGTGTGGGGCATGTGGCGGTGCAAATAGCCCGCGCCTTCGGTGCCCAGGTGTTTGCCACCGGTTCTGCCAGGCATCAGGCAATCATCGAAGGCTTCGGTGCGACGTTTATCGACTATCGCCAGTCTTCGGTCGAGGAATATGTAGCGCAACACACGGATGGGGAGGGCTTCGATATCGTCTACGACACGGTGGGCGGTGAGACCCTGGATGCGTCATTCAAGGCTGTACGGGTTTATCACGGTCATGTGTTGAGTTGCCTCGGTTGGGGGCAGCACAGTTTGGCGCCGCTCTCGTTTCGTGGCGCAACCTATTCCGGCGTGTTTACGTTATTGCCGTTACTCACCGGCATGGGGCGCGAGCGTCACGGGGAGATTCTTCGTGAGGCGGCTCTCTTGATCGAGGCGGGCAAGCTGAAGCCGTTAATGGATCCTCGGGCGTTCACTCTGCAAACCGCCGAGGCCGCCCATGAGCTGCTGGTTTGCGGAGCGGCTCAGGGGCGGTTGGTCATCGAGATTTAACGCAGGGCTTCAATGACGAAGTCCAGTCGATCCTGGCCGAAAAACAGCTGGTTATCGACGAACATGCTGGGGGCGCCGAACACGCCGCGTTGCACCGCTTTCTCGGTGTTGTCCTTGAGCGCTGCCTTGACGTCTTCATCGGCGGTCAGGGCCAGCACTTCGTTGGGGTCAAAGCCGTTCTGCGTCAACACTGAAGCGACGGTCGCCGGGTCATCGAGGCTGCGTCCCTCGACCCAAAGCGCTTTAAACAGGCAGTCGATGAATGCCTGAAAGCGTTCGGGATGGCGTAACTGCATGCCAGTGACGGCGCGCATCAGCATCAATGTATTAATGGGAAAGTGCGGATTGAACTTCAGTGGCACGCCATAACGTTTGGCGTAGCGGTCCAGGTCCTGAAACATATAGAGGCCCTTGGCCGGAATGGTCGCGGGGGAGGCGTTGCCGGTGGCTTTGAAAACGCCGCCCAGCAGCATCGGGATGTACACCAGTTGGCTGTCTGTCTGCTCGCAGATTTTCGGCAGTTGGGTATAGGCCAGGTAGGTGGCAGGGCTGCCGAGGTCGAAGTAGAACTCAACGGTTTTGCTCATGTTCAATGCGCTCTGATTATTGTTATTGGGGAGGGCTTACCAGCGTTCGCTCCAGGGGCGCAGGTCCAGCTCGAAGGTCCAGGCGTCACGGGGCTGACTGTGCAGGTACCAGTAGTTCTCGGCGATGTGTTCGGGATTGAGGATGCCATCCTGATCCTTGGTGGCGTACTTCTCGGGAAAGGTGTCGCGGATAAAGTCGGTGTCGATAGCGCCGTCAACGACGACGTGGGCAACGTGGATATTCATCGGCCCCAGTTCGCGGGCCATGCTTTGAGCCAGTGCGCGAATGCCGTGCTTGGCACCGGCGAATGCTGCAAATCCGGCGGCACCCCGCAGGCCGGCGGTCGCGCCGGTAAACAGAATCGTGCCCCGCTGACGCTTGGCCATGCGCTTGGCCACTTCACGGGCATTGAGAAAGCCTGAGAAACAGGCCATTTCCCAAATCTTGAAATACTTGCGAGCGGTTTCTTCGAGAATGCTGCACGGCACATTGGCGCCGATGTTGAACACAAACGCTTCAATGGGGCCGATCTGGCTTTCAATCTGCTCGACCAGCGCAATCACGTCCTCTTCCTTGCGCGCATCACAGGCAAAACCATGGGCTTCACCGCCTTCTGCGTTGATGGCGTCCACCAATGGCTGGAGTTTGTCCGCACTGCGCCGGGTGACACAGGCGACAAATCCTTCTTCAGCAAAACGTTTGGCAATAGCTCCACCAGTAGCATCACCGGCGCCGACAACCAGTACGACCTTCTTATTATTCATGAGGTGCTCTCTTTGCTAAACGATCGTTAACTAAACGAACGTTATGCTACGATTCGGCAGGCGTCAAGATGATCAATACAGAGGGCAAGGCAATGCGTTACTCGGCCAATCACAAACTGGAAACCAAACAGAAGCTGCTGGAAAGCAGTGCGTTGTCGGCGAAGAAGTCGGGTTTCGCAACGGTCGGTGTCGATGCCTTGATGAAAGCGATCGGCTTGAGTGGCGGGGCTTTCTACAGCCACTTTTCGTCGAAGGATGAGCTGTTCGCTTCAATTGTCGAGCGTGAGCTGGTTCAAAGCCTGGAACGATTGGGGGCGGATCAGGACCGTGACAGGCTCGAGCGCTGCCTGAAGCATTATTTGAGCATGTCCCATGTCGAACACCCGGAGTCGGGGTGTGCCTTGCCGGCATTGGGCGCCGAAATAGCCCGTTCAGACGTGCTGGTCCGGCAGCAGGCGGAGAACTGGATTTGTCGGCTACAAGAGAGTTGGGCGCGGATTCTGGAGAGCGACAGCCTGGCATGGGCGGTTCTGTCGCAATGCATCGGTGCGTTGGTTGTGGCGCGAATGCTCGCCACCCCTGACATCCAGCGCACGGTACTGAAGTCCAGTTACGATGAGATCAGCCGTCAGATCGCCGGTCCACGGACCTGAAGAGGCGGCCTATTTGCAGATGACGATCATGCTGCGGCTGGTATAGCCGGCCGGGTTGAGACCAAACGGATAATCGCCAGGTTCTTCCACGCCATCCCCTGATTTCGCGATGACCTTGTATCCCTTGGGTGCACAGGAGTTAGCTGCGCTGGTGTAGCACTTGTCCCAGGATGACGACAGCCCGGAACAGTTGATATGCAATCCTTTCTTGCCACGTTTGGTATGAGTTTCCGAAGTCGCCGCGCAGCCCGCAATTGCAAGTATGGCGATCAGTATCAAAATTCGTTTCATTGCTGTCCTTATAGCGTCCCCGGATCTTTGCGCCCGGGTCTGGCCGTGTTCGCTTTAGCTTGAAGCGTTCTTATATCCCTATCGTGAAAAGTCCATGTCTGACACTGGGTTACGGGCCTAAACATGGCCTAATTGCGCGGCAAATACCAGACCTTCGTCAAATCCTGTATTAATCCGCCGCAACCGCAGGTTTTGTTGCACTGCCCATGGTCATGGTTGCACCGACGGAAGCCAGAATGATGCACATGATAGCCATCCACTGTGACAGTGAGAGGTATTCATGGAGGAACAACAGACCTGACAGGGCACCGAACGCAGGTTCAATACTCATCAGCGTGCCGAAGGTGCGGGCTGGCATTCGGGTCAGGGCGACCATTTCCAGCGTATAGGGCAGGGCAGTGGACAACAGGGCGACGCCGATCGCTATGGGAATCAGCGATGGCGTCAGCAGCGCGGCGCCGGCATGCACAATACCGATAGGCGCTACGAACAGTGCGGCAATCATGACGCCCAGTGCAGCAGTCTGTACGCCATTGTCTGCACCGGCCTTCTGGCCGAATAGAATGTACAACGCCCAGCAGACTCCGGCCCCCAAGGCATAACCCGCACCGACCAGATCGATACCGGCAGTCGTGGCTCCCGTGGGTATCAACAACAGCAACCCGGTGGCGGCCAGTGCGATCCATAAAAAGTCGATCGCGCGACGTGAGGCATAAATAGCGACCGCCAACGGCCCGGTGAACTCCAGCGCTACCGCGATTCCCAATGGGACAGTGCGTAGGGACATATAGAAGAGGAAGTTCATGCCGCCGAGTGCCATCCCGTAGACAATGACCGTGCGCAAGGATTTCGCTGTGAGCTTCGCCCGCCATGGGCGCAGCAGTATCAGCATGATTACGCTGGCGAAAATCAACCGCAGGGTCGTTGTCCCCTGCGCACCGATAACCGGGAACATGCTTTTGGCCAGGGAGGCTCCGGACTGGATCGACGCCATGGCTATCAATAGCAGGCCAACCGAGAACAGGGTCGAGGCAAGGCTGCGGGGGTGGTCATTCATTGCGTGGCATCGTCCAAGGCAGGAAACGAACGTATTGTTCTAGTGTTGGGCAATATACTGCGCATTCAAGGTGTTCGCGTCTATATATAAGCAGTGATTTTGAGCATCCTGATAGAAAGGCTAAATTAGGGGTTGACGGCAGATTCTGGAAGTCTATAATTCGCCCCACTTCCGGCGCAGTCGAAACGGAAAACTCCTTGGTAAACAAAGAGTTACGCAGTTTTCGGCAGCGAGTTGCTTCAGGTCATCGAAGCCCAGAAGGAGTTGAAAAAGCGGTGTTGTTTGGCTCTTTTGACGGTTCGATCTTCTCGGTCGAAAGCGGAGAAAAAGAGGTGTTGACAGCAGCGAGTAACGCTGTAGAATTCGCCTCCCGCTAACGAGAGATCGGAAGCGCAAGT
>Ga0207976_100059_pt1 | contig 152917 bp, 132 predicted proteins | sample LakWasMe94_HOW11_2_FD_183916 | JGI IMG/M metagenome (GOLD analysis project Ga0207976, IMG submission 183916) | Freshwater sediment methanotrophic microbial communities from Lake Washington under simulated oxygen tension - Sediment Metagenome... | ecosystem: Environmental > Aquatic > Freshwater...
CTTCGATGACCTGAAGCAACTCGCTGTCGAAAACCGCGCAACTCTTTGTTTACCAAGGAGTTTTCCGTTTCGACTGCGCCGGAAGTGGGGCGAATTATAGACTTCCAGAATCTGCCGTCAACACCTATTTTCACATTTCTGTCATACGGGTCAAAAAAGCCCGAAAACACGAAGGCCGAGCCCCTAGGGGCTCGGCCTTCTTCCCTTCTACTTACAAGCTAGGGAATGCGAATTGCGATGCTTCATGGCTCGCGCGCTGTGGCCAGCGCTGAGTAATGGCCTTGCGACGGGTGTAGAAGCGCACGCCATCCGGGCCATACGCATGCAGATCGCCGAACAGCGAACGCTTCCAGCCGCCAAAGCTGTGATAAGCCACCGGCACCGGCAACGGCACGTTGACGCCAACCATGCCGACTTCGATCTCATCGCAGAACAACCGCGCCGCTTCGCCATCACGGGTAAAGATGCAGGTGCCGTTGCCATACTCGTGATCGTTGATCAGTTGCATCGCCTCTTCCAGGCTGTTCACCCGGACGACGCACAGCACTGGCCCAAAGATCTCTTCTTTATAGATACGCATCTCTGGCGTGACGTTATCGAACAAGCAGCCGCCCAGGAAGAAACCTTCTTCATGACCGGCGACGCTCAGACCACGACCATCCACCACCAGGGTTGCACCGGAGGCAACGCCGTCTTCTACATAGCCACTGACTTTGTCACGAGCCTGACCGGTAACCAACGGCCCCATGTCCAGACCACAAGTGGTGCCTGCGCCAATCTTCAATGCCTTGATCTGCGGAGTCAGCTTGGCCACCAACGCATCGGCCACCTGGTCGCCAACGCACACGGCCACCGAAATCGCCATGCAACGCTCGCCGCAGGAACCGTACGCCGCGCCCATCAGAGCGCTGACGGCGTTATCCAGATCCGCATCCGGCATCAGCACCGCGTGGTTCTTCGCGCCGCCCAGTGCCTGAACGCGTTTGCCGCGCTTGGTGCCTTCGGCGTAGATGTATTCGGCAATCGGCGTCGAGCCAACGAAACTCAATGCTTTGACTTCCGGCGCTTCGATCAGCGCATCCACTGCCGCCTTGTCACCATGCACCACGCTCAACACGCCTTTCGGCAGACCGGCTTCGAGCAACAACTGAGCGATCAACAGCGTCGAGCTCGGATCACGTTCGGAAGGTTTGAGGATGAAGCAGTTGCCGCAGACGATTGCCAGCGGATACATCCACAGCGGCACCATCGCCGGGAAGTTGAACGGAGTAATACCGGCGACCACGCCCAACGGCTGGAAGTCCGACCAGGCATCAATGTTCGGGCCGACGTTGCGGCTGTATTCACCCTTGAGGATTTCCGGTGCCGCGCACGCGAACTCGACGTTCTCGATACCGCGCTTCAATTCACCGGCAGCATCTTCCAGCGTCTTGCCGTGTTCTTCGCTGATCAGTTGGGCGATACGTGCTTCGTTCTGTTCCAGCAGTTGCTTGAAGCGGAACATTACCTGCGCACGTTTGGCCGGCGGAGTATTGCGCCAGGCCGGGAACGCAGCCTTGGCCGAGTCGATGGCTTTCTGGATGGTTTCGCGGCTGGCCAATGGCAGTTTGTGAATCGCCTGGCCAGTAGACGGGTTGAACACGTCGGCCGTGCGACCGTCTTCGGTCACCAGTTCGCCGTTGATCAAATGCGGGATAAGGCTCATGCGGGGCTCCAGAAAAGTTGTCCACAGGCGCCCGTCAACGGACGCCTCTATATAGAAGGGGAAATCAGTCGATTTTGTTCAGCACTTCGCCGACCGCGTCGAACAGACGATCAAGGTCTTGCGGCTTGCTGTTGAAAGTTGGGCCGAACTGCAGGGTGTCGCCGCCGAAGCGCACGTAGAACCCGGCTTTCCACAGCGCCATGCCCGCTTCGAACGGACGCACGATGGCATCGCCGTCACGCGGCGCGATCTGGATAGCACCGGCCAGCCCGTAGTTACGAATGTCGATGATGTTTTTCGAGCCCTTCAGGCCGTGCAGTGCATTTTCGAAATGCGGTGCGACGTCGGCCACGCTCTGCACCAGGTTTTCCTTTTGCAGCAGGTCGAGTGCAGCCAAACCAGCTGCGCAAGCCACCGGGTGCGCGGAATAGGTGTAGCCGTGCGGGAATTCCACGGCGTACTCCGGCGTCGCCTGGTTCATGAAGGTCTGATAGATCTCGGAGCTGGCAATCACTGCGCCCATCGGGATCGCACCGTTGGTGACTTGCTTGGCGATGCACATCAGGTCCGGGGTCACGCCGAAGCTGTCTGCGCCGAACATCGAACCGGTACGGCCGAAACCGGTGATCACTTCGTCGAACACCAGCAGGATGTTGTGCTGATTGCAGATCTCGCGCAGACGCTTGAGGTAGCCCTCAGGCGGAACCAGCACGCCAGCGGAACCGGCCATTGGCTCGACAAATACAGCGGCGATGTTCGAAGCGTCATGCAGCTCGATCAGTTTGAGCAACTCATCGGCCAGAGCGATACCGCCCTCTTTTGGCATGCCGCGCGAGTAAGCATTGCTCGCCAGCAAGGTATGCGGCAGGTGATCGACGTCCATCATCGCCTGCCCGAAGATTTTGCGGTTGCCGTTGACGCCGCCGAGGCTGGTGCCGGCGATGTTCACACCGTGGTAACCACGGGCACGACCGATCATTTTGGTTTTGGTCGCCTGGCCTTTCAGACGCCAGTAAGCGCGGACCATCTTCACCGCAGTGTCAGCGCACTCGGAACCCGAGTCGGTGAAGAACACGTGATTCAGATTACCCGGCGTCAGGTCGGTGATTTTCTCCGCCAGTTGGAACGACAGCGGATGACCGTACTGGAAGCCCGGCGAGTAATCGAGCGTGCCCAACTGCTTGGCAACCGCTTCCTGGATTTCCTTGCGGGTGTGCCCGGCGCCGCAGGTCCACAGACCGGACAGCGAATCGTAGACCTTGCGACCCTTGTCGTCCGTCAGCCAACTGCCTTCAGCCGCCACAATCAGTCGCGGATCGCGCTGGAAATTTCGGTTGGCGGTGTAGGGCATCCAGTGAGCATCGAGCTTGAGCTGGCTGGCCAGGGAGTTCGGGGCGTTTTCAGGCAAGTTCATGGGCAAAACCTCGCAAGGCAATAAGCGGCGTGGAGATGAAAAGCGTTCTTGCAGCTAAATTGCCACGGGGATAAAGTCGGTGAAATCCAACTTTTCTAACGTTCAGTCAGGCCAGCGCTAAACTATGAGCACTCGACGCCCCGATCCGCTGGCACAAGTCAGCGACTTTGATATCCGCTTGCTGCGGATTTTTCGCAGCGTGGTGGAGTGCGGCGGTTTCTCGGCGGCGGAGTCGGTGCTCGGGATCGGTCGCTCGGCGATCAGCCAACAGATGAGCGATCTGGAACAGCGCCTCGGCCTGCGCCTGTGCCAACGAGGCCGTGCCGGGTTTTCCCTGACCGAAGAAGGCCGCGAGGTGTATCAATCGGCACTGCAGCTATTGAGTGCGCTGGAAAGTTTTCGCACCGAGGTCAACGGCCTGCACCAACACCTGCGCGGCGAATTGACCATCGGCCTGACCGACAACCTGGTCACCCTGCCCCACATGCGCATCACTCACGCGTTGGCGCAATTGAAGGAGCGCGGGCCGGACGTGCAGATTCAGATCCGCATGATCGCGCCCAATGAAGTCGAGCAAGGCGTGCTCGACGGCCGCTTGCATGTCGGCGTGGTGCCGCAGGCAAGCGCCCTTTCGGGGCTGGAATATCAGCCGCTCTACAGTGAACGTTCGCTGCTGTATTGCGCGGTTGGTCATCCGTTGTTTTATGTCGACGACAAACAACTGGACGATGAGCGCCTCAACAGTCAGGACGCCATCGCCCCGACCTTCCGCCTGCCGGCCGAGATTCAGGCGCATTACCAGGCACTCAATTGCACCGCCAGTGCGTCAGACCGCGAAGGCATGGCGTTTCTGATTCTCACCGGGCGCTACATCGGTTACCTGCCGGATCACTACGCCAGCCTCTGGGTGCAACAAGGGCGCTTGCGCGCGCTGAAACCGACAGCACGGTTTTATGACTTGAGCCTTGCATCGGTCACCCGCAAGGGACGTCGCCCGCATTTGGTGCTGGAAAGCTTTTTAGAGAGCCTGGCTGCAACACGCTGAATAAGGTGAAAACCTGTAGGAGCGAAGCTTGCTCGCGAAGGCGTCGGCTCAATCAACATCAATGTTGAATGTAAAGACGCCTTCGCGAGCAAGCTTCGCTCCTACAGGGATTTGTGGTGGTCAGGTTTTATCGTGTCGGGACTTGTCTGGAGCCTGTGGTTGCGCTATCAACGCATTGGTTGCACCCACCCACCTGTTCGGAAGTGCCTATGACCTTTGAAGTCCCCGCTCACGGCGGCAAACCTGCCAGCCGCATTCGTCAGAAGAACGAAGAGACCATCATCAAAGCCGCCGAAGACGAGTTCGCCCGTCACGGGTTCAAAGGCACGAGCATGAACACCATCGCCCTGAATGCCGGGTTGCCCAAGGCGAACCTGCATTACTACTTCACCAATAAGCTGGGGTTGTACGTGGCGGTGTTGAGCAACATCCTGCAGTTGTGGGACAGCACCTTCAACACCCTCACCGCCGAGGATGATCCGGCCGAAGCGCTGACGCGGTACATTCGCGCCAAGATGGAATTCTCCCGCCGCCAGCCGCAAGCTTCGCGAGTCTTCGCCATGGAAGTGATCAGCGGCGGTGAGTGCCTGACCGAATATTTCAACCAGGATTACCGCGCCTGGTTCCAGGGCCGGGCGGCGGTGTTTCAAGCGTGGATCGACGCTGGCAAAATGGACCCGGTCGACCCGGTCAACCTGATCTTTCTGTTGTGGGGCAGCACCCAGCATTACGCCGACTTTGCCACGCAGATTTGCCGGGTCAGCGGCCGCACCAAGCTGACCAAGCAAGACATGGAAGACGCCGGCGACAACCTGATCCGCATCATTCTCAAAGGCTGCGGCCTGACTCCTGCCATTTAAGACTCTTATGCCTTTTACCCTCAGCGGCTTTTGCGAATACCGCGAAGAGATTCGCAAAAGCCGCTTCATCACCTTCGCCGCACCGATCAGCAGCCCTGCTGAAGCCCAGGCGTTCATCGAGCAGCACAGCGATCTGAACGCCACGCACAATTGCTGGGCGTGGAAACTCGGCGCCCAATACCGCAGCACCGATGACGGAGAGCCTGGCGGCACCGCCGGGCGCCCGATTCTGGCGGCCATCGATGCGCAGGATTGCGACCAGGTCGCGGTGCTGGTGATCCGCTGGTATGGCGGCATTCAACTCGGCACCGGCGGCCTCGCCCGGGCGTATGGCGGCGGCGCGAACAAGTGCCTGCAAGCGGCACCGAAAGTTGAGCTGATCAGCCGCGTACCGCTAAGTTGCGCCTGCGGGTTTGGCGAACTGACGCTGGTGAAACTGCGGGTGGCCGAACTTGGCGGGTTGGTCGTGGAAGAAACGTTCACGGCCAACGGTGTGGAGCTGAAATTGGCGATGGGCGAAGCGCAGATCGACACCCTGCAAACGCAACTGGCCGATTTGAGTCGCGGGCGCATTCTGTTGCAGCGCTGATTGCACCAACAACGCTCAACGCCCTTCTATCGATCCCGTGTATTTGCCCACATCTACTGTGCACCCGGCTGTGGATAACCTGAGCACATACCGCTGTAACCCTTCTGTCATGCGGCTTTGCGGGCATTGCTCACTTTTTGTCCAATACGCATTGAAAAAGACTAAATCCACGTAAAAACAATCAGTTAGCGTGGTTTATCGCCTTTAGAAGAAAGCCGCTCAGTGCTTATGCCCGAGCTTTGCGCTTGCGCACAAATACTGTGGAGCAATCTGTGGATAACCCGTTCATGGCTGGCGCGGCCCCATATCCGGCATGGCTTGCAAAGGGTTGCTCGTTTTTTGACCAAATCGGCCTGCGCAAAACCGGAGCCTGATCTACCGCTGCGCCCTTATGTGGTGCTGCGTCGGGATCGAAATGTGGCGAAGCGGCGTCCCCGATGCCTTGGCCAACAAGCATTTTCAATTTTCCTGACTCAATGGCCAGGAAATTGCTTTATCCACAGGCACAACTCCATCGACCCGAGCCTGTCATGCCCAACCCCGTGCCGATCCCCGACCAAACGCCTCGCCTGCAACTGCGCAGAATCAGCAAACGCTACCCGGGTTGCCTGGCCAACGATGCCATCGACCTGAGTATTGCGCCCGGCGAAATCCATGCGCTGCTCGGCGAAAACGGTGCGGGCAAAAGTACGCTGATGAAAATTATCTACGGCGTCACCCACGCTGATTCTGGCGAGATGATCTGGCAAGGCCAACGCGTGACCATGCGCAACCCGGCTCAGGCTCGCGGTTTGGGAATCGGCATGGTGTTCCAGCACTTCTCGTTGTTCGAAACCCTCAGCGTGGCGCAAAACATTGCACTGGCGATGGGCGCGGCGGCCGGTACACCGAAACAACTTGAGCCAAAAATTCGCGAAGTATCCCGTCGCTACGGTATGGCATTGGAACCGGAGCGACTGGTCCACAGCCTGTCGATTGGCGAACGGCAGCGGGTGGAAATCATTCGGTGCCTGATGCAGGACATCCGTCTGCTGATTCTCGATGAACCGACCTCGGTGCTGACCCCGCAAGAGGCCGACGAATTGTTCGTCACCCTGCGCCGGCTCGCGGCCGAGGGCTGCAGCATTCTGTTTATCAGCCACAAGCTCGGTGAAGTGCGCGCGTTGTGCCACAGCGCCACGGTGCTGCGCGGCGGTCGTGTGGCCGGGCATTGCGTGCCGGCGCAGTGCTCGGATCAGCAACTGGCGAAGTTGATGGTCGGGGAAGCGGCCGATCTGATCACCGATTATCCGAAGGTCGTGGGCGGTGATGCATTTTTGAACGTGAGCGCATTGTCGTGGCACAACCCCGATCCGTTTGGCTGCTCGCTGAAGGACATCGACCTGCACGTACGCCGTGGCGAAATCGTCGGCATCGCCGGAGTGGCAGGCAATGGCCAGGATGAGCTGCTGGCGCTGCTCAGTGGCGAACAACGCCTGCACCGCAATGACAGTGCAACCCTGCGTTTTGACGGGCAAGCGGTGGCTCATTTGCCGCCGGATGCCCGCCGAAAACTCGGCTTGGCCTTCGTCCCTGCCGAACGGTTGGGGCACGGTGCGGTGCCGGAATTGAGCCTGGCCGACAACGCCCTGCTCAGCGCCTTTCAACAAGGCCTGCTGCGCAACGGGCTGATCCGGCGGACCAAGGTTAAAGCGCTGGCCGAAGAAATCATCCGCCGCTTCGGCGTCAAGACACCCGATGCGCAAACGCCGGCCCGCAGTCTGTCCGGTGGCAACTTGCAGAAATTCATCCTCGGTCGGGAGATTCTTCAGCAACCGAAATTACTGGTGGCCGCGCACCCGACCTGGGGCGTGGACGTCGGCGCCGCCGCGACCATTCACCGCGCGCTGATTGCCTTGCGCGATGCCGGCGCGGCGATCCTGGTGATCTCCGAAGACCTCGACGAACTGTTCCAGATCAGCGACCGGCTCGGCGCCTTGTGCAGCGGACGCTTGTCGCCACTCAGGGCGACCGTCGACACCCGCCTGATCGACGTCGGCGGCTGGATGGCCGGCCAGTTCGACGCCCCTCAATCACTTGCACCCGCAACGGTTTAACGGAGTTTCACATGCTGCTTTCCCTCGAACCCCGTGGCCAGCGATCGCGCCTGATGCTGTGGTGCTCGCCACTATTGGCGGCGGCCCTGACATTGGCCTGCGGCTCGCTGCTGTTTATCGCGTTGGGCCATGACCCGTTGTTGACCTTGCACACCTTGCTGATCGCCCCGGTCAGCGACTTGTATGGCGTATCCGAATTGTTGGTCAAGGCGCTGCCGATTCTGCTCTGCGCCTTGGGTCTGGCCGTGGCGTATCAGGCACGGATCTGGAACATCGGCGCCGAAGGCCAGTTGCTGCTCGGCGCGCTGGCCGGCAGTGCGTTGGCGGTGAACATCATCGGTCTGCAAAGTCGCTGGGCATTGGTGTTGATCCTGCTCGTCGGCACGCTGGCCGGCGCGGCGTGGGCCGGGCTGACGGCGTGGTTGCGCACGCGCTTCAACGCTAACGAAATACTCACCAGCATCATGCTCAATTACATCGCCCTGAACCTGTTGTTGTTCTGCGTACACGGGCCACTGAAGGATCCGGCCGGGTTCAACTTTCCGGAGTCGGCGATGTTTGGCGATGCCAGCCGTTTGCCGTTGTTGATGGAGGACGGTCGAGTGCATGCCGGCGTTTATTTTGCCCTGCTCGCGTTGGTGGCGGTGTGGGTGTTGTTGCAGAAAAGCTTTGTCGGGTTCCAGATCAAAGTGCTCGGGCTGGACAAGCGTGCGGCGGGTTTTGTCGGGTTTCGCGAGAAACGGCTGATCTGGCTGGCGCTGTTGGTCAGCGGCGGATTGGCGGGGCTGGCCGGCGTGTGTGAAGTCACCGGGCCGATTGGTCAGTTGGTGCCGCAAGTCTCGCCCGGCTATGGCTACGCCGCGATCACCGTGGCATTTCTCGGGCGGCTCAATCCGGTCGGCATTCTGTTTTCCAGCCTGTTGATGGCATTGCTGTACATCGGTGGCGAGAACGCGCAGATGAGCATGAATCTGCCGCAAGCGATCACGCAATTGTTCCAGGGCATGATGCTGTTTTTCCTGCTGGCCAGTGACGTGCTGATTCTCTACCGACCGCGCTTGCATTTGCGCTGGACGCGTCGCGCATCGGCCACCGTCGTACAAGCAGGAGCGCTGTGATGGATATCGATCTGTTGAGCAATATTTTCTACGCCATGGTGCGCTGCGGCACGCCGTTGCTGTTGGTGGCGCTGGGTGAGTTGATTTGTGAGAAGAGCGGCGTCCTCAACCTCGGCCAGGAAGGCATGATGCTGTTTGGCGCGGTGATCGGTTTTATCGTCGCGCTGAACAGCGGCAACCTGTGGCTGGGCGTGTTGCTGGCGATGCTCGCCGGGATGTTGCTGTCGTCGCTGTTTGCGTTGGTGGCGCTGGTGTTCAACGCTAATCAGGTGGCCACCGGGTTGGCGCTGACGATCTTTGGTGTGGGCCTGTCGACCTTTGTCGGTGCGGCGTGGGTCGGTAAACCGCTGGCGGGTTTTGAGCCGGTGGCGATCCCTTTACTGAGCGAGATCCCGCTGATCGGACGGATGCTGTTTGCGCAGGATCTGCTGGTGTATCTGTCGTTCGCGTTGTTTGCGCTGGTGGCGTGGGTGATTGTGAAAAGTCGTGTCGGGCTGATCATTCAGGCCGTCGGCGAAAACCCGGATGCGGCCAGTGCGATGGGCTTGCCTGTGTTGGGCGTACGGACGCTGGCGGTGCTGTTCGGCGGCGCGATGGCGGGTTTGGCCGGGGCGTATCTATCGCTGGCCTACACGCCGATGTGGGCGGAGAACATGAGCGCCGGTCGCGGCTGGATTGCCCTGGCGCTGGTGGTGTTTGCCAGTTGGCGGGTGTGGCGATTGCTGCTGGGGGCGTATCTGTTCGGGCTCGCCAGCATCCTGCACCTGGTGGCGCAGGGGTTGGGGCTGGCGATCCCATCGAGTCTGCTGGCGATGCTGCCGTATGTCGCGACGATTGTGGTGTTGGTGCTGCTGTCGCGGGATGCCGTGCGCACACGGTTGTATGCGCCGGTGTCGTTGGGGCAGCCTTGGCAGGGTGGGCATTAGCGGTGACCGTTAGGGCCCCTTCGCGGGCAAGCCTCGCTCCTACAGGTTTGGTGCAAATCCTGTAGGAGCGAGGCTTGCCCGCGAAGGCGTCCGCACTGGCAACACCTGAACAACGCCCCACGCCAATTCAAAGACCAGAAAAATCACCAACAGCGAACTGGCGCCATGGAGCAAGGCATAGAGCTGCCAAGCGGAGAACAGGAATCTGCCAACGGCGTCATACCGGCCATAAACCTGCTGCGGATCACGAATCCGCAGCACCGACCACACGCACACGATCGAGCCCAACAGGTTCGCCATCAACATGTGCATCGGCTCAAACGCAGGCAGTTCGCCGGGCAAATCCAAAGCCTGACTCAAACCCGCCAACAACCCATGCAACGCAGTGAAACTCCACGGCGTGACAAACGCCGCCGTCACGATCAAGTCATACCAGGCGCTGCCCCGCACCACGCGGCGATATTGCGTTGAAGTCCACATCGGCACTGCTCCATAAATTCAGGGAGCAACAAGCCTAAAGCCTGGAGTATGCTCCAGGGTCAAGCCCTCTCGAGACATCAACATGCGCATCGGTGAATTAGCCCAGGCCAGCGCCGTCAGCCGCGACACGCTGCGCTTCTACGAGCAGCGCGGATTGATCGCGGCGCAACGTAGCGCCAACGGTTATCGCGAATATCCGGATGACATGGTGCAACTGGTGCTCTACATCAAGACCGCTCAACGGCTGGGCTTTACCCTCGGCGAGATCGGCAACAGCGTCGCCGCGTTGTGGCAGTCGCCCGATCCGGACAGCGCCGTCACGCAATTGCTGCAAGACAAACTCAAACTGATCGAAACCCGAATGGATGAACTCGGCGCGTTGCGCAACGAGCTGCAACAACGGCTCGGGCAACGTTGTCCATTAAATCCGTGATCCTCATTCATCAAGGAAGCCACTCATGTCCAAGGCAAAAACCGCACTCATCATCGGCGCCTCCCGGGGCCTGGGCCTCGGTCTGGTGAAAACCCTGCTGGCCGACGGCTGGCAAGTCACCGCCACCGTGCGCAACCCGCAAAACGCCGACGCCTTGCAGGCGCTGGGCAAGGTGCGGATCGAAAAACTCGACATGGATGATCAGCAGGCCGTCATCGCCCTGAGTCAGCAGCTCAAGGGTGAAGTGTTTGATCTGTTGTTCGTGAATGCCGGCGTAAAAGGCCCTGACGTTCAGACGCCGGGCGGTGCGACGCTGGCTGAAGTGGGTCAGTTGTTCTTCACCAATGCGGTGGCGCCGATCAACCTGGCTCAGCGGTTTGCCGGGCAGATTCGCCCGGACAGCGGCGTGCTGGCGTTCATGAGCTCGGTGCTCGGCAGCGTGACCATGCCGGACGCGCCGGAACTGGCGTTGTACAAGGCGAGCAAGGCTGCATTGAACTCGATGACCAACAGCTTTGTGACGCAATTGGGCGATCAGAAACTGACGGTGCTGTCGCTGCATCCGGGCTGGGTGAAAACCGACATGGGCGGTGAAGGCGCTGACATCGACGTGGAAACCAGTGTGCGTGGGTTGGTGGATCAGGTGAATGCTTACACCGGCAAGGGTGGGCACCACTTCGTGAACTACAGGGGTGAAAACATTCCCTGGTAAACGCCGTCAATCCACTGTGGGAGCGAGCCTGCTCGCGATGGAGTGTCAGTCGACGCCGATGCAGCTGACCCACCATCGCGAGCAGGCTCGCTCCCACAGGTGCGCGTTCCACACGAGGTTCAGTCGTCCGGCCGGACTTGCCTGCAACTGGGTTTTGTTTGACACTGCGCACCTCGTCCCCGCGGCGACCCTGGATCAGCAGACAGGGTAATCACTGAGCTGGCTAACCTGAACCCAACTTTCAGAGGAGCCGGCCAACATGCCTGCGACCCGTACCTGGTTAAAAAATCCCCTCGCGATCTTCACTGCCAATGGCCTCGATGCCCGTTGCGGCCTGGTTGTGCAAGACGGCTTGATCGTCGAAGTGCTCGCCGCCGGCCAGCAACCGTCCGCCCCCTGTGGACAAGTATTCGATGCTCGCGAGCATGTGATCCTGCCGGGGCTGATCAACACCCATCACCACTTCTATCAAACCCTGACCCGCGCCTGGGCGCCGGTGGTCAATCAGCCGTTGTTCCCTTGGCTGAAAACCCTGTACCCGGTCTGGGCACGCCTCACCCCTGAAAAACTCGCCCTTGCCACGAAAGTCGCGTTGGCCGAGTTGCTGCTGTCCGGCTGCACCACCGCCGCCGATCACCATTACCTGTTCCCGAAAGGCCTGGAAAACGCCATCGACGTGCAAGTCGAAAGCGTCCGCGACCTCGGCATGCGCGCCATGCTGACGCGCGGTTCCATGAGCCTGGGCGAGAAGGACGGCGGCCTGCCCCCGCAGCAGACCGTGCAGGAAGGCGAAGTGATCCTCGACGACAGTCAGCGCCTGATCGCCGAGTACCACGAGCGTGGTGATGGCGCGCAAATCCAGATCGCCCTGGCGCCGTGCTCACCGTTTTCGGTGACACCGGAGATCATGTCTGCCAGCGCCGAACTGGCGAACAAACTCGACGTACGACTGCACACGCACCTGGCGGAAACCCTCGACGAAGAAGACTTCTGCCTGCAACGCTTCGGCCTGCGCACCGTGGATTATCTGGACAGCGTCGGCTGGCTCGGCCCGCGCACCTGGCTGGCGCATGGCATCCACTTCAACCCGGATGAAATCACCCGCCTCGGCGCGGCCGGCACTGGCATTTGCCATTGCCCGAGCTCGAACATGCGCCTCGCGTCCGGCATCTGCCCGACGCTGGAGCTGACCGCCGCCGGCGCGTTGCTGGGCCTCGGCGTGGATGGCTCGGCGTCCAACGATGCGTCGAACATGATGCTCGAAACCCGTCAGGCACTGTACATCCAGCGGCTGCGTTATGGCGCCGAGAAGATCACGCCGGAATTGGTGCTGGGATGGGCGACCAAGGGTTCGGCGAGTTTGCTCGGGCGCACCGATATCGGTGAACTGGCGGTGGGCAAGCAGGCGGACCTGGCGTTGTTCAAGCTGGATGAGCTGCGGTTTTCCGGTAGCCATGACCCGGTTTCGGCATTGCTGTTATGTGGTGCGGATCGGGCGGATCGGGTGATGGTGGGAGGCAAGTGGCGAGTGATCGACGGGCAGGTTGAGGGGCTGGATCTCAAAGGCTTGATCGCCGATCACAGCCAGGCGGCCCGGCAGTTGATCGCTGGCGTCTGATCGGACACCTTCGCCGGCAAGCCGGCTCCTACAGGTTATGCGCGATAACTGTAGGAGCCGGCTTGCCGGCGATGCTTTTTAAAGCCCCAATGGCGATGTTGACCACCGACTGCCTGCGGGCGTTTCGTGACGCCTTAGCGCACCAGTGGATGGCAACCCTGCATGGCCATGCACTTTATTGGCCTTGCGGGCCTCTTCGCGGGCGAGCCTCGCTCCTACAAGTACAACGCCGACCTGTAGGAGCGAGGCTTGCCCGCGAAGGCCGCTACACGGTTTCGGATATTTGTTGTCCTGTTGGTCAGTAATTTGCATTACCCCCTCCAACCTCAAAACAAAATGGAGTGGGAATTCATGCATAAACGTCCGTTGAAGAAGCTGCTGTGCGCCGTCGCTGCAACCTTCGGTCTGAGCGCCAGCCTGACCGTCAGCGCCGCTGACCCGCTGAAAGTCGGCTTCGTCTACATCGGCCCGATCGGTGATCACGGCTGGACGTATCAGCATGAACAGGGACGCAAGGCGCTGGCCGAAAAATTCGGCTCGCAGATCACCACCCAGTACGTGGAAAACGTCGCCGAAGGTGCCGACGCCGAGCGGGTGATCCGCAACATGGCCAAGGACAACTACGACCTGATCTTCACCACCTCCTTCGGCTACATGAACCCGACCCTGAAAGTCGCGAAACAATTTCCCAAGGTGACCTTCGAGCACGCCACCGGCTACAAGCAGGACAAGAACCTCGGCACCTACCTGGCGCGCACCTATGAAGGTCGCTACGTCGGCGGCTTCCTCGCGGCGAAAATGACCAAGACCAAAAAGATCGGCTACGTCGCCTCGTTCCCGATTCCGGAAGTGATCCGCGACATCAACGCCATTCAACTGGCCCTGAACAAATACAACCCCGGTACCGAGATCAAAGTGGTGTGGGTCAATTCCTGGTTCGACCCGGGCAAGGAAGCCGACGCCGCCAACGCGTTGATCGATCAAGGCGTGGATGTGGTGTTCCAGCACACCGACAGCCCGGCGCCGATCCAGGCCGCCGAGCGTCGCGGGGTGTATGCCGTGGGCTACGCTTCGGACATGGCGCACTTCGGGCCGAAAGCGGTGCTGACCTCGATCGTCAACGACTGGGCACCGCATTACATTCAGGCGACCCAAAGCGTGATCGAGCATGCGTGGAAGTCGCAGGATTACTGGGGCGGCTTGAAGGAAGGCACGGTTGAACTGCCTATCAGCGACCTGGTGCCGGCGCCGGTGAAAGCCGAGGCCGAACAGATCATCGCGGACATCAAGAGCGGTGCGCTGCATCCGTTTACCGGGCCGATCAAGGATCAGGCGGGCGTGGAGAAAATTGCGGCGGGCGCGACGGCGAGCAACGCGGAACTGGCCTCGATGAATTACTACGTTGAAGGCATGAAGGCCGAGATACCGAAGTAACCCTCAGCCCAACACAACCCCTGTAGGAGCGAGCCTGCTCGCGATGAGGCCGTCACATCCGACATCACTGTTGAATGACAATCCGCTATCGCGAGCAGGCTCACTCCCACACTGGATTTTCAGCGTCTTCAAGGATTACGTATGAACAGCCTGCCCATCATCGACATCGCCCCGCTCTACAGCGATGACCAGACCGCCTGGCAATCCGTCGCCACACGCATCGACCGCGCCTGTCGCGAGTGGGGCTTCTTCTACATCAAGGGTCACCCGATCAGTGCCGCACGCATCGACGCCGTGCTTGATCACGCCCGACGTTTCTTCACCCTGCCCGCCGCCGAAAAGCTCAGCATCGACATCACCCAGACCCGACACCATCGCGGCTACGGCGCCATCGCCACCGAACAGCTCGACCCGAGCAAGCCCAGTGACCTGAAAGAAACCTTCGACATGGGCCTGCACCTGCCGGCCGATCACCCGCAAGTGCTGGCAGAAAAACCGCTGCGCGGCCCCAACCGTCATCCCTCGATGCCCGGTTGGGAAGCGCTGATGGAGCAGCATTACGTCGACATGCAGGCGCTGGCTCAAACCCTGTTGCGCGCAATGACGATGGCGCTGAACATCGAGCGCGACTTCTTTGACACGCGCTTCCATGAACCGGTCAGCGTGCTGCGGATGATCCACTACCCGCCGCGCCATACCGCCAGCTCCGCAGATCAGCAAGGCGCCGGCGCCCACACCGATTACGGCTGCATCACCCTGCTGTATCAGGACGCGGCCGGCGGCCTGCAAGTGCGCAACGTCAAAGGCGACTGGATCGACGCGCCGCCCATCGAAGGCACTTTCGTGGTCAACCTCGGCGACATGATGGCGCGCTGGAGCAACGACCGTTATCTGTCGACGCCGCACCGGGTGATCAGCCCGCTGGGTGTGGACCGTTACTCGATGCCATTCTTTGCCGAGCCGCACCCCGACACGCGCATTGAATGCCTGCCCGGTTGTCAGGATGCCCTTCACCCGGCGAAATACCCGGCCACCACCTGCGCCGAATTCCTGCTCTCGCGCTTCGCCGACACCTATGCTTATCGGCGAGAGCAAGAGGCGGGGTAATGAACCTCTTGGTCAGGTTTTACCAATTGTTGCAGTCAGCACCTGTAGAATGCCGGCATTGCACCTGATGAGATTTCTACAATGTACGATTGGCTGAACGCCCTGCCCAAGGCAGAACTGCACTTGCACCTGGAGGGTTCGCTGGAGCCCGAGTTGCTGTTCGCCCTGGCCGAACGCAACAAGATCGCTCTACCGTGGAGCGATGTCGAAACCCTGCGCAAGGCGTACGCCTTCAACAACCTGCAAGAGTTTCTCGACCTGTATTACCAGGGCGCCGACGTGCTGCGCACTTCGCAGGATTTCTACGACCTGACCTGGGCCTACCTGTTGCGTTGCAAGGCGCAGAACGTGATTCACACCGAGCCGTTCTTCGACCCGCAGACCCACACCGACCGTGGCATCCCGTTCGAAGTGGTGCTCAACGGCATCGCCGCCGCACTGAAGGATGGCGAGCAGCAACTGGGCATCACCAGCGGTTTGATCTTGAGCTTCCTGCGTCACTTGAGCGAAGAACAAGCACAGAAAACCCTCGATCAGGCGCTGCCGTTCCGCGATGCGTTTGTGGCCGTCGGCCTGGACAGTTCGGAAATGGGTCACCCGCCGAGCAAGTTCCAGCGCGTGTTTGATCGCGCCCGCCACGAAGGCTTCCTGACCGTCGCCCACGCCGGTGAAGAAGGCCCGCCCGAGTACATCTGGGAAGCCCTCGACCTGTTGAAAATCCAGCGCATCGACCATGGCGTACGCGCCATCGAAGACGAGCGCCTGATGCAGCGGATCATCGACGAGCAGATCCCGTTGACCGTCTGCCCGTTGTCAAACACCAAGCTCTGCGTGTTCGATCACATGTCCCAGCACAACATTCTCGACATGCTTGAGCGCGGCGTGAAAGTCACGGTGAACTCGGACGACCCGGCGTACTTCGGCGGGTATGTGACCGAGAACTTCCATGCGCTGTACACCGATCTGGGCATGACCCAGGATCAGGCCAAACGCCTGGCGCAAAACAGCCTGGATGCGCGGTTGGTCAAACCATAAAACTCCGCAGTTCCCCTGTGGGAGCGAGCCTGCTCGCGATGGCGATGTGTCAGACACGAATTTGTCCACTGACACGCCGCCATCGCGAGCAGGCTCGCTCCCACATTGGTGTACTACAACGCCATTTCCAGCTCGGTTTCCTTGGCAAAGCGATGGATTTCACGCTGCCCCGTCGCGGTGACGTGCAAGGCTCGCGAATCGTTCGGCAAACTCAGCCAGCCGGACTGCATGAACAATTGCAGCAACGCCGCGCCCAGTGAACCGCCCATGTGCGGACGTCTTTCGCTCCAGTCGGGGCAGGCGCAAGCGGCGCGGCGGGTGCTGTGCGCCAGCGCCTGGACGTACACACCGCGCTTGGCCAATTGCGTGGCGCCCTTGTGGGTGATCGACACCCGCTGCTCGAACTGTTCGATCCAACCCGTATCCAGCAAACGCTGGTAAAGATCGGCGGCCAAAGTGCCCCCCAAATGATCGTCGCAGAGTCGTGCGCGCAACAGCGACGAAGGTGCCGCCTGAGGTTTGGAGAGAGGTGCGGCGCGCTTGAACACGTCCGGCATGCCTCGGGGCGTGCTGGCAATCGTCGCACTGGCCAGTGCTTCTATCGCAGCGCCGACTTCGGGCGCGGCCAGGCGGAAAAACCGCTTGCGGCCACGGGTTTCGACTTTCAACAGACCTCCGGCGGACAAACGCCCCAGGTGTGCACTGGCCGAAGACGGTGACAGGCCGGCCAGCAAGGCCAGCTCTTCGGTTTGTCGCGCTGAGCCGTCCATCAAGGCCCACATCATTGCGCTGCGCTTTGGGTCAGCCAGCAACGTGGCGATCTGGCTGATGCAAGGTGCATGTTCCATGTATTCACTCCCTGTTGAATCGTTTCGTCTACTGCTCAGAGACATCTTGACCAGTAATGTGTCGTCGGCCAAGACGCGGAAACCGCGACAAACCGGGCAAAGCCACCCACTCACACAAGCCATTGCCTTGAGGGTTTTGCAAAGGCTCGGCGATCGACTGCGGGCCTGGCCGACTCGAACGCGGACTCGCCAAGGCGAGATCGACCGTGCGTACCTGAGGCGAGCGCTAGTATATGCGTGTTAACCGTCGGTTCCTGCCCTCTGAAAACCCTTGGTGGTGATAGTTTCTGAGTGAAATTTCGCTATTTACCTGCGACTAATGATCGGTGACCGCCAACACGGGAAATTGACTACTTAAACCGGCGCATCGGCTGGCGAGCATTTCCCGCAAAAGGTTCACCGGCTTACTCAATTGTGCGCGATGGGCGCACAACAAATTCAGCGGTGCGCGCTCACAGACCAGCTCCGGCATCAGCACTTTCAAGCGACCGGCCAACACATCGGCGGCGACATCCAGCCAGGATTTGTAGGCGATCCCGGCACCCGCCACGGCCCACAGGCGCACCACATCGGCATCATCACTGAAACGGTCACCGCTGACGGTCAGGCTGACTTCGCGTTTGCCATCGTGAAAACCCCAGTGATCGTGAACCCGGCTGCCAAGCATGAACAGCAGGCAATTGTGCTGCGCCAGTTGTTCCAGTTGCCGGGGCTCGCCGTGTCGGGCCAGATAGCTCGGCGCGGCACACAGCACGCGGCGGTTGTTCGGTGCGATGGGCAGCGCCACCAGGCTTGAGTCTTCCGGCTCGCCGTAGCGCAGAGCGATGTCCACCGGCTGGCGGAATAGGTCGGCGATGCGGTCGCCCAGCAGCAGGCGCACCGTGAGCTTCGGATGCTCGCGCTGGAACTCGTCCAGCCACGGCAGCAACAGGTTGCGACCGAAATCCGACGGTGCCGACAGCTGCAACACTCCGCTGACCTGGTCCTGACCGCTGGCCAGCAAGCGGCGACCCTCATCGAGGTTGCTCAGGGCCGCCCGGGCGTATTCGAGAAACCCCTCGCCCTCGGCGGTCAGGCGCAGGCTGCGGGTGGAACGGGCGAGCAACCGCGCACCGAGTTGCTGTTCGATACGTTTCAACGCCGCACTGGCCACCGCCGCCGACATGTCCATCCCCCGCGCCGCCGCCGACAGACTGCCCAGGTCCGCCGCCCGGACAAACAACTGCAAGTCATCGAAACGCAGCATTTCCAGCCTCGATTATCAAAAAAATATTGAAAGAGACTGCTCTTTTAGCGGGTTTTATCTTGCAGAGAAATAGCCAATCATCTGCCCCATCGAAATCACCCCGTTATCGGAGTCGAACATGTCCCAGCCGTTTACCGCCATCGCCACCCTGATCGCCAAAGCCGGTCAGCAAGACGCACTCGAACAGCACCTGCGTGCACTGCTGGAACCGACCCGCGCCGAAGCCGGTTGCAGTCAATACGACCTGCATCAGGACCTGGCCAATCCGCTGGCCTTCTACATGATCGAGCAATGGAGCAGCGACGAAGCGCTGCAAGCCCATGACGCCAGCGCACACATCCAGCACTTTCGCGCCACAGCCGGCGACCTGATCGAACACTTCGATCTCAAACGCCTGCGTGTCGTGGCCTGATTTTCTTAAATACTGTTGTGGAGCCCTTCATGAAAGCCATTGCCTATTACGCCTCGTTGCCGATCAGCGACGCCAACTCCCTGCAAGACATCGAACTGCCAGAACCGGTCGCCGGCCCGCGCGACCTGTTGGTGGAAGTCAAAGCAATCTCGGTCAACCCGGTGGACACCAAAGTCCGCCAGAACGTGCAGCCTGAAGGTGGCGCGGCCAAAGTGCTGGGCTGGGACGTGGCCGGTGTGGTCAAGTCGGTCGGCAGTGAAGTGACGTTGTTCAAGGCCGGCGACAAGGTGTTCTACGCCGGCTCCATTGCCCGCGCCGGCGGGAATAGCGAGCTGCACGCGGTGGACGAGCGGATCGTCGGCCACATGCCGAAAACCCTCGGTTTCGCCGAAGCCGCCGCGCTGCCGTTGACGGCGATCACCGCGTGGGAATTGTTGTTTGAACGCCTGCAAGTGCGCGAAGGCAACACCGATGAAGGCCAGAGTCTGCTGATCGTCGGTGCGGCCGGCGGTGTCGGTTCAATCCTTACGCAACTGGCCAGTCAGCTCACCGGGCTGAAGGTCATCGGTACCGCGTCCCGTGCGCAAACCCAGAGCTGGGTGCGTGAGCTGGGCGCCGATCTGGTGATCGATCACAGCCAACCGCTGAGCGAAGAACTCAAACGTGCAGGCGCGAACTCGGTGACCCACGTCGCCAGCCTGACCCAGACCGATCAGCATCTGGATCAATTGGTCGAGGCGTTGGCGCCGCAGGGCAAACTGGCGCTGATCGATGACCCGAAGGCGCTGGACGTGACCAAGCTCAAGCGCAAGAGCCTGTCGCTGCACTGGGAGTTCATGTACACCCGCTCGCTGTTCGAAACGGCGGACATGATCGAGCAACACAAACTGCTCAATCGCGTGGCGGCGCTGATCGATGCCGGGACGTTGAAAACCACGGTGGGCGAGCACTTCGGAACGATCAATGCAGCGAATTTGCGACGTGCGCATGAGCTGCTGGAGAGCGGCAAGTCCAAGGGCAAGATTGTCCTCGAAGGCTTCTGAAACAGATTGATACAAGTGTCGTCCGAATGGACGACACCGTCAGTCCGAAGGTTGACCGTTGTCATCATTGCGATCCTATTCGGGTCTACAATCGTGTCCTCTGCGATGCAATCTTTTAACCGAGGAGGTCAGCAATGAAGATCCTGATAAAAGAATTGGCAAAATCCCAGTGGCAGGTCCGCCTGGACCAACACGCGGTGACATTCCGTAGCGAAGCCGAAGCGCGCGCGTTCACCCGAACCCTCGAAGCACGATTGCACGCCCCTCATCAGATTCCCGTCCAGCAGCAACGCGCTGCCGGCTGAGACCTTCCTCATACCTGGGCTTTTACCAATGCCCGGGCATTTTGCAGACGCCGGGTGAGCATCGCTATGCTCACCACCAGAACTCCGCACAGGCTGATGACCATGGCCATCGGCATGGCGCTGCCGTCGTACAAAATACCCACGAGCGACGCGGCTCCGGCGGCGACGCTGAATTGCAGGCAACCGAGCATTGCCGACGCACTGCCCGCGCGCGCGCCCTGCCCGTTCATGGCGCAAGCCGAGGCGTTGGGCAGGATGCAACCGAGGCTGGCGATGCAGATAAACAGCGGAATCAGCAATGGCCACAATTGCTCGGTGTGCAGTGAACTGACCGCGAGCAGCGTCAGGCCCGCCGCGAGGTAGATCCATACGGTGCGCGCCAGCAGGAACGCCGGGCCACGCTTGGCCAGCAACCGTGCGTTGACCTGCGCCACCAGAATGAACCCCGCCGCATTGGTGCCGAACAACCAGCCGAAGTGCTCGGCCGGCACGCCGTAGAGTTTGATGAAGACGAACGGCGAACCGGCGATGTAGGCAAACATCCCGGCGATGGCGATGCCACCGGTCAGGGCGTGGCCGAGGTACACCGGATCCGACAACAGCCGACCGTACTGACGCAACGCGCCTGACAAGGGCTGGCGTGGCATATTCGCCGGCATGCTTTCCGGCAAGCCGAGCGCCACGGCCAGCCCGGCCAGTGCACTGAAACCGGTCAGCACCAGGAAGATCGATTGCCAGCCCGTGGTGTTGACCAGCAACCCGCCGAGCATCGGCGCGAGAATCGGTGCCAGGCCCATGACCAGCATCAGTTGTGAAAAGACTTTCGCCGAGCCCACCGCATCGCATTTGTCACTGACGATCGCCCTTGAAATCACCATCCCCGCACAACCGCCCAGCGCCTGGACGAACCGCGCACCTAGCAGCCATTCCAGGTTCGGCGCGTAGGCGCACGCCAGGGAAGCGATGGTGAACAGACCGACCCCCGTCAGCAACGGAATACGCCGACCAAAACGATCCGCCACCGGGCCGTACATCAGCTGACCTATGGACAAACCGAGGAAATACGCCGCCAGCGTCAGTTGAACGTGCTGTTCATCGGTGCCGAACGCCAGCGCCATGGCCGGAAACGCCGGCAGATAGAAATCGATTGCCAGCGGGCCAAAAGCGCTCAGTGCGCCAAGAATCAAAATGGTACGGAAGTTCATCGGGTATCCAGTGGGACGGAGGTCGGCGGGCACACAGTCTAGCCGCGCATCGACGCCTTGAACATTCCGATAGCTCGCTAACTATTAAAAACTCTGAAAAACGCCGGCCCTTGTAGGAGCAGAGCTTGCTCGCGAATGCGGTGGGTCAGCCACGTCAATGCCGTCTGACAAACCGAATTCGCGAGCAAGCTTCGCTCCTACAGTGGTTTTGCGTGTTGCTTCAGGCGACTTTCACTTCGTAGCCTTCTTCGCTGATCGCGGCGATCACTTGATCCGCGGTCAACGCACTTTCGACGCCGACTTCCTTTGCCGCCAGATCGACCCGCACGCTGGCCGCAGGATCCTTGGCTTGCAGCGCTTGAGTGATGGCTTTGACGCAGTGACCGCAGGACATGCCTTGAACGTTGAACACTTGCATGGAATGACTCCTTTAGTGAGATTGCGAACAGTCTCGAGCTTGCCACCATGGCAAGGTCAAGTTCTGAAGTGAGCTGCCGGGCTGGCAATCGGCGTCGCGCTCGGCCAAGCTGCGTGCATCTATGACTCGATCTCAGGAGATTCAGCCATGCGCTGGTCAGCTCTCAGCCTGTTTGGCTTCCTCAGCCTTTTCGCCGCCGTGCCCTCGGTCAATGCTGCCGGGGAGGATTACGGCGTGTTGATCATTTCCCGCGAGCGCCTGGAAGTGTCGACCAACTGCGAAATCGGCGTGTACATCCAGGATCAACTGTCGGCACGGCTGTTTCAGGAACAAAGCACCTCGTTCAACCTGCCGCCAGGCAACGTTTCGCTGCGCCTGAAATTGCTGCCGGGCCAGGCGCCGGGCTGCAACCCAGGCATGCTGGCGCCGGGCTCGCAGAACATCAGCCTCAAGGCCGGGGATGTGTTGAAGTACCGGATTGCGATGACGCAGGAAGGGATGTACCTCAAGGCGACAGCCCTCGATTATTGAGTCGCCTGTAAAAGATCGCAGCCTGCGGCAGCTCCTACAGGTGTACGCATAGTTCTGTAGGAGCTGCCGCAGGCTGCGATCTTTTGATCTGAGACATGGCGCTTGACCTTGCCAGCATGGCAAGGTTGATCCTGTAGGCATCTACTACAGGGAGTGCGACCGATGTCCGAATCCACCACGTTTGATCTGCCGATTGCCGGCATGACCTGCGCCAGTTGCGCCGGCCGTGTCGAGCGTGCCTTGAGCAAAGTCATCGGCGCCACGGCTGTCAGCGTCAACCTGGCCACCGAGCAGGCGCGGGTTCAAGCGCCCAGCGACAGCCTGCCGGCGTTGATGGACGCGGTGCAGCAGGCCGGTTACAGCGTGCCGCAGCAGAGTCTGGAGTTGAGCATCGACGGCATGACCTGCGCGTCCTGCGTCGGTCGGGTCGAACGGGCGCTGGCCAAAGTGCCCGGCGTCAAAAGCGTCAGCGTCAACCTGGCCAACGAACGCGCCCACCTCGAACTGCTCGGGCAGATCGATCCGCAAACCCTGATCGCTGCCGTGACCAAGGCGGGTTACAACGCCAGCGTCTGGGAAGTCGAACACCCGCCAACCGACACGCAACATCAGCGCCTGCACCGCGAACGCTGGGTGTTGATCATGGCCATCGCCCTCGCCTTGCCGCTGGTATTGCCAATGCTGCTGCAACCGTTCGGCGTGCACTGGATGCTCCCGGCGTGGGTGCAGTTCGCCCTGGCCACACCGGTGCAATTCATCTTCGGCGCACGCTTTTATGTGGCGGCATGGAAAGCCGTACGCGCCGGTGCCGGCAACATGGACCTGCTGGTCGCCCTCGGCACCAGCGCCGGTTATGGCTTGAGCCTCTACGAATGGGCCACCGCCGCCGGACGCATGCCGCACCTGTATTTCGAAGCCTCTGCGGTGGTGATCGCCTTGGTGCTGCTGGGCAAATACCTCGAAAGCCGCGCCAAACGCCAGACCGCCAGCGCCATCCGCGCCCTCGAAGCCTTGCGCCCCGAGCGGGCGATTCAAGTCATCGACGGTCGCGAGCAGGACGTGGCGATCAGCGCCTTGCGCCTGAATGATCTGGTGCTGGTCAAACCCGGCGAACGTTTCCCGGTGGACGGCGAAGTGGTCGAAGGCCAGAGCCATGCCGACGAAGCGCTGATCAGCGGCGAAAGCCTGCCGGTGCCGAAACAGCCCGGCGACAAGGTTACCGGTGGCGCCATCAACGGTGAAGGTCGCCTGTTGGTTCGCACCCAGGCCTTGGGTGCGGAAACCGTACTGGCGCGGATCATCCGCCTGGTCGAAGACGCGCAAGCGGCGAAAGCACCGATCCAGAAACTGGTGGATAAAGTCAGCCAGGTGTTTGTGCCGACGGTGCTGCTGATCGCACTGGCGACCCTGATCGGTTGGTGGTTGTACGGCGCACCGATGGAAACCGCGCTGATCAACGCCGTCGCGGTATTGGTGATCGCCTGCCCTTGCGCCCTCGGGTTGGCCACGCCAACGGCGATCATGGCTGGCACCGGTGTGGCGGCGCGCCACGGGATTCTGATCAAGGACGCCGAAGCACTGGAACGTGCCCATGAAGTCAGCGCGGTGGTGTTCGACAAGACCGGCACGCTGACTTCGGGTGCACCGCGTATCGCCCATTTGAACGCCATCGACGGTGACGACGCCGCCCTGCTGCAAATGGCCGGCGCGCTGCAACGCGGCAGTGAGCATCCACTGGCCAAGGCGGTTCTGGATGCGTGCACCGAACGCGGGTTGGCCGTGGCCGATGTCAGCGACAGCCAGTCCCTGACCGGGCGCGGCATTGCCGGCAACCTCGAGGGTCGGCGCCTGGCGCTGGGCAATCGTCGCCTGCTGGAAGAAAGCGGGTTGAGCGCGGGACCATTGGCCGACGCTGCTACCGCATGGGAAACCGAAGGCCGGACCCTGTCCTGGTTGATCGAGCAAAATCCCACGCCGACCGTGCTGGGTTTGTTCGCCTTCGGTGACACCCTCAAATCAGGCGCGCTGCAAGCGGTGCAACAACTCAGCGCCCGCCACATCAGCAGCCACTTGCTGACCGGAGATAATCGCGGCAGCGCCAAAGTGGTCGCCGAGGCGTTGGGCATCACCGACGTGCACGCCGAAGTACTGCCGGCCGACAAAGCCGCCACCGTCGCCGAACTGAAAAAGACCGGCGTGGTAGCGATGGTCGGCGACGGCATCAACGACGCCCCGGCCCTGGCCGCCGCCGACATCGGCATTGCCATGGGTGGCGGCACCGACGTCGCCATGCACGCAGCCGGGATCACCCTGATGCGCGGCGATCCTCGACTGGTGCCGGCAGCGCTGGACATCAGTCGCAAGACCTACGCGAAGATTCGTCAGAACCTGTTCTGGGCCTTCGTTTATAACCTGATCGGCATTCCGCTGGCCGCGTTCGGTTTCCTCAACCCGGTGCTGGCCGGCGCAGCGATGGCGTTGTCGAGCGTCAGCGTGGTGAGCAATGCGTTACTGTTGAAAACCTGGAAACCCAAGGATCTGGAGGACAACCGATGAACATCGGCCAAGCAGCCCGCCAAAGTGGCCTGAGCGCGAAGATGATCCGTTATTACGAGTCCATCGGCTTGCTCAAGGCGGCTCATCGCACCGACAGCGGTTACCGGGTTTACGGCGCTGACGACTTGCACACGCTGGCCTTTATCAAGCGATCGCGGGATTTGGGGTTTTCCCTGGAAGAGGTCGGCAAACTGCTGACCCTCTGGCAGGACCGCCAGCGAGCCAGCGCCGATGTGAAAGCACTGGCTCGTCAGCACATCGACGAGCTGAACCAGAAAATCCGCGAACTCGGTCAGTTGCGCGACACGTTGCAGGACCTGGTCGAGCACTGCCAGGGCGATCACCGCCCGGACTGCCCGATCCTCAAAAATCTTGAGTCGGGTTGCTGCGCCGTACCCGCTCACCCCTGATCGCGAGCACCTTCACCATCAACAAGGTGGTGAGGGGAATGCCGTGGAACAACAACACCACCGCGCCGGGCGTCCACCATGAATAGAACGGCGCGGCGATCAACATGCCAATGCCGAACCCGGTCATTTGCAGCAACGTCAGAAAGCTGAAAATCGGCAGGCGCAGGTTGTCCGGTTCACGTTGCAGTCGCGACATCAGGCCGACTTCCGAGAAGCCGTCGCCCAGCCCTGCCGGCAGTGAGAACAACAACAAACCGTAGAGCGTTTGCTGCTGGAACATCAGGATAAAGCCGCAGGACATTAGCAACACGCCGAAGAAATACCGTCGCTCCAGGTTCACGTTGTCCGAGCCTTTCAGGCGACTGGCAATCCGTGCGCCGATCAATTTTCCACTGGCCCAGACTGCCAGCATCAGGCCCAGCGTGGTGCTGGCCGATTCGGGTGTCAGCAATTTTGAAATGATCGGCAAACCGACGTTGTGTGCAGCGCTGCCCAGAGTGTCGGCCATGGTGACCGCGAGCATCGCAGCCACCACCGGTGTGGTGCGCAGACCTTGGCGCAGCGCTGACCATTCGCCTCGTTCATGATGGGGCCCGGCACTGGGAGACGGTCCGGCAAACCGCAGCGGCAGGATGAACAACGCGGCCAGCAGGTAAGTGACCACGTTCAGCGCAAAGACTGTTTCAAAGCCGAACGCCGCCACCAACAGGCCGGCCACCAGACTTCCGCCGACCATCGCCGCCGACGATGCGGAGGTGATCCAGGCGTTGGTCTTGAGCAACTGCTCGCCATCGATCAAGTGCGGCAACTGGCTGTTGAGGCCGATGGCGAACAATGAATTGCCCAAGCCCAGGCCAAAAGCGATCACCGGCAGCAAAAGCGCTTGCTGGCTGACTGGCAACACCAGCAGCAAACCCAGCAATCCGGCGCGCAGCAGGTCGAACGCGATCAACGGCAAGCGCCCGGCCCAGCGGCGATAAAAACTCGTGCCGATCAGGCTGGCGAAAATCCCTCCGCCCACGCGACTGGCGAGGAAGATACCGACGCTCATGGCGCTGTTGCTGAGCAGGTAGACGTAGGTGGCCAGGGCGACCATGTTGAGGAACGCGCCGAAGTCCGAGACCAGACGGGCGGCAATGATCAGTCGGGCATTGCGGGTGGAGGTGTTCACATTCAGTCCTGTAGGAGCGAGCTTGCTCGCGATAAACCTGAGAGCGCTGCTGGGTGTCAGGTTTACAGCGTTATCGTTGACGACCATCGCGAGCAAGCTCGCTCCTACAGGGAACTATGCGGTTCATAAAAAACCCGGCCGAAGCCGGGTTTTTCGTCAACCGATCACTGCATCCACGGTGGAGGCGGTTCTTCGGTTTTGCTCGGTGGCGCATCATCTGCTGCGCGTATCGCTTGTTTGCGTTCTTCATCCAGGCGTGCTGCCTCGATTTCGCGTATGACCCCGCCAACGTCGGCCAACTCTTCCGGTTCGTCGAACTCGCCGGTCAAGACACTGGCCGGGTGCAAGGTGCCGGCTTCGTACAAGGCCCACATTTCCTTGGCGTATTTGGTCTTTTTCAACTCCGGGGCAAACCGCCCGAAGTAGGACGCCATGTTGCCCACGTCGCGCTCCAGCATGCTGAACGCGTGGTTGTTGCCCGCCGCGTCGACCGCTTGCGGCAAGTCGATGATGACCGGGCCGGTCGGCGTCAACAGTACGTTGAACTCGGACAGGTCACCGTGCACCAGGCCGGTACACAACATCAGCACGATCTGCGAAATCAGGAACGCGTGATATTCGCGCGCCTGGTCCGGCTCCAGCACCACGTCGTTCAGACGCGGCGCGGCATCGCCGTACTCGTCGGCCACCAGTTCCATCAGCAGCACACCTTCAAGGAAGTCGTAAGGCTGAGGAACCCGCACACCCGCACCGGCCAGACGAAACAGCGCCGCCACTTCGGCGTTCTGCCAGGCATCTTCGGTTTCTTTCTTGCCGAACTTGGAGCCCTTGGCCATCGCCCGAGCCTGACGGCTGTTGCGTACCTTGCGACCTTCCTGGTACTCGGACGCCTGGCGGAAACTGCGTTTATTCGCCTCCTTGTAGACCTTCGCGCAACGCAACTCGTTGCCGCAGCGCACCACATAAACAGCTGCTTCTTTACCACTCATGAGTGGGCGCAGCACCTCGTCGACCAGACCGTCCTCGATCAGGGGTTCAATGCGTTTTGGAGTCTTCATCAGCTTTTATTGTGGGTCCTTTATTACCAAACACGCGAAAGTCATTCGTTATACGGCAATCCACTCATTCGGGGGAGGGGTTACCGACCTATGAACGTTGCGGATGCACACAATGTGCCGAAAAAACCCGGCAAACCCGCCGATGCTCATCGACCGCCAAGGATCATAGCCGAGCCGGCAGCACTTGTTGGAGAAGGGATGCGAGGGGATTTGCGACAGAATCCGACATACCGGTCCCTACCGTTCGCAAGATTTTTTTCAACAGCCCTCAATTTCCTCCTTTAGCAGCCGAAGTCATCTGTAACAAAGTGAATTGTCCGACGATCGTTCCGACAGAAAACGATGGCGTGCCCAAGGGATCGGGTTCAACAAAACGTTTACGGCTGCCAATAATTCCGCGAGTCATCTGCACTGCGTGGGCCTACAAGAAAATCTGGAGCGCGGATGAACATCAAACAGAAGTTGACGTGGGCGTTTGCAATCATCGCCTGCCTGCCCGTGGTGCTGGTCGCCACCCTCGTTGTGTTGAACTTGCGTAGTGATGCCAAGGACGAGTTCGTCGACAACAGCGGTCGTGAAATCCGTCAGGTCAGCAATGCCATGCAACTGTTTTTCGACGGCATCAGCCAGAACGTCGAATACCTGGCCAAGCAACCGCTGATCACAAACTCCGACGACAGCCTCAAGACCTACATGAAGGCCGACGCCGCCAGCGTTCCCCAAGGCGAGGCGGACAAAAAAGTCTTCGGCTTCCTGCAGGACCTGGGCAATTCCCATCCGTCCTACGCCTACGCGATCCTCGGCACTGCGGCCGGCGGTTACGTGTCGTGGCCGGACGACGCCAAGCTGGCCAACTACGACCCGCGCCAGCGTCCGTGGTACAAGGCGGCCCAGGCCAAACCGGGCAAGCCGTTCCGTACCGAGGCCTATTACTGGGCCGAAAATGATACGTCCTACGTCAGCACCGTACGCACCATCGACAACAAGCTGGGCACCAACGGTGGCGTGGTCAGCATCGACGTGTCGCTCAAACAGCTCACCGAACTGGTCAAACAGATCAAGCTCGGCGAAACCGGCTACCTGATGCTGCTGGAAAACTCCGGCACCGTACTGGTCGATCCGAAACAACCGGAACACAACTTCAAGGCACTGGGCAGCCTCGGCGAGGGTTATGCGCAACTGGCCAAGGCCGGCAAAGGCCTGGTCGAAGTCGAGCTCAATGGCGAGCGATACATGGCCAACGTCTGGCCTTCCGAGCAATTGGGCTGGACCTTCATCGGCCTGATCAAGCAGAGCGACGTGATGAGCACCGCGACTCAACTGACCTGGTTGATCGCAATCATCGCCGCCGTGCTGGCAGTGGTCTTCGCCGTCGTCGGCGCCAGTTTCGCCAGCGTCATCGTGCGTCCGATCCGCAGTGTGGCCGATGGCCTGGAAGGCATTGCCCAAGGTGAAGGCGACCTGACCAAGAACCTGCAAATCCGTGGCAGCGACGAAACCGCGCAACTGGCCAACTGGTTCAACCAGTTCCTGGCGGCGATTCGCAACCTGATTCAAAGCATCGGCGGCGCCGCGACCAAAATCCTCGCCACCTCCAAGAGCTCGACCCAAGTCTCCAGCGACATGGCCGAAGCGGCCGGACGCCAGCGTGAAGCGGTGGACATGGTGTCGACCGCGTTCCACGAAATGGTCGCCACCGCCAACGAAGTCGCGCGCTCATGCAGCCAGGCGGCCGAGTCGGCCGACAGTGGCCAGCGCCAGGCACGTGAAGGTCAGCAACAGATTGATGCCGCCGTGACCAGCGTTGATCGCCTGAGCCAGGAAATCGAACAGTCGGCGCAGTCGATGCAACAACTTGAGCGTGACAGCAACGACATTCAGTCGATTCTCGGGACTATTCGTTCAATCGCCGAACAGACCAACCTGCTGGCGTTGAACGCTGCCATCGAGGCCGCACGGGCCGGTGAACAAGGTCGCGGTTTTGCGGTGGTGGCGGACGAAGTGCGGGCCTTGGCCAAGCGCACCGCCGACTCCACGGCGGAAATCGACGGCCTGCTTGGCAACCTCGCCAAACGCACCAGCCAGGTGACTCAGCAGATGCATGCGAGCCTGGAAGTGTCGCAGCAGTCGGTGACTCGCATCGGTGAAGCGCGCAGCAGCTTCGGGCAGATCCGTGAATCGGTGGACGTGATCCGCGACATGAACACCCAGATCGCCACAGCGGCTGAACAGCAGCATCAGGTGGCCGAAGACATCAATCGGCACATCAGCCAGATTCATGGCGATGCGCAGTTGGTGGCAGAACTGGCGAACTCGGCGCGGTTGGATTCGCAGAGCCTGGCCGGGTTGTCGAATGAGCTGGATGGGTTGGTTCGCCGTTTCCGTACCTGACGGCGACCGCTTCGCGGTCGATCGCTGGCAAGCCAGCTCCTACAGGATTTGCGTGATCCCTTGTAGGAGCTGGCTTGCCAGCGATGGCGGCCTCACTGCCGAAACAACTCTCCAGGCGTAAACCCGAACAACCCTCTAAACGCCGCAATAAACGCCGACGTCGAGTCATACCCACACGCCAACGCCGCATTCGTCACGCTGTCCCCCGCCTCCAGCAAATTCAACGACGACAGCAGCCGCATTCGTTGCCGCCAGCCACGAAAACTCAATCCCGTTTCCCGCTGGAACAAGCGCATCAGGGTCTTCTCCGACGCACCCAATCGTTGTGCCCATTCCTGCAAGGTCACGTTGTGTTCCGGGTTTTCGATCAATTCGTTGCACAAGCCCAGCAAGCGTTCATGGCGCGGCAGGGGCAGCGAGAAACCGACCTCCGGCAAATTCGCCAGTTGATCCAGCAGCACATTCACCAGCCGCGCCTCCGGGCTGTCGCCCTGTGGATATTCCACCGGCAGCGCACAAAAACTCTTGATCAGCTCCCGGGCCAGCGGCGTCACTTCCAACACCCGGCAACGCCCGTCCGCCCATTGGCAATCCTCGCGACGCACGTAAAGGCTGCGCATTTCGGCGCGCATCGAGGTCACGACCTGATGTTCGAGATCCGCCGGAATCCAGATCCCCCACTGCGGCGGCGCAAAAAAACTGCCCTCGGCGGTATGCACACCGAGGACGCCGCTGATGGCGTAGGAGAATTGCACCCAGTCGTGGCGATGAGACGGCGTCCATGAACCGGCGTTGAGGCTTTCGGCACGTGCGTACAACGGACGCGGCAACACGGTCAGGGCCGGGATGGTCCGTTCGAGGGATTGTTGTCCGTTAGTCGGCATTGACTGGCCTTATGTCGCGGGATTGCTGATTAGGCGACCTTAAGCCATGCCACTCATCTATTCAATATCGGTGACCCCCTGTGGGAGCGGGCTTGCTCGCGAAGGCGGAGTGTCAGTCAACTAATGTATCGACTGACCCACCGCCTTCGCGAGCAAGCCCGCTCCCACAGGTTCCCGGTTTCATTCGGTTAAATCTTCAGCGTTCGATGATTGCGGTGACGCCCTGCCCGCCCGCCGCACAAATCGAGATCAACCCCCGGCCCTTGCCGGCAGCGTCGAGCAGCTTGGCCAGATTGGCGACAATGCGCCCGCCCGTCGCTGCAAACGGATGCCCTGCCGCCAGTGAACTGCCTTTGACGTTTAGCCGGCTGCGGTCGATGGAGCCCAGTGGCGCGTCGAGGCCGAGGCGGGTTTTGCAGTACTCGGGGTCTTCCCAGGCCTTCAAGGTGCAGAGCACTTGTGCGGCGAAGGCTTCGTGGATTTCGTAGTAATCGAAGTCCTGCAAGGTCAGGCCATTGCGCGCCAGCAAACGCGGGACCGCGTACACCGGCGCCATCAACAGCCCTTCGGCACCGTTGACGAAATCCACCGCCGCCGCCTCGCCATCGCGCAAATACGCAAGGATCGGCAAGCCGCGTTCCTTCGCCCATTCTTCGCTGCCCAGCAGCACCAGCGACGCGCCGTCGGTGAGCGGCGTCGAGTTGCCGGCGGTCAGCGTGCCTTTGGCGCTTTTCTCGAACGCCGGTTTCAGCGGCGCAAGTTTTTCCAGGGTCAGGTCCGGGCGCAGGTTGTTGTCGCGGGTCAGGCCGAGGAATGGCGTCATCAGGTCGTTGTGCCAGCCTTCGGTGTAGGAGGCCGCCATTTTCTGATGACTTTCCAGCGCCAGTTGATCCTGCTCGGCGCGCGCAATGTTCCAGGTCTGCGCCATCAGTTCGCAGTATTCGCCCATCGACAGGCCGGTGCGGGGTTCGCCGTTGCGCGGAAATTCCGGGACGAGATGACCCGGTCGCAGCTGCAAAAAAGTTTTCAGTTTGTCGGCCGTAGTCTTGGCGCGGTTGGCTTGCAGGAGGATTTTGCGCAAACCTTCGTTGATGCCGATGGGCGCGTCGGACGTGGTGTCGACGCCGCCGGCAATGCCGCACTCGATCTGGCCCAGGGCGATTTTATTCGCCACCAGCAACGCCGCTTCCAGACCGGTGCCGCACGCTTGCTGGATGTCATAGGCCGGCGTGGTCGGCGACAGTCGGGAGCCGAGCACGCATTCGCGGGTCAGGTTGAAGTCCCGGGAATGCTTGAGCACTGCGCCCGCCGCCACTTCGCCCATGCGCAAACCGTGCAGGTTGAAACGCTCGATCAGGCCTTCGAGTGCGGCGGTGAGCATCGCCTGGTTACTCGCGGTGGCGTACGGCCCGTTGGAGCGTGCGAAGGGAATCCGGTTACCGCCGATGATCGCGACGCGGCGCAGCTGAGTCATGAAAAAGCTCCTGATGAAAATCCAAATACCAACACCAACCCCTGTAGGAGCCAGCTTGCTGGCGATAGCGTCCGTTCAGGCAATGAAGGTGTCGACTGGACGGACGCCATCGCCAGCAAGCCGGCTCCTACAGGGATTGCATCGCTACAAAATCCCGGGATAAAACCAATCTGCAATGTCCAAGCGTAGGCCTGATCTCGTGGATCGAACGACTGATTGCCATTCGTGGTCCACACTTTGAACCCCAGCTGCTGGAGCGCGTTCCATGTCTGACCGCTATATCGACTTCGCCAATTCATCCATCGGCCATCGTCTGGTCGGGGCCTTGGGGCTGCCGTCGCCGGTTCGGCTGGAACGCTGGCAGGCGGGCCGGCTTCGGCCTGTCGAGGGGGCGCTGCTGATCGGCGGCGGGCCGCTGGCGGAAAAAGTCAGCGCCTTCGCCAACCGCCTGACCGATGCGATTTACAGCTACGGCAGCGAACCTTCGATCGCCACCGCGTGGATTCCCGGCCACGGCCCGAAACTCAAGGCGGTGGTGTTCGACGCCAGTCATCTGGTGCAAACCGATCAGCTCAAGCAACTGCGCGAGTTCTTTCAGCCGCTGATGAAAAACCTCGATCACTGTGCGCACCGGGTCATTCTCGGGCGCGCGCCGCAGACGTTAAGCGATCCGTTTGCCGCCAGCGCCCAGCGCGCCCTGGAAGGCTTCAGTCGTTCGCTGGCCAAGGAACTGCGCAGTGGCGGCACCTTGCAACTGGTCCACGTCGGCGAAGGTGCCGAGGATCAACTGGAAGGCCCGCTGCGGTTTTTCCTTTCGCCCAAAAGTGCGTTCGTCTCCGGGCAAGTGATTCACCTGAACCCCTGCGCCACGCCAGTGACGGACTGGACGCGTCCGTTGTCGGGACGCAAGGCGCTGGTCACCGGCGCGGCGCGCGGCATCGGTGCATCGATTGCCGAAACCCTGGCCCGTGACGGCGCCGACGTGATCCTGCTCGACGTGCCACCGGCGAAAACCGATCTCGACGCCCTCGCCGCACGCCTCGGCGGACGCAGCATCACCCTGGACATCTGCGCCGAAGACGCCGCCACGCAGTTGATCGAGCAGTTGCCTGACGGCGTCGATATCGTGGTGCACAACGCCGGCATCACCCGCGATAAAACCCTGGCCAACATGACCCCGGAATTCTGGGATGCGGTGCTCGCGGTCAATCTCAATGCACCGCAAGTGCTGACCAAGGCTCTGCTCGACAGCGGCACCCTGCACGATAACGGCCGCGTGATTTTGCTGGCGTCCATCAGCGGCATCGCCGGCAATCGCGGGCAAACCAATTACGCGGCGAGCAAGGCGGGTTTGATCGGTCTGGCCCAAGCCTGGGCGCCGTTGCTCAATGAGCGGGGCATCAGCATCAACGCGGTGGCACCGGGATTCATCGAAACGCAAATGACCGCACACATTCCCTTCGGCTTGCGTGAGGCCGGCCGGCGCATGAGTTCGCTGGGCCAGGGCGGCTTGCCGCAGGACGTTGCCGAAGCGGTGGCCTGGCTGGCGCAACCTGGCACCGGCGCGTTCACCGGGCAAGCGCTGCGGGTCTGCGGGCAAAGTGTCTTGGGGGCTTAGCGATGATCACCGATTGGCACACACTCAACCGCGAACCGAGCCTGCCAGGGTTGTATGTGCAGGCCGCTACGCGCCGCAAGATCACCGGCACCACGCTGCCCGATGCGGGTTTGCGTTGCTGGGTCGATGTTGACCCGAAACGCCTGGCGGCCTATCGCAACGTCTGCGGGTTTGCCGACAACGGTTTGTTGCCGCCGACTTATCCACACATCCTGGCGTTCGCGCTGCAGATGCAACTGCTGACCGCCAGGGATTTTCCGTTTCCGCTGCTGGGGTTGATTCACCTGAGCAACCGCATTCGCGTCTTGCGGCCCATGGGCGGCGTGAACCGCGCGCGCATCAGCGTGCAGGTGCAGAATCTGCAACCCCATGCGAAGGGGGCGACGTTCGAGCTGCTGACAACGCTCGATGATCAGTTGGGGCCGTTGTGGGAGGCTGAAAGCCGGATGCTCTGTCGCGGGGTCAAACTCGAAGGCGAACCGGCCGAGGAAGTGCTGGCCCCGACGTTGCCGTTGAGCGAAGTCACCCGCTGGAAAGCGCCGGCGGACATCGGTCGGCAATACGCCAAAGTGTCCGGCGACTACAACCCGATCCACCTGAGTGCGGTGAGCGCCAAACTGTTCGGCTTCCCGACGGCCATTGCCCATGGGTTATGGAACAAGGCGCGAACGCTGGCTGCGCTTGCCGATCATTTGCCCACGGCAAACGTCGAGATTGCCGTGCAGTTTCGCAAACCGGTACGCCTGCCCGGTGAGGTGACACTGCTCGCCAGTGCGGCGGGGTCCAGTGGAGATTTCCAGCTGCTGGGTGCAGGTGATCTGGAGCACATGGCCGGACATTGGCGACCGGTTGCCTGATCGTTCGCATCAGCCAGATCAGCAGGACAAAGCTCTGCAACCGGTAAAAAACGTCCGTTTTGGCTGAATGATTCTATGCTGACATTACATAGTGATAGTCAGGGTAGACGCACTCATGAAAACAAACCTCCCCCGCAAGCAAACAAGTGCCGTAGCCACCACGGATCGGAGCCGGCAACTGGACAGGATTCCCGCCGCGCTGTATTTTGATGCCGCCACCGACGCCATCGCCCGTTCGAGCGTGCAATTTTGAGTTCCGGGGACAAGCTGTTCGGGCGCTTGCTCAACCGTAATCCGCCGCCACCGGAAATCCCCAAGGCCCTGAGCACGCCAGGTGTCGGCTTACAGATGCGCCTGGACGCCGAAGGCCGGGTCATTCATCTGGCTGGCCCGCTGCGCCATGGCCTGGCCCAGCAGCACCCCGCCGCGCAGGCGCCGCTTCTACACGATTACCTCATGCCGCACAGCAGCCTCGCCGTCCAAGGCACACCGGCCGACTGGCAAGGACAAAGTCTGGATCTGGACTTTTTCAGCCTCAGCGGGCAACCCTTGCACCTGCGCGGCTGGGTGCAGCCGTTGGCCGATGCCTGGCTGTTGCAGTTACTGGACATCGGCGATTTGTTGTACGAACGCCGGCAAGCGCGCAGCCGCGAACTCTGCCAGTTGCTCGCGACACAGATCGGTGATCAGTTGCGCCTGTGCAGCCTGGCGCGCCTGCCCGACGTACTGCTGGAACAACTGCAACATCTGGCGCGGCGTTTTCAAATCCCGTGCATGGCCGTGGCGTTGCTGGATGAACAGGAAGACGGTTGGCAGATCCATCAACATTACGCGGCCTTTGATGCGCCCCGGCTGTGGCAAAACGGTCAACGCCTGGGCACCGGGCTCGACAGTTTGAACGGCTCCGCCCCGCAGCATTTGACCCTCGGCGAGCACCCGCGCCTGCACAGCCTCTTCGGTAATGCCGAAGGGCTTGCGGTGCCTTACCACGATGCGCAAGGCGTGGTCGCGTGGTTGCTCTGTGGTTTTTACCCGGTGCAACAACGTGCACCCGACGTCGGAGAGCGCGACTGGCTGCAGCTCGCCGCCGCGCTCGCCGGGCCATTGCTGGAGCGTTTGCGTGAGCATCAGCATCATCTGCAACTGGAGCGACTGGAATCGCTGCAAGCCTTGCTCGGCAGCGGATGGTGGGAAATTTTCAGCGACAGCGCCGAGGTGCAATTGGCGTCGTCGCTGGCCAACACACTGAACCTGATCAGCACACGCATGCCCCTGCACGCCTGGCTCGAGCAGGTCCACCCTGCCGACCGCAAAGCGTTGCGCAGTCGTCTGCAAGACTTGCAGGACGACGGCACACCTTTATTGCTCTGCGTGCGCCTGCATCACCCCGACACGCCGACCTGGTATCGCCTGCAAGGCCAAGCCATGGGCGTCGGCAAAGACCGGCGGCTGGTGGGTTTCATGCTCGACATCAGCGACATCAAAAACCAGCAACAGGACGCCGCGACGGCCCAGAGCGCGAAAATGGCCACCCTTGGCGAAATGGCCACGGGCCTGGCGCATGAAATCAGCCAGCCGCTGAACGTGATGCGTCTGGCCATCGTCAACGTGCTCAAGCGCCTGGACAACGGTGAAGTGCAGGTCGACTACCTGATCGACAAACTCAACCGCATCGATGCCCAGGTCCAGCGTGCGGCGCGGGTGGTCGATCACATGCGAGTGTTCGGCCGCCGCTCGGAGGCCGAGCAGCATCCCTTCAATCCGGTTGACGCCATCGGGGGCACGCTGTCGCTGCTGGCCGAGGAGTTGCGAGGCAAAGGCGTCGAGCTCAGGGTCAGCGAGACTGGTTTCCAGGTTCAGGTGCGTGGCAATGTCGATCAGCTGGAACAGGTGCTGATTAACCTGATGGTCAACGCGCGGGATGCATTGCTGAGCAAATGCGAAACGGATGGGGATTTCAAACCGTGGATTTCGCTGCACACCGAACGTGACGAACATTCAGTGCGACTGTGGGTCGAGGACAACGGTGGCGGTATCGATCCGCAGTTGCTGGAGCGGATTTTCGAACCGTTTTTCACCACTAAACCGGTGGGTGTGGGTACGGGGCTGGGGTTGTCGGTGAGCGTTGGCATCGTCGAGAACATGGGGGGAACACTGCGTGCGAGCAACTCGGCCGAGGGTGCTCAGTTCTGTATTGAGTTGCCGATTGCAGTGGACGATCGGATCACCGGATAGGCTTTGTCTTTCTGGCCAGGCAAATAAAAACCTGTAGGAGCCGGCTTGCCGGCGATGGCGATGGCGATGCCAAATTCAACATAGATGTTGAGTGTTGAACCGCCATCGCCGGCAAGCCGGCTCCTACAGGTTTATTTGGGTGGGTAATTGGCGAGGATCCGCCCGACCGTCTCACGTATCGCGGTGCTGCGGTCCGACGGGTTCGGCGTGCGGCTGAGGATTTGCTCGTCACTGCCGCGCCACACCAGTTTGCCGTCCTTGCCGTCGAGCAGGTCGATCTGGATGATCGCCACTTTGTAGCTGATGTTGCGGGTTTCGTTGTACATCGGCCCGCCCCAGTAGCCATTCCACGGGTTACCCCAAGCGCCGCCATAGTTGGTGGTCACTTGTTGCTGACGGTCTTCGACGATCAGGTAGGTTTGCACACTCACATCACCCTTTTTGCCCGCAGCGGCCGGACGCAGGCCACGCTGGTCCAGCTGATCGGCCACCGATTGGCGGATGCGCTGTTCGGTCAGGTCGCTCTTGATCCGTGGGTCATCGGGGCGATATTGCAGGGCGGGGTCTTTCCAGCTCCAGCTGCGATAGGCGGCAAAATCGCGGCTGGCGTCGAAGTCATGATTGACCTGGTTGGCGGCGCAGGCTGTCAGGAGCGCGGCCACTGCCAGTAAAACGAGACGGCGGAACATGATGATTCTCCGATTGAAGACATGAACCTGTGAAACGCTTCTTTTTTACAGAAGCTAACTAGGAGGATACGCCGACATGGCCTTTTCCACAGCCTCTCGAATGGCATCGGCGCGTGCACTCTGGCTGCCTTTGTTGCTGGTTTCGGCGCTCGAACTCCAGACGGGTTGACCGCTTTGAGCATCGAACATGTCCACCTGCACCACCACGACCTGTTCCGAATAGGTGCGAACGATCGGCACCGTGTTGTACATGCCATAACCGCTGCCGTAGCGGTTGTAGCCGCCATACCCGCCGCCGTAGTAACCGTAGTCGTCCTGAACCTGCCGCAAGCGGGTTTCCAGATGCAGATTGGCGCTGACGAACAGGTCCGCCGGACGATTGTCGTGCAGCGGGCGCAAGCCGCGCTGATCGAGGGCGTTGCTCACGGCTTCGGCGACTTGCGCCGAGTCCGCCCACGCCGAACCCGGCGGCAGTTGCCCATTGAGCCAGGCCCAACTGCGGTAGCGGCCATAGTCACGCGGCGGGGCCGGATAGGCGCTGCGGTCGAACGTGTTGGCGGCCTCGGGCGGTGCCGGCGGCAAAGGGTTGGACGTCGCCACATAAGGGTTGCTGCCCTGGCAGGCAGCCAATCCCAGACAGATCACCAATAACCCGGTACGACGTTTCATTTCGCGCTCCGATCAGACCGGCCGACAGATCCAGTGCAGGTAGCGCCCAAGCCCGGCAAAACTTGGGTGACGCCGGTGGGCCAGTTCCATTTCGAGCAAGTCCACCAGTTCGGCGCGAGCCTGAAATTCCACTGGCATGTAGTCGTGAAAAACACGCACCCCGCTCTGGGTTTCGACCTGCCACAGACCTTCAAGTTGCACCGCCAATTCACGCGGATCAAGGGGCTGTTGCGGCGTCAGGCTCTGCTTTTCGCCGGCCATGTCGTTCTTGCGCATTTTGCGGAAGTGGCCCTTGAGCAGGTTGCGGTAGATCAGTGCATCGCGGTTGTAAAACGCCAGGGACAACCAGCCGTCCTGCTTCGTCAACTGATGCAGCACCGGCAGAATCGCATGGGGTTCTGCCAGCCATTCCAGTACGGCATGGCACAGCACCAGGTCGTAGGGTTCGGTGAGCTGACCGAGCAGGTCCTGCCACGGCGCCTGAATAAAAGTGGCCGTCTGGCCTGCATCGGCAAAGCGCTGGCGCGCCCCTTCAAGCATGGGTTCGGCAGGTTCGGCCAGTGTCACGTCATGCCCGCGCTGGGCCAGCCACAACGACATGTGGCCCAGGCCGGCGCCAATGTCGAGTACGCGCAAGGGGCGGTCCGGCAGGGTTTCCGCCAGGTCGGCCTGAAGCACCGCCAGACGGATCGCACCCTTGGCGCCACCGTAAATCTTTTCGGCGAAGCGGGTCGCCAGTTGATCGAAATGACGGTCGCTCATCAGCTGAACCTCCGTTCACTGTCCGCGAGTTTGCTGCGCACCACTTCATTCATGTCCAACCCCAACTCGCTGCATAACAGCAGTAGATAGAGCACGATGTCGCCGATCTCTTGCCCGGCATGGGCGAGTTTGTCCGCCGGTAACTGGCGCGACTGGTCTTCGGTCAGCCACTGGAAGATCTCCACCAGCTCGGACATTTCCACGCTCGCGGCCATGGCCAGGTTTTTCGGGCTGTGAAATTGCCGCCAGTCATTGCGGTCACGGATGGCGTGCAGGCGTTCGGTCAGTTCAACAAGGTTCATCGGGCTCTCCTGAAGGCGTATAGCTTCGGGGGGATGGCCGGGGATGGCAAGTGGGTAGATTTATTCTGGGAGTGAGCCTGCTCGCGATAGCGGACTGGAATTCAACATTGATGTTGGCTGACAAACTGCCATCGCGAGCAGGCTCACTCCCACAGGTAAGATGCAGCCACTATGCTTGTGGGGAACTCCCCAATGCGATCAATGGCCCAAGGCTCAACCACTTACATCAGGACGTTAACGACATGCAGGTAGACAGTTTTTTCGAATGGCTCGGTCAGGCGCTCGGCTCGGTCATCCGCTTTATCGTTGACGTCCTCAGCGGCCTGTTCAATCAGCTGAGCAACGCCGGCAGTAACTTCGTAGAAGGGTTGTCCAGCGCGCTGGGCATGGACACGTCGGTCATCAGCATCATTGCGCTGATCCTGGGGCTGATGCTGTTGTGGTCGGCGATCCGGGCGTTCATGAATGCGTCGATCATCATGGGGATCATCTGGTTGCTGCTGGGGTTGTGGTTGCTTAGCTGGATAATCCACTAGAGCAAACCTCAATCAAATGTGGGAGCGGGCTTGCTCGCGAAGGCGGTGGGGCAGTGAACACTTGTATCGACTGGCACTCCGCCTTCGCGAGCAAGCCCGCTCCCACATTGATCGCGGCAAATTCGGATGTATCGCTACAATGCACGCTCCCCAAGGAGCCTGCATGTCCAACCTGATTGCCGACTGGCGCGACCGCCCGACCCATCGCCGGGTCTGGGCGCTCGCCGCGCCCATGATTCTCTCGAACATTTCCGTGCCGCTGGTGGCGCTGGTCGACAGTACGGTGATCGGCCACTTGCCCCACGCCCATCAGTTGGGCGCCGTCGCGGTCGGGGCCAGTCTGTATACGTTTCTCGCCTGGGCCATGGGCTTTCTGCGCATGGGTTCCACCGGGTTTGCCGCCCAGGCCGCCGGACGCGGGGATGGCGCGGCGTTGCGGCAGATTCTGTTACAAGGCCTGTTGCTGGCCATGGGGCTGGCCATTGCCTTGGGTGCGCTGGGCATTCCGTTGAGCGGTGTCGCGCTGCACTTCATGCAACCTTCGGCGGAACTGGATCAACTCACCCGCGAGTTCTTCCACACGCGATTGTTCGGTCTGCCTGCGGCGCTGGCCAGTTACGCGTTGGTCGGCTGGTTCCTCGGCACGCAAAACGCCCGGGCCCCGCTGGCGATTTTGCTGAGCACCAACCTGGTCAACATTGCGCTGAACCTGTGGTTCGTCCTCGGCCTGGAATGGGGCGTGGTCGGTGCGGCCCGGGCCTCGGTGATCGCCGAATGGACCGGCGCGCTGATCGGCCTGCTGATGACCCGCAAGGCACTGCGCGCCTACCCCGGTCACATCGCCTGGGCCGCATTGGCGCTGTGGCAGAGTTGGCGACCGCTCCTGGCCGTGAACCGCGACATCTTCATCCGCAGCCTGTTGCTGCAATCGGTGTTTTTCCTCATCACCGTACAAGGTGCGCGACTGGGTGACGCTACGGTCGCCGCCAACGCTTTGCTGCTCAATGGTTTGCTGCTGACGGCCCACGCGCTCGACGGGTTGGCCCATGCCGTGGAAGCGCTATGCGGGCACGCGATTGGCGCCCGCGACCGGGACGCCCTGCGCCGTTCATTGGTCGTCGCATGCGGATGGTCGCTGTTGGCGAGCCTGGGGTTTGCCGTGCTGTTCCTGTTTGCCGGGCACTTGTTCATCGAGATGCAGACCGACATTCAGAACGTACGCGACACGGCGTTCATCTACCTGCCCTACCTCGCCGCCCTGCCATTGATCGCGGTCTGGAGCTACTTGCTCGACGGGCTGTTCATCGGCGCGACCCGCGCTCGGGAGATGCGCAACGGCATGCTGTTGACCGTGATCCTGCTGCTGCCGTTCGCCTGGGCGCTGCAAGGTTTGGGCAACCACGGGCTGTGGATAACTTTCCTGTTGTTCATGGTGTTGCGCAGCGTGACCCTCGGCGCAATCGCCTGGGTGCTGCGCAACAACGATGGCTGGTTCGCGGGCCGGGTTCATTGAGGCTGATTGTTCTGCCAGCATTTGCGCAGGCTATCGAGGCGCTCCTGCTGCGTGAGCCCCGACAACGGCTGCACCAGCGAAGCGCGGGGGTGCTGCAGGCGCAGCCATAACCAGCCATCGAGTACCGGCCGCTCGCTGAAACCCAGCGCCAGCCCTTCCTGCACATGAGCCCACAGACGGCTGAAATCGGCCCCGATAGATTGGCTCCAGTGCCAGGCATGCTGCTCCAGCAGGCAGGTTTGCAGGGTTTCACGCTGTCGAGAGCTGAGGTTTTCTTCGACCGCCAGCGGGCTGACGGCGAGCCCCGGGTTGAGCAACTGCTGCCAGCCCTCGCTGCCGATCGCGTGATCGGCCCAGGTCCCGCCGAACCAGTGCAACTGGCTGATCGGACCCAGCCAGCGACTCAGTTCCCGGGCATCACAGGCATCAAAAAAATAACTGGCCGTGTTCGGGTTGTAATAACTCAACAAGGCCCGATGGTGCAGCCCGCAAGAGACGGTGAGCATGCGGCGCAAATGCTCCAGCAACTGCGATGACGGCACCTCGCTGACGATCAGCAAGCCACGCCAGACCTGCGTTTGGCTGTAGCACAACTCGGCCAGTGCCGAGCACGTTCGAAGGTCGATGAGTACCGGGCCGTCTTCGCGCAGTGCCTGCAGTTCGGTGCCCTCGAACAACCAGAACCACTGGGCCTGCGCGAACATCTGATGCAGTGTTGCGCTCGCTTGAGCTGCACTCGGGACATCCAGCAACAGCCATTGCGGGGTTGCGCCAATCATGCCGCACCGCTCTGGCCAAACAGCGTCGCCGCCCGACAGGTGCAAAGCGCCTGCGGGCAGTGACTGAAGCTGCCGCCGCCGGGCAACAGACACAGCAACACCAAGGGCTCGCCCGAGCGCAGGAGTTCCAGCAAGCCATCATGGGGTGATCCGTCCTCAGTCGGGCTGGGCTCCTCAACCTCTTCGAGCGACGACGGCGCGTGAAGAAACCCGCAAATCAGCGGCTGATCCGGATCGCCCTCGATAAAGCTCACCACCACCTCGGTCCCTTCGCTCAGCGGCGAGGCGGTCGGCCCTTCCAGCTCAGCCGCCAACGGCAGCCAACAATGACTGGGCGTCGCGCCTTCACCCTGATAGAGCCAGTCAAACTGCACGGCAATCGGTCTGGAAGGATCGGGCCGCGGCTCATCGACGTCGACCACCCAGGCTCGTTGCAGGCTGTGCATCCGTGGTTTCACCGCGCAATGCGGCGAGACGAAAGGCAACTCCCAGTGAATCGCGCGGATCTGGTTGCTGTACGGGGCCAATGGATCCTGACTGCCCTGATGGTCGACATGGGTCAGCAACCACAAATGATTCCAATCGGCGACCGGATGGCCAGACAAGGGCATCAACTGACCGCTGCGCAGCGCCGGCAGGTCCGTGCAACCTTCGGCACTTTGCGCGGTGCGTTGCTCTGCCTGAAGCTGAAACCGGCGCACCGCAGGAGAAGCTTGCCCGACCGCGAACACCGCGTTTTCGCCGAGACGAAAATGCCCGTGGCCGTCACCGAATACCACGCAATGCCCATCGCTCTGATGCTCGAAATGGTAGTGAAGGCGTTCCTGAGCACAAAGACGCTGGAGAAACTGCAGATCCGATTCCCGATACTGCGTGCAGAAATCACGGGACGGGTAATCGCCAGTCAATTCGAAGCGTCGGTCCTTGCCGGTAATGCCGTGTTCCTTGAGCACCTGGCTGAGGATCTCGGGCACCGACAGCGCGCTGAAAATCCGCTGGCTGAAACGCTGGGACAGGCACGTAAGCTTCGGCCCCAGACGCACGTGGCAAAGCCTGACGCTCGGACCATGGTCACGCTGGACCAGTTCATGCAGTTGGCCATGGAAAGCACTGCCCTCTGGCCCGAAATGCAAAACGGCCGGACGGTACAGCAGGCTTGCAAGGTCCAGCATCGGGTCATCGATCAGCAGATCCACATCGAACACAAAGGGCTCGCTGATCGCTTCTCTACCGGTAAAGGCCAGGACTTCGAAAGGGTCGGGCAGACCGGCTACATCCAGACGAAATGAAGGTTCGTTGACTGGATCGAACATCGGCGATTCTCTACAGGAGGGGCGGCCGGGGATTCTCGCCGAGAGACATGGCCGAGAGACATGGCCGAGTAGAGTGCCGAAGTACAACTTAGGAAATGGCCTACGCGAAAAGAAGACCATATGGCTTTGATAGCCGGGAGTGTGGGACGTTTCGCTTGAAAACAGAGAACCGCCGCACCAGGTCATCCGAAATTTCCGCAGCGTGCGGAACATTTTCAGACAACCTGGCGAGAACGGCGACTTACCTCAGGAAGACAGGTAAGACGAACGGGTCAAGCCCAGACGCAGGGCGTCGAGGAACTGGGTGCGCTCGGCCGCGCTGATGCGCGCACTGGCGCACTTGTCGCGGTAGTGGGTCATCAGCTCTTCCGGCGACAAATGCACGTAACGCAGCATGTCTTCAATGGTGTCGTGGGTTTCGATACCCGCGTGGTACACGCTGCCGTCGGCATTCTGGTAGATGTTCACCGAGTCGGTGTCACCGAACAGGTTGTGCATGTCGCCAAGAATTTCCTGGTAGGCGCCGACCAGGAAGATCCCCAGCAGGTAGTCTTCGCCCTCATTCAGAGCGTGCACTGGCAGGCTGGTCTCGATGCTCTGCTCGTCGACGTATTGCTTGATCTTGCCGTCGGAGTCGCAGGTCAGGTCTTGCAGCACCGCGCGGCGCAGCGGCTCTTCGTCGAGACGGTGCAGTGGCAGGATCGGCAGGACCTGGCCGATGGCCCAGGTATCCGGCAGGCTCTGGAATACCGAGAAGTTGCAGATGTACTTGTCGGCCAGCTTGTCGTTGAGTTCGTCGAGCACTTGACGATGCGAACGCTGACGCGCCTTCAACGAGTTGTGCAGGCGACGGCACACGGCGAAGTAGCATTGTTCGGCCAGGGCTTTTTGCGCCAGGGTCAGCTTGCCGTCGGCGTACTGGGTGGCCACGTCGCTCATGTAGTGAGTGGCGCGCCAGTAGGTTTCGGTGACCATTTCGATGTCGGTCGGGCCGAGCAGGTCAACCAGCCACTGCACGGTTTCCGGCAGCTCTTCCTTGTTGTCGATCTTCGGCACGTCGTCGTTGTGTTTCTCGACGTCGGTGACTTGCACCACCAGCATGGCGTGGTGCGCGGTCAGGGAACGGCCGCTTTCGGAGAAAATGTTCGGGTGCGGCAGGCTCTGCGCGTCGCAGAACTCTTTGAGCATCCCGACCACGACACCGGCGTAATCGTCCATGTCGTAGTTGATCGAGCTGGCGTTACGCGAGTGCGTGCCGTCGTAGTCGACGCCCAGACCGCCACCGACGTCGATGTGGTCAACCGGCAGGCCGAGGTTGCGCAGTTCGCCGTAGTAACGAATCGCTTCCTTGAAACCGTGCTGGTAGTCCGCCAGGTTGGCAATCTGCGAACCCATGTGGAAGTGCAGCAGACGAATGCCCTGGTCCAGACCCGCCGCGCGGAAACGCTCGACCACCGACAGCAGTTGCGCCGCCGACAGACCGAACTTGGATTTCTCGCCACCGGTGTCCGCCCACTTGCTCGAAGCCAGGGACGACAGGCGCACGCGCAAGCCGACCTGCGGCTTGACCTTCAGCGAGGCGGCTTCTTCGATCACCAGGCCGACTTCGGATTCTTTCTCGATCACGATGAACACGTTGTGGCCAAGTTTCTGGCCCATCAGTGCCAGCCGAATGAACTCGCGGTCCTTGTAACCGTTGCACACGATGGTGCCGCCCTTCGGCGCCAGTGCCAGCACGGCCAGCAGCTCAGGCTTGGAGCCGGCTTCCAGGCCGATGGAAACGTTCTGCGTGGCGATGATGTTTTCGATCACCGCTTCTTGCTGGTTCACCTTGATCGGGTACAGCGCGGTGTACTTGCTCTGGTATTCCAGGCGCTCGATGTTGGCATCAAAGGCGCCGGTCAGCTGACGCACGCGGTCTTGCAGAATGTCCGGGAAACGCACCAGCAGCGGCAAGGACAAGCCGCTTTTACGCAGCTGGTCGACTTGCTCGAACAGGTCGATAGGCGAACTGGTCGGACCGTTCGGACGAACTTCGACGCGACCGGCGTCATTGATCGCGAAATACCCGGCCCCCCAATGGCGAATCCCGTAAACACTGCGGCTGTCCGCAACTGTCCATTGGCTGCCATCGTCTTTGCGTGTGCGTCGTACGGACATTGAAGTCCCCTATAAAGAAGTCATAGAGCGTCGCCTGTGTTCAGGCCGGCGCAGTCTAAAGGATGAAAATGACGGTTCGTCAACGAGGGGATAGACCTCGCTGACCGCAGTGAGTTTAGAAACCGGTCAGAACAGGCTCTGTGAAAACCATGTAGGCGACGCCAGGCCAGAAGAAATCAGGACCGGGTCAAGCCGAGGGTGGTTTTCACAGAGGCTGCTAGCCGCCGGACTTCTTTGCCTTGAAACCGAGTTTGATCAGCTCGCCCAACAGCAGCTCGACATGATCGCCCTGGATCTCAATGATTCCGTCTTTCAACGCCCCACCGGTGCCACAGCGTTTCTTCAACGTGGTGGCCAGGTCCTTGAGCGCGTCTTCAGCCAACGGCACGCCGGTGATGGTGGTCACCGTCTTGCCGCCACGGCCCTTGCTTTCGCGACGCACGCGAGCGATGCCGTCGCCGGCCGGGATAACGGTCTGTTTGCAGATACAGGCGTCCACCGGCTTACTGCAATCCGGGCAATGACGACCTGCGTCGGTGGAAAATACCAGGCCACCAAGGGCGGCGAAGGATGCGGCTTTTTTGGCCACCGGCAATCCTCTTGGGAGGACAAAGACTGGTCGCGGCAACCTGGGCAGGTGCCATCGACCGCGAAGCCCCACTCAGGCAGGGGCAGCGCTACTGAAACGGTAAAACATTCATTTCACTGTAGGAGCGAGCTTGCTCGCGATGGACGTTAACGAAAACGCGCGGCGTCAGACAGCACGTGTCGTCCATGCGTTCTTCGCGAGCAAGCTCGCTCCTACAAAAGGTCGCGCAGTGTAACGGCAAAAAGCCGACTTGCTAAGAGCCAATCGGCGCCAATTTATGCCTCTTTTGCGACGTCCTCGCCACGAGCCCGGAGATAGCGCTTCAACGCGGCCAGAGAGTCCGGGCAGTAAGGCTTTTCGTCGATTTCCCGAAGCACTTCATCGATTGGCAAAAAGCGCGCTTCGAGCACCTCTTCCGGTTGCAGGGTCAACGGCCCGTCCCACACCGCCGAAAACGCCGAACACCACAAACGATTGCCGGTGTCTTCAAAGAAAAAATGATCATGGGCAGTGAGCTCCACCCCGCTCACGCCCAACTCTTCTTCAAGCTCGCGGGCGGCCGATTCGGCGTAGGTTTCGCTGGCGAGCACCATGCCCCCCGCCGCCACGTCCCAGTAACCCGGATAAATCGCTTTGCTCAGGGTGCGCCGATGAACGCAGAGTTCGCCAGCCGAATTGAACAGCATGATGTAGGTGCCGCGTCCGATCAGCCCGCGCTCGCGCAGGTCCGAGCGGACCAGGGCGCCGAGCAGGTTGTCCTGCTCGTCGACCCAGGCGATCTGTTCGGCATCCGAGGCCGCGCGGTGGGCGGCCTCTCTGGCGTTATCGACCATGACTCAGCCCTGATTGAGCAGTTGACGCAAATCGATCACTGCGGCGTTGGCCCGGGAAATGTAATTGGCCATGACCAGCGAGTGGTTGGCCAGTACGCCGAAGCCGCTACCGTTGAGAATCATCGGGCTCCAGACCGGTTCCTGCGACGCTTCCAGTTCACGAATGATCTGGCGCACACTGACGGTCGCGTTCTTCTTCGCCAGCACATCGGCGAAGTCGACTTCGATGGCACGCAGCAAGTGGGACAAGGCCCAGGCCTGACCGCGAGCTTCATAGAACACGTTGTCGATCTGCATCCACGGGGTTTCGACGATTTCCTCGTCAACCTGTGGCACCTGACCCGGCGCGACCACTTCGGTCTTCAGCGCGGTGTTCAGTTTGACCCGGCCAACGCTGGCCGACAGGCGTTGCGACAGCGAACCCAAGCGAGTGCCCACATCGCCCAGCCAGTTGTTCAGGTTGTCGGCGCGAGCATAAAACAGCGCGTTTTTCTGCAAAGGATCGGACAGACGCGCCTGATAGCGGCTCAGGGAATTGATGCCTTCCTGATACTCGGACTCGCTGGAGGGCAGCACCCAGCTTTTATTGTCAAAGTTGAAACGCGGCTCGGCTTTCGCCAGATCGGCGTCTTCGGCCGATTGCGACTGCGAACGGGCGAAGTCTTTGCGCAGCGCCCGCGTCAGATCGCGGACCTGGACCAGCACGCCATATTCCCAGCTCGGCGTGTTGTCCATCCACAGGCCCGGCGGGAAACGGTCGTTGGAGATATAGCCGCCCGGTTTGGTCAGCAAGGTGTCGGCGACGGTCTTGAGCGTTTCGACCGTGGTGTAGCCGATGACCATTTGCTTGCCTTCTTTCTCGGCCGCCACTTGAGCATTCTGTTGTACCGGGAACAGCGCCGGCTCCTGGCTCCAGTACCAGCCAAGCACAAAGGCCACAATCAGATAGAGGCCGATCAACGTGGCCAGCGCCCGACTGAACAAAAGGCCACCGATGTAACTGCGGGTAGCCGATTTCGGTTCAGCGGCACGTTCAGGCGCGCTGCCCGCGCGGTTCTTCCAGTCCAGCATGGCGATATCCTTTCAATCACTTGAGTTCATCGGTTCGACCACAACCATACAACAACGTGCCTTTGCCCGGCACCCGTCGTCGGGTTATCCGCAGAAATTAGCGTCAGGGGTCTGTAATAATCGCAGGCCCATGAAATCCGCTGATCATCACAGGGTTTATTTTTGAAACCCGGTCATTATCCGCAGAGGATCATCTAAGGGTTTCCCTGAGCCCAGCCTGCGGAAAAATACGACCAAATTTCGCCTGAAAAATATCGGAATTCCCTGGCAGAGAATGCTCGCCGTGGTGACGGCGGTTTCGTAAAAGCAGACCGCACAAGCCCTGAAACGCCCAAGCCACGGGTATTTCTTAAGATCACAGACCGGCATTTTCAGACCCGCCAGTCAGAAACTGAATGACGTCGCATTGCAGATTATTGACATACGACACTCATGCGACTGAAAAGAGGTGCTAGCATAGAGCCACCAGTCGATCTCAGCATGCACCCTAACTAGTAGTCAGGATATGACCGAGCCAGAAGACCCCAGCCGTGAGCGCCTCAAGCACCACTTTGCCCAGCGGGTAATTCATCAGGCACGTCAAATTCTTGAGATCTGGCAGCGCCTGCAACGCAGTGAGTGGTCCACCACCGACTTATCGGAACTGAGTGAAGCCAACCTGCGCCTGCTGCGTTTCGCCGAGCGCTTCGAACAACCGGAACACACGCAACTGGCACGCCACATCGGCCAGTCGCTGGAGGCTGTCGACGCCAATCGCGGACGCCTCAGCAGCGGTCTGATCACTGACCTCAATCGCTTGATGCAGCGCCTGTCGCGTACCGGCCTGCGCCATGGCGATCAGCTTGAACAAACCTTCCTGCCGCCGTTGCGCAAGCCGATCTACGTGATGCTGCAGGATCACGACCGTGCCGAGCGACTGGCCAAACAACTGGAGTTTTTCGGCCTCAGCGCCCAGTCCCTCGACAGCGTGTCGGCGTTTCGCTCCTCGATGGTCGAGCGTTTGCCTGCCGCGATTGTCATGGACGTGGACTTCAGCGGCCCCGGCGTCGGCCTGAAACTGGCCGCCGAAGCCCAGGTCGGCCTGGATGAACCGTTGCCGTTGCTGTTTTTCAGCCTGCTCGAAACCGACACCCCGACCCGCCTCGCCGCCGTGCGTGCCGGTGGCCAGGAATTTCTCACCGGCACCCTCGAAGCCTCGAGCCTGCTGGAGAAAATCGAAGTCCTGACCTGCGTCGCGCAGTACGAACCTTATAAAGTGCTGATCATCGACGATTCCCGCGCACAGGCCTTGCACACCGAGCGCCTGCTCAACAGCGCCGGGATCGTCACGCGCACCTTGATCGAGCCGATCCAGGCCATGGCCGAACTGGCAGATTTCCAGCCGGACCTGATCATTCTCGACATGTACATGCCGGCCTGCACCGGTACGGAACTGGCCAAAGTGATCCGCCACAATGACCGCTATGTCAGCGTGCCGATCATTTACCTGTCGGCCGAAGACGATCTGGACAAGCAGCTCGACGCCATGAGCGAAGGCGGCGACGACTTCCTGACCAAACCGATCAAGCCCCGGCACCTGATCACCACCGTGCGCAACCGCGCGGCACGGGCGCGCAATCTGAAAGCGCGGATGGTCCGCGACAGCCTCACCGGGCTGTACAACCACACGCACATTCTGCAATTACTCGAAGACTGCAGCTTCCGCGCCCGCCGCGAGAGCAAGCCGCTGAGCTTTGCGATGCTCGACATCGACCACTTCAAACGGGTCAACGACAGCCACGGCCACCCCATGGGCGACCGTGTGATCAAGAGCCTGGCGCTGTTCCTCAAGCAACGATTGCGCAAAACCGATTTCATCGGCCGCTACGGCGGCGAAGAATTTGCCATCGTCATGCCGGACACAGATATCGAAGCGGCCTGTAAAGTCCTCGACGAAATCCGTCAGCGCTTCGCCGAAATCCATTACCCCGCTCAGCCCCAGGACCTCTGGTGCACGTTCAGCGCCGGGGTGGTCGAGCTGTGCGAAGACTCCGACGGCCTGATGATGGCCAGCCAGGCGGACGAGGCGCTGTACCGTGCCAAGCATGCCGGACGCAACCGCGTACAAGCCGCACGGACATCAAAGCAAAGTGCCACTTTTTCATCGGAATCGACCCAGTCAGTCATAACCCTGTAACAGAAACGCAATAACTTCAGGCACTTACCATTTCGCCGTTGGTAGTCCCTTGATGCGCCTGAAGCTGCTGACCAATCTCAACACCCTCCTTTTAGTCGCCGTGTGCGTGGCCCTCGGCGCCACGCTTTGGTGGTCGCAAAAAGCCCTGGAGCGCCCCTATCTGTTGATGGAGCGCTACCTCGGGCTGTCCCAGCAATTTCAGAATGAAGTGGCGCGCAACATCGAGGACTACCTGGCCAGCGGCGACGCCCTGCGCCTGAGCAGCGCCAGCCAAGCCATCGACGGCCTGCAAAAGGAACTCGCCGAGTTACCGCCGACGTTGGCCGACAGTTTGCGTCCGAGCCTGTCGAACCTGGATGAATTCAGCAAAACCGACCTGCTGGCCGCCGGCAAACTCGCGGGCGATCCTCAGGCGCTGTTGCTGCAAGCCGAACGCGAACTCGGCGCCAGCCTCGACCAGTTGAGTCAATACGCCAGCAGCAACGCGAGCTATCTGACGCCATTGCTCACGGCCTCTCAACACCTGGGCAAACTCTCTTTGGCGCGGGACAAACTGGTCAGCAGCGGCCGCAGCGAACTGGCCGCCGATGTCGAGCGCGAAGTCATCAACATCCGCACGCAAGCCGAGCTTCTGAACGCCTTGCCGCTCTTGGGCGTGACCAGTAAAAGTGAATCGGGCACCGACGATTTCGCTGCAATGATGGGCCTGGAGAACACCGAAAAAACCGTTGCGGAAGATGCCGGCGTCGGCCTCAAACGCGAGCTCAACAGCCTGCTCACGCGCTATCCCGCAGAGCTTGCGCGAACCCGCGAGCAGATCCAGAAACGCGCCGACCTCAGCGCCGCGACTCACCAGAAAATCGCTGCCGTGCAACAGTCCATCGCCGGGCTGGAGCCGGTGGTCCGTGCCCAGCACGGGCAGATCCAGAGCGAAGTGCGACTGATGCAAGGGGTGATGATCGGCCTGATTCTGCTGATCGCATTACTCATCGATACCCTGCAGCGGCGCCTGGCCCGAACGCTGACCAACCTCGCGCCAGCACTCTCGACCTGGGCCGAAGGCGACTTCAGCCGCGACATCGAATTGGGCAAGACCAATCGCGAACTGCATGACATCCAGGCCTCGCTCAATCGGCTGCGCGCCTACCTCGTCGATCTGGTCGGAACCATTCGCCTCAACGCCGAGCAGGTCGCCGGCAGCAGCCGCACCCTGGCCGAGTTGAGCAATGATTTGCACAGCGGCGCCGAACATCAGGCGGGTGACACCGCGTTGATCCGCGACTCCCTCGGCGAGCTGGAAGCGACTATTCAACAAGTCGCCGGCGATGCCAGCCAGGCCGCCGACGCCAGCCGCCATGCTGGATTGGCGGTGGAACATGGACAGAAAGTCATCGGATTGAGCCTCACCGGGCTGCATGCGCTGGTGGGCGAAGTACAAAGCAATGCACAGATGATCGAACACCTGGCCGAGGAGTCCGCCACCATCGGCGGCGTGCTGACGGTGATCCGCTCGATTGCCGACCAGACCAACCTGCTGGCCCTGAACGCCGCCATTGAAGCGGCCCGCGCCGGGGAAATGGGACGCGGGTTTGCCGTCGTGGCGGAAGAGGTTCGGTCATTGGCGCAGCGCACCGCAGGCGCTACGGCGGAGATCCAGAACTTGATCGCCGGGCTGCAGACAGCGGCCCGAGAGTCGGTGGAAGGCATGCGCGCGCAGGTTGAACACGCCGAGGCGACGGCCAACCAGGCCCAGGCGGCCGACGGCGCGCTGGATAAAATCGTCGGGGCGATCCAGACGATTTCCGACACCGCCGTACGCATTGCCGATGTCACGGCTCAGCAGAGCGGAGCCGTCAGCGAAATCCGCGATCACAGTGAGCGGATTCACCAATTGGGCGGGGATAACTTGCTGCGTATCGGTGAGGGACGTGAGCAAGGCGAGCATTTGTTGGTGTTGGGCGGGCGTTTGCATATGGCCGTTCAAGCTTTCCGCGTCTGATAAACCGCCATCGCCGGCAAGCCGGCTCCTACAAGGACGCCGCCGTACCTGTAGGAGCCGGCTTGCCGGCGATGGCGCCAGAACAATCACCACAGAACTCCCCGCCCTGCACACCCGGCAACTGTCCGCTATCATGCCCCCAATTCCGATACGCGAGATCGTCATGCGCCGTTTGCTCTGCCTGCTGCTTTTAGTGCTCGCCCTGCCGGCCACCGCCGGCGGTTTGCTGGAGAGTCGACCCAGTTCCACTCTGGGCTCGATCAACAACAGCGCCGACTTCCTGCCGGTGCGCGAAGCCTTTCAACTGAGCCTGATAGACAGCACGCCACAATCGATCAAGCTGCGTTTTGTCGCCACCGAGGGTTATTACCTCTACCGCCATCGCTTTCAGTTTCGCGCCGACCCTGCCGAGATCGTAGTCGGCCCGGCACAGCTGCCCAAAGGCGAGCAGAAACACGATGAGTACTTCGGCGACGTCGAGGTTTACCACGGGATTCTCGATGTCGAACTGCCGCGCAGCGATCAACGCGCCTTCACGCTGGCGGTGACCTATCAAGGGTGTGCCGACAAAGGCCTGTGCTATCCGCCCGAGACCGAACGCCTGAGCATCGACGGCAGTGGCGGCGCCACCACGAGCTGGAGCTGGCGGGAACTGGCATTGTTCTTCCTTGCGGGCCTTGGCCTGACCTTCACTCCTTGCGTGCTGCCGATGCTGCCGATCCTCTCCGGCGTGGTGTTGCGTGGCCAGGTGGGCGGCTTGCGTGGCTTCAACCTGTCGCTCGCTTACGTGCTGCCGATGGCCGTCTGCTTCGCCCTGCTCGGTGCGTTGATGGGGATGTTCGGCGCGCAGCTCAACCTTCAGGCGCGGCTGCAATCGGCGTGGGTACTGGTGCCGTTCGCAATGTTTTTTGCGCTGTTTGCCCTGGCGATGTTCGGTGTCTTCGAACTCAAGTTGCCGCACGCGATCAGCAGTCGGCTGGACCGAATTGCCGGGCGCACCGAAGGCGGTTCGTTGTGGGGCGCGGCGGTGCTGGGCGTGGTTTCCAGTCTGTTGGTTTCACCCTGCGTCTCGGCACCGCTGGCCGGCGCACTGCTGTACATCAGCGCCAGTGGCGATGCGTTGGGCGGCGGCTTGAAACTGTTCATGCTCGGCCTCGGCATGGGGGCACCGCTGTTGCTGGTGGCCACTGGCGGCGCCGCCTGGCTGCCGAAAAGCGGACCATGGCTGGTCTACGTGAAAAACGCGATTGGCGTGTTGTTACTGGGTCTGGCGATCGGCCTGCTCAGTCGCGTGCTGCCGGGGCAGATCACTTTGTTGCTGATCGGTTTGCTGGCCGGTGGTGTCGGCTTGTTCATGGGCGCGCTGGAGTTCGTCTACAAACCTCCGCGAAAACGCCTGGGCCAGTTACTCGGGATGTTCCTGCTGTTTTATGCACTGGCTTGTTGGTATGGCGCCTTCAGTGGCCAGACCGATCCGTTCAACCCGATCGGCCAGCCGCGTGTCGTCAACAGCAACGAGCAGTCACAAAACACCAGCGACTGGCAAACCGTCACGACTCCGGCCGAACTCGATCGCGTCCTCGCCGAAGCCAAATCCTCTGGCACGCCACTGCTGCTCGACTGGTACGCCGACTGGTGCATCAGCTGCAAAGTCATCGAACACAAAGTGCTTAACGACGCGCAAGTCGTCGAACGCCTCAAGGGTTATCGGCTGATTCGCTTCGACATCACCGCCAGCAACGCCGAGCAACGCGCCCTCCTCGACCGATACAAACTGTTCGGTCCACCGGCGCTGATGTTTTTCGGCAAGGACGGTGTCGAACGCGCCGATGTACGAGTGATCGGCGAAATCAGCGCCGCGGACTTCGCCGAACGTGTATCCAAAGCAAATGACCGGATTTAATCACCCGGTCACATATTTCGCGCAAACATCGGCCATCGTGCTGGCTATTGCATAGAACTGGACAGTCACAAAGGCTTTGCGGCATAGTCGCCGGGTTCTGACAAATGCACACGGATAACGAGGAACAGCAGATGGCGACCCTATTGGTTCTGCACGGCCCCAACCTGAACATGCTCGGCACCCGTGAACCGGGCACCTATGGCGCTACGACACTGGCGCAGATCAATCAGGACCTGGAACGCCGCGCTCGTGAAGCCGGCCATCATTTGCTGCACCTGCAAAGCAACGCCGAGTACGAATTGATCGACCGCATCCACGCTGCCCGCAGCGAAGGTGTGGACTTCATTCTGATCAATCCAGCAGCTTTTACACACACAAGTGTCGCATTACGTGACGCGCTGCTGGCGGTGAGCATCCCATTCATCGAAGTGCATTTGTCTAACGTGCACAAACGCGAACCTTTCCGCCATCACTCTTACTTCTCCGACGTAGCGGTGGGAGTGATCTGCGGCCTTGGCGCCAGCGGTTATCGACTGGCCCTGGAGGCTGCACTAGAGCAGCTTGAACAACAAGCTATACGCCCCTGACCGACCCTTGGGAGTTGATGATTCATGGATATCCGTAAAGTTAAGAAACTGATCGAACTGCTGGAAGAGTCCGGCATCGACGAGCTCGAGATCAAGGAAGGCGAAGAGTCCGTTCGCATCAGCCGCCATAGCAAAACCCCGGCTCAGCAATACTACGCTCCGGCGCCAATGCACGCTCCGGCTCCAGCGCCTGCCGCTGCTGCCCCGGTTGCCGCCGCTGCCGCTCCTGCTGCACCGTCCGCCCCTGTCCTGAACGGCACCGTTGCCCGTTCGCCAATGGTCGGCACCTTCTATCGCAAATCTTCGCCAAGCTCGCCGTCCTTCGTTGAAGTCGGCCAGACCGTGAAGAAAGGCGACACCCTGTGCATCGTCGAAGCCATGAAGATGATGAACCACATCGAAGCTGAAACCAGCGGTGTGATCGAATCCATCCTCGTCGAAGACGGCCAGCCGGTTGAGTACGACCAACCGCTGTTCACCATCGTTTGAACCGCGGAGAAACTTTGATGACTGCGAAGTTGGAAAAAGTTCTGATCGCCAACCGCGGTGAGATCGCACTGCGGATTCTGCGTGCCTGCAAAGAGATGGGCATCAAGACCGTCGCCGTTTACTCCAAGGCCGACAAAGAGCTGATGCACCTGGGCCTGGCAGACGAATCCGTCTGCATCGGTCCGGCATCGGCCGCCCACTCTTACCTGCACATCCCGGCAATCATCGCCGCGGCTGAAGTGACCGGCGCCACCGCCATTCACCCAGGCTACGGTTTCCTTGCGGAAAACGCTGATTTCGCTGAGCAGGTCGAGAACTCCGGCTTCGCCTTCATTGGTCCGAAAGCCGACACCATTCGCCTGATGGGCGACAAGGTATCGGCCAAGCACGCGATGATCGCTGCTGGCGTTCCAACCGTTCCGGGTTCTGACGGCCCGCTGCCGGAAGACGAAGAAACCGCTCTGCGCATCGGTCGCGAAGTCGGTTACCCGGTGATCATCAAAGCCGCTGGCGGCGGTGGTGGTCGCGGCATGCGCGTTGTGCATAGCGAAGAAGACCTGATCTCCTCGGCGAAACTGACCCGCTCCGAAGCAGGCGCGGCGTTCGGCAACCCGATGGTCTATCTGGAAAAATTCCTGACCAACCCACGTCACGTGGAAGTTCAGGTGCTTTCCGACGGCCAGGGTCACGCCATTCATCTGGGCGACCGCGATTGCTCGCTGCAACGTCGTCACCAGAAGGTTCTCGAAGAAGCGCCGGCACCGGGCATCGACGAGAAAGCACGCCAGGAAGTCCTCGCTCGCTGCGTCAAGGCGTGCATCGACATCGGCTACCGCGGCGCCGGCACCTTTGAGTTCCTTTACGAAAACGGCCACTTCTACTTCATCGAGATGAACACTCGTGTCCAGGTAGAGCACCCGGTTTCGGAAATGGTCACCGGTATCGACATCGTCAAGGAGATGCTCAGCATCGCCGCCGGCAACAAGCTGTCGTTCACCCAGGATGACGTGGTCATCCGCGGTCACGCGCTGGAATGCCGGATCAACGCCGAAGACCCGAAAACCTTCATGCCAAGCCCAGGCACGGTCAAGCATTTCCACGCTCCAGGCGGCAACGGCGTTCGCGTCGATTCGCACCTGTACAGCGGTTATGCCGTTCCGCCGAACTACGATTCGTTGATCGGCAAGCTGATCACCTACGGCGCAACCCGTGACGAAGCCATGGCGCGCATGCGCAATGCGCTGGACGAAATCGTTGTCGACGGGATCAAGACCAACATCCCGCTGCACCGCGACCTGACCCGCGATGAAGGCTTCTGCAAAGGTGGTGTGAACATTCACTACCTGGAACACAAGCTGGCTGGCGAAAAGCACTAAGCTTTAGCCTGATCAACAAAGCCGCCTTCGGGCGGCTTTGTTGTTTCTGAAGGTTTCATCCGATGCTGGGCAGCACTTAATACCTGTGGGAGCGAGCCTGCTCGCGATGGCGGCGCCCCTTTCAACATTCATGTAGCTGACACACCGCTATCGCGAGCAGGCTCACTCCCACAGTGAACTGCAGGGGCAAGCCACTCCCACAAACCCTTCGCGCTCGCGTAAACTTGCGCGCTTCTCGCAGCCCGCTAGGCTGCAATCAATATTTTTCAAAGGTGCCCGCCATGCCTTGGCTGCAAGTCCGTCTCGCCATCAGCCCAGAACAAGCCGAAACCTACGAAGACGCTTTCCTTGAAGTGGGCGCCGTGTCGGTGACTTTCATGGACGCCGAAGACCAGCCGATCTTCGAGCCGGAACTCAACACCACCCCGCTGTGGTCGCACACGCACCTGCTGGCCCTGTTCGAAGGCGGCACCGAAGCCGCTTCGGTCCTGGCACATCTGGAGCTGCTGACCGGCAGCCCGCTGCCCGAGCATCACAGCGAAGTCATCGAAGACCAGGACTGGGAACGCAGCTGGATGGACGATTTCCAGCCAATGCGCTTCGGCCAACGCCTGTGGATCGTGCCGAGCTGGCACGCCGCGCCTGAACCCGACGCCGTGAACATTCTGCTGGACCCGGGCCTCGCGTTCGGCACCGGCACGCACCCGACCACCGCGCTGTGCCTGGAATGGCTCGACGGTCAGGACCTGAAAGACTGCAACGTGCTGGACTTTGGTTGCGGCTCGGGGATCCTGGCGATTGCCGCCCTGCTGCTCGGCGCCAAGGAAGCCGTCGGCACTGACATCGACGTGCAGGCGCTGGAAGCCTCGCGCGACAACGCCGGTCGCAACAACATCGCCGATGCGCTCTTCCCGCTCTATCTGCCGGAAGATCTGCCGCAGGTTAAGGCCGATGTGCTGGTGGCCAACATCCTCGCAGGCCCGCTGGTCTCCCTCGCACCGCAACTGTCGAGCCTGGTCAAGCCGGGCGGTCGCCTGGCGCTGTCGGGCATCCTCGCCGAGCAAGGTGATGAAGTAGCCGCCGCCTACGCGCAGGACTTCGATCTGGACCCGATCGCCAATCGCGATGGCTGGGTGCGCATCACTGGCCGTCGGCGCTAGAATGAGCGCCTGCATAATCCGGATCGCCGCATGACCGACAGCTTCGTCACCCAGTGCCCGCATTGCCAAACCAGCTTCCGCGTCAGCCATGCTCAGTTGAGCGTGGCCCGTGGAGTGGTTCGTTGCGGCTCGTGCCTGCAGGTGTTCAACGCCGCCAAGCAACTGCTTGAGCAGGCAGGCAAGGAAGTGATCCCCCCGGCGGCTCCGGCCATCGTCGAGACAGCCGAGCCAGAACCTCGGGCCATCAGCCAGAAGCAGTGGACTGCCGCCGAACTGGACCTGGACAGCCTGGACCTGGATGAAGAACTCGCTCGACTGGAACAACGGGAAATCCAGCCGACCACCGAATTCGGTCGCCACCGCGAAGACAGCCTGAGCGCCCGCCGCGATAGCGCCGAGCACGACGAAGAGCCGTGGTCCGACAGCCTGTTCAGCGAATCCGCCGCCGATCGCGCCGAAGCGGCAGAAGCTGCCGAAGTCCCCCTCACGCCGGAGCCGGCGATCGAGCCGAGCAAACCTTCGCGCACCGAACCCTCGCTGTCCCTGGAACCCGTGGAACTGGACGACGAGCCTCTGCCGCCGCAACTGCGCCTGAACGATCCACTCGACGCCCCGCTCCATCACGAACGCCTGTCAGCCACCGACGCCAGTGACGATATTGACGACGACCTGCCTTCGATCGAGCCGCTGCGAAAACGCCGTGAACGCAGCGAACCGGGCGTACGCGCCGAGGTGCTGCAAGACCTGACCGATGACCCGTTGCAACTTGACTGGCAAAAACGCCGCTCGCCCTGGGGCCGACGGTTTTTCTGGTTGCTGCTGATCCTGCTCGGCGCTGGCGCACTCGCGGGTCAATACATCGCTTACCATTTTGACGAACTGGCTCGTCAGGATCAGTACCGTCCGTGGTTCCAGCAGTTCTGCCCGCAAATCGGCTGCACCGTGCCGTCGAAAGTCGACATCGCGAAAATCAAGAGCAGCAACCTGGTGGTGCGCAGCCATCCGGAATTCAATGGCGCGCTGGTGGTCGACGCGATCATCTACAACCGCGCGCCGTTCTCCCAGCCGTTCCCGTTGCTGGAGCTGCGCTTTGCCGACCTCAACGGTCACCTGATCGCCAGCCGCCGCTTCAAGCCCGGCGAGTACCTCAACGGCGATCTTGAAGGCATGGCGGAAATGCCGCCGCAAACGCCGATCCACATCGCCCTGGACATCCTCGACCCAGGCGCCAAAGCCGTGAACTACAGCCTGAGCTTTCACTCACCCGAGTGAAACGCTTCAATGTTACGGGTTTGACGGCACATTTCTGGCAGAGACCGCTCATACCAAACTGCTGGCAATAACAGAATAACTGTTCAGATTTTGTTCAATTCAGCCTTTATCCAGTCATCGAGAGCGGGTATCATGCCAACCCTTTTTCGAACTCTCATGATCCGGCCCCACAACTGGAAAGTCCTATGTCGGCGGTACGCATCGGTCCATACACATTGCACAACGGTTTGATTCTCGCCCCTATGGCGGGTGTCACCGACCAACCCTTTCGTCAGCTGTGCAAGCGACTGGGCGCAGGACTTGTAGTCTCGGAAATGGTCACCAGCGACATGAGTTTGTGGAACACCCGCAAATCGCGCATGCGCATGATCCACGAAGGTGATCCCGAGCCACGCTCGGTGCAGATCGCCGGTGGTGATGCACAGATGCTGGCGGATGCGGCCAGGGCCAACGTCGAACTGGGCGCACAGATTATTGATATCAACATGGGCTGTCCGGCAAAGAAGGTCTGCAACAAGGCCGCCGGTTCTGCACTGTTGAAGGATGAAGCACTGGTGACCGAGATCCTGCAGGCCGTGGTGGCTGCAGTTGATGTGCCGGTTACCTTGAAGATCCGTACCGGCTGGGACCGGGACAACAAGAACGGTCTGACGGTGGCGAAGATCGCCGAGCAGGCAGGCATTACGGCGTTGGCGGTCCATGGCCGCACCCGTGCCGATCTGTACACCGGTGAAGCCGAGTACGACACCATTGCCGCGATCAAGCAGGCCGTGTCTATGCCGGTCTTCGCCAATGGCGACATCGATTCGCCGGAAAAGGCCCGTTACGTGCTCGACGCGACCGGTGCCGATGGACTGTTGGTTGGACGGGCTGCCCAGGGGCGGCCATGGATTTTTCGCGAGATCGACCATTTCCTGCGTACCGGCGAGAAACTCCCGGCGCTGGACCTGATCGAGGTGGAACGCATTCTGCTAGAGCATCTGGCCGCACTGCACGTCTTCTATGGAGACGTCATGGGTGTCCGGATCGCTCGGAAGCATGTGGGCTGGTATCTCGCAACCTTGCCGGGCGCCAGGGAGTTTCGCGCCCACTTCAATCGTTTGGAAGATACGGAAGCACAATGCGCCAACGTTCAGGGCTTCTTCGCCGAACGTTACAAGAGCCTGACAGGGGACGGAGAAGAGGTGGCCGCATGACGATGATGACCGAGACTTTAGTGAGTGGAACAACACCCGTGAGCGACAACGTGAATTTGAAACAGCACCTCAATACGCCGAGCGAAGAAGGCCAGACCCTTCGCGGGAGTGTCGAGAAGGCGCTGCACAATTATTTCGCCCACCTTGAGGGCGCTGCCGTCACGGATGTGTACAACCTGGTGCTCTCCGAAGTCGAGGCGCCCCTGCTCGAGTGCGTGATGAACTACGTCAAGGGTAACCAGACCAAGGCCAGCGAGCTGCTCGGGCTGAACCGAGGCACCCTGCGCAAGAAACTCAAGCAGTACGATTTGCTGTAAGCATTCAATCAAACCAGAAAGGCGCCCGCGTAAAAACGGTCGCCTTTTTTGCTGACTCCTTTGCTTTTGATGGAAATTGAAATGACCGACCAGACTACCCGCCTGCCGATCCGCCGCGCCTTGATCAGCGTTTCCGACAAGACCGGGATCCTCGAATTCGCCAAAGAGCTTGAAGCCCTGGGCGTCGAGATCCTCTCCACCGGCGGAACGTTCAAGCTGCTGCGTGACAACGGCGTTGCCGCAGTGGAAGTCGCGGATTACACCGGTTTCGCAGAAATGATGGACGGTCGGGTGAAAACCCTGCACCCGAAAATCCACGGCGGGATCCTCGGTCGTCGCGGTATCGACGACGCGATCATGAACGAGCACGGCATCAAGCCGATCGATCTGGTGGCGGTCAACCTGTACCCGTTCGAAGCCACCATCAACAAGCCAGGCTGCGACCTGCCGACCGCCATCGAGAACATCGACATCGGCGGCCCGACCATGGTCCGTTCCGCGGCAAAAAACCATAAAGACGTGGCCATCGTGGTGAATGCCAGCGACTACGCCAACGTGCTGGAAAGCCTGAAGGCCGGCGGCCTGACCTACGCTCAGCGTTTCGACCTGATGCTCAAGGCCTTCGAACACACCGCCGCCTACGACGGCATGATCGCCAACTACATGGGCACCGTGAACCAGGCCGCTGACACCCTCAGCACCGAAGGTCGCAGCGAGTTCCCGCGCACCTTCAACAGCCAGTTCATCAAGGCTCAGGAAATGCGCTACGGCGAGAACCCGCACCAGAGCGCGGCGTTCTACGTTGAAGCCAAGCCTGCCGAAGTCGGCATCGCCACCGCGACCCAACTGCAAGGCAAGGAGCTGTCCTACAACAACGTGGCCGACACCGACGCCGCGCTGGAATGTGTGAAGAGCTTCGTCAAGCCGGCCTGCGTGATCGTCAAGCACGCCAACCCGTGTGGTGTTGCCGTGAGCCCGGACGCCGAAGGCGGCATCCGTCAGGCCTACGAACTGGCCTACGCCACCGACACTGAATCCGCGTTCGGCGGCATCATCGCCTTCAACCGCGAGCTGGATGCCGAGACCGCCAAGGCCATCGTCGAGCGTCAGTTCGTCGAAGTGATCATCGCCCCAAGCGTCAGCGAAGAAGCCCGCGCCATCGTCGCGGCAAAAGCCAACGTGCGCCTGCTGGCCTGCGGCGAGTGGTCGGCTGACCGCGCTGCTGCCTGGGACTACAAACGCGTCAACGGTGGCCTGCTGGTGCAGAGCCGCGACATCGGCATGATCAGCGCCGATGACCTGAAAGTCGTGACCAAGCGTGCACCGACCGAACAGGAAATCCACGACCTGATCTTCGCTTGGAAAGTCGCCAAGTACGTCAAGTCCAACGCCATCGTCTACGCAAAGAACCGCCAGACCATCGGTGTCGGCGCTGGCCAGATGAGCCGCGTGAACTCCGCGCGCATTGCTGCGATCAAGGCTGAACATGCCGGCTTGCAGGTGGCGGGTTCGGTCATGGCATCCGACGCGTTCTTCCCGTTCCGCGACGGCCTGGACAACGCGGCCAAGGTCGGCATCACTGCGGTGATCCAGCCAGGCGGCTCGATGCGTGACAACGAAGTGATTGCAGCAGCTGACGAAGCCGGCATCGCCATGGTGTTCACCGGCATGCGCCACTTCCGTCACTAAGAACACGATCAACTGTAGGAGTGAGCCTGCTCGCGATAGCGTCCTTTCAGACACATTGATTCTGACTGTAACGCCGCCATCGCGAGCAGGCTCACTCCTACAGAAAAGCATCTCTGCGGTGCATCACAGAATTAGCGTCATCCGAGGTTTTTGAAATGAATGTTTTGATCATTGGCAGCGGTGGCCGTGAACACGCCCTGGCCTGGAAAGTGGCTCAGGATCCGCGCGTGCAGAAAGTTTTCGTGGCTCCGGGCAACGCCGGTACCGCCATTGAAGCCAAGTGCGAAAACGTCGCTATCGATGTGCTCGCACTGGAGCAACTCGCCGACTTCGCCGAGAAAAACGTTTCCCTGACCATCGTCGGTCCGGAAGTGCCGCTGGTTGCCGGCGTCGTCGACCTGTTCCGCTCCCGTGGCCTGGACTGCTTCGGTCCGACCGCTGGCGCCGCGCAGCTGGAAGGTTCGAAAGCCTTCACCAAGGATTTCCTGGCACGCCACAAGATCCCGACCGCCGACTACCAGAACTTCACCGAGATCGAGCCAGCCCTGGCTTATCTGCGTGAAAAAGGCGCACCGATCGTGATCAAGGCCGATGGCCTGGCCGCCGGTAAAGGCGTGATCGTTGCCATGACACTGGCCGAAGCCGAAGACGCCGTGCGCGACATGCTCGCGGGTAACGCGTTTGGCGAAGCCGGTTCGCGCGTGGTCATCGAAGAATTCCTGGACGGCGAAGAAGCCAGCTTCATCGTCATGGTCGACGGCAAGAACGTACTGCCGATGGCCACCAGCCAGGACCACAAACGCGTCGGCGACGGCGACACCGGCCCGAACACCGGCGGCATGGGTGCTTACTCCCCTGCACCAGTCGTCACCAGCGAAGTGCACAAGCGCGTCATGGACCTGGTGATCTGGCCGACCGTGCGCGGCATGGCCGAGGAAGGCAATGTTTACACCGGTTTCCTCTACGCTGGCCTGATGATCGACAAGGCTGGTAACCCAAAAGTCATCGAATTCAACTGCCGTTTCGGCGACCCTGAGACCCAACCGGTTATGCTGCGCTTGCAGTCGAGCCTGGTGTTGCTGGTCGAGGCGGCCCTGGCGCAAGCGCTGGACAAGGTCGAAGCCCAATGGGATACACGTCCGAGCGTCGGTATTGTTTTGGCGGCAGGCGGCTATCCTGGCGACTACGCTAAAGGCGTCGCCATCAACGGTCTGGATGCAGCCGCAGCGTTGGAAGGCAAAGTCTTCCACGCCGGTACTGCGCTCAAGGACGGTCAAGTGGTGACGGCCGGCGGTCGGGTGCTTTGCGCCACTGCCATGGGTGCCAGCGTCGATGCTGCCCAGCAGCAGGCTTACAAGCTGGCCGCGAAGATTGACTGGGAAGGCTGCTTCTATCGCAAGGACATTGGCTACCGTGCCATTGCCCGTGAGCGTGGCGAAAATCAGGAATAAGCGATCCATTCGGCAGGGCTTGGGATTCAGGCCCTTGCCGGACTATTCCGGCGCCGCGCATAGTTATATTCTGGCATCAACCTACGAAGGGATTTCGCCGTGCGCTGGCTCAGGATTGCCATAGGTTTCACAGTCACGCTGCTGACGCTGCTCTGCATGCTTGCGGCCCAGGCCGCGCAAGGCAGTGGCTGGGCGCTATTGCTTGACGAACAGGGCGACCTGCAACTCAGCGACATCCGTTCCGCTCGTTTCACCAATCAATTCAGCCCCATCGAACTCGAACGCCTCACCGCGGCCGAGCCCGGTGGTGCACTCTGGCTGCGCTTCAGACTGGCACCCGGCAAGCATGAGCAGTTGCTGCGGGTGTTCGCTCCCGACCTGTCGCACCTCAATCTTTATGTGCTGGACGGCGACAAGCTGATCGAGCAATTGAACACCGGCACCGAACAGCCTCAGGCAGAACGGCCACTACCCAACAGCGACTTCATGTTGCCGTTGCCGCAAAGCGACAAACCCCTCGACGTCTACCTGCGCCTGGTGTCCGACCACCAGATGCGGCCTTACATCACCCTGCAATCGGCAATCATGACCGCAGCCAATCAGAGCCAGACGCTGATTTACGGCCTGCTGTTCGGCTGCATCGGGATGCTGATCCTGCACAACCTGATCCGTTACGCTTACACCCGGTCGCGCAGCAGCCTGTGGCTGGCAGGTTGTGAAGCGTTGCTGATGCTGAGCCTGGCGCTGCTGCTGAATCTCGCGGGCCCATGGCTGTCGGACTGGCATGCGGTGCAAACACCGGGCGCTTACCTCGCCCTGCTGCTGACCGCACCGTGCGGGCTGATGTTCGCCTACCGTTTCTTCGCCCCGCTCGGCCCTCACCCGCTGAACAAGCTGCTGCTGGGCGACATCCTGTTCATTGTGGCTTGCGGCCTGTTGCTGTTGTTCGTCAACACGCTGCCGCTGAACATCATCACCTACGCGCTGGTCGCCCTCGCGGGCCTCACCATGTTGTTCGTCAGCGCCTGGCACTGGCAAAAAGGCTATCGCCCGGCCCGGCTGTTCGTGGCCGCCATGGTGGTGTTCAACGTCGGTACGCTGATTATCCTGCCGGCGCTGCTCGGCCTGACGCTGGTAGAACCGCAAGGCCTGATCATTGCCCTGCTGGTGTTCATTTGCATCAGTGGTCTGTTGATGAGCATTGCCCTGAGCGAACGCCAGCGCAGCATCACCGAAGACCGTTTCAGCGTCAGCCGCGATCTGGCCGCCAGCAACGCCGAGATCAATGCCAAGGCCGAATTCCTGGCGAAGATAAGTCATGAAATCCGTACCCCGATGAATGGCGTTCTGGGCATGACCGAGCTGTTGTTGGGCACGCCACTCTCGGTCAAGCAGCGCGATTACGTGCAAACCATTCACAGCGCCGGCAACGAACTGCTGACCCTGATCAACGAGATTCTCGACATTTCCAAGCTCGAATCCGGGCAGATCGAGCTCGACGATGTGCAGTTCGATCTCAATGCGCTGATCGAAGACTGCCTGAGTATCTTCCGCGCCAAGGCCGAACAGCAGAACGTCGAGCTGATCAGCTTTATCCAGCCACAAGTGCCGCGGGTCATCAGCGGTGACCCGACGCGCCTGCGCCAGACGCTGCTGAGCCTGCTGGAAAACGCCCTGAAGAAAACCGACGAAGGCGAGATCCTGATCGTCGTCGCCCTCGACGAGCGCACGGCCAAACCGCGTTTGCGCATTGCCGTACAAGACAGCGGCGAGCCGATGGACGCCGAAGAACGCGACGCGCTGATGCACGCCGAACTGCACAGCAAGAACTTCCTCTCGACCACCCGCCTGGGCGGCAACCTGGGGCTGGTGATCGCCCGTCAGTTGATTCGCCTGATGCAAGGGGAATTCGGCATCAAGAGCGGCGCCAGCCAGGGCAGCACCTTATGGCTGACCTTGCCACTGGACCCCGACCGCCTCGAACACCCGACGTCCGACCTCGATGGCCCGCTGCAAGGCGCACGGGTATTGGTGGTGGACGACAACGACACTTGCCGCAAGGTGCTGGTGCAGCAGTGCAGTGCCTGGGGCCTGAATGTCAGCGCGGTCCCGTCCGGCAAGGAAGCCCTGGCGCTGCTGCGCACCAAGGCTCACCTGCGCGATTACTTCGATGTGGTCCTGCTGGACCAGAACATGCCCGGCATGACCGGCATGCAACTGGCGGCCAAGATCAAGGAAGACCCGAGCCTGAACCACGACATCCTGCTGATCATGCTCACGGGCATCAGCAATGCGCCGAGCAAAATCATCGCGCGCAACTCCGGGATCAAGCGCATCCTCGCCAAACCGGTGGCCGGCTACACCTTGAAGACCACGCTGGCGGATGAGCTGAATCAACGTAACAAGGGCCTCGCGGTATCGCAGTTCCCATCCACCGGCCCGACCCTGCCGGTCAAGGTTCCCAGCGACTTCCGCATTCTGGTGGCCGAAGACAACAGCATCTCGACCAAGGTGATTCGCGGCATGCTGGGCAAACTCAACCTGCAACCGGACACCGCCAGCAATGGCGAAGAAGCCTTGCAGGCAATGAAAGCCCAACGTTACGACCTGGTGCTGATGGATTGTGAAATGCCGATCCTCGACGGTTTCTCGGCCACCCAGCAATTGCGTGCCTGGGAAGTCGGCAACCAACGGATTCGCACCCCAGTAGTGGCATTGACCGCACACATCCTCGCCGAGCATAAAGAGCGCGCACGTCAGGCGGGCATGGACGGACACATGGCCAAACCGGTCGAGCTGTCGCAGTTGCGCGAGCTGATCGAACATTGGGTTGCCCAGCGCGATCAGCAGCAACGGACGGCAACACAACCGTCCTGAGCCGACAGACCCTGCAACGCCTGATAGACTCCCCCACGACTTCTCTCGCCAGTGAGCCTGCATCATGCTCCACGTGTTGTTCAGCGTTTACCTGAAGATGCTGGTGCTCTACAGCCCGTTCTTCGTGTTGTCCTGTTTCATCAGCCTGACCCGCGGTTATTCGCGCAAGGAACAACGGCGGCTGGCCTGGAAAGTGGCAACGGCCACACTGATTTCCAGTGTCTTGCTGTACTTGTTCGGACGGTACATTTTCAGTGTTTTCGGCATTACCGTGGATGCGTTCCGCATCGGTGCCGGCAGCGTGCTGTTTATCTCGGCACTGGGCATGGCCCAGGGCAAGTCGGCGGTCCAGACCGATAACGTGCAGCAGGACGTCACCATCGTCCCGCTGACCATCCCCCTGACCGTCGGCCCCGGCACCATCGGCGCCTTGCTGGTGATGGGCGTGAGCCAGCCCCACTGGGATGACAAGCTCACCGCCATCCTCAGCATTGCCCTGGCCAGCTTTACCGTTGGTGTGGTGCTTTACCTGTCGAACCGCATCGAACGCATTCTCGGTGACCAGGGCTTGCAGATTGTCAGTCGGCTGATGGGGTTGTTTGTGTGTGCACTGGCGGCGCAGATCATTTTCACCGGTGTGAAAGGGTATCTGGTGCCTTAGTGACAACCCTTCACTGAAAGCCAGGGGCTTATTGCCCCTGGCGGCCGGGCTTCATTTAACCGGCGCAAACTCCATGAAAACGGCCTCTCTGAGATCATCAAGGTACTTGATGCACTCAGCCTCTCTCCTCAAGTCTTCTTCGTGAATGGTAAAGTGCGCCTTACCTTGAAAAATCGGAAGTTCGGAAGTATCCCACTCCACAAAAAGAACTTTCGCATTATTGTCCGATGAGTCGTAGCGGACCGTCGCCACGGCCATTGTTACTTCAGCTTCTTCGTCTTGCTTGCAAACAGACACGCCAAAATTACCACCACTGGCTTCAGTTGCATGACGCTCAAAAAGCTTGACGGCTTCAGGTTGTTTTTTCAGTGCATCAATAGTTTTGTCTGCGACAACTTTCAGCGCATTCGCGGCCGTACCCGCCAGGCCACCGGCCACAGAATGAACAATATCCAGCGCTACATTATCCAGCGTCAACTTGGCGGAGGTGGATTTGTACTGGGTAAAGGCACTGTGGTATTCGGTCCAGCCCGTGGCAAACATCAGTTTTTTAAAGCACTCGTATCGGGCAATTTTCTGCTCTTTAGCGGGAAACAGCACTTTTGAAGCGATATCGGCATACGCATACGTGTTTTTTACGATGCGTTTGTTGCGCCGCGACATCCCGTCCAGGAAGCCCACTACACCACTGCCCATGATCGCGGCATTCATTTCATCCCGGTCAAACGGTAGCTTTACTGCGGAGCGCGCCTGGATTTTCGGACCGGCAAGTTCAAGTTTGGCTCGACATTGTTCAAGACATTGATCGAAATAAAGACTGGCTTCTGCTTCATTCATTTTATTCATCTTATAAACCTTAAATTCAAACATATAAAAGCCGAACTGGCTCTGCCAAAAAACTATCGCACCCACCGAATGGATTCAACAACGCCAGGACTTATAAAAAAACAATAAAACAACCTACAAATATCGAGATGTAACGAACCACAATTAATTACAACAAATCAATAAAAACCAAACCACAGAAAAACCCAATAGATCCGCACACGCCTGCACGCCCCATTAAAAAACAAGAACTCAACTTACGCAGAAAGGTAAATAATCCGACTCACCAAGAGAGCTAAAAGGTAAATATCCTCTATTCATGCAGGAATTAACCTACATCCTCTGGCGAATGTTTTTTACGACACAGCAAAGAAAAAGCCACGGCAAATCGAGTGGAAACCTGGCCGTGGCTTTTTTTAGCGAAGCGCAACGCTTCAGGTGGCAGGCTTTTCTCCATACCAACGCGGCGTGTACACCCAGTCACCGCCCCCCATACGCGAAAACACGCAGGTCGTAGACGAACCCACCAGGACCATGGTGCGCATATCCACCTGGTCCGGGGTCAACTGGCCGAGAGTCGTCACTCGTAGCGTCTGCCCCGGGCGACCGATGTCACGCCCCAACACCACCGGCGTCGCCGGTGTGCGGTATCGCGCGACGATCTCCAGCGCCCGGCCAAGTTGCCATGGACGGGACCGAGAGATCGGGTTGTAGAACGCCAGGGCGAGGTCGGCCTGTGATGCAAGGTCCAGACGCTTCTCGATGATCTCCCAGGGCTTGAGGTTGTCCGACAGCGACAACACACAGAAGTCATGCCCCAGCGGCGCACCGGCCTGAGCAGCCGTCGCTAGTGAAGCAGAAACCCCCGGCAGAATTTCCAGATCGACGTTGTGCCACGTGGCATCGCTGGACTCGTGAAGGGCTTCGAGCACCGCAGCCGCCATGGCGAACACTCCCGGATCACCGGAAGAAACCACCACCACAGACCGTCCTTGTGCCGCCAGTTCGAATGCATGACGTGCGCGCTGCATCTCTTCGCGGTTGTCGGTGCAATGCATGACTTGATCGGCACGGAACGGGCCGGCCATGCGCACATAGGTTTCATAACCGAGCACATCATTGGCGCGCGCCAGTTCGGCCTTGACCGCCGGCACCATCAGCTCGGCAGCGCCAGGGCCAAGACCGATCACCGCCAGACGACCGCGAGGACGACCGATCGACAATGGGTCCAGAGGTTGCTCGGCCACCGCGATTGCAAGGGTGTCATCGCCGAAGATCTTCACAGACTGACCGAGGGCGTTGCGTGCCAGCTCACTGACTGCGCCGACATCGTTGCCAAAACGCAGCGGCACACCCAGCTCAAGCGCCGCTTCACGCAGCGCCGCACTCGACATTTCGCTATCGGCGGCCAGCAGACAGGCCACCGATTGCACGGCGATCTTTGCCTGATGCAACGCCTCGCGAATCGCACCCGGCAGATCCGCCACGCCGGTACCGACGGCCACCAACACGTTGCGCGGATAGATCAACAGCTCGTTGGCCGCCGGTGCACGCTCGGCATGACCGACGTGAACGGCCAGCCGCGCCTGCGGGTCCTCGGGCAACTGCGCCTGCGCCAACCACGGGGCCGCGCCTTCGATGCGCACCGTTTCACCGGCCAGCAAATCGGAAACGAAGCGCTTGCCCAGTTCGAGATCGCCCAGGGCATAACCGCTGGGAGGATTGAGCAGGCAGGTGCCGAAGCGCAATTCGCCGCTGGTGGTGATCGCCGCCGCGACGTCCAGTGCAGCCGCAATTTCTCGCGCCAGCACGTTCACGCCGCCCAGACCGCCCAGCAACGGCACCACTGCGCTGCCGTCTTCAGCAACGGCCAGCACCGGTGGCTCGGCGCCCTTTTCCAGCAGCAACGGCGCCAGGGTGCGAATCACGATGCCAGCGGCGCACAGGGCAATGATCGGCGTGTCCTGCTGATAGAGCTCACGCAGGGTCGCGCCAAACTCGTGATAGATGCGGTCCGCGCCCTCGACCCGCTCGGCCAGACCGTGGATCAAGGCGCCCGGGTACACCTGCTGAATTTTGCGTGCGGTCGCGAGGCTGCCATTGCCGAGAATGACAATCGCCGGAACTGGACGAGTCATCAGCCTTGCCACCTTTCGCCTGGAACGATGATCAGCGAGAAGTACGGCGAGGACATCGGCTCGACCTGATCCAGCGGCACGATTTTCTGATTGGCCATGGTCGCGCGTTCGACGTACAGCGCACGCTCGGCCAACCCGAGTTCTTCCAGCACCTGACGGACTTTAGGAAAGTTGCGCCCCAACTTCATGATCACCGCCGCATCCGCATCGGCGAGACGCCGCTTGAGATCGTCGTGCGGCAACACGCCGGACAGCACCGACAGGCTCTGATTGCGATACACCAACGGCGCGCCAAGTACCGAAGCGCCGCCGAGCATCGAACAGACACCGGGCACGACTTCGGCCTCATATCGCTCGGCCAGGCGATCGTGCAGGTACATGTAGGAACCGTAGAAGAACGGGTCGCCTTCGCAGATCACCGCCACGTCTCGGCCCGCATCCAGGTGCGCGGCGAGTTCTTCGCCGGCCGCATCGTAGAAATCGCTGATCACCTCTTCATAGGACAGCGGTGCCGGCAAGGCTTCGGTGGTCACCGGATACACCAGCGGCAGCAGGGTTTGAGCGTCCTGCAAATGCGCTTCGATGATGCCGAAGGCGTTACCCTTTTTGCCCTTGGCGACGAAGTACGCCACCACCGGCGATTCGCGCAGCAGGCGCAGGGCCTTGACGGTTATCAGTTCCGGATCACCGGGGCCGACGCCGAGGCCGATCAAACGTCCAGGTTGCTGCATCATTCGATCTCCGTGGCGAGGGCATTGACGGCGGCGGCGGCCATGGCGCTACCGCCCAGCCGGCCTTGCATGATGACAAACGGCACACCGCGACTGTCGGCGGCGAGTGCGGCCTTGGATTCGGCGGCACCGACGAAGCCCACCGGAAAGCCAAGGATCAGCGCCGGTTTCGGCGCGCCGGCGTCGAGCATTTCCAGCAGATAAAACAGTGCGGTCGGCGCGTTGCCAATCACCACCACACTGCCTTCCAGGTGCGGGCGCCACAGTTCCAGCGCGGCGGCGGAACGGGTGTTGCCCAGTTCACGGGCAAGCTCCGGAACGCTTTCATCGCGCAGGGTGCAGATGACTTCATTGTTCGCCGGCAAACGCGTGCGGGTCACGCCTTCGGAGACCATCCGCGCATCACACAGGATCGGTGCACCGGCGGCCAAAGCATCACGCCCGGCCTTGCCCGCGCCTTCCGAAAATTGCAGGCCGTCAATCGCATCGACCATGCCGCAGGCGTGTATCACCCGCACCGCGAGTTTTTCCAGATCGGCCGGGATTCGCTCGAGGTTGGCCTCGGCACGAATGATCGCGAAGGAGTTGCGATAGATCTCCTGACCGTCGCGGATGTAATCAAGCATCAAGAGGGCTCCGTGAGCGGGCGTCGAGCAAGGCGTCGACCGCTTCAATAGTAAGGTTGCGTGCGTGCAGGGCGCCGAAACCCGGCTGCCCCGCTTCGCGAAAATAGAGGTCGTAATGACCGGGGGTGACGGCCAGCAAAGTGACCGGCGCACTGTGCGCGGCGGCACAGGAACGCGGGCAACCGCTCAGATGCACACTCAGCAGCTGGCCATGGCGTTGCAGCAACGCGGCGAGTTGCAGAGCGTCCTGCTTGGTATCGGCCAAGCCCTTGGCGCAGCCCGTCGAGCCAGTGCAGGCAATCAACCGCGACAAGGCCTGACCGGCATCGCAGACCAGGCCCAACGCGTGCAGGCGGCGGATGACTTCATCGGCGTTGTCGTGGTGAATGTTCGGTAACAACAGGCTTTGCCAGGGCGTGAACCGCAGCGTTGCATCGCCGTATTCCTGCGCCAGTCGAGCGGCGCCCCGAAGCATGGTGCTATCGAGACGTCCCAGAGGCGGCACGCCCCCGACATAGACATGACCTGCTTGCGCCTGTGGGTGCGCGCCAATGTGCAGCACCTCGTTACTGACTGAGCGTTGCCAGATGCTAACGGGCTGGAAAGGCAGTCGCCCGGCGAGGCGAGCGAGAAATTCGGCTTGAGGGACGTCGACCAGCAAGTGGCGCATCCGCGTGTGTTCAGGCCCCGCCAGTTCCAGGAACAGCTCCAGCACGGCGACCACCAATGCGTGGCCATCTTCCAGTGGAACACGACCGCCTGGTTGATCGGTGGGGCATCCCGCCAGACCGAAAGCCAGCCACCGCTCGCCCTCTCGCTCGACTGCGGACAACCACAGATCATGGGGGTGTTCGAGCATCGCCAGACGTTCACCGCCATCCAGTTGCACGGCGAATTTGGCGCTGAGGTCGTGAAGGCGTTCTTGCCCTTGCAGGGTGGCGAGGATCTGTGCGGCCAATTCACGCGTGTCGAACAGCATCTGCCGATCGATACCCGCGCTCGGGCTCAGCATCAGATTACGCACATCGTCGCCCGCCGCATGCGAAGGGCCAAGGCCTGCGGCGAGCAGACTTTCGATCAACGCTTCCTGCTCTTTGACGATGCCGCGAATCTGCAGGTTGGCCCGGTTAGTGGCCTCGATCACTGAGCCGGCATAACGCTGTGCACCTTCGGCCACAGCGTTGGCCTGCTCGGAAGTGAGGGTTCCGCCCGCCAGTTTTATCCGGCAGATACCGCCGTCTCTGGCCTGGACGATACGCAGCAGCCCCGGACAGGCCGAGGGGCGTAAAGCGCGGGACATAGGGAGTTCGTTCAAAGGGATGACCGGATCTGAAGTGGGGGCGCCCCCCGTCGGAGGCGAGCGGTATTATGCCTGCTTTGCCGCGCGGCATCATAAGACCGCGTGTCGCATTTGCTCCGACCTTGAATCCATCAGGCGGCCTCCCTCACAGGCGCTCAGAATAAAACTCGAAAATGGCGTCAGCGATCCGGTCGAGCCGATCGTTCAACTCCGGGCGGACTTTATCGAAGCGTGCTCTGTTCAGGGTCAAAGGAGCGGCTCGATGCGTAAGCGTCACGTTGCCCTCCTTCCAGTCCCAAAACAGAAAATCTTCCCGCTGCGCCAGCGCCCGAAGCGAAAAGTCATTCAGGTCCAGTGATAATTTCCCTTGTTTGTCGTATTCAGCGGGGGCAATGGAAAACTCCCTGCCACGCAGACTTTCGGTGGCCAATGACCAAAGCGCCGACGAATTAGCCAACAATGAATCAAACATGTTTTTTGTAACTATTGCCATCTGACTGTTAACAGCGGCAATTCTGTTCAAATAAATCTGAGTTACTTTTCCTGCAAAGTGACTGTAACTTTTCTCGACAACTCTGCGTTCGTCAATTTCCCAACCCAAGTCCCATAACACCACGGCAAACAAGGAAAACCAGCCTTGGGGATCTGTGTCCCTATTGCGCTGCTGACTCGCATACCACTGCGCATAACGCACGCTGGAGTTGACGTCACGCTTGTCCTGACGCGACACGCCCCTGGCCGTGCTGATCAGGTTGCCACCCGATAGCGACCCGGCAGCGCCTTGCTGATCCTGCGAGGCGTAAAGTCGAGAGCTCTTTGTTTGTCGTGGCGCGAAGTCTCGGTCGAACGCATCAGAATAAGCCGTCAAGTCCAGGCGCCCTGCTTTATCAATAACCATAGTCAATTCCTTTTAAACCATTATCAAGTTAGTGCACGAGCATTCAAACTACATAACTTAACTATGACCAGCCACAGACTAATAAAACCAACTTAAAACATTCTATTACTCGCCTCCGCGTCTACCGCGTTATCATGTGCCGCTTTATGCAGATGAATAGAGATCACACATGGCTCGCTGGCTGACCGTGACAGGCATTGGTGAAGACGGCTTCAAGGGTTTGGGCAGGAATGCCCGGCATGCGTTGCTGGCTGCCTCGAAGATCTTCGGCAGTCAGCGGCAACTGGACCTGCTGCCGCCCTGCATCCGTGGCGAACGCAAACTCTGGCCGACGCCGTTCTCCCTCGATGCGTTGTTGGCCTTGCGGGGTGAGCCGGTGTGCGTGCTGGCCAGCGGCGATCCGATGTTCTTCGGTGTCGGCGCCAGCCTCGCCCGGCAATTGCCCTGCGCGGAAATGCTGATCCTGCCGGCGCCCTCTTCCTGCTCTCTGGCGGCCGCGCGAATGGGCTGGCCGTTGCAGGATGTGGTCACGCTATCGGTGGTCGCTCGCCCGGTCGCGGCACTTAACGCGCAGTTGTTCAGCGGTGTTCGCTTGTTGGTGCTCAGCAACGATGGGCAAAGCCCCGCCGCAATAGCGGCGTTGTTGCGCGAACGTGGTTTCGGACCGAGCCGCCTGAGCGTGCTGGAACATTTGGGTGGCGAGGCCGAGCGACGCATCGACGGTGTCGCCAACGACTGGGCCGACCCGGCTATCGCCGACCTCAACCTGATCGCCATCGAGTGCATCGCCGCCCCCGGCACGCCGCGTCTTTCGCGACTGGCCGGCCTGCCGGATTCGGCGTTCAGGCACGACGGTCAACTGACCAAGCGTGATGTGCGTGCAATCACCCTCGCGCGCCTGGCCCCGGTTCCCGGTGAACTGTTGTGGGACGTCGGCGCCGGCAGCGGTTCGATCGGCATCGAGTGGATGCGCGCCCATCCGGGTTGCCGGGCGCTGGCGATCGAGGCCGATGAAGGCCGGCAACTGTTGATCGAGTACAACCGCGACGCGCTCGGCGTGCCCGGCCTGCAATTGGTTCGCGGCAGTGCGCCGCAAGCCCTCACAGGTCTGGAACGCCCGGACGCGATCTTCATCGGCGGCGGCGTCACCCGCAAAGGCGTTCTGGACACTTGCTGGGCGGGGCTCAAACCCGGTGGCCGACTGATCGCCAACGCGGTCACGCTACAAAGTGAAATGACCCTGATGGCCTGGCGCGAGCAACATGGCGGCGAGCTGACGCGTATCCATATCGCCCAGGCGCAACCGCTGGGCGACTTCGATACCTGGCGCCAGGCCTTGCCGATTACTTTGCTGGACGTGGTCAAACCTTTCGATGCGTGACGAAACCGCCGAACAACCCGCACCGCTGCGTAGCGGCCTGACCACCGGCAGCTGCGCCACCGCCACCAGCCTGGCGGCCGCTCGATTGCTGCTCGGCGGAACGAGTGCAGACGCCGTGGACATCGTCCTGCCCAAAGGCAAGCGCGTGCAGATGCGCCTGGAATTCTGCCGGTTGCTGGATGACGGCGCCGAAGCTGGAACGATCAAGGATGCCGGTGACGATCCGGACGTGACCCACGGCGCACTGCTCTATTCACGGGTGCGCCTGTGCGCAGAACCAGGCATTCGTTTCTGTGCCGGCCGTGGTGTCGGCACCGTCACCCGACCGGGCCTGGTGCTGGGCGTCGGCGAGCCGGCGATCAACCCGGTGCCGCGCAAGATGATCAGCGATCATTTGACCTCGCTCGCGCAAGAGCTCGATTACCCCGGCGGTTTCGAAGTCACGGTAAACGTCGAGGGCGGCGAGGCGCTGGCGTTGAAAACCATGAACCCACGGCTGGGCATTCTCGGTGGCCTGTCGATTCTCGGCACCAGCGGCATCGTCCGGCCGTTTTCCTGTGCTGCGTACATTGCCTCGATCCATCAGGGCATCGACGTGGCGAAAACCAACGGTTACCTGCACATCGCCGCGTGCACCGGCAACGCCAGCGAAGACACCATGCGCCGAGTCTACGACCTGCCGGAAATCGCCCTGATCGAAATGGGCGACTTCGTCGGTGCGGTGCTCAAACACCTGCGCAAAGTGCCGGTGGCCAAACTCAGCATTTGTGGTGGTTTCGGCAAGATCAGCAAACTGGCGGCCGGACACATGGATCTGCACAGTCGGCATTCGAGCATCGACCTGCCGCAACTGGCCGAATGGGCTGCAGCGGTCGGCGCGGATGAAGAGTTGCAGCAGGCAATGCGTGAAGCCAACACCAGTCAACAGGCCTTGGCCATGGCCAGCGCCGCCGGCATCGCACTCGGCGACGCGGTATGCCGGCACGCCCTGGATTTTGCCCGCAGTGTGGTGCCGGCGCAGGTTCAGGTCGAAGTATTCGCCATCGATCGCCAGGGCGCAATTGTCGGCCACGCGGGAGCTTTTCAATGAAACGCCTATTGCTGCTCGGCGGCGTGACGGAAGCGCTGGCCATCGCCCGCACGCTGGGGCCGGAACACATCTACAGCCTGGCCGGCGTCGGTCGTGTGCCGACCGATCTGACCTGTCGGGTTCGCGTTGGCGGTTATGGCGGCGCGGACGGCCTGGCGCAATTCATCCGCGACGAAGAGATTGATCTGCTGCTGGACGCGACGCATCCCTACGCCGCGCAAATCAGCCAGAACGCCGCGACCGCCGCGCGAATGTCCGGCGTTCCCTGCTGGGCACTGCGCCGCCCGGCCTGGCAACCACAAGCCGGGGATGACTGGCGCGAAGTCAGTGACTGGGCCGAGTTGATCGAAGCGCTGAAACCGTTCCGCCGACCACTGTTCACCCTCGGCCGCGAACCCTTGCAACACCTGCATGAAATCCCTGCGCAGCAATTCTGGACGCTGCGCGCCCTGGACGTTTATCCGGGCAACGAGCGCTGCGAAGTGATCGGCGCACGCGGGCCGTTTCTGATCGAGGATGAACGTGAGTTGTTCGAGGGCCGGCAGATCGATGTGCTGATCAGCAAAAACAGCGGCAGCACCGCCACCGAGCCAAAACTGGAAGTGGCGCGGGAGCGTGGGGTGCCGGTGCTGGTGTTGAAGCGGCCGGTGTTGCCGGGGGTGGAGCGGGAGTTTGGGAGTGTGGGTGATGTGCTTAACGCGTTGAAACACGACTTGTAGCAGCTGGTGCCGCCTGCGTTCGCCTGCGCCAGCAGCCACACGATATGCAGAGCCCCACATAACAATCGGACACTACCTACAACATCCTTCTAATCGGCTGACTTGTTCAGCCAGTTCCCGAAATCTATCCTCCAGGTCATCACGCATGGAGGTTCCAGTGATAGAACAATTCACCCGTTTCGATGCCGCGGAATTCCTCAAGTCGCCGGAAGAAATGGCGGCTTATCTGGATGCATGCTTTGAAGAAGATGCTTGCGACGGCGTTCTGATACGCGCGGCACTCAACGACATAGCCAGAGCACAGGGCATGACACAGGTTGCGCGTGATGCAGGTTTGGGTCGTGAAAGCTTGTACAAAGCATTGAGCGGCACTGGCAATCCGGAATTCGCGACTATCATGAAGGTTATGAAAGCCTTGGGCCTGCGCCTGCATGCCTCTGCGATCTGATTGCGCTGCGACACCAAACCGCAGGCCGCGTTTTTACTTATCGGCACTGATCAGGCTAAATAGCCGCGCCTGATCTCCCACCCAACCGGATCTGTCCCATGTCCCGACAACGGCTCGCAATTGCATGGATAGCCTGCTTCGCAGTGCTGTTCAACATGCTCGCCATGCCGATGACCGGAGCGATGGCGCAGACGGCGAAATCGCCGGCCGAACAGGTGTTGTGGGGCAGTTTCTGCTCGTCCACCGGCACGAAGATGATGGCGATTTCTCTGGGGACGCTTGATCAGAAAGCTCCGCAGAACGACGATCATTCCAACATGCAGCATTGCTGGTGCTGTTCCGGTTCTGCGCCATTGGTGGCGTTGCCCGGGCATGTGCCGCAGTTGTATTTCGCGCGCTTCGAAACCAATCGAAGCCTGCCCGCCACCGCTCTCGACACCCCCACTCCGCGCCAGCAATGGCCGAATCTCAACCCCCGTGCATCCCCTCTGGTGTGATTCCTTCTCGCAATTGACCTGCGTTTTGAATCGTTCTGGAGAACTGCCATGTTGAACAAACTCATCGTTCTGGCTGCATTGCTGCTGCCTGCCTGCTTTGCCAATGCCCATGAATACAAGGCTGGCGAACTGCAAATCGCTCATCCGTGGTCGCAGGAATTGCCACCGAACGCGCCGACCGTTGCGGCTTACTTCGTGATTCAAAACCCCGGCAAAACCGCCGACAAACTGCTCAGCGTCGACTCGCCGATTGCAGGCATCGCCCAGTTGCACGAGCACGTGATGCAGAACGATCTGATGAAAATGCAGCAGGTGCCGGCCGTCGAAATCCCGGCGGGCGGCGACGTCACGTTTGCACCGATGGCGTACCACGTGATGCTGCTGGAACTGAAAGACCGCAGCCTGCTGAGCGACGGCAAGCGGTTCCCGCTGACGATGCATTTCGAAAAGTCCGGTGATGTGACGGTCGAAGTCTCGGTGCAGAAAACCGCACCGGGCGGCGTGCAAGTGCACGCACACAACCCGTAATCGCCAGAGCCGAATACGCCCATGCGCCCGCTTAGCGCCAGGCCATCCGCGCCCCGTCGTCAGCCATTGAGCCTGACACGCGGCAGCTGGATCAGCCTGTTCGCCATGTTGATGATCTTCATCGGCCCGCTGATTTCTCAGTCGATGCCGATGGATCAGCGCGCCTCTTCGATGTCCATGAACATGTCGATGTCCATGAACATGTCGATGGACATGAGCATGGACATGTCAGCGATGGCGCACGGCGAGCACGGCGCGACACCCGCTGCCGAGCACTGTCCACCCAAAACCTCCCATCATGCGATCTGGGAAAAGTGCGGCTATTGCAGCCTGCTGTTCAACTGCCCGGCGCTGACGGGCGGCCAGTCTTTCGTTGCATTCGACGCCCCAAAAACCAGCACCTTCAGTACACCCGCCACCCGACTGGGCCACGCCCGGCAAACCTTCTTCCCCGGCGCCCGCACCCGCGCACCACCCACCGTCGCGTAAACACCTCCCCAATCTCACACGGTTAGAAGACAGCAAAGCAGCCAGTGGGAGCGGGCTTGCTCGCGAAAGCGGTGGGGCTGACCCACCCACATCGCGAGCACGCCCGCCCCCACAGGCATTGCGCAGGCTGCCGGCCGTGTCGTTTACGACTGTTCGATGGAAATTGTCATGTCCAGGTTTTCTGCTGACACACGCTTGAGCGCCGCCCAAGCTTCTTTTGCCCTGAACGAAACGCGCGTTCGTTTCAGGCACGCCACCGCCGTTCTTTGCGGCGTACTGCTGACACCGATGGTGCTGGCCGATGATCATGCCGGCCACAGTGAAGAACTGAGCCCGACGGTGATCACCGCCATCGCACCGAGCTCACCGCTGACCATCGTCACCAACCCCAAAGACCCACGCCAACCGGTACCGGCCAGCGACGGTGGTGACTACTTGAAGACCATCCCCGGCTTCGCCCTGGTGCGCAATGGCGGCACCAACGGTGACCCGGTGCTGCGCGGCATGTTCGGCTCGCGCCTGAACATCCTCACCAACGGCGGCCAGATGCTCGGCGCCTGCCCCGGCCGGATGGACGCGCCGACCTCCTACATCTCACCGGAAACCTACGACAAACTCACCGTCATCAAAGGCCCGCAAACGGTACTTTGGGGGCCGGGCGCATCCGCCGGCACCATCTTGTTCGACCGTGACCCGGAAAGCTTCGGCGAACTCGGCACCCGAGTGAATGCCAGCGTACTGGCCGGCTCCAACGGCCGTTTCGACAAACTAGTGGACGCCGCTGCCGGCGGGTCATTGGGTTACGTGCGAGTGATCGGCAACACCGCGCATTCCGACGACTATCGGGACGGCAACAACGACACCGTGGCCTCGCGTTACGACAAGTGGAATGGCGACGTGGCACTCGGCTGGACCCCGGACGCCGACACCCTGCTGGAGCTGACCGCCGGCAAAGGCGATGGCGAAGCCCGTTACGCCGGACGCGGCATGGACGGCGCGCAGTTCAAGCGCGAAAGCCTCGGCCTGCGTTTCGAGAAGTCCAATATCGGCGACGTGCTCGACAAGGTCGAAGCACAGATCTACTACAACTACGCCGACCACGTGATGGACAACTACACCCTGCGCACGCCGTCCGGCACCGGGATGATGGCCGGCCCGATGGCTTCCAGTGTCGATCGCCGAACCCTCGGCGCACGGATCAAAGCCACGTGGCGCTGGGCCGATGTGCAATTGATCAGCGGCATCGACGCGCAGACCAGCGAACACCGCAAGCGCGCCGCCATGGGCATCGACACCTACAAGGATCTGCCGCGCAACAAGGACGCCGATTTCCATAACTACGGCGTGTTCAGCGAACTGACCTGGTACGCCGCCGACCGTGATCGACTGATTACCGGCGCGCGACTGGACCGTGCTTCGGCCAAGGATTTTCGGCAGACCACTGGTTCGGGGATGATGACCCGCGCCAACCCGACCGCCGACGACACCCGCGCCGACACCCTGCCCAGCGGCTTCGTCCGTTACGAGCATGATCTGGCAGACAGCCCGACCACGCTGTACGCAGGCCTCGGTCACACCCAGCGTTTCCCGGATTACTGGGAGCTGTTTTCGCCCAACTCGGGACCTGCCGGCTCGGTAAACGCCTTCGACTCGATCAAGCCCGAAAAAACCACCCAGCTCGACTTCGGCCTGCAATACAAGACCGAAGACCTCGAAGCCTGGGCCTCGGGTTACGTCGGACAGGTGCGCGATTACATCCTGTTCAATTACAAGACGGGAATGATGGGCACGACCTCGCAAGCCGAGAACATCGACGCGCGGATCATGGGCGGTGAACTCGGGGCGGCCTACAGGCTGACGTCGAACTGGAAGGCCGACGCAACCCTGGCCTACGCCTGGGGCAAGAACAGCAGCGACGGCAAGGCATTGCCGCAAATGCCGCCGCTGGACGCGCGATTCGGCCTGACCTACAGCGAAGACAACTGGAGCGCCGGCGCCTTGTGGCGAGTGGTCGCGGCGCAAAACCGCATTGATCAGAACAAGGGCAACGTGGTCGGCAAAGACTTCGACAAATCCTCGGGGTTCGGCGTGTTCTCGCTCAATGGCGCCTATCGGATCAACAAGAACTGGAAGGTCAGCAGCGGCGTCGACAACCTGTTCGGCAAGGCGTACGCCGAGCATTTGAACCTGGCCGGCAACGCTGGTTTTGGCTACCCGGCCAATGACCCGCAGGCCATAAAAGAACCGGGGCGAACGCTCTGGACCAAGGTGGATATGAGCTTCTAAAAGCTTTGCCCTGTAGGAGCGAGCCCGCTCGCGATGGTCGTGAACGATGACGCGACCATTCTGAATGAACGCGGCGCCGTCGAGTTCTTCGCGAGCAGGCTCGCTCCTACAAGGACCTGCAAGACAACAACAAAAGTACCAAGCCAAGCGGAGCACAACCGATGAAACAGCCCAAACCGAATTTCTATAACCTGGCCTGGCGCTGGCATTTCTATGCCGGTCTGTTCGTCGCGCCATTCATGGTGATGCTGGCCCTGACCGGTGTCATTTACCTGTTCAAGCCGCAACTCGACTCGTTGATGTACGACAGCCTGATGAACGTCCCGGCCGGCCATCACAGCATCCCGGCCGACGACTTGCTCAAGCGGGTGAAAGACGCGTATCCACAATCGACGATCAAGCAATACCTGCCGCCGGTGAACGCCGAACGCAGCGCGCAATTTGTCGTACTCAATGGCGGCAATGAGCTGAACGTTTTCGTCGACCCGTACCACGGCGATATCCTCGGCGAGCAAGACGCCAAGAAGAATCTGCAAGCGATAGCGCGAGCGATTCATGGCGAGTTGATGATCGGCACGGTCGGTGACCGGCTGATCGAACTGGCCGCTGGCTGGGGCATCGTGCTGGTGGTTTCCGGGGTCTTTTTGTGGTGGCCACGAGGCCAGGCGGCCGGCATTTTATGGCCGCGCCTGAGCAGTCGCGGTCGCGTGCTGTGGCGCGACCTGCATGCCGTCACCGGGTTCTGGGGCGCCGCGTTTCTGCTGGTGATGCTGCTCAGCGGCATGACCTGGACCGGGTTCTGGGGCAAGCAATACGCAGGAGTCTGGAACGTGTTCCCGGATGCCATGTGGAATGACATGCCCAAGTCCGACGTCGAGGCGCGCAGCCTCAACACCGCCACGCGCCAGACCGTGCCATGGGCGATGGAAAACACGCCGATGCCGATGTCCGGCGACCACGCCGAACACATGGCCCACGACAGTGCGCAACCCGGCCCCGCCGCACCGACCATCAGCCTGCAAGACGTGCAGAACATCGCCGTGCAACGCAAGGTCGAGCCGGGTTACAGCATTACTTTCCCGACCACGGCCACCGGCGTATTCACCATCGCCGTGTTCGCCGATGACCCGCGCAACGATGCCACTCTGCACGTCGATCAGTACACCGGCAACGTCCTCGCCGACGTGCGCTGGGAACATTACGGCCCCGTAGCCCGCGCCACGGAAACCGGCGTGATGCTGCACGAAGGCAAGATGTTCGGGGTGCTCAACCAGATCATCGTGCTGCTGATCTGCCTGATGATTCTGCTCAGTGCCGTCAGCGGCGTGGTGATCTGGTGGAAGCGTCGGCCACAAGGCAAGTTCGGTGTTCCACCGCTGCGCCACGACCTGCCGAAATGGAAAACAGGGGTAGCGATCATGCTGGTGCTGGCAGTGGCGTTTCCGTTGGTGGGCGCTTCGCTGGTGGTGGTCTGGTTGCTGGATCGAGTGCTGTTGTCGCGATTCACCCGACAAACTGAATCAGCCTCATCTTCATCATGAAACAGGCGAGATGCGCGTATTAGAGGGATCTGTAGACTTCGGGCGCTTATCGCACGGTCATTTTTAGTGTTACTGTATAACGCAAATGCACCGCCCAACCCGCAGCCATTGCTGCGGGTTTTCTTTTGGAAGAAGTGTCACCCACCCGATGAACAAGTACCTCTTGTCCGGCCTCTGCCTGCTCGCCCTGAACAACAACGCCCACGCGCAATCCTTGACGCTGCCCGCCGGCACCATCACCGCACCGGCCGTTGACGACGAAACCGTCAACCTCAACACGCCGACCACCGCCGGTTCGCGCCTGAACCTCACGGCACTGGAAACACCCGCCAGTGTGGAAAGCCTGACTGGCGAACAGATCCGCGCGCGCGGTGACCGCAGCGTGCAGGACGCTGCCTCGCGCAGCACCGGGATCAGCCGCACCGGCACGCCGGGCGACGGCGGAACCTCGTTGTCCGCACGAGGCTTTACCGGGCAAAACTCGGTGATGCAGTTGTATGACGGCAACCGGATGTACACCGGCATGGGCACCGTGACCTTCCCGGTCGACACCTGGTCGGTGGAGCGCGTCGATGTGCTGCGCGGCCCGGCTTCGGTGTTGTACGGCGAAGGCGCGACGGGTGCGGTGGTCAACGTGATCCCGAAAAAGCCCTTAGAAGGCGAGATCGAAAACCACGTGCGTCTCGGTTACGGCTCTTACGACAGTCAGCAACAAGCGTTCGACAGCGGCGGTTCGCTGAGCGATACCCTGAGTTATCGCTTGAACCTCAATCGCCTGCGCAGCAACGGTTGGGTCGATCGCGGCGATTCCTCCAGCGACTTCGTCAGCGCGGCCCTGCGCTGGCAGGCCACGGACGATCTGGCATTCACCCTCGCCCACGATTACGGCGACCAGAACCCGATGAACTACTTCGGCACGCCATTGATCAACGGCCGCTTCCACGAAGGTCTGCGCGACAAGAACTACAACGTCAGCAACGACAAGCAGCACTACAACGATCAATGGACGCGCCTGACCAGCGACTGGCAAATTTCCGATAACGTCAGTTCGAGCAACGAGCTGTATTACCTCAAGGCCCAGCGCCGCTGGCAGAACGCCGAAAACTACAACTTCGACCGCAACGCACAGCAGCTCAGCCGCAGCGGCTATTTCGGCATCGGCCACCGGCAGGAGCAGGTCGGCGACCGTCAGACCTTCACCTTCAAGCACTCACTGTTCGGCCTCGACAGCCAGACCGTGACCGGTGTCGATTACAACCGCATCCGCTTCCAGCTCGACAGCAACTCGCCGTTCAATGACGTGTTGCCCGATGGCCAGCCGATCGATTTGTATCATCCGCAACGTGGCCGTTTTGAAAGTGCCAATCCGTATCGCGACCAGTTCCAGAGCACCACCAAACAGATGTCGGCCTTCGCCGAAAACCGCACGCAGTTGAGCGAGCGCTGGTCGCTGGTGACCGGTGTGCGTCGCGACTACGTGCACGTCGATCGCGATAACCTGGTCGATGGCAGCCAGAGCGACAAGACCCTGACCGGCAACAACTGGAAGGCCGGGTTGGTGTTCGCCGTGACCCCGGACACTTCGTTCTACGGTCAGTACGCCACCAGCACCGACGGTGTCGGCGGCTTGATTTCCCTGAGCCCGAGCCAGCAGCAATATGACCTGGCCACGGCGAAACAGACCGAGATCGGCGTGAAGCAGATGTTCTGGGATCAACGCGGCGAGTGGACGCTGGCGGCTTATCGCATCGTCAAAAAGAAACTGCTGACCGACGATCCGGGCAACCCGACGCTCAAACAGCAGGTCGGCCAACAATCGTCCAATGGCCTGGAAGCCAGCCTCGATCTGCAACTGCCACACGCCTGGCAACTGCAGGCCAACGCGGCCATCGTCAAAGCGAAGTACGACGATTTCGAAGAAGTGGTCGGTGGCGTGCCGGTGTCGCGCAACGGCAATCGTCCGGTGGATGTGCCTAGGCGTACGGCAAATCTGTGGCTGAGCAAAGCACTCAATGAGGACCTGAAGGCCGGGGCTGGCGTACGTTACGTCGACGCGCGTTATGCCGACATGGCCAACCAGAACGAGCTGCCGAGCTACACCGTCGTCGATGCCACGTTGTCATGGAAAGCGCTGCGCAATACGACGCTGGGGTTGCAGGTGAACAATCTGTTTGACCGCCAGTATGCGCAAAGCCAATACAATGAGGGGCAGCAGTGGATCCTGGGGGAGCCGCGTTCGTTCTTTGTCACAGCTGATTATCAGTTTTAAACCGTGTCGCTACCATCGCGAGCAGGCTCGCTCCCACATTTGATCGCATTCCAATGTGGGAGCGAGCCTGCTCGCGAAAGCGTCATCCGCATCACCGCAAATCTCCGAGTAATTGCATGACCTCGCTGAACCTCACCAACCTCGCCTGGACACCCCTGGGCCACGGCCACTGTCATCACCAGTTCCAACTGCGTGATGCCTCGTTGCACGTGGCCGCCGGTGAGTTTGTCGGGTTGATCGGCCCTAACGGCAGCGGCAAGACCAGCCTGCTGCGGTGCGCCTATCGCTTCAGCAAACCGGAAAACGGTGAGATCCGGCTCGACCACCACAACGTCTGGAAACAATCCTCGCGCTGGTGCGCGCAACGCATCGCCGTGGTGCTGCAGGAAATCCCCGACGCCTTCGGCCTGACCGTCGATGAAGTGGTCGCCATGGGCCGTACACCGCACAAAGGCCTGTTCGACGGCGACACCCTCGAAGACCGGAATCTCGCGATGCAAGCACTGGAATCCGTCGGCCTCAACGGTTTCGAAGACCACGCTTTCGCCACGCTCTCCGGCGGCGAAAAACAACGCGTGATCCTCGCCCGCGCCCTGGCCCAGCAACCGCAAGTGCTGATCCTTGACGAGCCGACCAACCACCTCGACCCGCGCTATCAGCTTGAGTTACTGCAACTGGTCAAACGACTGCGGATCGGCACCCTGGCGAGCATCCACGACCTCAATCTCGCCGCTGCTTTCTGTGATCGGCTGTACGTGCTCAATCACGGCCGCATCGTCGCCAGCGGCACACCAAAACAAGTCCTGACCGCCCCGCTGCTGCGTGATGTGTTCGGCGTCGAAGCGCTGATCGATGAACACCCTTTGCACGGCTACCCACGAATCACCTGGATAACCCAACCATGACTTTGCGTTCCCTGCTGTGCGTTGCTCTGTTGCTGGGCAGTAGCCAAGCGTTTGCCGAAGCAACGAAATATCCGCTGACGATCCAGAGCTGCAACCGCGATGTGACCTTCGCGCAAGCGCCGAAACACGCGGTCAGCCACGACATCAACATGACGCAGATGATGCTCGCCCTCGGCCTCAAACCGAGCATGGCCGGCTACAGCGGTGTCAGTGGCTGGAAGTCGGTCACGCCCCAGATGCAGGCCATCCTCGACGGCCTGCCGGAGCTGGCGGCCAAATACCCTTCAGTGGAAACCCTGCTCAACGCCAACGTCGATTTCTTCTTCGCCGGTTGGGATTACGGCATGCGCGTGGGCGGTGATCTCACGCCGCAAACCTTGCAACCGCTGGGCATCAACGTCTATGAGCTGACCGAGTCCTGCGCCTTCGTGATGAAGCGTCCACCGGCCAGCCTGGAGGACACCTACAACGACCTGCGCAACCTCGGCAAAATCTTCGACGTGCAGGATCGCGCCAATGCATTGATCGCCGACATGCAGGCGCAAGTCGCTGATGTGCGCAAGGATCTGCCGACGGACAAACCCCGGGTGTTCCTCTACGACAGTGGCGAAGACCGCGCCATGACCTCGGGTCGCCTGGGCATGCCGCAAGCGCTGATCGACGCCGCGGGCGGGCGCAACATTCTGGATGACGTCGAAGCGAGCTGGACTCGCGTGAATTGGGAGAACGTGGTCGAGCGCAATCCGCAGGTGATCGTGATCGTCGATTACGGTGAAGTTACTGCTGAACAGAAGACGCAATTCCTGCTCGATAACAAGGCGCTGCAATCGGTTGACGCAATCAAGAACCAGCGCTTCATCGTCATTCCGTATGTGCAGGCCACGCCGGGGATCGACAACGTGCTGGCGGTTGAAACCCTGGCCAAAGGTTTCCACGGCGAATGATCAATCGTCGCTACGCCCTGTTGCTGATTGCCCTCGGCGCGTTGTTGCTGGTGTCGTGCGTGGTGTCGCTGGGCTTCGGCCCGGCGCGGGTGCCGGTGGACGTGGTGTGGCGAATTTTGCTGCACAAGGTGTTCGGTTTTGGCGAGGTGAGCTGGACGGCCGGGCAGGAACACATCGTGTGGCTGATCCGCGTGCCGCGCATGTTGCTTGGCGCCTTGGTCGGTGCCGGCCTGGCGCTGATCGGCGCGGTGCTGCAAGCGGTGACGCGCAATCCGCTGGCCGATCCGCACCTGCTCGGCGTGACCTCCGGCGCCACCCTCGGCGCGGTGATCGTGGTGCTGCATGTCGGTGAAATCGTCGGCCTGCTGACGTTGCCGATTGCCGCATTTATTGGCGCGCTACTGAGCATGCTGATCGTGCTGATGATCGCCAACCGCAACGGTCGCCTGGACAGTGATCGGCTGCTGCTGTGCGGTGTGGCGGTATCGTTCGTGATGATGGCCATCGCCAATCTGCTGCTGTTTCTCGGCGATCACCGCGCCAGTTCGGCGGTGATGTTCTGGATGCTCGGCGGACTTGGATTGGCACGCTGGGAATTGCTCGCGGTGCCGGCCGCCAGTGTTTTGCTCGGGCTGGTTTTGTTGCTTGGCATGGCGCGGCCGTTGAATGCGTTGATGGCCGGCGAACAAACGGCCGTGACCCTTGGGCTCAATGCCCGCACCGTGCGGTTGCGGGTGTTTTTGATTGCGTCGCTGATGACGGGCGTGCTGGTATCGATCAGTGGCTCCATCGGGTTTGTCGGGCTGATGGTGCCGCACATTGCGCGGCGACTGGTCGGGGCCGAACATCGGCGATTGCTGCCGGTATGTGTATTGCTGGGGAGCATTTTTCTCGTGTGGGTTGATGTCGCCGCTCGAACGCTGATCGCTCCCGAAGACCTGCCCATTGGCGTCGCCACCGCTGCCATCGGCGGCCTGTTCTTCATCGGCCTCATGCGCCGCCGATAATTCATCCAGCGGTCCACGTTCCTGTAGGAGCGTGGCTTGCCCGCGAAGACGGCGGCACATCTGGCATCGATGTACCTGACAAACCGCTTTCGCGGGCAAGCCTCGCTCCTACAGGAGCGTGGACCGCGATACTTCGCCCCAATGTGGCGCATCTCCTCGCACCAACGCGCCAGCCGCGATCCTTCATGGTGCGCCACCCCAACCGCGCAACCGCTCTAATACGACATTTCCCTGCCTTTTTCCGACCGGGCACAGCCCTTGCAAAACAGCCTTCAGTAGTCCGCATCTGCCAACCAAGAAAACTCATAAGTTCATGGAGATCGCACAATGAAGCGTCGCAGCTTGATCAAGGCTTTTACACTCACGGCAAGCATTGCCGCGATGGGCATGACCTGGACTGTCCAGGCCGCCGAGACCATCAAGGTCGGTATTCTGCATTCGTTGTCCGGCACCATGGCGATCTCCGAAACGTCCCTCAAAGACATGGCGTTGATGACCATCGACGAGATCAACGCCAAGGGCGGCGTGAATGGCAAGATGCTGGAACCGGTGGTGGTCGACCCGGCGTCGAACTGGCCGCTGTTCGCGGAAAAGGGTCGTCAGTTGCTGACCCAGGACAAGGTCGCCGTAGTGTTCGGTTGCTGGACCTCGGTGTCGCGTAAGTCGGTGCTGCCGGTGTTCGAAGAGCTCAACGGCCTGCTGTTCTACCCGGTGCAGTACGAAGGCGAAGAGATGTCGCCGAACGTGTTCTACACCGGCGCCGCGCCGAACCAACAGGCGATCCCGGCCGTGGAATACTTGATGAGCGAAGAAGGCGGCGCAGCCAAGCGTTACTTCCTGCTCGGCACCGACTACGTCTACCCGCGCACCACCAACAAGATCCTGCGCTCGTTCCTGCACTCCAAAGGTGTGGCGGACAAGGACATCGAAGAGGTCTACACCCCGTTCGGTCACAGCGACTATCAAACCATCGTCGCCAACATCAAGAAATTCTCGGCCGGTGGCAAGACTGCGGTCATCTCCACGGTCAATGGCGACTCCAACGTGCCGTTCTATAAAGAGCTGGCCAACCAGGGCCTGAAAGCCACCGACGTTCCCGTCGTGGCGTTCTCGGTGGGTGAAGAAGAACTGCGCGGCATCGACACCAAACCGCTGGTGGGCAACCTCGCGGCGTGGAACTACTTTGAGTCGGTGGAGAACCCGGCGAACAAGAAATTCGTCGCCGACTGGAAAGCCTACGCGAAGAAACACAACCTGCCGGGCGCCGACAAAGCGGTGACCAACGACCCGATGGAAGCCACCTACGTCGGCATCCACATGTGGGCGCAAGCGGCGGAGAAAGCCAAGTCCACCGACGTCGACAAAGTCCGCGAAGCCCTCGCTGGCCAGACCTTTGCCGCGCCGTCCGGTTACACCCTGACCATGGACAAGACCAACCACCACCTGCACAAGCCGGTGATGATCGGCGAGATCCAGGCGGACGGTCAGTTCAACGTGGTGTGGCAGACCGAAGGCCCGATCCGTGCCCAGCCGTGGAGCCCGTTCATTCCTGGCAACGACAAGAAGCCGGAGTATGCGGTGAAGAGCAACTAAGCCACTGGATGTCGGGCTCGTGCGCCAAGCCCGGGCCCGACACATCACCTGTAGGAGCCGGCTTGCTGGCGATGGCGGCTTGTCAGGCGCCGATGTGCCGAATGTGCCGAATGTGCCGACGCTATCGCCAGCAAGCCGGCTCCTACAGGGTCCGCGTATCACCAGGACATTTGATATGCCCACTGCCCTTTACCGTTTCATCTTCGCCCTCGCTCTGATGCTGCCGATGGCCGCGCATGCCGGCGACGCCGAAGACTTCGTCGCCGCCAACCCTGTGCAGCAAGCAAAACTGCTGGAATCCTGGGCCGCGCAGCCCGATCCGGTTCGTGTCGAGCTGATCAACGCCCTGCAACAAGGCGAGTTGACGGTCGACGGCCAACCGAAAACCTTGCGCCTGAACAATCGCCTGCGGGGTCTGATCGACACCGCACTGGCCAGCCATCAATTGCTCGCCACCGACGCCAAAACCCGTCTGGCCGCCGCGCAGCAATTGCAGAAAAGCGCAAAACCGGCGCAGCTGAAATTCCTCGACCAGCAACTGGCTGGCGAACACGAGGAAAACGTTCACGCCGCGCTCAGCCTCGCGCTGGCCAACCTGCAACTGGTGGACACCGACCCGGCCGTACGCCTTGCCGCTGTGCGCCTGCTCGGTGAAACCGGCGATCCACTGGCTCGCACTCGACTGGAGAGTTTGCTGGAGCCAGGTGTCGAAGCCGACGCCAATGTGCGCACGGCTGCCGAAACCAGCCTGGCCCAAGTCAAACGCAAACTGCTGATCGGCGAGATGCTCGGCCAGGCCTTCAGTGGCATGTCCCTCGGTTCGATCCTGCTGCTCGCGGCGCTCGGGCTGGCGATCACTTTCGGCCTGCTCGGCGTGATCAACATGGCCCACGGTGAGATGCTGATGCTCGGCGCTTACTCGACCTACGTCGTGCAGTTGCTGTTCCAGCGCTTTGCCCCGCAAGCCATCGAGTTCTATCCATTGATCGCGTTGCCGGTGGCGTTTTTCGTCACGGCGGCGATTGGCATGGCGCTGGAACGCACGGTGATTCGCCACCTCTACGGCCGCCCACTGGAGACCCTGCTCGCCACGTGGGGTATCAGCCTGATGCTGATCCAGCTTGTCCGATTGGTGTTCGGCGCACAGAACGTCGAAGTCGCCAACCCGGCATGGTTGTCGGGTGGGATTCAGGTGTTGCCGAACCTGGTGCTGCCGTACAACCGCATCGTGATCATCGCCTTCGCTCTGTTCGTGGTGGTGCTGACCTGGCTGCTGTTGAACAAGACACGCCTGGGCCTGAACGTGCGCGCCGTCACCCAGAACCGCAACATGGCCGCCTGCTGCGGCGTGCCCACCGGGCGCGTGGACATGCTCGCCTTCGGCCTCGGCTCGGGCATCGCCGGCCTTGGCGGCGTGGCGCTGAGTCAGATCGGCAACGTCGGCCCGGACCTCGGCCAGAGCTACATCATCGACTCGTTCCTGGTGGTGGTGCTCGGCGGCGTCGGGCAGTTGGCCGGTAGCGTGCTCGCCGCGTTCGGGCTGGGCATCGCCAACAAGATTCTCGAACCGCAGATCGGCGCCGTACTCGGCAAGATCCTGATCCTCGCGTTGATCATTCTGTTCATCCAGAAACGTCCGCAAGGCCTCTTCGCACTGAAAGGACGGGTGATCGACTGATGAACCAGCCTCTGATGCTCACGGCCAGCCAAAAGGCCGGCCCCAAAGTCACGATTGCCGTCGGTGCGGTGATCCTTGTTTTGCTGTTGACGTTGCCGCTGCTGTCGCTGTTGTCGCCCGACAGCGCCTTCCATGTCTCGGCCTACACGCTGACCCTGGTGGGCAAGATTCTTTGCTACGCCATCGTCGCCCTCGCCCTCGATCTGGTCTGGGGTTACGCCGGCCTGCTGTCCCTCGGTCACGGTCTGTTCTTCGCCCTTGGCGGTTATGCGATGGGCATGTACCTGATGCGCCAGGCCTCGGGCGATGCCTTGCCGGCGTTCATGACCTTCCTGTCGTGGACCGAATTGCCGTGGTACTGGACCGGCACCAGCAGCTTCCTCTGGTCGATGTGCCTGGTGGTGTTGGCGCCTGGATTGCTGGCGCTGATATTCGGCTTCTTTGCCTTCCGCTCGCGGATCAAAGGCGTGTATTTCTCGATCATGACCCAGGCCCTGACCTTCGCCGGGATGCTCCTGTTTTTTCGCAACGAAACCGGGTTTGGCGGCAACAATGGCTTCACCAACTTCCGCACCATTCTTGGCTTTGGCATCACCGAACCGGGGACGCGCGCGGTGTTGTTTTTCGCCACGGTGCTGTTGCTGGTGGCAAGCCTGTTCATCGGCTGGCGCCTGGCGCAGAGCAAATTCGGCCGAGTGCTGACCGCCCTGCGCGATGCCGAAAATCGCTTGATGTTCTGCGGCTACGACCCACGCGGATTCAAGCTATTTGTCTGGGTCTTGAGCGCCGTGTTGTGCGGTCTCGCGGGGGCGCTGTACGTGCCGCAAGTCGGCATCATCAACCCGAGCGAAATGTCGCCGACCAACTCCATCGAGGCCGCCGTCTGGGTCGCGCTCGGTGGTCGCGGCACGCTGATCGGCCCGTTGCTGGGCGCTGGCGTGGTCAACGGCATGAAGAGCTGGTTCACCGTGGCGTTCCCCGAATACTGGCTGTTCTTCCTCGGCGCGCTGTTCATCGTCGTGACCTTGTACCTGCCCAAAGGCGTGATCGGCCTGCTGAAGAAAAGGGGTGACCAATGAGAGTGACTGCGACGGCTGAATTCATGCTCGAGCCGGCCTTCTATCCACCGCAGCCGAACAAGGACGCCGGCACCAGCCGCGACGCCATCGGCCTCGGGCAACGCGTCGGCCCCGGCCTGAATACCCGCCACGGCACCATCCTGACCCTGGAAGATATCAGCGTCAGCTTCGATGGTTTCAAGGCACTGAACGATTTGAACCTGTACATCGGCGTCGGCGAATTGCGCTGCATCATCGGTCCCAACGGTGCGGGCAAAACCACGCTGATGGACGTGATCACCGGCAAGACGCGCCCCAGCCATGGCAAAGCCTGGTTCGGTGAAACCCTCGATCTGACGCAGATGAGCGAAGTGCAAATTGCTCAGGCCGGCATCGGGCGCAAGTTTCAGAAGCCGACGGTGTTTGAAGCGCTGAGCGTGTTTGAAAACCTCGAACTGGCGCAGAAAACCGACAAGTCGGTGTGGGCCAGCCTTCGGGCTCGCCTGAGTGGCGAACAGAAAGATCGCATCAGCGAAGTGCTGGAAACCATTCGCCTGACCACCTCGGTCAATCGCCCGGCGGGCTTGTTGTCCCACGGGCAGAAGCAGTTTCTGGAGATCGGCATGTTGTTGATGCAAGACCCGCAATTGCTGCTGCTCGACGAACCCGTGGCGGGCATGACCGATGCCGAAACCGAATTCACCGCCGAGCTGTTCAAGAGCCTGGCGGGCAAGCATTCGCTGATGGTGGTGGAACACGACATGGGGTTTGTCGGCTCGATTGCCGACCACGTCACCGTGTTGCATCAGGGCAGCGTGCTGGCCGAAGGGTCGCTGGAGCAGGTGCAGGATAACGAGCGGGTGATCGAGGTGTACCTCGGTCGCTGATTGTGGCTTTTCGCTTATTTGCTTTTTGTAGGAGCGAGGCTTGCCCGCGAAGCTTTTGGCGGCCTTGAGGTCCCCTTCGCGGGCAAGCCTCGCTCCTACAGGGATTGAGGAGATTTCAGAAATGCTGCAAGTCGACAAGCTGCACCAGTACTACGGCGGTAGCCACATCCTGCGCGGCCTGACGTTTGACGTGAAGGTCGGCGAAGTCACCTGCCTGCTCGGGCGCAACGGTGTGGGCAAGACCACGCTGCTCAAATGCCTGATGGGTTTGCTGCCGGCCAAAGAAGGCGCGGTGAACTGGGAAGGTAAACCGATCACCACGTTCAAGCCGCATCAGCGGGTGCATGCAGGGATCGCTTACGTGCCTCAGGGCCGGGAGATTTTCGGTCGGCTGACGGTGGAGGAAAATCTGCTGATGGGCCTGTCGCGGTTTCCGGGCAGCGAAGCGAAAGAAGTCCCGGCGTTCATCTACGAGCTGTTTCCGGTGTTGCTGCAAATGAAGCAACGACGCGGTGGTGACCTGTCCGGTGGCCAACAGCAGCAACTGGCAATCGGCCGGGCGCTGGCCAGCCGCCCTCGGTTGCTGATCCTCGACGAGCCGACCGAGGGTATCCAGCCGTCGGTGATCAAGGAGATCGGCGCGGTCATCAAGAAGCTTGCGGCGCGCGGCGACATGGCGATTCTGCTGGTGGAGCAGTTCTACGATTTCGCTGCTGAACTGGCCGATCAATACCTGGTGATGTCCCGTGGCGAGATCGTGCAGCAGGGGCGCGGCGAAAATATGGAAGCCGAGGGTGTGCGTGGCTTGGTTACGATCTAATCTGTAGCGTCCTAACGATAATTAGACATCATGAATTTACCTGCCCACACAACGCTGTTCACGCCTAGCTGGCACGCCGAGCTGGAACTGGGCTATGCCCGATTCGGCGACACCACGCGCCCGGTTCAGCGTCGGCATAAAGGGCCGTTGCGGGTGCAAAAGCATCTGTACGCCGAGGGGCCCGAGGTTTGCCAGCACATCATCGTGCATCCGCCCGGCGGGATTGCCGGCGGTGATCGGCTGGACATCAGCGCCAGCGTTGGCCGCGATGCGTGGGCACAAATCACCAGCCCCGGCGCGGCCAAGTGGTATCGCGCGGCAGGACCGGCTTATCAGACACTTGATCTGAAAGTGGCCGCAGGTGCGACCCTCGAATGGTTGCCACAAGAGACAATTATCTTCAGCGCCGCTCAAGCCGAACTGCGCACCGCCATTGATCTGGAAGGTGATGCGCGGCTGTTCTACTGGGACGTGGTGGCGCTGGGCCGGCCGGCCAGTGGCGAGCGCTTCGACCTCGGGCATTTTCAGGCGCAGCTGGATATCCGCCGCGACGGCCAGTTGCTCTGGCACGAACGCCAGCGCATTGTCGGGGATGACGGGTTGCTCGATTCGCCGATTGGCCTGGATGGGCAACCGGTGTTTGCGACGTTGTTGGTGACGGGGGAGATTGACAGTGAACTGCTGGAAACCTGTCGCTCGCTGCCCAATGACGTGCGCGGGGATTTGACCCAGTTGCCGGGCCTGTTGGTGGCTCGGTGCCTGGCCAGCGAGGCGCTGTTGGCGCGAGGCTGGTTGATTGATTTGTGGCGATTGCTCAGGCCTGCGTTGCTCGGTCGAGAAGCCGTCCCACCCAGAATATGGAGCACCTGAACACAATCCCCCTGTAGGAGCGAGGCTTGCCCGCGAAGCTTTTGGCGGCCTCAAGGTCCTCTTCGCGGGCAAGCCTCGCTCCTACAGGGTTATGTATTTACAGAGTCGAATTTTTTTAATCTGCCGATTATGGATTCCAAACGATGGACCTGACCCCACGCGAAAAAGACAAGCTGCTGATCTTCACCGCCGGCCTCGTGGCCGAGCGGCGTTTGGCGCGCGGCGTGAAACTCAATTACCCGGAAGCCATGGCCTACATCTCCGCAGCGCTGCTCGAAGGCGCGCGTGACGGCCAGACCGTGGCCGAGCTGATGCACTTCGGCACCACCCTGCTCAGCCGCGAACAAGTGATGGAAGGCATCCCGGAAATGATCCCGGAGATCCAGGTCGAAGCCACCTTCCCCGACGGCACCAAACTGGTCACCGTCCACCAACCCATCACCTGAGGCCGCGCCATGAATTACCACATCCGCGATGCGGTGCACGCCGATCTGCCGGCAATCCGCGACATCTACAACGACGCCGTGCTCAATACCACGGCGATCTGGAACGAACAGGCCGTGGACCTGGGCAACCGCCAGGCCTGGTTCAGCGCCCGGCAAGCCCAGCGCTATCCGATCCTGGTGATCGTCGACGGCGATAACAACGTACTCGGCTACGCTTCATTCGGTGACTGGCGACCGTTCGACGGTTTCCGCCACACCGTCGAGCACTCGGTCTACGTACGCAGCGATCAACGCGGCAATGGACTGGGTCCGCAATTGATGGACATGTTGATCGAGCGCGCCAAAGGCTGTGACAAGCATGTGATGGTCGCCGCTATCGAAAGCGGCAATGCCGCTTCCATCCGCCTGCATGAACGCGTCGGCTTCGTGATCACCGGGCAGATGCCGCAGGTGGGCACCAAGTTCGGCCGCTGGCTGGACCTGACCTTCATGCAACTGACCCTCAATCCTGGCGCTGAACCGCCGCCCGCCAGCAAGGAGTAATGCCCGATGAACGCCGCCCAACTGCGCCGCGTCAATGTTGAAAGCTTTGCGCACTATCGTCAGGGTTTGATTGATCTGCTGCTCGACGCTGTCAGCTATGGCGCCAGTGTCGGGTTCATGGCCGATCTGGATGCCACACAGGCACGCGCCTGGTTCGATGGCGTTCAAGAGGAGTTGAACAAGGGCAACGTGCTGCTGTGGGTGGTGGTCAAGGACGAGCAAGTGCAGGCCAGTGTGCAACTGACCTTGTGCCAGAAAGCCAACGGCCTGAACCGCGCCGAAGTGCAGAAGCTGCTGGTGCGTGAACACGCGCGCCGCCGCGGGTTGGGCCAACAATTGATGAACGCCCTGGAACAGGCCGCGCTCCAGCACAAGCGCGGCATGCTTTACCTCGACACCGAAGCCGGTTCCCCGGCCGAGGATTTCTACAAGGCCCTGGGCTACACCCGTGCGGGAGAAATTCCCGACTACGCCTGCGACCCGAGCGGTCGTTACAAGCCGACCGCCCTCTACTACAAGATTCTCCAAGGAGCCCATTGATGATTCCCGGTGAATACCAGATCCAGCCCGGCGACATCGAACTCAACGTCGGCCGCCGCACCGTCAGCCTGAAAGTCGCCAACAGTGGCGACCGGCCGATCCAGGTCGGCTCGCACTACCATTTTTTCGAAACCAACGACGCCCTGACTTTCGACCGCGCCGCCAGTCGCGGCATGCGCCTGAACATCCCCGCCGGCACCGCCGTGCGCTTCGAACCGGGGCAGAGCCGCGAGGTCGAGCTGGTTGACCTGGCCGGGCATCGCCGGGTGTTCGGGTTTTCCGGGCGGGTCATGGGTGACCTGTAAGTAATACGTCGTTTGCACTGACCCCATCGCTGGCAAGCCAGCTCCTACAGGGGATCGCATTCCACCCCACATTCTGCGGCGGGTGCAATTCATTTGTAGGAGCCGGCTTGCCGGCGATAGCGAGCACCGCGAGCGATCTCGAATCCAATTGAATCTCAAGGCGAACGAATGAAGATTTCCCGTCAAGCCTACGCCGACATGTTCGGTCCCACCGTCGGTGACAAGGTCCGTCTGGCCGACACCGAGCTGTGGATCGAGGTGGAAAAAGACTTCACCACTTACGGCGAAGAAGTGAAATTCGGCGGCGGCAAAGTCATCCGCGACGGCCAGGGCCAAAGCCAGCTGCTGGCCGCTGAAGTCGTCGACACGGTGATCACCAACGCGCTGATCATCGACCACTGGGGCATCGTCAAAGCCGACGTTGGCCTCAAGGACGGGCGCGTCGCCGGCATCGGCAAGGCCGGCAACCCGGACGTGCAACCGAACGTCACCATCGCCATCGGCGCCAGCACCGAAGTGATCGCCGGCGAAGGCATGATCCTCACCGCCGGCGGCATCGACACCCACATCCACTTCATCTGCCCACAGCAGATCGAAGAGGCGCTGATGAGTGGCGTCACCACCATGATCGGCGGCGGCACCGGCCCGGCCACCGGGACCAACGCCACCACTTGCACCTCCGGGCCGTGGCACCTGGCGCGGATGCTTCAAGCGGCGGACGCCTTCCCGATGAACATCGGCCTGACGGGCAAAGGCAACGCCAGCCTGCCGGAGCCGTTGATCGAGCAGGTCAAGGCCGGCGCCATCGGCCTCAAGTTGCACGAAGACTGGGGCACCACCCCGGCGAGTATCGACAACTGCCTGACGGTGGCCGACCAGTACGATGTGCAGGTGGCGATCCACACCGACACCCTCAACGAATCCGGCTTCGTCGAAACCACCCTCGCCGCCTTCAAGGGCCGCACCATCCACACCTATCACACCGAAGGCGCGGGTGGCGGCCATGCACCGGACATCATCAAGGCCTGTGGTTTTACCAACGTGCTGCCAAGCTCGACCAACCCGACCCGGCCCTTCACCCGCAACACCATCGACGAACACCTCGACATGCTGATGGTCTGCCATCACCTGGACCCGAGCATTGCCGAAGACGTGGCCTTCGCCGAAAGCCGCATCCGCCGCGAAACGATTGCCGCCGAAGACATCCTCCACGACCTCGGCGCGTTCTCGATGATCAGCTCCGACAGCCAGGCCATGGGCCGGGTCGGTGAAGTCATTACGCGCACCTGGCAGACCGCCGACAAGATGAAAAAACAGCGCGGCCCACTGCCGGGCGATGGCGAAGGCAACGACAACTTCCGCGCCAAACGTTACATCGCCAAGTACACCATCAACCCGGCGATCACCCACGGCATCAGCCATGAAGTGGGCTCAATCGAAGTGGGCAAATGGGCGGATCTGGTGCTGTGGCGCCCCGCGTTTTTCGGGGTAAAACCAACGTTGATCCTCAAGGGCGGGGCCATTGCGGCCAGCCTGATGGGTGATGCCAACGCCTCGATTCCGACGCCGCAACCGGTGCACTACCGCCCGATGTTCGCCAGCTACGGCGGCTCGTTGCACGCCACCAGCCTGACGTTCATCAGCCAGGCGGCGCAGGAGGCAGGACTTCCCGAAGCGCTGGGTTTGAAGAAGAAAATCGCTGTGGTCAAAGGCTGCCGCGACGTGCAGAAAACCGACTTGATCCACAACGACTACCTGCCGAGTATCGATGTCGACCCGCAGACGTATCAGGTCAAGGCCGACGGCGTTCTGCTTTGGTGCGAGCCAGCGGATGTGCTGCCGATGGCCCAGCGTTACTTCCTGTTTTAATCGGCCAAATCACTGGAGCCTGGCGTGCCTGGCTCCGGTGTAAAACAGAAGCGATCAACTGTTCGGCTGTACCGCGAAAGGGATTTCTACCCGTTGCAGTTTTGCCCGTTCGATCGCCTGGCGTGTGAACGTTTTGATAAAGGCTTTCTTGTCTTCGTCGATGACTTCCAGTTCGGCGGCGTATTCCGCTTCGGTCATGACCCGTCCCGGCGCAAACTCACTTTCCGGTTTGTTCAACTCAGCGCCGAGCACCCTGAGCTCTTCCTTCAACTGTGCCTTTTGCTCAAGGGAAAGCGTTGTGTCGGTTGCGCGTTTTTCAAGCGCTGAGCAGAACTCAATCGTGGCTTCAATCCGGCGTCTGAAACCCTTGATAGCCCCCCGGTTGGAACCCTCGACATAGGATGACCAGAACGGCTGCTCGATGAGCAAATCGTCGAGCAATTCACCCGCCTCAAGGTTCAGTACACGATGGAGTGCATCTTCGATCATCGCGCTCGTGACGCCGGAGATTTTTCTGAACTGCATTTTTCGCGACTGCCAGGGTAGGTCTAACCGGTCGGCAAGATCCGTCATGAATGCCAGGTGAACTTCAACCTCATCAATCGTGCCGGTGACCTCGCCCGTCGCATTGACGCGCCTGAATTCCTCACCCATCGCCTCGCGCTCGGAAATCGTTTTGCGCGCGATCCGGCTCAGTTCATCCAGACGTGACTTGCCCTGCGCCAGCGACACCAGTTCACCCTCTACCAGCGCGGGATTTGCCAGTTCATAGGCTTCATGAATCAACACCTCCATCCCCATGGCGTTGAACAGCTGCGCACCAGCATCGACGCACGCGGTGGGTACGGTGGTCAGGGTGAAGAGTTTTTGCCGCAGCTCGGTATTTTTCGACATCGCATCGAGCATTCGCCAGACCTTGGCGGTCATGTCGACCCGAAACCCGGGGTCGTGCTTGAAATGCCCCGATTCAGTGAGTTTGCGAATCTCGTTGAAAAAACCGACCGAACCGATCTCATCCTCGACGCTGTTCCAGACCTCCTGTTTGGTCACCCATTCCGGCCGGGTCATGCCAGTTTCCCAGTCCAGACTGTCGCGCACGCCGCGAGGTGGATAGGGTCGGTCGGGGTCCATGCCGACGGACGCGATGTACTCCCTGAGCGTCTGCAGATTGAAGGCCGGCAAAAAATCCGTTTCCCGGCTCAACACCGTGCGCGCCAGCAATTCCGCCTGGACCGAGCCACGCGTGACCATGGGCACGTAGGTGATTTCGTTGCGCTGCATGTCCAGGTAAAAATGCCGGAAGCGTGGCTGCGCGAACAACCCGTCCGGCCACGTCCGAATGCCGGTATCGGCCAGGATCAGCGTATGCAACATGCGCATGCTGCCAATATCCGGAACCTGCCCCAGAGGATTGCTGTGCAAGTCCAGGATCTGAAGCCGCGTCAGGTTGCGCAGGTCTGCGACGCCTTGCGCATCCAGGACAATGCGGTTTGCGCGCAGGTTCAGCTCCGTCAGCGCGCGCATGCGGCCGATGGCACGAGGAAGTCGGGTGAGCGCATTACCGTTGATGTTAAGCGAGCGCAATCGCGGGAAATGATCGAGCAAGGAAACTTGTGCGTCGGTCAATTCGGTCAGGGTCAGATTGAGGCGAGTGACGTGATCGAAGTTGCCCTCCAGTGCGGGCATCGTGCGCAGATGCCGCCCCAGCGGCAGGTTCTCGAGATCGAGCACGACGCCTCGCAGCTCGCCGTACGAATCCACATCGCGCAAGCCTGTGTGCTGCCAACATTCCCTGACCGCTTTGTACACCGCGTTTCTGGACTGCCATTCGGCGATGCCGGCGGACGTAAAGCGGAATGCCTCGGTCGGTGATTTCAGCCAGCGTTGGAAATTGGTGTTCAACCGATTGAATTCCGCTTCGAGATCGCTCGCCCTCTGCTCAAGACTGACGTCGCTGCCCCCCGCTTGCAGATAGGACTGCGCTTCGGCCTCCGTCCATCCGGGGCGAACGACGCGGACCCGCTCTTGCGGCGTTATTTGCCCCTGAACTCGACGCAGACCTTGAGCCATCCCGCGCATGCCCCCACGCAGACGCATCGTGGCTGGATCGTACGCGGGTTTTCGAACAGGGTTATCCGTCAGAAGCGCGTTGAACCTGTCCCGTGGCAATGGCGTTTTTTGAATGGCGCGCTTAAGTGTCGCGCCTTGATTGATCTGGTACCCCAGCGCGTTGCGCTCAGCATCAGGCAGGGCATGCAACACAGACGCATAGAGGTCATCGGCCCCATGCAGATGCAGATCATCAGCATCGCGGGCCTGGTACTGACCGTCCTCGCTGACAAGGATTCGGCGCACGGCGGCATCTGCCGGGCCGACACTGTCGCGCAACGGACCATCGAATGAAGACTCACGGATTTCGATGCGCACGTTTGCGGGCCAGTCGGGCAGCGCTTGCAACGAGTGCAACGCCAATCGCTCGCTATCGACCCCGTACGCGACATCGAGGAAAAGCCCTTCGTAAGCGCGTGCGGCGCGTAACGTGCGCAAGGCCAGCCGCGTGCGTTCTCTGAGCTGCAAGGGAATGCGCGAAGACTCGGTGATAGTGAGCAAGTCCTGCGGTTCGATGTCGGCCAGCAACTCACGGGCGATTACCGTCGGGAGGTTGCTGAAAGCGTCCTGGAGCACCCGCACTTGCCGGTTGTCTGTCTGCTGCAAACGGCGATTGAGCGCGTCAAACAAAGGTCCCGGATGACTGCCTGCCCGCCCCGCTAGCTTGTTTTTCAAGGCGTCGATGCGGATGCGCTCGTCAGTGGAAATGCCCTGTCCGAACAACGTATGGATGTCGGCTTCATTGACAAACTTCACGGCCAGCTCCGGAAGTTTTCCGGCACTGACCTCGGCACGGCTTATCTTCAGCGTATTGGCCGGCGATGCGTCGAGATTGCCGTACTTGATCGAGCGGCCCGACTGTCCGGCGCCGTCAAAAAGCTCGATGCTTTTTTGCTCAGGCCAGCCCGGCAGTTCCACCAGCAAACGGGGCACCTGCTCGATGAACGCTTCGGGAACCTCATCGAGCACTATCTGCCCGGGCAGCTTTTGCACATCAGCCCAGGTCTTGAAGCGTTCGATCGTGTCGGTCAGCAGCGCGGGCGGTGGTTCGTTGACGACATGCAGCCGGCGCAACAGGTCTTCCTCGACACCGCTGGCGATACGAATCTGCTCCAGTGTGGCCTCGGACAAATCCTCAACCGCCAGCCCCAGACGTCGCATGAGCGTGACTTTGTCCCACTCGACGGGTCGGTCGAGCTCGGTCTTCCACACACCCGCACCGTCGTGTTCGAGTGTGGGCTGATACGCCTGCGGCCGATCCGGATGTTGCAGGCGTGGCTGGCCCGTGAGTGGGTCGTTTCTGACTTCGAAGTATTTGTTTTCATGCTTCAGGATGGTTTTTTCGCTGTGCCGGAACAGCCCCTGTTCACCTGGGGTCGCCGTTTTGGGCAACATCAGGTCATGGGCGTAGGGCGACAGGTCCGGCTTCCAGAGACGTGTCTTGCCGTCAGGCAACTCAACCTTTTGCAACCGATCGATAAACGCCGACGGTTTGACCGACGCCGCCGCACCGGCGGGCAACACATGCCCCGCCGCCATGATTGCCAGTTGCGCAAAATTGATCATGACACTGGTCAGATGGGCCGCCGCTTCGTCCCTGTCGCCCTTGCTCCACTCCTCGATGCCCTCCATGGTTTCGAACAGCATCTGCCCGACCATGACCGCCAACATCGCTTCGCCCAGGCCAGGAACCAACATCGCGCCGAAGTTGAACACGTTCCAGCCGATGCTCAGATAGCTGGTCAACCGATTCCAGCGGGTGGTCGCGTCTTCATCGTCGGTCGGCACCGCGATGTGTCGCGCATCCGCAATCGCCTTGTCCCTGCGCCAGCGACCGATTTGCGGCCAGAGATCGCCAGAAATGATGTTGGTGATGGGCTCTGCGTTGGCGTTTTCAACCGCGGTCTCTCGCCACCACGGCCCCATGTCCAGCGGCTCACGCTGCGTCCAGGTGAACGTGGTGAAACGCTCGCGAACCCGGGCAAAGAATTTGCCATGGTCTTTTTGTGCCACGAATCGGCTGAAAAACTGTTGATAGTCTAGCGAGCGCAACTGACTCGTCAGCTCCTTCATGAAGTCCGTGAGCGACGCATACTCTTTGAAGGGATGGTCAGGATCATCCGGGACATAAACGATCAACGTCCCGTCGAGACGGCTTTGTTGAAAACCATCCTCCCTTTGCAAAGTGGCTTCGACAAGACCGCTGGGGCCATTGGCGAAAAACGCCTCGAGTAATTCGAACTGTTCAAACTCCTGGCCCGGTAGCAGCGTCAGACTTCTGGACCATTCCATCAGTGTGCGTTGATGCCGGGGAACCAGACTGTCGTAAATTCTTTTAGCTTCAGTGGGTTCTGCCACTGCACTGAACAACAGGATGCCGGACAACCTGAAGCCCATTAACGAAAGTCGATGGCATTGCAAAGGACGATGATTCCACATCACGCCCTTTTCATTATCACGAACTTGCTGAAGTTTCCCGTAGCCATAGGAACTGATGTCGTTTTTCAAATACGCAATCAGCGCAGCTTCGTTGAAGATGGCTTTTTCACTGGCCATGCAGTGCCGCTCGATTATTGCCTTGGCCGCGATATCTTCGGGCATCAGTGCTGCCTTGATGTGACGCTGATAGTGCGCACCGATATCAAGCGTCCGACACAGGGCGGCGAATTGTTCGACCGTCAGTGCATGCCGCTGTAACTCGTTTTCGTGGTCCCGGGTGAAGATGCCGGAGCCATCACGAATCGCGCCCGCCTGCGTTTCAGGCGCCTCGAAATTGTGAAGCGCCGCTTCCAGCAAAGTCGATTGCCTGAGCCGACTGGCATTGGTATCGATGCCAAAACCCAGTTTTGCCGGGATATACAGGCGAATGAGCGTCGCATTGACGTCCACTTCCAGATTCAGCTGGCCCTTTAATGCTTTAACGAGCAAAGGTTCGGCAAAGGCAAGAATGTCCCGCTGTACATTCTCCAACGCGTCGTCCAACGGGACCTGAACGCGCCAGCGCTCATCCGTCAGTTGCTTGAGGTACTGACGGTCGATGGCGCGTGCATTCAGATACCACTGTGGAAAATCCGCGGTCGAATCGGCCATCCCAAGCAATCGTGAAACTGGTGCGTCTTTTAGCGGCGAAGGCAGTTTTCCCAGCAGATATTCACGATGAACATTGGCTTTGCTTCTTCCATGCCCGGTAATAACTTGCAACGCCGGGGCGTCCGATAGTTCGTTCATTTCGCAAATCCTTATGCGATGAAAAGAACCACCAGATTATTGAGTGCGGTTAAAAACAAAAGATTAAAAAACCACTTGGAAAACCGCACCAGACCGACAATGCATTTAATTTCAGGATCTAAAAAATATTTAATTAACACCCTGAGGCCACCAAAGAATGGTCGCCGGCGCAGTGGTAGTTTTTAGGGGGTGCCAAAGGGGCTAAGATGCCTCGGATTGCCATCAGGAAACCGACCATGCGCTTATCCGAATTCATCAGGCAACACGTAGACCGTATCGTCGATGAATGGGAGCAGTTCGCCAGGACGATTACCCCGGCGGCAGAAAATATGGATCGAGTGGCCTTGCGTGATCACGCCAGGGAAATCCTGTTGGCGGCAGCGCGGGACATGACCACCGCGCAAACCGCCAGCGAGCAACTCGCCAAGGCCAGGGGCGAAGGTGTGGAGAAAACCCCGAGCCTGGATGAAGCCGGCGCCAGTCATGGTGAACTGCGCCACACCGTGGGCTTCGATCTGTTGCAGATGACCAGCGAATTCCGTCACCTGCGCGCCTGTGTGATCCGGTTGTGGGTCAACAGCCTGGAATCACCGGACCTCGCTTACTTCCAGGACATGATCCGTTTCAATGAAGCCATCGATGAAGCCCTTGCCGAATCCACGGCGGCCTATGCCGAACAGGTCAATCATTCGCGGGATATCTTCCTGGCTATTCTCGGCCATGACCTGCGCGCCCCCTTGCAGGCCGTGAGCATGTCCACCGAATTGCTGATGCGCAAAGCCACGCTTGAAGGCGATGCCTTGGCTTGTGCGGTCAACATCAAGCGCGGCGCGCGGCACATGGCGGTGATGGTCGGCGATTTGCTGGAGTTGGTGCGCAGTCGCCTGGGCAAGAGCCTGCCAATTGAACCCAAGCCGATGGACCTGGCCGATGCCGCCCACGCAGCGATTGCCGAAGCCTGTGCCGGTAATCCCGAATGCGATCCGACGGTTCATGCAGAGGGCGACACGACAGGCGTGTGGGATGCCGGACGCCTGGCCCAACTGCTGCAAAACCTGATCGGCAATGCGTTGCAGCATGGGTCGAACAAACGTGATGTGACGGTGACCCTCACCGGCGAACCAGACACCGTTCGTCTAACGGTGCATAACTTTGGAGCGCCGATCCCCGAAGACGCGATCGGTACGATCTTCGATCCGCTGGTACGCAGCGCCGATGAAGAGCTTGGCCAGCCGTCTACCAGCCTTGGCCTGGGGTTGTTCATCGTCAAGGAAGTGGTCGATGCGCACGGCGGGACGATCGAGGTCAGCTCGAACGAAACTGACGGGACGCTGTTTACCGTGGTGTTGCCCAGATAGACCGCCATCTGTAGGAGCCAGCTTGCTGGCGATGGCGATCTTACGGACGCCATCGCCAGCAAGCTGGCTCCTACAGGAATCGAATTCGCTTCAGCTATTCGACAACCAACCGCGCCAACCGCTGCTTGAGCATCCGGTTCTCCGCCCTCAGTTGCTGAACCTCATCCAGCAAATCCAGCGCCAGGGCGACGCCTTCCCACTCCAGCTCCAGGTCGTGCCGCAGTTTCGCGGCACGCTTGGCCAGCGCCAGCTCATAATCGGTGAAACGCCAATCCTTGGGCTGCTTGCCCTGAGGTTCGAGGATGCCGTGCTCGACGATTTCGATCACGTAGACGTCCGACAAATCGGTCGCCTCACAGAATTCTGCCATGTCCAGTTGAACGATCAGGGGGTTGCTCATGATGGGCTACTCCGTCTCTTGGATCAGAAGTTTTCTCTCGGGTCGAATGCGGCTTTTTTCGCCAGTTCCTGCCACAACGCCTTGACCTCGTCGCTCGAGGTTTTTGGCATGACCGCCTTCAATTGCACGAACAGATAACCGCGTTGACCGGCCTTGTTCAGCAAACCGTGGCCCTTGGCACGCATGCGCTGGCCGTTCTGGCTACCGGCGGGCACCTTGAGGTTGATCTTGCCTGTCAGTGTAGGCACGGCCACTTCGGTGCCCAACGCCAATTCCCATGGGGCCAGCGGCAGCGTAATGATCAGGTCCTCGCCTTCGACGTCGAACTTCGGATGCGGCGCAAAGCGAATGATCAGGAACAAGTCGCCGTTGGCGCCACCACCGATGCCCGGTGCACCCTGGCCTTTGAGGCGGATGCGCTCGCCGTCGGTCACGCCGGCGGGGATTTTCACGTTCAGGCTTTTGCTGGTGTTGCTGACGTGCTGGCCGGCAGCGTTGTACTGCGGCACCTGGAACGTGACCTTCTTCGATTCGTTCGAGAGGGTTTCTTCCAGAAAAATTCCAAGTTCCATTTCCACGTCTTGCCCTCGACGTCCGGCACTGCGACGCGACTCTCCACCACCAAACCCAGGACCACGGTTACCGAAGATCGAACTGAAGAAGTCCGAAAAATCGCCCGAGTCCTGACCGCCACCAAAACCACCGCCGCCACGCCCCTGCCAACCTGGCGGGCCCTGGAACGGTTGGCCGTGCTGGCCGTATTTGCGCAAGTCGTCGTATTCGGCGCGCTTGTCGGCGCTTTTCAGCGCTTCATAGGCTTCCGAAGCGTCCTTGAATTTGGACTCGGCGTCCTTTTCCTTGCTGACGTCGGGGTGGTATTTGCGCGCCAGCTTGCGATAAGCCGCCTTGATCGTCTTATCGTCCGCGGTCGGTTCCACACCGAGAATCTTGTAATAGTCTTTGAAGTCCATCGTGGAATCACCATCCATTATCAAAATCGCGCCATCACCGGCAGCATGCGCTCATTGGCAGCCGCAGGGTTGACCGATCTCAAGATTGTGACCGGGGCGCGTATCAGAAGTTTATCGGCAGCGGCGGGCGGTTCTTTTGACCATCCCAATGGCTGCCAGGGCCAATGCAGACAAGTTTGGGGCATCGGGCCGTCTTATCAAGGCGCTAATTACCGAGATTTAGCGGATAGTCGGCCTTCGAATCTGCGCCGCACTGGCATACACTGCGCGGCCGTTTTTTAACCGGAACCTGATAGACATGAAAAACGCATCTCCAGCCCGTGCCTGTGGTATCGACTTTGGCACGTCCAACTCCACCGTCGGCTGGCTGCGCCCCGGCATGGAAACGCTGATCGCGCTGGAGGACGACAAGATCACCCTGCCCTCGGTGGTCTTCTTCAATATGGAAGAACGCCGCCCGGTGTACGGCCGATTGGCGCTGCACGAGTACCTGGAAGGCTACGAAGGCCGACTGATGCGCTCGCTCAAGAGCCTGCTGGGTTCCAAGCTGATCAAGCACGACACCAGCGTTCTCGGCACAGCGATGCCGTTCAAGGACCTGCTCGGGTTGTTCATCGGTCAGCTGAAGAAACGTGCCGAAACCGCCGCTGGTCGCGAGTTCGACGAAGTGGTGCTGGGTCGTCCGGTGTTCTTCGTCGATGACGACGAAATGGCTGACCAGGAAGCGGAAAACACCTTGGTGGACGTGGCCCGCGCCATCGGCTTCAAGGATGTGTCGTTCCAGTACGAGCCGATTGCGGCAGCGTTCGACTATGAGTCGACCATCGAAAAGGAAGAGTTGGTACTGATCGTCGACATCGGCGGTGGTACGTCTGACTTCTCGCTGGTGCGCCTGTCTCCTGAACGCCGCAACCACGACAACCGTCACGAGGACATCCTCGCCACCGGCGGCGTGCATATTGGCGGGACCGATTTCGACAAGCAGTTGAGCCTGCAAGGCCTGATGCCACTGTTCGGCTACGGCAGCCGGATGAAAAGCGGTGCCTACATGCCGACCAGCCACCACATGAACCTGGCGACCTGGCACACCATAAACTCGGTGTATTCGCAGAAGTCGACCCTGGCCCTGGGCAGCATGCGCTACGACATCGAAGACACTGGCGGCATCGACCGTCTGTTCAAGCTGATCGAGCAACGCGCCGGGCACTGGCTGGCGATGGAAGTGGAAGAAACCAAGATCCAGCTGACCCACGCTGACAGCCGCCATGTGCCGCTAGACCGCATCGAGCCGGGCCTGAGCGTGGAGTTGAGCCGCGCGTTGTTTGAATCGGCCATCGACAACCTGCTGGAGCGCGTGCGCAACAGCGTGACCCAGATGCTGAACGACGCCGACGTGCGGGTCGATCAGGTGGATACGGTGTTCTTCACCGGTGGTTCGAGCGGGATTCCGGCATTGCGCAACAGCGTCTCGGCGATGTTGCCGAATGCGCGGCATGTGGAAGGCAACATCTTTGGCAGCATCGGCAGTGGTTTGGCGATTGAAGCGGCCAAGCGTTATGGGCCGATGGACTGATCCAGAACCGAGTCGCGTCCTTCGCGGGCAAGCCTCGCTCCTACAGGGATTGCATTGATTCTGTAGGAGCGAGGCTTGCCCGCGAAAGCGTCAATTCAGGCAATACATATCGACCGGATCAAACCATCCCAACCTGCTTCAACTCACTCTTCAAATACGCGTAATAAATCGGCCCCGCCACCACCCCCGGCAGGCCGAACGCGGCCTCGAACACCAGCATCGCCAACAGCAACTCCCACGACTTGGCACTGATCTGCCCGCCGACAATGCGCGCGTTGAGGAAGTATTCGAGCTTGTGGATAACAATCAGATAACCCAGCGCGGCCACCGCCACCCAGATCGACAGCGACAAGCCGACGATGGTGATCAGCGTGTTCGACATCAGGTTGCCGATCACCGGCAACAGGCCGAGCAGGAAGGTCAGCACGATCAGGGTTTTGGTCAGCGGTAGTTTGATGCCAAACATCGGCAGGACCACCGCCAGGAAAATCCCGGTGAAGAAGGTGTTGAGCAGGGAAATCTTGATCTGTGCGAACACGATGTTGCGGAACGCCTGGACCAGCAGGTGCAAGCGATCAAACAATGCAGCAGCCAGCGGCTTGCGCTTGGTCAGGTCCGGCACCCGTTGCAGGGCGATGATCGCGCCGAGCACCATGCCGATCAGCAACGTCACGAACATGTGCGCCGCGTCCTTGCCCACCAGTTGCAGGTCGCTGAGGTGTTTGCTCATCCACTCGCCAATCGCCACGCGAAACTCGGCGGCGCTGGCCGGCAGGTAGGCGTCGATGAACGGCGGCAACTGACCGCGAGCACGGTCGACCACGAGCATGAATTTATCGAGGGAAGCGCCGGGGTTTTCCGCCTCATGCAGCAGGAAACTGAAGGCACCGGCAAAGATCAGCGTCAGCACACTGACCACCAACGTCCCCAGTAACGCCACCGCCAGCCAGCGCGCACGCCGACCTTCGATTAGTCGCTGCAATTGCGGGGTGAGCATGTTGACCAGTTCGAACACCAGCAGACCGGCCAGAAGGCTTGGCAGCAAGCGCAACGGAATCACCAGCAGCAAACCACCAAAGATGATGACCCAACTGATGAGCAGCAAGACTTGGCGTTGAGAAAACGTTGGCATACAGCCTCAAAACGAACGGCGTAAAAGGATTGGCAGTCTGCCAGCGTTCGGGTGTCAGCACTAGGGATTGTGTGGGGCGACGTTGGTCGGGGGCAGAGGTGATTTCTGCAGCGCTCTGGCCTGCTCGCGATGGGGCCCTCACAATCCCCGCAAATCCGTTTATTTTTTCTTCAGGCAATCACTCATGAACGCCTTGCGCTCATCACCCTTGAGCGCCTTGGTCGCGGCATCGGCATTGCAGGTTTTCATCTTCTCTTGCTGAGGCGTCAGGGCTTTCGCGTCATTGGCGGCGGGTGCGGCTTTAAGGCAGGTGCTCATGAAGGCTTTGCGCTCATCGCCCTTGAGGCTTTTCGCGGTAGCGTCGGCATTGCAGGTAGTCATCTTGTTCTGTTGGGCTGTGGCGGCGAAGCCCTGGGAGCAGAGCAGCAAACCGATCATCAACAAAGGGACACGCAACATCTTCATGGAGTTTTCTCCTTGTTGCCGCACCGAGGGGCACGGCCTCGCTCTGGAGTGTAGACAAAGCCTGTTACAGCTTCCTGCCCGGCAGATGGCTTCGGCGATACTGCTCCGGCGTACACCCGGCCTGGCGCTGGAACATGGCGATAAACGCCGACCCGGTGCTGTAGCCCATGTCGAAGGCGATTTCCTGAATGCTGCGATGGCTGTCCAGTGCTTCGATCGCCGCCAGAAAACGCAAACGCTGCCGCCATTCGCCGAAACTCATGCCCAACTCGCGCACAAACTGCCGCGCCAGGGTGCGCTCGCTGACGTGAATCTGCTCGGCCCATGCCGACAACGGCCGGTTATCTCCGGGCTCAACCTGCAAGGCTTCCAGAATACCGAGCAGCCCGGGACTGCTGGCGTAGGGCAAGTAGCATTGGTGAATGGGCGCCTGCTGCAGCTGATCCACCAGCACTTGGGCAAGGCGTTGGTCGGTCTCTTGCTCGGGAATTTTCACGTCACGGGCGGCGAAGTCCTTGAGGATTGCCTTGAGGATGTCGCTGATCGCCAGGGTGCAGGCCTGCTTCGGCAGTTCGTGGCACAGCGCCGGCGCCAGGCAGACGGCGCGGTAGTTGATCGGTTGATTGCTGTAGAAACTGTGTTCGATCTGCGGCGGCACCCACACGGCATATTGCGGCGGCGACATGAAACGGCTGCTGCCGATTTCCATGTGCAACACACCGTTGGCCGAATACTCCAGCGTGCCCCAGGGGTGACGGTGGGCCGAGGCATATTCGTGGCTATTGAAGTCGGCGTAGCGGAAGTACACCGGCGCGGGCAACTCGCTGAAATCCAGCAGGTCGATGTGTTTGCTGTTCATGCTGTCTGTCATCAGGGTCAGGTTGTCTGGATCGCAGTATAGGCTTGCATCCGGACAGGCGATAATTCTCCCTCATTAACGTTCTGGTTGTTCCTGATGCAATACGCTTATCCCCTGCTGGCCATTTTCATTTGGGCTGGCAATACCGTGATCACCAAAATGTCGGCCGGGGCGATCTTCCCGGCGGAGATCGGTTTTTACCGCTGGCTGCTGGCCGGATTGTTGTTCACGCCCTTTATGCTCAAACCGGTGATCGCCCATTGGTCGGCCATCCGCCCGAACCTGTGGAAGATTTTCATCCTCGGCGTGCTGGGCATGGCGGTTTATCAGAGCCTGGCGTACTTCGCGGCGACGCTGACCTCCGCCACCAACATGGGCATCATCCTGTCGCTGATGCCGTTGATGTCGCTGGCCATGGCCATCGTCAGCCTGGGCCAGCGCCTGACCGCCGGTGCGCTGGCCGGTGCGGTGTTGTCGTTTGGCGGTGTGTTGGTGGTGGTGTCGTCCGGCAGCCTCAGTGCATTGCTTGAGCACGGGGTGAACCTGGGCGATGCAATGATGCTGATCGCCACGCTGGCCTATGCGATTTACAGCACGCTGCTGAAAAAATGGCAGCTGCGTTTGCCGCCGCTGGTGTTGTTGTATCTGCAGGTGTGGGTGGCGGTGGTGGTGCTGTTTCCGTTGTTCGCCGTGTCGCCGAAAATCGGTCCGACGCTGCAAAACATTCCGCTGGTGCTGTACGCCTGCCTGCTGGCGTCGATGGTTGCGCCGCTCGCATGGATGCAGGCCGTGGTGCGTCTGGGACCGAGCCGGACGACGCTGTTTTTCAATTTGCTGCCGGTGATTACCGCATTGATTGCCGCGCTGGTGTTGCATGAGCAATTGGCGATGTATCACCTGGTGGGCGGGATGTTGACGTTGGGTGGGGTGATTGTTTCGGAGCGTTGGACCATGGTGTTGGGGCGTAAGGTTAGCGTCGCCTGATCTGACGCCTTCGCGGGCAAGCCTCGCTCCTACAGTTCATGCGCTGTCCCTGTAGGAGCGAGGCTTGCCCGCGAAGAACGATAATGCGGTCTGACGGCTAAACCCCCGCCGCCTTCAACCGCGCCGCATGCTCGACAAACAACCGGATCGGTTCGGCCCCCTTCCCCACCAACCCCAACGATTGGTTGACGATGTCAAAGTGATCCAGCGGATACTCATCGCCAATCACCGTGCCCAGATGTGAGCTGTAACGCCCGACCATCCCGTCGCAATGCCCGACTTCACGCACGAAGGTTTTGGCAAACAGCCGACAACTGCGATTCGTCCCGTCGAACAGATTGCGCCCGCGATCAGTCTTGCCTGGCTGCAACGTGCCGGACCACGAGTAATAGCGCACACCGTTGACCTCTTCCGGCCCGTGCCCGCCCCATGTTTCAGGCAAGCCCTGTGGATAACGTTGGTTGAACAGCGCCACTCCCGCCGTCGTCAGCGATTCATGGGACGCGTGGATGTCCACCGGCAGCTTCGGCCCGCGATAACCCGTCTCCAGCCAACTCATCAAGATACCGATGAGTCGAAGAAAAAACGCCAGCAACCGCCCCCTCGCGCTGTCCGCCGGGTAATGTTTGTGCAAGTAATCCGCCAGTTCCGAGCCGTGATTGGGGCCGGCCACCGAGGTCACGGAAGCCACGCGATCCGGGCGTTTGGCGGCGGCATAACGGGCGGTCAGCGAGCCTTGGCTGTGGCCGATCAGGTTGACCTTCTCGGCACCGGTTTCGCGCAGGATTTCATCGATCCGCGCCAGCAATTGTTCACCGCGCACTTCAGTCGAGTGCAGCGGCGACACCTGAACCGCAATCACCGTCGCCCCTCCCTGGCGCAACGCCGCCACGATCCCGTACCAGTACGGATAAAGCACCAGACGGATAAACCCGAGCATTCCCGGGACCAGCACCAACGGATAACGCGTGGCAGAACCTTGCGACATGGGCAAACGTCCTTGTGATCGGTGAGGTGACGCAAGGCTGAATACAAGACATCAGCCCAGCATCGACATCGAATGTGACAGCTCGACGACCAGTCTATGACATCCGCTCTATTTCAGCCCCGCCACCCCCGCCACGATCAACCCGACCGATACCAGTTTGACTGCCGTCAGGCTTTCGCCGAGCAACGCAAACCCGAGAAACACCGTGCCCAGCGAACCGATAGCGGTCCAGATCGGGTAAGCGATGCTCACCGGCAATTCGCGCATCGCCAGGGTCAGGAAGTAAATCCCGCCCACCGCCGCCACTACCGTGATCAGCGACGGCCAGAGCCGGGTGAAGCCTTCGGCATACTTCATGCCCATGGCAAAGGTGACTTCGAACCCGGCGGCGATCAGCAAAAACACCCAGGCCATCTAGCACTCCCTGGCCAGCGTCAACAAACGCTGCTCGGCCTCGGCGACGGAGATCTCGAAGGTGCGCTCGGCGGATTCCTCACCCTCGGCGGCCACGACGGTCACGTCGGTAATGCCGATAAACCCCAGCGCCGTGCGCAACAGCGTATCGGCATGGTTCAAGGCTTCCAGTTCACCACCGGGACCGAAACCGAACCCGCCACGGCTGGTGACGATCAGCGCTTTCTTGCCGTGCACCAACGGCTCGTATTGCGCGACACCATTGTCCAGCGTGTGATTGAAGGTCAGCCCGAGCCGCACGATTTGATCGATCCACGCCTTGAGGCCGCTGGGCACGCTGAAGTTGTGCATCGGCGTGGAAATCAGCAGCAGATCGTGGCCCAGCAACTCGGCGACCAGTTCATCGCTGAACGCGAGGTCGGCCTGCATCGTCAGCGGCCGCGCCTCGGGCTCGGGGTAAAACGCGGCGGCCACAAACGCTTCGTTGACCGGAGGAATCAACGCCCGTCCGACTTCGCGGCGAGTCAGTTGCGCTTGCGGATGGCGGGCCTGCCAGGCGCCAAGAAACACTTCGGCCAGGCGACGGGAGTGGGAACGTTCGCCCCGTGGGCTGGCGTGAATGGCAAGAATTGTGTTCATCTGAATCTCCTGAGGACTAAACTCAAACCGCGTGTGGCATGCAGCTTGTGCCCGCGACCGTCTCGCCTCAAATGAGCAAAAATCAGCCAGGATGAATTAATTTCATCCATGGAGTGTTCAATGTTTGCCTCGCTGCCACTGACCGCCCTGCGCGCCTTCGAATCCGCCTCACGCCTGCTGAGTTTCAAGGCCGCCGCCGAAGAACTGTCGGTGACACCAACGGCGGTTTCCCACCAGATCCGCTCGCTGGAAACCTGGCTCGGCGTGCCACTGTTCGAGCGACTACCACGGCAAGTGCGCCTGACCGAATGCGGCGAGCGTCTGTTCCACAGCCTGCACGGCGCTTTTCTGGAAGTGGCGCAAAGCGTCGACACCTTGCGCCCGCAACGCAGCGGCACCAGCCTGACAATCTCCACCACCGCCGCTTTTGCTGCGTTGTGGCTGGTACCGCGACTGGGGCGTTTTTACGCCCGGCATCCGAACATCAGCGTGCGGCTGGACACCCATTGCGAAGTCATCGATTTGCATCAGGACGCCAGCGTCGATCTGGTGGTGCGCTATAGCCTCGATGACTACCCGAACCTTTATGGTCTGTGCCTGTTCGATGAATCATTCGGCGTTTATGGCTCGCCGGAACAGGTTGCACAGGCCAGCATCCGCGCACCGACGTTGATCAGCGTGCGCTGGCACAACTCGAAGCTGTATGCCCATGGCTGGGAGGCGTGGTGCTCGCAGTCTGCAGAAACCTGGCTGACGGCAAACCCGGCGGTCCGCGAATACGACGAAGAGCATTACGCGCTGCAAGCAGCGATCGCCGGACAAGGCCTGGTACTGGCGAGCAATATCCTGGTGTCCGAGAGCGTGGCCAGCGGTTTGTTGGTGGCTTACCGGAGTGACATTCAGGTGAATGGCGCCGGCTACAGCGCGCTGTGCGTACCGGGTCGTGAACGCCATCCGCCGGTGCGGGCATTTTTTGCGTGGTTGCAGGAGGAAGCCCGATTGTCTGGCCTGTTGCCAAGATCGCAAATCACATCAAACTTTTCGCCGCGCTTGTCACTTGATCATTCAGAACATCAGTAATGTAAGACCCGATCTGGCTCAGAAAGAAGAGCATGCCGACAATATGGCCAATACATTGAAATACTTATAAACGACAACTAAATTCTTATCACCAAAATAGCCACAAGAATTCAACCAACAACTAACCACCCTTCAAACCTAAGGTTACAAACACTGAATAGACATTTTCCAGCATGGACTTATTCTAACAACCACAACCCAATGGTTGCTTAAATAAACTTATAAAGGACTATACCCATGCATTTGGAAGAACGACTTGAATTTATTGACTCCCTGCCACCACTGCCAGCGGTTTCGAATGAACTGATCATCACACCTCGCTCACTGACCAACGCGCCTCCACACGACATCAACAAGCCAACCGCTAGTGTCATGCCTGATACGATCGATGCATTCTTGCCAGGCGTTTCACAGCAAATTATCGACGATGTTAATCTGTGCAAGTTAGTGATGCAAAATGCCGCAACCAAACTATACCCTGAAGATGCACAGCTCTTCGAATGGTACAAATACTATGTGGGTGGCCTGGACAAACTTGGCTGGGTTGTTCAAAACAAAAACATGGAAACTGTCACCATCCGAAAGATTGGCCTGACCATGGATCAGGTTGCCCTTCACGTCGCAACCGCACTGATCGGAGCGGGCCCTGCCGCAATCTTGGCAAACGTTGCGCAACTGGCCGTCGGCGCCGTGCAAAAAGACCCCGGCGCCATTCAGATCTTTGACCGGAACAGGAAAACCGGTACGCAGGCAAAATTTGATATCGCTCCGGTTTGGGTCGATAAAAACAATCAACCAAACATGCTCCTCAATTGCATCTCCCTGGATGCACGGGAAAGCACGCGTGGCATTCTGTTCTGGAAGTCCACCCAGCAGAGCACCACCATAAAAACAGGAGCTGTACGCACCTATCTGGATGCTCAGACTTTCTCGGGACTGCGCTCCGATCTTTATGCGAAGTTCACGGAAGCCGGGAAAAAATTCATCAAAGACCTTCCTGACTTTTAATCACCTATGAATATTTAAATCGACAAATAATTGTCGATTTAAATAACTTTTCCGCGCATAGGCTGCGCCCGGAGACAATCATGGATACATCCACATTCGATGTATATCTTGTCAATGGCAACATTACTATTTTTTGCGGCACTCACTCTGACAAGTTCAAGAACGATATTTTAAATTCAAGCCTCTATGCAGAACTGGTGGCGACGCAGCGCAGTGGTGATCGAGAAGCGTCGTGGTTAACCTACACAGACATCGTGAGCAAGTTCAAGTGGGTCATAAACAGTCGAGAGACACAGCGTACTGCGTTTGACAATTCAAGCTTGCTGGAACTCTTGACTCAGAGCGCAGGAAGCGCTCTACCACACAACGAACGACAAATACTGACCAACGCTTTTTCGCGACTAAAGAAACTCGCGCGCGACTCATTGGCCATTAAAACAATTATCGACAAACTCAGCGCCAACGGCTCTGCGGCTGCCGGTGGAACACACACGCTGTTGAATATTGTTCGCAAAGACAAAACCTTGTTAACACTGCAACTATCCTTCAAAACACCCACCGTGATTGATATCGACATCCTTGACAAACCAGTGCTGAAGTCAATCAACGATGGAAAAACCAACATTCGATTGTTACGTAGCTCACTGGATGAGCTTCAATACAACGAAGTCAGAAATACGGTTATCAATAAACTGGGAAAAAAAATCAGTACGGACCTGCTACATATCCCCACACCAAACTGATTGAACTGAAATTTTCCCCTGGTTTAATCGCTCTCGAATCATCAGTTCGAAAGCGATTAAACCGTTCAGGCGGGGTCAGTTTTTGACCGTTTTCGGCGCCTTGCCCGCCTTCATCTGCTCCAGCAACGGCGCACACTGATTCGGCTCACCACCACTCGGCGCCACCAGCGCCAGTAACCCCGCCGCCGGCGCCGCAATCACGCCCAAGGCCACCATCCCCGCCCCGCGCAGCAACAGCGGCACCGCTTTAACGCCAGCGTCCGGCTTGATGAACTTGCCTCGCACGTACAGCGGCGAACGCAGGGAAATCAGGCGCCAGCCCTTGGATTCCGGGGTGATGGTCAGGTCCAGTTGCTCAGTGGCCATGTTCGCCGTGCCATCGATGTAGATGATCGCGTTCTCGGTATCAAAGACAAACAACCGAGTGGTGGCCAGGCCAGTCTTGATGTCGAAGTCGGCCGCCGCGCAATTGATCTTCACTTCTTTGTCGCCAAAGATTTTACCGACCACGTAGTTGCCAACGTTGAGCCCGGCCAGTTCCATCAACTCGCGGCTGATGGCACCGTCGTTGATCAGCATCTTCAGATTGCCATTGGCCGTTCCCAGCAGCTTGGCCACCGAGTTGCCGTGACCACTGATGTCGGCATCGCCATTGAGCTCGCCGAAACTGGTCTTCATCGGTTCAAAAGTCGGGAACAGCTGCTTGAGCTTGAAACCGCGCCCGGTCAGCTTGGCGTTGCCTTCCAGCGGTTCGGTGCGACCGTTCAGGCGAATCTGCGCATCCAGTTTGCCGCCGGCCACGCCGAAACGCAGGGGTTCGAGGCTGAGCACGCCGTCGGTCAGCACCAGGTGCGTGTAGAGGTCATTGAACGGCAGTTTTTCACTGTGGACGATGCGCTTGCCGGTAAATTCGACGTCAGCGTCCATGTCGCGCCAGCGCTCGGTCTTGAACTCTTCGACCGGTAACACCTTGTCCGCCGGCTGCTTGCTTTCGCCGCCTCGGGCCTTTTGCTTGGCGTTGGAGTCGGCGCCGATCAAGGGCGCAAGGTCGGTAAACAACAGTTGATTGGAGAGCAGCGAACCGCTGAGTTTCGGCCGAGGCTGACTGGCGACGTAGGCCAGGCTGCCATGGATGTCGCTCTCGCCGATCTTGCCGTTGAACGCTTCGTAATGGAACACCGCGCCGCCCGGCTCATGCAGTTTGGCGATCAAGTGGCCGTCGGTGGCGTAGGGCGGTGTATCCGGCAGGGTCACGCCGGTCAGCGGATAGAGGTTGCCCAGGCTACTGCCGGCCAGTTTCAGCCGCAGGTCCAGCGCACCAAGGTTGAGTGGATCGGTCAGCGTACCGGCGAGCTCGACGCTGGTGTCGGCAATCTTGACTTGGGCCTGAAGCGGGAACGGCCGGGCCGAATCCTGCAAGGCCAGCAGGCCGCCGATCTTGCCTTCGCCTGCCAGTTTCTGGCCGTGGTATTGGCCTTTGACCTTCAGTGAAAACGCGTAATCCTGGGGAGCCGCGCCCTTCTCCTGCTCAGTTTTCGCGGCTTTTTCGCCGACGATGTCGCTGAACGGGATCGGTTTGCCAAGCGGGTCGATGATCAGGTCGAGCTGCGTTTTCAGGCTCTGGTCGTCGAGGGTGACATGGCCTTTGTCGAAACCAATCGCGCCGATGTCGACCACCCAACTGGACGGTTTGGCGTTCGGGTCTTTCGGGTCGAACTTGAAGGTCCAGTTGGCGCGGCCATCGGCCAGGCGCTGGAGGTCTGCGTTCGGCTCGGTCAAGTCAATGCGCGGGATCGTCACCCGTTGCGCCAACAAGGCCAGCGGCGAAATGCGCAGCTCGACGCGTTTGAGCGAGACCATCTGCGGCTGCTTCGACCAGTCCGGGTTGCCGAGGCTCAGGTCTTGCGCCACCACATGCGGCCACGGCACCCAGGCGCGCCATCCACCTTCGTCAAGCTCACGCCGCCAGACCACCGACAGGTCGCCATTAATAGCGAACGGGCGGTGCAGCTCTTCGGAGACTTTGGCGTTGAGGGTCGGTTTGATCCGGTTCCAATCGAAGAACGCGATGATCAGAACCAGTATCGCCAGTAACACAACCAGGCTGGCAAAGGTCCAGGCAAAAATTTTCGGGGTGCGCGTCATTGCACAGGGCTCCTGAATACGACTGAGCGCCCTGACCGCGACGCGCGTGTGAAACCCCAGGCCAGAACCGGCCTGGCATGAAGCCTAGGACTGGGAAACGGCGCGCAGGTTTAATCGAAATGCGGCTTAACGTTCAAATAATCGGTCGGGGACACCCTGCACTCGAAATCCGGCGTTACCGACCCCGCACTTTTGTGCGACGCACGTGAGTAGAAAATACCCACATCAGTGCGAAAACATCCGCCGGAAAGGCCCGGTCTAGAGCCTTCGCACGGAACAATCAATTCTGTTGATTATTACCATTGCGTTTATGAACTTTTATATCGACTTATCGAGAGTAGCATTGCCCTCGTACCCACTTGCCGCCCTCCCACGGAGCACATGATCATGAAACGCCAACTACTGTTTAGCCTTACCCTCTCCATGCTGGCCAGCACCGCTTTCGCCCTGCCAGCCGCTGACCAGGCCACCCCACAAGTGAAAGACAGCCACTCGGTGTTCAGTCAAACCGTTGCCGAAGGTGGTAATGATCGCCTGAAAGAAAAAGGCCTGATCACTCAAGATGGTTCGGACCGCACTCCACAAGGTCAAACCCTGGCCGCTGACGGTTCTGATCGCACCCCACAAGGCCAAACCCTGGCTGCCGACGGTTCCGACCGCACCCCACAAGGCCAAACCCTGGCTGCCGACGGCTCCGACCGCACCCCACAAGGCCAAACCCTGGCTGCTGACGGTTCCGACCGCACCCCACAAGGCCAAACCCTGGCTGCTGACGGTTCCGACCGCACTCCACAAGGCCAAACCCTGGCTGCTGACGGTTCCGACCGCACTCCACAAGGCCAAACCCTGGCTGCCGACGGTTCCGACCGTACCCCACAAGGCCAAACCCTGGCTGAAGGTGGTGGTGACCGTGTAATCGAACGCAACAGCGCTGTGAGCTAAGCCCATGGCGGCCTTGAAAAAAAGCCCAATCCACGGATTGGGCTTTTGACTTTATAGAAGCCACGCATTCCCTCGCATCACTCCCGATAGTCGTTCGACGCCAGCAAAGCCGATTTGCTAGAGTGCGCCGCTGTCTTGTCCAGAAAACACCCTTGCGATGCTGCCCCGCGCCGAACAGAAACAACAAACCCGCAACGCCTTGATGGACGCTGCCCGCCATTTGATGGAGTGCGGCCGAGGATTCGGCAGCCTGAGCCTGCGCGAAGTGGCGAAAACCGCCGGCATCGTCCCCACCGGTTTCTACCGGCATTTCGCCGATATGGATGAACTGGGCCTGGTGCTGGTGAGCGAAGTCGGACAAACCTTCCGCGAAACCATCCGCCTGGTGCGTCACAACGAGTTCGTCATGGGCGGCATCATCGATGCCTCGGTGCGGATTTTTCTCGACGTGGTGTCGGCCAATCGTTCGCAATTCCTGTTTCTGGCCCGCGAGCAGTACGGCGGTTCGCTACCGGTGCGCCTGGCCATCGGTCGCTTGCGCGAAGACATCAGCTCGGACCTCGCGGCCGATTTGTCCTTGATGCCGAAACTGCAACACCTGGACATCGCCGGTCTGAGTGTCATGGCCGATCTCATCGTCAAAAGCGTGTTTGCAACCCTGCCGGAAATCATTGATCCGCCGGCCGAGGCGTTGCCCGCGCATCTGACACCACAGGCGAAAATCACTCAGCAGCTGCGCTTTATCTTCATCGGCCTCAAACACTGGCAAGGCCTGGGCAGCACGGAATAACCCTCCTGCGCGCCGACTTCCTGCAGGAGCCGGCTTGCTGGCGATTCAGACAACACGGTGCATCTGAACCACCACCTCCCTTGTAGGAGCTGGCTTGCCAGCGATGGCGCCCTTCAGCCAATAAAGATGTCGTCTGGCCGACCGCTATCGCCGGCAAGCCGGCTCCTACAAAGGATTTGCGGCGCTCGCTGCGTTATGGACAACATGGAGCACACCCTGCGCCGTCATTTGGTGCGCCTTCCCCAGCCCCGCACCAAATTGCCGCAACAAACTGAAACGCCCTCCATGCGCCGACAGGCATTTCCTACACTTGCGCCGATTGGCAAGCCCCTTGCTCTAGCCTGACTATTGTCCATAGCTGGAAGCTTTCCGATGCTGGTGATTCATCGCAGAATCGACCCTCAACCCGTCTGGGCCGCCGAGTTGCACCTGACCTTCGAAGCCCGGAGCAAAAGCCGTTTGCGCTGTTTCAGTGCCGAGGGTGAAGACGTCGGGTTGTTTTTGGAGCGCGGTCAGTCGCCCCTCACTGATGGCGAATGCCTGCAGGCTGAAGACGGTCGCATCGTCCGCGTCTGCGCCCGCCCCGAACAACTGCTGCACGTCACCTGCGCCAACGCCTTCGAACTGACCCGCGCGGCCTATCACCTGGGCAATCGCCACGTCGCCCTGCAAGTCGGTGATGGCTGGTTGCGCCTGCTCGACGACTACGTGCTCAAGGCCATGCTCGAACAACTTGAAGCCAAGGTCGAAAACATCGAAGCACCGTTCCAGCCGGAACACGGCGCCTATGGCGGTGGCCATCACCACTCGCGGCACGGCGACGAAGACTTCAACTACCCGCCAAAACTGCACCAATTCGGCGTGCGCCAATGAACCCGGCCTGGGCGCTGTTGCGCCTGGCCAGTCCGCAATTGCCGATTGGCGGCTACAGCTATTCCCAAGGTCTGGAAATGGCGGTGGATAACGGCCGGGTAAGTGATTCAGACAGCGCCCGTCGCTGGATCAGCGATCAATTGCTGCTGAACCTGGCACGCTTCGAGGCGCCCCTGCTGCTCGCCCATTGCGTGGCCGCCGCCGCAGAAAACTGGGCCGAACTGCTGCAACGCTGCGAAGAACACCGCGCCAGCCGGGAAACCCGCGAGTTGCATCAGGAGAGCCGACAGATGGGCTACTCCTTACAGCAACTGCTCAATGGCTTGCCGGAACTCGATGCACCGGCCCGCGCCTTTCTCGAACAACGCCCCGAACCGCATTTGGCCCTCGGCTGGGCGCTGGCCGCACGCGCCTGGCACATCAGCCCGCAAGACGCGCTGGCCGCGTGGCTCTGGAGCTGGCTGGAAAACCAGTTGGCGGTGCTGATGAAAACCCTGCCGCTGGGCCAGCAAGCCGCGCAACGCCTGACCAGCGAACTGCTGCCGCTGCTGCAACAAGCCCAGCAGGACGCCACCCGAATCACCCCCGACCACTATGGCAGCGCCGCTTTCGGCCTGTCCCTGGCGTGCATGGCCCATGAGCGCCAGTACAGCCGTCTGTTCCGTTCCTAGGGCCTGTTATTTTGGAGAATCGCATGAACACACAACCTCTGCGCGTCGGCATCGGCGGCCCGGTCGGTTCCGGCAAAACCGCCCTGACGCTGGCCCTGTGCCTGGCGTTGCGCGAGCGCTACAACCTGGCGGTCGTGACCAACGACATCTACACCCGCGAAGACGCCGATTTTCTGGTACGCAACCAGGCCCTGGCGCCGGAACGGATCATCGGCGTGGAAACCGGCGGCTGCCCGCACACGGCGATCCGCGAAGATGCCTCGATCAACCTCGAAGCCGTGGACCAACTGAACCGACGCTTTCCGGGGCTGGACCTGATTCTGGTGGAATCTGGAGGCGACAACCTTTCGGCCACGTTCAGCCCGGAATTGTCCGACCTGACGATTTACGTAATCGACGTCTCGGCGGGCGACAAGCTGCCGCGCAAGGGTGGGCCGGGGATCTGCAAATCCGACCTGCTGGTGATCAACAAAGTCGACCTCGCTCCGCTGGTAGGTGCGTCGCTTTCGATGATGGACAGCGACACGAAGCGCATGCGCAACGGCAAACCGTTTGTCTTCAGCAACCAGAAAACCGGGCTGGGCCTGGAAGAAATCATCGCCTTCATCGAGCGCCAGGGCCTGCTGACCGCAGCCTGATTCCGATCAAACTTATCAACAAGGAAGCTTATCCATGACACTTAAACGCATCCTGGGCGCCATGGCCCTGCTGCTGACTCCGGCCATCGCCTTCGCCCACCCCGGTCACGGCGACAATGGCTTGATCGCCGGCATCAGCCACCCGATCGGCGGCCTTGATCACTTGCTGGCGATGGTTGCCGTCGGGCTGTGGGCGGCACAGCAGAAAGGCGCTGCACGCTGGGCGCTGCCGTGCACGTTCGTTGGCACCATGCTGATCGGCGGCTTGCTCGGTTTTGAAGGGCTGAACCTGCCAGCGCTGGAAAGCGGGATTGCGGCGTCGGTACTGGCGCTGGGGCTCGCGGTGGCGCTGGCGGTACGCCCGCCACTGAGCGTGGCGGTGGGTGCGACGGCGTTGTTTGCGTTGTTCCATGGCGTGGCGCATGGGCTGGAATTGCCGGACATGTCTAGCCCTTGGGCGTATGCCGCGGGTTTTGTGGCGGCGACAGCGGCATTGCATGCGGCGGGTTATGCGCTGGTTCGCGTGTTGCCGCAAGCAGCGGCGCCGCTGGTTCGTCTGGCGGGTGCGGCTTCGGCGGCGACCGGGGTGTGGTTGTTGGCGGGTTGATTTGGTTTTGCCTGTGATGGCCTCTTCGCGAGCAAGCCTCGCTCCTACAGGATTTGCGTCGTTCACATTATCGCGATCCGACGCAAATCCTGTAGGAGCGAGGCTTGCCCGCGAAGACGGCCTGACAGACACCACATCTCTCAGGCCTGATAACATGTCGCGCATTCGACCCTGCCGTGACGACGCCAGCCAATGCCTCATGCTCCCCGCTCCGCTTCCCAGCCTGAATTGACCGCTCTGTTTGCCGCGGTGCAACAGCATTTCCAGGACGTGATCGTGCCCCTCTGGCAAGGCCCCGGCTGGAATGCCGAACTGGCGCTGCCCTACGAAGCACTGGATGCCGAGCATCATCCCTTGCCACCGCAACGCTACCGGGCCATGGCCTGCGCGCGGCAGCTGTATCTGTTTTCCAGCCTGATCGGCCAGGTGCCGGGCGCGAAAGAGCGTGCGGCTGCGTTGTTCCGCTCGTTGCAGCAACATTTCCACGATGCCGAACACGGTGGCTGGTTCTACAGCATCGACCCGCAGGGCGCACCGCTGGATCAACGCAAAGATCTCTACACCCACGCCTTCATCCTCTTCGCCTGCGCCCATTACTGGGACAAGGTTCGCGAACCGCTGGTGGAGTCGGTGCTCAACGCGGTGCTGGAAGTGCTTGATCAGCGCTTCAGCTCGGGCGACGGCTTGTACGAAGCCTGCCTTGAGCGTGATTGGTCGTTGCTGAATACCGGGCCGCTGCAAAACCCGCTGATGCACCTCGCCGAAGCGTTTCTTGCCACGCTATCAGTGCGTGAAGACCTCGCCGTGCAGCGTGCGCTCGTCGAGTTATGCACAGCCATGCAACAACGCTTTATCGATCCGCAACACAGTGTGCTGATGGAAAAGCCGCTGGGGTCTGTGGATAACTGGTTTGAACCGGGACACCAGTTCGAATGGTATTTCCTGCTGGAGTCTTCGCCGCTGTTGCGCGGTTCGAAACTGCACGCCTCTGTGGAGCGCGCCTTTGCGTTCACCGAGAAACTGGGCGTCGATCAATCGAGTGGCGCCGTGCGCGCGATGCTCACGCTCGACGGGCATTCGAAAGATGCCACCCAACGCATCTGGGCTCAGGCTGAATACCTGCGTGCGTTGACGCTACGCCCGGACAGCGGGGCATCGGTACTGCACCAGTTGCAGGCGCTGCAACAGCGTTCTTTGCATGCGCGCGGTTGGTATGAGTGTCGTGACGAGAACGGTGAAGTGAGCCGGCAGGATATGCCGTCTACCACGCCTTATCATTTGGCGACCTGCTATGGCGGGCTGGCCGACTATCTTCGTTAACTGAAAGATCGCTATCGCCGGCAAGCCGGCTCCTACAAAGGTGAACCTGTAGGAGCCGGCTTGCCGGCGATTGGCTATTACGCGGTCTTACGCCTTGTTACGCTCAATCGCAAACCCGGCCCACGTCTGGCTCACCGGCATCAACTCGAGGCTGTTGATGTTGATGTGCGCCGGCGCATTGAGCACCCAGAAAATGGTCTCGGCGATGTCTTGCGGCTGGATCGCCTCGGCACCGGCGTAGGTCGCGTTGTAACGCTCCTGGTCACCGGCAAAGCGCACCAGCGAGAACTCACTCTCACACAGGCCCGGCTCGATGTTGCTGACGCGAACGCCCGTGCCTTGCAGGTCGCAGCGCAGGTTCAGGGAGAACTGTTTGACGAAGGCCTTGCTCGCGCCATACACGTGGCTGCCCGGATACGGGTAGTTGCCGGCAATGGAACCGAGGTTGATGATGCCGGCGCCACGGCCATGGGCGATCAGACGCGGCAACAGCAGGCGAGTGCTGTACATCAGGCCCTTGATGTTGGTGTCGACCATGGTGTCCCAATCATCAAGATCGCACTTCGGCGCCGGGTCCACGCCAAGCGCCAGGCCAGCGTTATTGATCAACCCGCGCAGCTTGGCGAAGGATGGTGGCAGGTTGGCAATCGCCTCCTCCATGGCCTTGCGATCACGCACGTCGAGCACCAGGGCATGGACCTCGGTCTGCTTCGACAACTCGGCGCACAAGGCATTGAGGCGCTCTTCACGACGACCTGTCAGCACCAGTTTCCAGCCAGCCTCGGCAAAACGACGGGCACAGGCTTCGCCAAAACCGGAAGTCGCGCCGGTAATAAACAGGGTGTTGGACATCGTGTTCTCCTTGCTTCGGCCGACGGGCCGCCATTGGATTAGAAAATCAGCTGGCAGCATGCCCGGCCTTGCCGACAGCGGCAACTATCAGAAAATCTGTACGAAAAACAACCAACGCGAGCAACGCCATATACACCGTGGCCTGTAGCTATGTACGCGCACGTTATCCACAGGCCGGTCCACAGTTTCCGGGGGCAAGTGAAAAAGCTGGAAGCCGCTGTGCACAAGGCTTTGCGGGCAGATCATAAAGTTTTTCGCTTGACCCTGAAGTGCTGGCTGTGTAGCCCAAGGCATTTTGCACGATTGACCGGGTTTGCCAACGATGGCGCCAAGCCAGTAACTACGGCCCTTAGCCGAGTCTTTCCAGAGTTTAACCACAGACTTATCCACAGGCTTCCCTCGTGTGTTTGAGGCCACTTTCGCAACCAATAAAAAGGTTGACAACGCTGACCTCAAGCCCGGCAAAAACGCCTGATCAAAAAACAACCACATCGCTACAGGCCACGATTTAAAAGGCTCTCAGCCAGCTACTCCCACGTTATTCACAGCCAGTTCCACAGCAAACGGGGACAAGTCAAAACCGTGACAAAACAACTATTTGCAGCGGCTTTATGTCGCGCTTTGAGAGCTTGGCAAATTTGTTTTCCACAATTCTGGAAAACACCTGTAGGAGCGAGCTTGCTCGCGATGGACGTCAACGATAACGCGAACATTCTGGATAAACGTGTCACCCGGAAAACCTTCGCGAGCAAGCTCGCTCCTACACGAGATTGTGGTGAATTCAGGATGAAAAAAGCCCCGACGATTGCTCGTCGGGGCTTTGGGTATTTCAACAGGACTCAATGCCCGCCGAGATAAGCGTTACGCACCTCTTCGTTCACCAGCAACTCCTTGCCGGTGCCACTGAGGCGGATCTCGCCGTTGACCATCACGTATGCCCGATCCGACAACCGCAGGGCGTGGTTGGCGTTCTGCTCGACCAGAAAGATGGTCATGCCGGTCTTGGCCAGTTCCCGCAGGGTGGCAAAGATCTGTTTCACCACAATCGGTGCGAGCCCCAGGCTCGGTTCATCGAGCAACAGCAGTTTCGGCCGGCTCATCAACGCACGGGCGATGGCGAGCATTTGCTGCTCGCCACCGGACATGGTCATGGCCCGCTGGGTCCGCCGCTCTTCGAGACGCGGAAACAGCTCGAACATGCGTTGCATGTCTTCCTTGGCGTACTTGTCACCAATCGGGATGGTGCCCATCTGCAGGTTTTCCTCGACGGTCATGTCGGGGAACACGCGCCGGCCTTCCGGTGATTGTGCAATGCCGTTCGATGCAATGTAGTGCGACGACTTATGGGTAATGTCCACGCCCTGATAGAGGATCTGCCCGTCTGCCGCGCGCGGCTGACCGAAGATCGACATCAGCAGGGTCGACTTGCCCGCGCCGTTGGAGCCGATGAGGCTGACGGTTTCCCCTTCGTTGATGTGCATCGAGACTTTTTTCAGGGCCTGGATCGGGCCGTAAAACACGTCCAGGTCTTTGAGTTCGAGGATCGGTTTGCTCATAGCACCACCTCCTCTTCATCGGCGCCCAGGTAGGCTGCAATCACTTTCGGATCGTTGCGAATCGCCTCGGGGCCACCCTCGGCGATGACGACGCCGTGGTCCAGCACCACGATGTGGTCGGAAATGCTCATAACCATGCCCATGTCGTGTTCGATCAGCACCACGGTCAGATCGTGCTCGTCGCGCAGCAGCCGGATCATCGCGCTCAGCGCTTCGGTTTCCTGAGGGTTGAGGCCGGCGGCCGGTTCGTCGAGGCAGATGATTTGCGGCCGGGTGCACATGGCCCGCGCAATCTCCAGACGACGCTGCTGGCCGTAGGACAACTCACCGGCCAGACGGTTGGCGCAATCCACCAGGTCCACCACTTCCAGCCAGTAGAAGGCGTGGTCCAGCGCATCGCTTTCAGCCTTGCGATAGCCCTTGGTGTTGAGGATACCCGCGAGCATGCTGCGGTTGACCCACATGTGTTGGGCCACCAGCAGGTTTTCCAGCACCGACATTTCCTTGAACAGGCGAATGTTCTGGAAGGTCCGCGCCAGGCCGGCACGGTTCACCAGGTGAGTGCCACCGAACATCTTGTAGTGGAGCCGGCTGATGAAGCTTTTCGGCGATACAAAATCAGTCGCCTTGAACGGCTCACCGAGCATTTTGATGACATCGGTGCGCTCGCCGCGCACGTTGAGTTCGATCTTGCCGCCCGAGGCCTTGTAGAACCCGGTCAGGCAGTTGAACACGGTGGTCTTGCCGGCGCCGTTGGGGCCGATCAAGGCGAAGATCGAGTTGCGCTTGACCTTCAGGCTGACATCGTTCAACGCCTTGATGCCGCCGAAGTGCATCATCAGCTTCTCGACCGAGAGTACGACTTCGCTCATGGCGCTACTCCTTTACGCGGGGTCACACCGGTACGGCTAATCCGAATCAGGCCGCGCGGTCGCCAGATCATCATCAACACCATCAGGATGCCGAACAGCAGCACGCGGTATTCCGCGAAGCCACGCAGCAGTTCCGGGGCCACCGTCAGCACGAAGGCTGCGATAACCACGCCGATGGTCGAGCCCATGCCGCCGAGTACCACGATGGCGAGGATCAGGGCCGATTCAAAGAAGGTGAACGAGGTCGGGTTGACGAAGCCCTGGTAGGTGGCGAAGAACACGCCAGCGAGGCCGGCCGTCGACGCACCGATGGTGAACGCGGAAAGCTTGACCAGCACGTGGTTCAGACCCATGGAACGGCAGGCGATTTCATCTTCACGCAAGGCTTCCCAGGCGCGACCTACCGGCATGCGAGTCAGGCGGTGCTTGATGTACAGCACGGCCAGCACGACCAGGAACAATACCGCGTAGATGAAGTAGTACTTCACGTCAGGGTTATAGGCGATGCCGAAAAACTCGTGGAACGGAACACCACCGTCCTTCGCCCTTTTGCCGAACTCGAGGCCGAAGAAGGTTGGCAGGGGCGCCGGCATACCGTTTGGGCCACCGGTCAGGGTCAGCCAGTTATTGAGGATCAAGCGGATGATTTCACCGAAGCCCAGGGTCACGATCGCCAGGTAGTCACCGTGCAGGCGCAACACCGGGAAACCGAGGATGCAACCGGCCAGCCCCGCCGTGATCGCCGCCAGTGGCAGCACCGTCCAGAAACCCAGCCCCAGGTATTGATAACCGAGTGCCAACCCATAGGCGCCGATGGCGTAGAACGCCACGTAACCGAGGTCAAGCAGACCGGCCAGGCCAACCACGATGTTCAGACCAAGCCCGAGCAGCACGTAGATCAACCCGAGGATGACCACGCCCAGCAGGTAGGAGTTGGAGAAAAACGGGAACACCACGGCGATGACGATCATCAGCGGGATGATCCAGCGCAGCCGGGATTTGTAATCGGGTGCCAGTACATGAACCCCCGAACCGGTGGTTTCAAAGCCTTCGAGAATTCTCAGGCCTTTCGGCGTTTGCAGGAACAGGCTCAAGGCAAAGCGGCCGGCCATGACAATGGCGACAATCCACGCCACTCGGGTCGTTTCCAGATTGAAGCCGTAGCCGTCGAGGACTATGCCAACAATCGGGCCGAACACGATGAGGGCAACAAGACCGGCAAGAATCGCGTCAACCAGGCTTCTTTTGAGATCAATGGTTTTTTTAGTGGTTGAAGACATCGCTTACACCTTCGACACAAGAGGACGGCCGAGCAGGCCTTGGGGCCGAAAGACCAGAACGAGAACGAGCAGCGAGAAGCTGAAAACGTCTTTGTAGTCCGAGTTGACCAGACCCGAGAACAGCGACTCGGAAATCCCGAGAATGATCCCGCCGAGCATCGCGCCAGGCAGCGAGCCGATCCCGCCGAGTACCGCTGCGGTGAACGCCTTGATGCCGATGACGAAGCCTGCGTAGAAGTCGAACGTGCCGTAGTTCATGGTGATCAGCACGCCGGCCAGGGCCGCCATTGCCGCACCGATGATGAACACGTAGGAAATGACGCGGTCGGTGTTGATCCCAAGGATGGAGGCCATCTTGCGGTCTTGCTGGGTGGCGCGGCACATGCGGCCGAGCTTGGTGTACTTGATGACGTAGGTCAGCAGGGCCATGCCGGCGAATGCGGCAACCAGGATGAAGATCTTGGTGTAGGTGAGCTGAACGAAGCCGCTTCCGACCTCCACTCGCCATGCACCGGTCAGCAGGGTCGGTACGCCTTGTTGACGGGCGCCCTGTGCGATCTGTGCATAGTTTTGCAGGATCAGCGAAATACCGATGGCGCTGATCAGCGGTGCCAGTCGGGTGGAGTTACGCAGGGGTTTGTAGGCGACACGCTCGATGACCCAGCCATAGACCGCTGTGACAATGATGGTGAAGACCAGTGTGCCAAGCATCAGCAGAGGGAAGGATTCAATACCGAAGTATGCCAGCAGAGCCAGACTGATTGCCGCGAGGTAAGCGGAAATCATGTAAACCTCGCCGTGGGCGAAGTTGATCATGCCGATGATGCCATAGACCATTGTGTAGCCGATGGCGATCAGGCCATAGACCGACCCGAGGGTCAGGCCGTTGACCAGTTGCTGCAGGAAAATACCATCCATAACGCAATCTCACGCATTTGAGAGACTGCACAGAAGCGAGGTGCGACGGACCGGGGTTCAGCCACCCGCGCAACACGGTTGTGTGCAGCTCTACGAGAAAAGACAGGTACTGCACGGACATGTTCTTCGATTGCCCGGCGCTCAAGGCGCCGGGCAGATCAACAGCTCATATCACTTCTGTTTTTCCAGTTGGTGGTATTTGCCATCCTTGTCCCACTGATAAACCACGTAGTCGGAGACTTTCAGGTCGCCCTTGGCGTCCCAGGTCTTCTCGCCCATCACGGTTTTAACCGGGTTTTTCTTCAGCCACTCAGCCGCTTTTTCGCCGCTGTTGGACTTGGCGCCGTTGAAAGCAGCCGCCAGGGTCTGAACCGAAGCGTAGGCGTACAGGGTGTAGCCTTCTGGCTCGGTGCCGGCTTTGCGGAAGGTGTCTACCACGGTTTTGCTGTCAGGCAGCAGGCGTGGGTCGGCACCGAAGGTCATGTACACGCCATCAACGTTCTGCGGGCCACCGGCGGTGGTCACGAGTTCGTCAGTAACGATGCCGTCATCGGACATGAATTTGACGTCTTTGAGGCCTTGTTCACGCAGTTGGCGAACCAGTGGACCGGCTTCCGGGTGCAGGCCGCCGAAATAGACGACATCGGCACCGGCTGCACGGATCTTGGTTACCACGGCGCTGAAGTCTTTCTCGCCGCGAGTCAGGCCTTCGTACAGAACCGGCGTTACGCCGCGCTTGGCCAGTTGAGCCTTGGTGGCATCGGCCAGGCCTTGGCCGTAGGTGTCTTTGTCGTGCAGAACCACGACTTTCTTGCCCTTGAGCACGTCGACGATGTAGTCGCCGGCAACGATGCCCTGCTGGTCGTCACGACCGCACATACGGAACATGGCGCTCAGACCACGCTCGGTCACCTGTGGGTTGGTGGAGCCCGGAGTGATTGCGATGATGCCTGCTTCGTCGTAGATCTCGGAGGCCGGGATGGTCGACGAGGAGCAGAAGTGACCAACCACGCCTGCCACTTTCTGGTTGGTCAGGTCCTTGGCGACCGTCACAGCCTGTTTCGGTTCGCAGGCGTCATCGCCCTTGACCAGTACGATTTTTTCCCCGTTGACGCCGCCCGACGCGTTGATTGCGTCGGCTGCTGCCTGTGCACCCTTCATGTACTGCTCGCCAAATGCTGCGTTGGCGCCTGTCATAGGACCCGCAACACCGATTTTTACGTCAGCCTGTGCAAACGCAGAAACACCCAGCGCAGCTGCCACTGCGAGGGCCAGAAAGCCTTTCTTGTAAAACGTCTGGGACATGAGGTGGTGCTCCAAGGTTTTTTTTTAGTTGGCACTGCGACTTCACTGAATGCTCAGAGCAAGGGCCGTGCCATCGGTTTTTTATTCTGAAAAAAGTCGCTGCTTTATTGTTATTTCGACTGTTTCGAGCCCATTTTCATTGGGCGTGCAACCGTCTAAACCGCGGAAGGTGAAACCATTTATTTTTTAAGGCGCAACCCTCGCGCGCCATCATTGCAACCGCGGCGCCAAACGACGTGCAACCAGCCTGTAACAACGTGCGTCACCGAAGTGCACACTGCTGGTGCGGTACTGCTACAACCCGCACCTTTTACAGGCTAGCCGCTGCGCCGAAAAGCGCCGCTTCCAGCAACAAATTTCAACAATCAAATCACGATCCGCAGGCACTGGCCCGCGTGATACAGCGAAAACCCCGCCTCATATAGACAGCTACGCAGCCCCACCCCCGCCAGTGGCTGCATGGGTGCGAAGGGAATCGGCAGCGCCTGAGGATTTCCGTTACACAAATAATCGGCAAAGGCTTTGCCGACCACCGTCCCCGTGGTCACGCCCCGTCCGTTGTAACCGGTGACTGCCACTAAACCGGGCGCCGGTTCGAACAGGCGCATCAAATGATCGGGCGTGAACGCGATGCAACCGGTCCAGGTGCACTCCCATTCCACCTGTTTGAGGTACGGAAAATAGTGCTGCTGAACCCGGTCGGCCCAAGCCTTGAGGAACCAGGTCGGCTTCTGATTGCCATTACCCAGACTGCCGAGTAACAGGCGACCGTCTTTGTCGCGACGAATACTGCTGAGCACCTGCCGGGTGTCCCACGAACCCTGGCCACCCGGGAGGATTTGCTGCGCGGCGTCGTCAGTCAGCGGCACCGAGGCCACTTGATAGTAATAACCGGGGAAGAAATTGCGCCGCAGTTCCGTCCAGTCACCTTCGGTGTAAGCGTTGGACGCAATCACGACTTGCTCGGCAAGCACCGAACCCTGCGCCGTTTGCACCGACCAGCGCTGGCCCTGACGCTCAAGCCTGGTCACGGGAGAATGATCGAACAGCCGACCGCCAAGGCCGATGGCCGCCTTGGCCAGCCCCGTGGTGTAAGCCATCGGGTTGATCGTGCCGGCACGCTTATCGAGCAACGCGGCGGCGATTTTTTTGGTGCCGGTGGCTTGCTCGCAGGCTTGACCGGTCAGCAATTCCACCGGGGCACCGCGACGTTTCCATTGTTCTTCACGACTGCGCAAATCCGCTTCGCCACGGGCGTTGTGCGCCATGTGCAACGTGCCTTCGCGGCGTAACTGGCAATCGATGTTGTATTTGTCGACCAGGCTGAACACCAGGGACGGCGCGGCACCCAGCATGCGATTGAGCTGACTGCCCACCGCTTCGCCGAACCCGGCTTCGATCTCGTCCGGTGGAATCCACATGCCGGCGTTGACCAGCCCGACGTTGCGCCCCGAACCGCCATGACCGGCACGATGAGCTTCCAGCACACACACCGTCTTGCCTTGTTCCAGCAGATGCACCGCCGCCGACAGACCGGTGAACCCGGCACCGATGACGCAGACATCGACCGTTACTTCGCCCTTGAGCGCAGCATTGTCGGGCCTTTGCGGCGTCAGTTTTTCCCACAGACACTCTTCGCGTAACGGCATTGCCAGACTCCAACAGAAACCTAACAAACAACAAAGCAAAAGCTTCGCGGGCAAGCCTCGCTCCTACAGGTGTTGAGTGATCCTGTGTAGGAGCGAGGCTTGCCCGCGAAGGGGCCCATCAGTCGAACGTAATCCCCTGCGCCAACGGCAACTCCAGCGAGTAGTTCACGGTGTTGGTCTGGCGGCGCATGTACCCGCGCCAGGCATCGGAGCCCGACTCACGACCACCGCCGGTTTCTTTCTCGCCACCAAACGCGCCGCCGATTTCCGCGCCGCTCGGGCCGATGTTGACGTTGGCGATGCCGCAGTCGCTGCCCACTGCGGACATGAATTGCTCGGCTTCACGCACGTCAGTGGTGAAGATGCACGAAGACAGGCCTTGTGGCACCGAGTTGTTCAAACGCAGGGCTTCGTCGAAGTCTTTGTAGCCGATCACATAAAGAATCGGCGCGAAGGTTTCGTGGCAGACCACGTCGCTCTGCTCCGGCATTTCAACAATGGCCGGCGAGACGTAGTAAGCGTTCGGGTATTTGTCTTCCAGCTGACGCTTGCCGCCGAAGACCCGGCCGCCCTCGCTCAGGGCCTGCTCCAGCGCATCCTGCATGTTGTCGAAGCTGTGTTTGTCGATCAGCGGACCGATCAGGTTGCCTTCCAGCGGGTTGCCGATACGCACATTCGAGTACGCGGCTTTCAGGCGGGTGACGATTTCTTCTTTCACCGATTCGTGAGCGATCAGGCGACGCAACGTGGTGCAACGCTGACCGGCAGTGCCGACGGCGCTGAACAGGATGGCGCGAACGGCCATGTCCAGGTCTGCGCTTGGGCCGAGGATCATGGCGTTGTTGCCACCCAGTTCGAGAATGCTGCGGGCGAAACGTGCGGCGATTTTCGGTGCCACTTCGCGGCCCATGCGGGTGCTGCCGGTGGCGCTGATCAGCGCGACACGCGGGTCATCGACCAGTGCTTCGCCAGCATCGCGACCGCCAATGATCACCTGGCTCAGGTGCGCAGGTGCGTCGCTGAAGTTTTTCAGTACGCGGTCGAACAGCGCCTGGCAGGCCAGTGCGGTCAACGGGGTTTTCTCCGACGGTTTCCAGATCACCGGGTTGCCGCAAACCAGCGCCAGCGTGGTGTTCCAGGCCCAGACCGCGACCGGGAAGTTGAACGCACTGATCACGCCCACGACGCCCAGCGGGTGCCAGGTTTCGCGCATGTGGTGGCCAGGACGCTCGGAAGCGATGGTCAAACCGTACAGCTGACGGGACAGACCGACGGCGAAGTCGCAGATGTCGATCATCTCCTGAACTTCACCCAGGCCTTCCTGAGTGATCTTGCCCGCTTCCCAGGACACCAGCTCGCCGAGGTCGGCCTTGTATTCGCGCAGGATGTCGCCCAGTTGACGCACCAATTCGCCACGGCGCGGGGCCGGGACCTTGCGCCACAATTCGAACGCATGATCTGCGCGACTGATGTGCTGCTCGACTTCAGCGGCGCCTTCCCAGTTCACAGAGGCGATCTTGCTGCCATCGATCGGCGAATGCACCGGCACTTTGCCGTTCTGGTACAGGGCCGGGTTCACACCAAGACGATCAAGCAATGCGGCAACCATGGGTCACTCCTCGAGCTAAAACAGAAAACGTGCAGCCGGAATATCACGGCTGATCAGACCTGTAGTTTTAGCTCGCCGGAGGTTACCCAACAAACGACCTTTAAGAGAGATATCATTCCGTTTATTCATGCTGCGAATTGCTGGTCAGCAAGAAACAAGAAAAAAGGACAACCCATGCTGAATAAACGCTACCTGCCGTCGATCACCGCGCTGCAGTGTTTCGAGGCCGTGACCCGGCATTTGAGCTTCACGCGGGCCGCCGAAGAGCTGAACCTGACCCAGAGCGCCGTCAGCAAACAGGTCGCGCAACTCGAAGAATTGTTGCAGCACCTGTTGTTCCGTCGGGTACGCCGACGCCTGCAAATGACTCCGGCCGGTGATCTGTATCTGGTTGAGGTACGAAAAATCCTCACGCAAGTCGAGATGTCGACCCATTACTTGCGCTCCTACGGCGGTGAGACCGAAGTCCTGCGCGTCTCGACGCCTCCGACGTTCGGCGCCCGCTGGCTGGTCCCCCGTTTGAAGGGCTGGCGACTGCGCCATCCGTCGATTCATCTGGACCTGTGCAGCGAGCAGGAAGCCGATGACCTGCTGCAAGGTCGCAGCGATCTGGCGTTCTATTTCGGCCAGGGCTCACGGCCCCGCACCGAATGCCTGAAGCTGTTCGGCGAAGAGCTTGTTCCGGTGTGTGCACCGAGCAGCCTGCCGGCCACGCCGTTCACCGATCCGACACAACTCACCGACCTGGTCCTGCTGCAAAACGCCTCCCGGCCGCAAGCCTGGCACGACTGGTTCGACAGCCAGGGTTACCACACCGAACACAGCTACCACGGCCCGCGCTTCGAAACCTTTTATATGTGCATCCGTGCCGCACAGGTCGGCTGCGGCGTGGCGTTGTTGCCGCGGTTTCTGGTGGAAGAGGAATTGGCCGACGGCAAACTGGTCATTCCCTGGCAGCATGCAATGCCCAGTTCCGACGCCTATTACCTGGCGTACCCGGAGCATTCGGCGGAAGTGCCGAAGGTGCGGGATTTTGTGAAGTGGATGCTGGAGCAGATCGATAGCCCTGTAATGCCTTGAGGACGCCTTCGCCGGCAAGCCGTGCTCCTAAAGGTTTCGGGCCAGACAAAGGTCCTGTAGGAGCCGGGCTTGCTGGCGAAGAGGCCATCGGCAGCGGCACAACCCTCACAAAAAAACACTGGCAATACCCCGCGCTGATATGCGCCACTAGCCCCCATCATTGAAACAGCTGCAACGTCGCCGCCACGGGCCGCGGCCAGCCTGGAGACCCCCGTTATGAGCGAGAGTGTGTTTGCCGATCGCATCGTGCAGAACCTGCTCGACACCGACTTCTACAAACTGACGATGATGCAGGCGGTGCTGCACAACTACCCGAACGTGGAAGTCGAATGGGAGTTTCGTTGCCGTAACAGTGAGGATTTGCGCCCGTACCTGGCGGAAATCCGCTTTCAGATCGAGCGCCTGGCCGAGCTGAGCCTGAGCGCCGACCAGTTGAGTTTCATGGAGCGCATCAGCTTCATGAAGCCGGATTTCCTGCGTTTTCTCGGGTTGTTCCGCTTCAATCTGCGCTACGTCCACACCGGCATCGAAAACGGCGAACTGTTCATCCGCCTGCGCGGGCCGTGGCTGCATGTGATCCTGTTCGAAGTGCCGCTGCTATCCATCGTCAGCGAAGTGCGCAACCGCTATCGCTACCGGGAGATCGTGCTGGTGCAGGCGCGTGAGCAGCTCTATCGCAAGTTCGACTGGCTGACCGCGAATGCCAGCAGTGACGAATTGTCCGAATTGCAGGTAGCCGATTTCGGTACTCGCCGTCGCTTCTCTTACCGTGTGCAGGAAGAAGTGGTGAACGTGCTCAAGCACGATTTCCCCGGGCGCTTCGTCGGCACCAGCAATGTGCACCTTTCGCGAGAGCTGGGCATGAAACCGTTGGGCACCATGGCCCACGAGTGGATCATGGCCCACCAGCAACTGGGCCCGCGGCTGATCGACAGCCAGATCGCCGCCCTCGATTGCTGGGTCCGCGAGTACCGCGGCCTGCTGGGGATCGCCTTGACTGACTGCATCACCATGGATGCCTTCCTCAACGACTTCGACCTGTTCTTCGCCAAGCTCTTTGACGGTCTGCGACATGACTCCGGTGATCCGGTGATCTGGGCGGAAAAGGCGATCGCCCACTATCAAAAGCTGGGTATCGACCCGATGAGCAAGACGCTGACGTTCTCCGACAGCCTGACGTTGCCCAAGGCGCTGGAAATATTTCGCGCATTGCGCGGTCGGATCAATGTCAGCTTTGGTATCGGTACCAACCTGACGTGCGATATTCCGGGTGTCGAACCGATGAGCATCGTGCTTAAAATGGCGGCCTGCAACGGCCAGCCGGTGGCAAAGATCTCCGACGAGCCTGGCAAGACTCACTGTAAAGACCCGAATTTCGTTGCCTATTTGCGACACGTTTTCAAAGTTCCTGCCGCCCTTTCCAGCACACCAAGCAAGGAGTGAATTCATGCAAGCCGTACAGCGTGAGATTGCTGAGCAGCTCAAGGTTCAACCGCCATTCGCCGACGAGGCCGCCCTCGAGGCTGAAATCGTGCGGCGCATCAGTTTCATCCAGGATTGCCTGGTCAATTCCGGGCTCAAGACATTGGTACTCGGGATCAGCGGCGGCGTCGACTCCCTGACCGCCGGCCTGCTGGCCCAGCGCGCCATGTGTGAACTGCGCACCCGCACCGGTGATGACAACTACAAGTTCATCGCCGTGCGCCTGCCGTACGAAACCCAGTTCGATGAACACGACGCCCAGGCGTCGGTGGATTTCATCAAGCCAGACGAGCGCCACACCGTGAACATCGGCCCGGCGGTCAAATCCCTGGCCAATGAAGTGGCAGCGTTCGAAGGCAAGCACGCGGTCTCGGTGGATTTCGTCCTCGGCAACACCAAGGCGCGGATGCGCATGGTCGCCCAGTACACCATCGCCGGCGCGGCCCATGGCCTGGTGATCGGCACCGACCATGCGGCGGAAGCGGTGATGGGTTTCTTCACCAAGTTCGGTGACGGCGCCTGCGACCTGGCCCCGTTGAGCGGTCTGGTGAAAAATCAGGTCCGGGCGATTGCCCGCAGTTTCGGCGCGCCGGAATCGCTGGTGGAAAAAGTCCCGACAGCGGACCTTGAAGACCTGTCGCCGGGTAAACCGGACGAAGCGTCCCATGGCGTGACGTATGCCGAAATCGATGCGTTCCTGCATGGGCAGCCGGTGCGCGAGGAAGCGTTCAAGATCATTTGCGATACGTACAGGAAGACCCATCACAAGCGGGTGATGCCTTTCGCCCCATAAGATTTGGGTTGTCAGTCCCGACGTCATCGCCAGCAAGCTGGCTCCTACAAGTACCGCGCGGTCACTGTAGGAGCCAGCTTGCTGGCGATGAACGATGACGCGGTCAAACGCCGGACACAAAAAAAGCGTCCCAAGTGGACGCTTTTTTTATGCGCGCGATTCGCTTACTTCAGCGTAACCGTACCTTTCATCATCGAAATGTGGCCCGGGAACGAGCAGAAGAAGCCGTATTTCTCGGCAGCATCAAGCTTGGACACATCGAAGGTCACCGAATCGGTTTCCTTGGAGCCGATGATTTTGGTGTGGGCGATAATGCGCGCATCACCTTCTTTCAAGTAGTTCTTGTCGATGCCGGCAGACAGGCCATCGGTAGCGATCGGCTGCATGTCCGCTTCTTTGCTCAGCACCCAGTTGTGGCCCATGACGTTTTTCGGCAGGTTGCCGGAGTGGGTCAGTTCAACGGTAAAGGTCTTGCAGCTTTTGTCGATTTCGATGGCCTTGGTGTTGAAGGCCATTTGGTCGGTGGAATCGATGGTCGTCTTGCACTCGGCAGCCATCAATTGACTGCTGGCCAGTGTCAGCAGGGATACCGCAACAAGTTTGGCAAACATGGTGAATCTCCAAGGCAGGGTTAACAAAAGTGCGAATGGACAGAAGACTGCCTGAAAACTTCGCAAGTTCCTATGACCTGAATCAAAAATTGTATACAACTTTCGGGCTATGACACCTATCGAAACAATCTACCAGCCAGACGTCTAGGGCGGCCCTATCATCAGGTCGTCATCACTTATACGGAGCGTCTGTCATGTCCATCAATAGTCTGTTGTGCAGTTTGCTCGCCGCTTACGCCTGTGGCGCCAGTGGCACCTGTGAAACGTCCCGGCGTGAAGTTTAGACCTTGGAGCATAGCGCCTCTGCCTTTACTCTGTGGCCATCCTGACCATGGAGTAAGGCATGTCTTTAGCGTCCGTTTGTGTATTTTGCGGTGCCAGCACCGGCACCAACCCGGCTTATCGTGAAGCGGCTGTCGCCCTCGGGCGAGCGTTGGCCGAGCGCAAGCTGACCCTGGTCTATGGCGGCGGTGCCGTCGGGCTGATGGGGATCGTCGCCGACGCCGCACTGGCGGCCGGCGGTGAAGTGATCGGGATCATCCCGCAAAGCCTCAAAGACAAGGAAATCGGTCACAGCGGCCTCACGCGCCTGGAAGTGGTCGACGGCATGCATGCGCGCAAGGCGCGGATGGCCGAGCTCAGCGACGCCTTTATCGCGCTGCCCGGTGGCCTGGGCACTCTGGAAGAACTGTTCGAAGTCTGGACCTGGGGCCAGCTCGGCTACCACGGCAAACCGCTGGGACTGCTGGAAGTGAACGGTTTCTACAGTAAATTGACCGGTTTTCTTGATCATATCGTCGGCGAAGGCTTCGTTCGCGAAGCACACCGTGACATGCTGCAAGTGAGCGAATCGCCGCACACCCTGCTCGATGCACTGGACGCCTGGCAGCCCTCGGTACTGCCAAAATGGGCCGAGCAAAAACCCAGCTAACGGCTAGGCACCGATACAGGGCAGAATATGCGCCGCTCAACCTCACCTTCGACCCCAGAGGATCGCCCATGGCTAAACCTAATTATTCCTTCGCCAAACGTCAGAGAGACTTGGCCAAGGAGCAGAAGAAAGAGGAAAAGCTTCAGCGCAAGAAAGCTTCAGCTGAAGAAGACGCCGCCGCACTGAACCCGGAAGCAGACGGTGAAGTGACCGCAGAAAGTGATGTTGAAGCACCGAAAGATCAGGCGCCCGACGCCTGAGACCCTCAGGGCCCGATGATCTGATCAGGCCCACCGGATCTGTGTCCCGTGTAGGAGCGAGCTTGCTCGCGAAGATATCGAAGACAGCGCGTTTTTCCAGACAGGACGCGTCATCGTTGACGTCCATCGCGAGCAAGCTCGCTCCTACAGGGTGGATCTTTGTTACTCCAGTGGCATCACGGTGACCCGAACTTCCGGATCGTGATTTCCGCCCCCCAGAATCACCCCGCGCAACGGCGATACATCAGAAAAATCCCGGCCCCAGGCCAGGGTGATGTGTTCGAGTGCCGGTTGCACATTGTTGGTCGGATCGAAATCCACCCAACCCAACACCGGGCAAAACACTGAAACCCAGGCGTGTGATGCATCGGCACCGATCAGCCGCGGCTGGCCCGGTGGCGGCTGAGTCAGCAGGTAGCCGCTGATGTAACGCGCCGCCAACCCACGGGACCGCACGCACGCGAGCATCAGGTGAGCGAAGTCCTGGCACACCCCGCGACGGCGCTCCAGCACTTCCACCAGAGGCGTTGCCACTTGAGTGGCTTCGGCGTCGAAGGTGAATTCGCTGAAGATTTTTTCCATCAACGCCTGGACGCCTAGCAACAGCGGCCGCCCCGCTGGAAAACAACTTTCCGAGAATTCGACGAAGTTGCGCTTCAAATGCACATAGGGCGATTCAAACCGGTAACGACACGCTTCGAGCACGTCGGACGAAAGCGGCTGGCTGCTGTAGGTCAGTGCGTTGCGGGTTTCCTCCCAGGCCGGCGATTGATTGAAATCCAGCGTAGGCCGGGCCAGCACTTCGACGGTAAGACTGGCATTAACCAGTAACTCATCGTGAGGCCGCTCGAACGCCAGCCGGGTCAGTGGGTTGCCGAATACATCCAGTTCGTCGCGGCGCGCCGTCGGGTCCGGGCTGATCTGCAATTGTTGCGCAGTACAACGCTGCCAGGCGCACGAGCGCGGCCATAGATGCGCCAACTGCTGAGCGAGGGACACCGGGCTGTCGTAGTGATAATGGGTGTCATGGAAAATCTGGTAATGAGCGCTCATCAGACGGACACCGTGCGTTGGCTGACATCATCGACGTGGGCGAAATGGCGCAATGCCAAACGATCCGACACCTGCCCGCTCGCATCGGCGATCTCTTGCAGCAGGTCGGCCAGGCCATTGATGGCGGCGCGTACGCTGGCTTCACCGAACAGCGAATTCTCCAGACACCCCAGATCAAAGCGCGCCAGACGCTCCACCAGAAACGGCAAGCCGGCTTCGCGCGGCACAGCAAAATCATCGTTCAAACGTTTTAGGGTGCGGGTCACCAGCTTCAACTGGAACAGCACCGCGTGCGGGTTTTGTTCGTCGAGCAGCAACAGGTCCAGCACCGGAATCAATTGCGCCACCGCCAGATACCGCGAGCGGTAGGTGATGCTGCTGTTACCCAGCTCCAGCAGCCACTCCAGCCCGGCCTGATCAAAGGCGCCACTACCGCGCAGAAACGCCGCGAGGCTGCCGCTGAGAAATTGCAGGCGTTCGATCCGTCGACCGATCATCAGGAAGCGCCAGCCTTCGTCACGGGTCATGTCGTCCAGCGCAAAACCCGACAGCGCCGCCAGCGACATCACCAGACGGTTGAGAAAATCCAGCAACTCGCCGAAATCCGGTTCTTCGGTTTCCAGCTCGACGGCCTCGCGCTGCAACTCCACCAGCGCCTGCCAGTTTTCCCGCGAGAGCTTGCCGCGCACTTGCGACGCCGCCCACTGCAAGCGCTGCAGGTTGGAACGCAGGCTGAACGGCCAGTCGTCACCAAGTAGCGCCGCCAACAACCGTTCAGGCAGCTCGCCTTCTTCGGGCAGCAACATCAACCGTTCACCCAGATCGACCGCGGCGTCCAGCGCTTGCGGGTCATCGCCATCGACGTAGCGCGCCAGCATGATCCGCAGCAACCGCGCACTGTCATCGCAGCGCTCACAGTAACGGCCGAACCAGAACAGGTTTTCCACCACCCGCGACGGCAAATACGGATCGCGTCGCACCAGGTCGTGCACGCCAATGTTGCGCTGGGCTTTCCATTGTTCGCCGCTGGGTGGCCGGTCCCCCAGCACCCAAGTGTCCTTGCTCGCACCGCCGCGTTGCATCGACACCACTTCAGCGTCGGCCTCGGCGGCCACCCGGGTCAAACCGCCGGGCAGAACCCGATACCCGTCGCGACTCGCCACTGCGTACACGCGCATGCCGATGGCTCGGGGTTGCAACTGGCCACCCTCGGCCTGCCAGATCGGCGCCTGGGACAATTGCGCAAGTTCTTGCGCCACATAGGCATAAGGTCGTGCCTGCATGCGCTCGGAAAGCGCCAGACGCTGTTTTTCACTCAAATCGCGGCCAAACACCGGCGCGAAGCTCTGTGAGGGGAACGCAGGCTTGATCAGCAATTCCGGCAGTTTTTCCAGCGCCTGGGCCAGCACCGGCGCTTCGCCGCACCACCACGTGGCGATAGAGGGCAGGATCAACTCTTCGCCGAACAGGAATTGATTGATCTTCGGCAGGAAGCCCAGCAACCCCGGCGATTCCAGCACGCCGCTGCCGAGCGTGTTGGCCACCAGCACCCGCCCTTGTCGCACGGCTTCGAGCAGGCCCGGCACACCGAGCGCCGAGTCGGTGCGCAGCTCCAGCGGATCACAGAAGTCGTCGTCGAGCCGGCGCATGATCGCGTGGACCCGACGCAGGCCGCTCAAGGTTTTCAGGTAAACCGTGGCATCGCGCACCGTGAGGTCGCCGCCCTCCACCAACGGATAACCGAGTTGCCGCGCCAGATACAGGTGTTCGAAATAGCTTTCGTTAAAACGCCCCGGTGTCAGCAGCACCACCAATGGCACTTCATCGTCGCTTGGCGCCTGACGGGCCAGGGTTTCCTGAAGCGTGCGGAAGAACCCGGCCAGATGCTGCACCTTCAAATCACGGTACAACTCGGGAAAGGCCCGGGACACGATCGTGCGGTTTTCCAGGGCGTAACCGGCGCCGGACGGTGCCTGGGTCCGATCCGCCGTCACCCACCAGCGACCGTCGGGCGTGCGCGCCAGATCCACGGCATACAGATGCAGAAAGGCCCCGTCGGGCGGCGAGATGCCCTGACAGGGCCAGAGGAAGTTGTTGTGGCCGAATACCAGCTCAGCCGGCAACAAGCCTTCAGCGATCAACCGCTGCGGGCCGTACAAGTCCGCCAGCACAGCATTCAACAGTCGAGCCCGCTGGGCGATGCCGGCCGACAAGTGCTCCCATTCATCCGCAGCGATCACGTGCGGCAGCAAGTCCAGCTCCCACGGCCGGTCGGCCCCCTTGGGATCGGCATAGACGTTGTAGGTCACGCCGTTTTCCTGGATCTGCCGGGTCAGCAGTGCCTGACGCTGCACCAGCTGCGCGGGCGTGCTGCGTTGCAACTGGTCGAACAGCCGACGCCAGTGCGGGCGTACGGCGCCACTGTCGTCGAGCAGTTCGTGATAAGTGCCCGCCGTCAGCGGGTAGCGGTCAAGCAGGTCAGGCATGGAAAGCTCGGCAGACAGCAAGGAACGGTCAGACTAACGCACGCTCATGACGCCCGGATATACGAAAAATCCGAGCGTCGCGTACGGTTTAGAAACGTCGCAAATCGAGAGTCATCGGCAGCTCGTCGTTTATTTCCAGAATCGGTATAGGAAGTTTCCCTGGGCTGTGTCCGATGCGGAAGAAACGCGCCATCCTCCGACTCTCGGCTTCATTGGCGTTCACCGGCAAGCTGTCATAGTTGCGCCCGCCCGGATGGGCGACGTGGTACTGACAGCCGCCCAGCGAGCGCTGCATCCAGGTGTCGAGCAGGTCGAACACCAGCGGTGCATGGACCGGGATCGTCGGTTGCAGACAGTTGGCCGGCTGCCAGGCACGAAAGCGCACGCCTGCAACGAACTCGCCAACCCGACCGGTCGGCTGCAAAGGCACCGGAACGCCGTTGCAGGTCAGCAAATAGCGCTGCGGTGCCAGGCCGGTGAGTTTCACCTGCAAGCGCTCCAGGGAAGAATCCACGTAGCGCACCGTGCCGCCGACCGCGCCCTCTTCGCCCAGTACATGCCAAGGCTCCAGCGCCTGACGCACTTCCAGTTTGATGCCGCTGACGGCGTAATCGCCGACCTTGGGAAAACGGAATTCCAGATGCGCCGCGAACCACTCAGCCCGCACCGGATAACCCGCGGCATTGAGGTCGACGATCACATCAGCGAAATCCTGCTCGATAAAGTGTGGCAACAGGAACCGGTCGTGCAATTCCGTGCCCCAGCGCGCCAGTTTCGGCGGCGCATAAGGCTCGCGCCAGAACCGCGCAACCAGCGCTCGCAGCAACAACTGTTGCGCAAGGCTCATGCGCGCGTGGGGCGGCATTTCAAAAGCGCGCAACTCCAGCAAGCCAAGGCGCCCCGTTGCGCCATCGGGTGAATAAAGCTTGTCGATGCAGAATTCGGCGCGATGAGTGTTACCCGTCACGTCTATCAACAGGTTGCGCAGCAGCCGGTCGACCAGCCACGGTGCGCATTCTTCGCCGGGTGAAGGCATCTGGGCGAAGGCGATTTCCAGCTCGTACAACGCATCATTGCGCGCTTCATCGACGCGCGGCGCCTGAGACGTCGGGCCGATGAACAATCCGGAAAACAGGTAGGACAACGACGGGTGGTTATGCCAGTAACTGATCAGGCTGCGCAGCAAATCGGGACGGCGCAGAAACGGTGAGTCAGCCGGTGTCGCGCCGCCCAGTACGAAATGGTTACCGCCGCCGGTGCCGGTGTATCGGCCGTCGATCATGAATTTTTCAGTGGTCAGCCGCGTCTGGCGCGCTTCTTCGTAGAGAAACTCGGTGCGCTCCACCAGTTCATCCCAGGTGGCGGACGGCTGCACGTTGAACTCGATCACGCCCGGATCTGGGGTGATGCGGAAGTTGCTCAGGCGCGGATCGCTTGGCGGTTCATAGCCTTCCAGCAGCACCGGACAATGCAGTTCCTCTGCCGTGGCCTCGATTGCAGTGACCAGCTCCAGATAATCCTCGACCCGCTCCAGCGGCGGCATGAACAAGTACAACCGCCCCTCCCGCGCCTCGGCGCAGAACGCGGTGCGCGTCAGCCAATCGGCGGATTCGTCGATTTTCAGATCACGCTCGACCGCTTCGGCCGCGGCGGCGGGGCGGCTCAACTGCTGAGTATCCGGGAGCGTCGGGAATTCCTGATTGGGATCGTTGGGGTAGATGAACGGATACTCGGCGGCTTTCACCCACGGCTGCGAGCCCAGCGGCAAGCGATAACCCAGTGGCGAATCGCCCGGCACCAACCGGCAGTGCTCGTCGCGCAGGTACCAGCGGCCGCTTTGCCACTGATCGCCCTTGGCCGTGCGCGCCAGTGGCAACACCTGGCCGATCACTTTATCCAGCCCCTGACTGAAGACTTTGCGCAGTCGCGCACGCTCCAAGGGTTCTTCCAGACGCGAATCTTCGGCGCTGACGTTCTGCGGCAAAGTGCCTTCGCGCCAGAGGTAATAGAAATTGTCTTCGTAGGCTGGGAACACAAAGCGTGTCGGAATTTTCAGGCGTTCGGCGACACTCGCCAGAAAACGCCCGGCCAGTTCGCCATCGGCGCCGTAGTCTTCTTGCTCATCGGCAATCAGCGCGCTGTTGTGCCAGATCGGCACACCATCGCGACGCCAGTAGCAGTTCAGCGACCAGCGCGGCAGTTGCTCGCCGGGGTACCACTTGCCTTGACCGAAGTGCACCAGCCCTTTGGGTGCGTAATGTTTGCGCATTCGCTGGAACAGCTCGGCGGACAAACGCCGTTTGTCTGGCCCCAGCGCGGCGGTGTTCCACTCGGCGCCGTCCGGATCGTCGATGGAGACGAAGGTCGGCTCGCCGCCCATGGTCAGGCGTACGTCGCCTTCCAGCAGGTCGGCATCAATCTGCCGGCCCAGCGCCTGGATCGCCAGCCATTGATCTTCGGTGTAGGGCTTGGTGACGCGCGGCGCCTCCCAAATCCGCTCAACGGACATTTCGTGGGTGAATTCGCACTCGCACGGTTCCACCAGGCCACTGATCGGTGCCGCAGAGCCCGGATCGGGACTACACGCCAACGGAATGTGTCCTTCACCGGCAAACAGGCCTGAGGTCGCGTCCAGGCCGATCCAGCCGGCACCGGGTAAATAGACCTCGCACCAGGCGTGCAAATCGGTGAAATCCACGTCGGTGCCCGACGGGCCGTCGAGGCTTTTGACGTCAGCGGTCAGTTGAATCAGATAGCCGGAGACAAAACGCGCCGCCAGACCCAGGTTGCGCAGCAGCTGCACCAGCAGCCACGCCGAGTCGCGGCAGGAACCGGAGGCATGTTCGAGTGTGTGTTCGGGCGTTTGTACGCCCGGCTCCATGCGAATCAGGTAGCCGATGTCCTCGCTCAGGCGCTGATTGAGCGCGACGAGGAAATCCACACTGGGCAGCGGCGTGCGGTCGATGCCGTCCAGATAGGCCTTGAATTTCGGCGTCAGCGGCAGGGTTTCCAGGTACGGCGCCAGTTCCTTGCGCTCGTCCGCGGCGTAGGCAAACGGGATTTTTTCCGCGTAGGGTTCGAGGAAGAAGTCGAACGGATTGAACACGGCCATTTCCGCCAGCAGATCGACCTCGATCCGCAGTTCCTCGGTTTTCTCCGGGAACACCAGACGCGCCAGGTAATTACCTTGGGGGTCTTGCTGCCAGTTAATGAAGTGCTGCTCGGGCGAGACTTTCAGCGCATACGACAGTATCCGCGTACGACTGTGGGCGGCCGGGCGCAGGCGAACAATCTGCGGACCGAGCTCGACAGCGCGGTCGTAGCGGTAATGCGTGACGTGGTGCAATGCGACATGAATCGACACGGCGTGCCTCCTGCGAGCCTTAAGCGTATTCGAAAGCGCGCAAGACTTATGCCATCCAGTGGCGCTGGCGCTTTCTCCGGTTGCTTGAGGCAGTACAGCACCAAAATCGGGCGATGCAGGAAATTGGTTTGGGGGCGTTGCACGCAAATGTGGCGACCAGTGGGCTGTCAGCTGGAATGGGCTGCGGCTGTACTGGCCTCATCGCGAGCAGGCTCGCTCCCACAATGAACTCTGTCGTTCAAAAATTCTGCATCCAAAGAAAAACCTGTGGGAGCGAGCCTGCTCGCGATGAGGCCAGTAGCTACAACCCATTATCTGACTTTGAAAACGCCCGCTTGGTTGCCGCACACAAAAACGCCAACCCGAAGGTTGGCGTTCTGTTCAGCTCAAGTGAGGCTTAGCGCGGCACAACCGGCTTGCGCGCAGGCTTCGGCCCTTTGCCTTTGGCTGCATCCTTGCGCTCCTTGGCCGCCTGCTGGTTGCGGGCGAATGCCGCTGCCTTGGCCTGTTCACGCTTGTCCCACGGGTTACCGCCATCGCTGGCACGTGGTGGCAGACCGGTGTGCTGGGTCAGGATCTTGGTGGTCTTCTCACCCGCGACCTTGTGACTGCCGGCCGGCGTCGAGTTTTTGCGACGGGCGCTCTGGTAGCTGTCGGTCGCTGGCTGATGCAGCGGGATCAACTGGTTCTTGCCCGGCCCGATCAAGTCGGCGCGGCCCATACGGGTCAGCGCTTCACGCAACATCGGCCAGCCTTTCGGGTCGTGGTAACGCAAGAACGCCTTGTGCAGACGACGCTGCTCTTCGCTCTTGACGATGGTCACGGCGTCGCTCTTGTAAGTGACCTTGCGCAGCGGGTTCTTGCCCGAGTGGTACATCGCGGTGGCGGTGGCCATCGGCGACGGGTAGAACGCCTGCACCTGGTCGGCACGGAAGCCGTTGCCCTTGAGCCACAGGGCCAGGTTCATCATGTCTTCGTCGGTCGTGCCCGGGTGAGCGGCAATGAAGTACGGAATCAGGTACTGCTCTTTCCCGGCTTCCTTGGAGTACTTCTCGAACATGCGCTTGAACTTGTCATAGCTGCCGATGCCCGGTTTCATCATCTGATTGAGCGGACCTTCCTCGGTGTGTTCCGGGGCGATCTTCAAGTAACCACCGACGTGGTGGGTCACCAGCTCCTTGACGTATTCCGGCGACTCGACGGCGAGGTCGTAGCGCAGACCGGAAGCGATCAAAATTTTCTTCACACCCGGCAACGCACGGGCGCTGCGATACAGCTGGATCAGCGACGAGTGGTCGGTGTTCAGGTTCGGGCAGATGCCTGGGAACACGCACGATGGCTTGCGGCACGCGGATTCGATTTCCGGGCTCTTGCACGCGATGCGGTACATGTTCGCGGTCGGGCCTCCGAGGTCGGAAATGACGCCGGTGAAACCAGGCACCTTGTCGCGGATCTCTTCGATTTCGCGAATGATCGACTCTTCGGAACGGTTCTGGATGATCCGGCCTTCGTGCTCGGTGATCGAGCAGAAGGTGCAGCCGCCGAAGCAGCCACGCATGATGTTCACCGAGAAGCGGATCATGTCGTAGGCAGGGATTTTTTCCTTACCGTACGCCGGGTGCGGAATACGTGCGTAAGGCATGCCGAACACGTAGTCCATTTCTTCGGTGGTCATCGGAATCGGCGGCGGGTTGAACCAGACGTCGACTTCGCCGTGCTTCTGCACCAGCGCGCGCGCGTTGCCCGGGTTGGTTTCCAGGTGCAGCACGCGGTTGGCGTGAGCATAAAGCACCGCATCGCCACGGACCTTCTCGACCGACGGTAGACGGATAACCGTCTTGTCACGGGTCATTTTCGGGCTGGCCAGAATCTGCACGACTTTGGCTTCGCTCGGGTCTTCAACCGGCCCCTTTTCCTGCTCGATGGCGCAGGCCTGGGTGTCCTGAGTGTTCACGTACGGGTTGATGATCTTGTCGATCTTGCCCGGACGGTCGATGCGCGTGGAGTCGACTTCGTACCAGTCCTTCGGCGTATCGCGACGGATGAACGCGGTGCCGCGCACATCGGTGATGTCTTCGATCTTGTGACCGTAGGACAGACGCTGGGCGACTTCGACAATCGCACGTTCGGCGTTGCCGTAGAGCAGGATATCGGCGCAGGCGTCGATCAGGATCGAGTTGCGCACCCGGTCCTGCCAGTAGTCGTAGTGGGCGATGCGGCGCAGGGACGCTTCGATGCCACCAAGTACGATCGGCACGTTCTTGTAGGCTTCCTTGCAGCGCTGGCTGTAAACCAGGCTCGCGCGATCCGGACGTTTGCCCGCCAGGCCACCGGGGGTGTAGGCGTCGTCGGAGCGGATCTTCTTGTCGGCGGTATAGCGGTTGATCATCGAGTCCATGTTGCCGGCCGCGACACCGAAGAACAGGTTCGGCTCGCCGAGCTTCATGAAGTCGTCTTTGGACTGCCAGTTCGGCTGGGCAATGATCCCGACGCGGAAGCCTTGGGACTCCAGCAGCCGGCCGATGATCGCCATGCCGAACGACGGATGGTCAACGTAGGCATCACCGGTGACGATGATGATGTCGCATGAATCCCAGCCAAGCTGATCCATCTCCTCCCTGCTCATTGGCAGGAATGGCGCTGGACCGAAGCATTCGGCCCAGTACTTGGGATAGTCAAATAACGGCTTGGCTGTTTGCATGACGATGACCGGTGTTGAGATGAAAAATCGCGGGCGCGGAATATAGCACAAAAAACGACCAATTCCGACGGTTATAGTCGGAAATTGCTTTGCGCTCTATGTAGGAGCGAGCCTGCTCGCGATGGACGTCAACGATGACGCGCCCTTCCAGAATGAACTCGGCGCTCTCACGTTTTTCGCGAGCAGGCTCGCTCCTACAGAAGATTACTCGTCGTCGAAGTTGTAGCTACCCGGCGCCAGGTTTTCGAAACGGGTGTACTTACCGATGAACGCCAGTCGCGACGTGCCGATCGGGCCGTTCCGCTGCTTGCCGATAATGATTTCGGCGATGCCTTTGTGTTCGGTTTCCGGGTGATAAACCTCATCCCGGTAAACGAACATGATGACGTCGGCATCCTGCTCGATCGCTCCGGATTCCCGGAGGTCGGAGTTGATCGGCCGTTTGTTCGGTCGTTGCTCCAGGGAGCGGTTGAGCTGGGACAGCGCCACCACCGGGCAATTGAATTCCTTGGCCAGGGCCTTCAAGGAACGCGAGATCTCGGAAATCTCGTTGGTCCGGTTGTCACCACCGGAGCCCGGAATCTGCATCAATTGCAGGTAGTCGATCATGATCAGGGCGACATCGCCATGCTCACGCACCAGACGCCGGGTCCGCGCGCGCATTTCCGACGGACTGATGCCCGCCGTATCGTCGATGAACAGCTTGCGGTCGTTGAGCAGGTTGACCGCCGATGTCAGGCGCGGCCAATCGTCGTCGTCCAGGCGACCGGCACGGACCTTGGTCTGGTCGATACGGCCGAGGGACGACAACATACGCATGATCAGCGATTCGCCTGGCATCTCGAGCGAGTAAACCAGTACGCACTTGTCGCTGCGCAACACGGCGTTTTCCACCAGGTTCATCGCAAAGGTGGTTTTACCCATCGACGGACGGCCAGCGACGATGATCAAGTCGGCCGGCTGCAGGCCGCTGGTCTTCTCGTCGAGGTCGGTGTAACCGGTGGACAAGCCAGTGATGGCGTTATCGGTGTTGAACAAGGTGTCGATGCGGTCGATGGCCTTGGTCAGCAGGTCATTCACGCTCACCGGGCCGCCGGTTTTAGGCCGGGCCTCGGCGATCTGGAAGATCTGCCGCTCGGCTTCGTCGAGAATCTCTTCAGCCGTGCGACCTTCCGGGTTGAAGGCGCTGTCGGCAATCTCGGTGGCGATACCGATCAACTGCCGCAACGTCGCTCGCGCGCGAACAATCTGCGCATACGCCTTGATGTTGGCGACGGACGGCGTGTTTTTCGCCAGTTCACCGAGGTAACCGAGGCCACCGACCTGCGAGGTCTGACCTTCCTTGTCCAATTGCTCGGCAAGGGTCACGACGTCGATCGGGGAGTTCTGGTCGGCGAGTTTGGCGATCGCGCGGAAAATCAGGCGGTGGTCATGTCGATAGAAATCGCCGTCGGAGACTTGATCAAGCACGCGCTCCCAGGCGTTGTTGTCCAGCATCAAACCACCGAGCACAGCCTGTTCGGCCTCGATGGAATGCGGCGGCACCTTCAGGGAAGCGGTTTGCAGATCGTATTGCTCGGGAGCGGAGATATCGTTCATGGCCACTTGAATAGTTGTGAAAATCAGGAACTGCAGAAAGACAAAGGGCACGACCTGTAAACAGGATCGTGCCCGATGTTACCGGCAAGCACCCGAGGGTGCCAGCCGACAAGTGCTGCTTAAGCTGCTACCACGACAACGCGTACGGTGGCTTCAACTTCGGCGTGCAGGTGCACGGCTACGTCGAATTCGCCTACGTTGCGGATGGTGCCGTTCGGCAGACGAACTTCGCTTTTTGCAACTTCAACGCCAGAGGCGGTCAGTGCATCAGCGATGTCGTGAGTACCGATCGAACCGAACAGCTTGCCTTCGTCACCAGCGGTGGCAGTGATAGTCACTTCCAGCTCAGCCAGTTGGGCGGCACGGCTTTCAGCCGAAGTTTTACGGTCTGCTGCGGCTTTTTCCAGCTCAGCACGACGCTCTTCGAACGCAGCCAGGTTGGCTGGGGTCGCGGCGGTAGCTTTGCCGTAAGGCAGCAGGTAGTTACGACCGTAACCAGCCTTAACGTTTACTTTGTCACCCAGGTTGCCCAGGTTGGTGACTTTTTCCAGAAGGATCAGTTGCATGTGAAAATCCTCTTAACTTTTAACCTTCACCGTTCGCGCTATCGACGTCTTTCGGCGTCGAACGACCGCGAAAATCAATCAGGCTGTCGACGATGGCCAGGACCACCAGCAACGGATAGATCAGCTGCATGAACAGCAACAGCGTGACGTACAACCCCACCAGCCAGAATCTGGCCAGTCGCTTTTGCGCCACCAGCCCGTGAATCAGGGCCAGCCCGGCGAACACCAGCGGTACACTGCACAACGGCGTCAACATGGCCATCTGCGGGCCGATGTTCGGCCCCAGAAGCATGAACGCCAGCAGTAACATCGCCAGCCCCAGCGGGAATCGGATGGCGCGAAATTCGCGACCAAAACCACCCGGGTTGTACAACAACGCCTGCCAGTAGCGCCCGACAATCAGGCTCAGCACACTGACGATTTGCAACAAGGCCGCAATCAGGCCAGTCAGGACCGGTGCAATCAGGGACGCAAAATGCGCTTGCTCGTCTACCGACAACTTCTGGTAGACATCACCGAGTAGCGACGGCATGACCTTTATCAAGGCCTGCGCCAGCATCTCGATTTGGGGAGCAAAAACTGTCCCCAGCACCACTGCAAACACCACTCCCATCGCTATGCTGACCAGCAGCACGCGGTTCCAGGACTCGCTTGCGCGCAAAACCAACGCAAGGCTCGAAGACCCCAGCAGCACCAGAAGTGCCCGTGGGTCATCGGAGTAAAGCCACCAGATCAACGCCGGCAGCAGTCCCAGAGCAAGCACGCCAAGGGCGTCCTTCAATCCGCGCCGCAGGAGCACAAGGCATCCGGCGGCAGCACCCAACCAATACAACAACGGCAATGTTGCGCATCCAGCCACTACGAGAGTGGCCTGCATACGGCCGCGCATGATGAACTCAGCTATGGCACGCATGCATTCAATCCTTTGCTACGTGTCGACTGCCCGGTCTCAGCGGCCGTGGCTGTCGGTGTAGGCCAGCAGGGCCAGGAAGCGGGCGCGCTTGATAGCGGTGGCCAGCTGACGCTGATAACGAGCTTTGGTACCGGTGATGCGGCTTGGAACGATTTTGCCGGTCTCGGATACGTAGGCTTTCAGAGTGTTGAGATCTTTGTAATCGATCTCTTTCACGTCTTCAGCGGTGAAGCGGCAGAATTTACGACGACGGAAGAAACGTGCCA